>WBZP01006789.1_pt1 | contig 11226 bp, 9 predicted proteins | sample 5204301 | NCBI WGS metagenome assembly WBZP01 (sample SAMN12412401, study PRJNA552823) | activated sludge metagenome | isolation source: activated sludge from nitrification reactor of wastewater treatment plant... | place: USA: Pennsylvania | collected 2017
GCGGCTCGGATCCCGCGAACTGCTGTGCATCGACTCTCCCGGGCATGCGCGCCACCACATCGCGATCGTGGACCGCCAGACCGGCGGCATCTTCACCGGCGACACCTTCGGCATCTCCTACCGCGAGCTGGATGTCGCCGGCCGCCCGTTGATCTTTCCTTCCTCGAGCCCGACCCAGTTCGACCCCGACGCGATGCGCCGTTCCATCGAACGCATCCTTTCCTTCAATCCCGAAGCGGTGTATCTGACGCACTTCAGTCGCCTCGCGCCCCCCGCCGAACTCGGCCGGACGGTCCTGGCGCTGCTCGACCAGTACGTGGCGATCGCGCTCGCCGCCAGCGAAGAGGAGGACAAGGCCACGCGCATCCGCGACGGCCTGACCGCCCTGCTGCTCGCCGAGGCGCATCGGCATGGCTGCCATGTGAGCGACGAACAGATACTCGATATCTGGCGCCTCGACCTGGAGCTCAACGCCCAGGGACTGGCCTTCTGGCTGGAAGCCCAGGAAGCAGCCTGACCGCCGCGCCGAATCCCGGGGTCGACTGCGGCCCCGACGCTGATCGCTGTCCTGCGGGCGCCGAACCGCTGCGACATGTTGTTGCAACGCAGTACGAACCCCTTACGCACACTGCGGTTTCTTGTCCTGAATCAATTACGTCGGGGCACCCGCCGCGCTATCGTCGCTGCCACGACTTTTCTGTAAGTTCGTATCAACCGCGCGCCGCTGGCGCCAACGTGAGAGGGCAGAAACATGGCGAATAACGACGACGACGTTCCATTCATGCAGAAACTGCTGGACAACCACTTCCTGCTGCTGTTTCTGGGAGTCGCTTCCCCCGGCGTGCTCTACATCCTTTGGGGCGTGATCGACATCATGAGTGTTCCGCTCGCCAAGTAAGCAATCCAGTCAATCAGGGAGAATCAAATGAGCGCAATCCTGCCGCCCTCAGAGCGGTTGTGGTGGAACAAACCGATCGCCGGGCAGGAATGGGCCTGGATCGGCATCGCCTTCGTCTGGGCCATGATCATGTTCGTGATGATGGTTTATTGGCATATCAACGGCAAGCAGAACCTCTCGAACGAGGTTTACAAAACGACGACCGAGATGTACCAGGCGAAGACGGATGCTTTCGTCAAGGAAAACACCATTCGCACCGAGACCGAGCTGAACATTCCGGTCGCCAAGCCGAATGCAAAAAACGAAGCCTACCTGCTGGCACATCTTTGGGCCTGGTATCCGATTCTCGAACTCGAAGCCGGCAAGACCTACAAGATCCACCTGTCGTCGGTCGACTACAACCATGGCTTCTCGCTGCAGCCGACCAACATCAATATCCAGGTCGTTCCCGGCTATGACCATGTGGTCAAGATGACGCCAACCAAGGCCGGCACCTACGCCATCGTCTGCAATGAATACTGCGGCATCGGGCACCACACGATGCTCGGCCGTATTTACGTGAAATAAGGGGAGTACTTAGATGGCAACTACTTACCGTACCTGTCCGCGCACCGGGTTGCAGTTCGACCTCGACGCCGACAAACTTATGCGCTGGAACGCCGTGGCCGGGGTACTGTGGCTGCTGGTGGGCGGCATTACCGCACTGCTCGTGATCCTGACGCGCTGGCCAGCGATCAAGCTGCTGCCAGCGGACCAGTTCTACCTGATCCTGACCGCTCATGGCATCGACATGCTGATCCTGTGGATCATCTTCTTCGAGATGGCCGTGCTCTATTTTGCTTCTTCAACCCTGTTGCGATGCCGGCTCGCCACGCCGAAACTGGCCTGGGTCCAGTTCTGGCTGATGGTAGTCGGCGGCATCATGACCAATGTCGCCATCTTCCAGGGCGGCTCCAGCGTGATGTTCACCTCCTACGTGCCGATGCAGGCCGCGCCGCACTTCTACCTCGGCATCATCCTGTTTGCCGTCGGTGCGCTGATCGGTTGCGGCGTGTTCTTCGGCACGCTGGTGGTCGCGAAGCGGGAAAAGACCTACACCGGATCGGTTCCGCTGGTGACTTTCGGCGCCATGACCGCGGCGATCATCGCCACCTTCACGATCCTCGCCGGCGCGGCGATCCTGCTGCCGACCTTCTTCTGGTCCATGGGCTGGATCAAGGAAATCGATGCCGAACTGTATCGCATGGTCTGGTGGGGCCTCGGCCACTCCTCGCAACAGATCAACGTTGCCGCCCATGTGTCGATCTGGTATCTCGTCGCGGCTGTCGCCTTCGGCGCCAAGCCGCTGTCGGAAAAAGTCTCCCGCTTCGCCTTCCTGCTCTACATCCTGTTCCTGCAACTGGCCAGCGCCCACCACCTGCTGTCCGACCCCGGCATGAGCGCCGAGTGGAAGGTGCTGAACACTTCCTACTTCATGTATTTCGCGGTGCTCGCCTCGATGGTTCACGGTTTCACGGTTCCCGGCGCGATCGAGGCGGCGCAGCGCAAGAAGGGCTTCACCAACGGCCTGTTCGAGTGGCTGCGCAAGGCGCCCTGGGGCAATCCGGTGTTCTCCGGCATGTTCATTTCCCTGGTCGGCTTCGGCTTCATCGGCGGCATCTCCGGCGTCGTGCTGGGCACCGAACAGATCAACATGCTGATGCACAACACCTTCTACGTGCCGGGTCACTTCCATGCCACGGTCGTCGTCGGCACCACGCTGGCTTTCATGTCGATCACCTACCTGCTGGTGCCGACCCTGTTCAAGCGCGAAATGATCTTCCCCAAGCTGTGCCAGATCCAGCCCTACCTCTACGGCATCAGCATGACCGTGCTGGCGTTGGTGATGATGGGCGCCGGCACGCTGGGCGTCTCGCGCCGGCATTGGGACATGGCCTTCTCCGGCGCACCGTTCCAGTATGAATGGCCGGGCGCCGCCTACCTGATGATGGGCCTGACCGGCATCTTCGGCGTCATCGCGGTCGTCGGTGGCGGCTTGTGGATCCTGCTGGTGGTCGGCTCCCTGCTGTTCGGCAAGAAACTGGACGGTGGCGCGACCCATGACAAGCCCGTGCCCATCCCCGACCAGACTGTGGCCGCCGCGGCCTCGCACACCGGCAGCGAAGAGCATGTCAGCGTGCCGGGCACCGTGGTCCTGGCGATGACCCTGCTGGTCTGCTTCGTGCTCTACTACTTCGTGAACTGGAAGTACCTGTCCGAAGTCTGGGGCCTCAGTTGAGCAATGATCTGATCGCCCACTGAAACAGGCGCAAGGTTTCCCCGCACCCCGGTGCGGGGAATCTGCCTGAATCGGGCTTGGCCGACAGGCCCGATTCAGGCAGGTTTCGACAGTGACGAGACCGGCCACGACACAGCCCAGCGGACACTCAATGGAATCGACGCTGCCTCCCGACAGAAGCTCCGGCTCCCTGATGCGTACCATCATGGGGGTGTTCAAGCTGCGCATCGGCATCGTCATCACCTTTACCGCGCTGGCCGGCCTGTCGGTGAGTGGCGGTTCCGCCCTGAGTCTCGCGCAACTGCTCACGCTGACCCTTGCCGTGCTGGTTTCCTCGGCCAGCGCCGGCGCCTTCAACCAGTATTACGAACACGACATCGACCCCTTGATGTCGCGTACCCGGCGGCGGCCGTTCGCCACCGGGGAAATCAAGCACGGTCCGCTCTGGTTGTTCGTCATCATCGCCCTGATGCTGCTTTCGGTGGCCGCCGCATGGGTTGCGCTGAATGCGTGGTCCGCCCTGTTCGTCTTCTTGGGCGCCTTCTTCTATGCCATTGTTTATACCGTTTGGCTGAAACGCCGCACCTGGCTCAACATCGTGTTTGGCGGGCTGGCCGGCAGTTGGGCCGTGCTGGCCGGTGCCACCGCCGCCGATCCGCATGTCGGCGCCGTACCGCTGGCCCTGGCCTTCGTGCTCTTCCTGTGGACGCCACCGCATTTCTGGAGCCTTGCCATCGCCTTCCGCGACGATTACGCGGCCGCCAGCGTGCCCATGCTGCCCGTGGTGGTCGGTGACAAGCGCGCGGCGCAAACCATCTTCGCCAGCACGCTGGTGCTGGTGGCCGCCTCGCTGCTGCCGCTGGCCTTCGGACTTGGGGCGATCTATTTTGCCGGCGCCGCCATCGGCGGCTTTCTTTTCATCCAGAAGGCATGGCTGCTGGCGCGCGACACCCGGCGCGAAACCGCGATGAGTTGCTTTCATGCCTCGCTGGCTCAGTTGACTCTGCTACTCGCTGCTGCAATCATCGACGCTCGCTTTTAGCCGGCTGTCCCCTTTCGTGATCCGTCACTGTCTTCGCGCTGCCCTTGCGGCGGCCATGGTCTTTGCAGCGAATTGCGTTCACTCCGCCGACGCGCCGGCGGAACGCGCGCTGGTGGAACGCGCGCAAGGCGCGCGCACCGGTCTGACGCTCACCACGCTTGACGAACGGGCAGCGCTGAAGGTTTCCCAGAGCGTTATCGGCACGCGTGTCGGCGATCATGTCCTGCTTGACCGCGAGGGCAGACCGACGCCGCTGGCCAAATTCCGCGGCAAGCCGCTGCTGGTGAATTTCGTCTACACCGCCTGCTTCCAGGTTTGTCCGACGACCACCAAGAACCTGCAAAAGGCCGCGGAACGCACCGTCACCGTGCTGGGGCCGAACCGCTTCAATATCGTCAGCATCGGTTTCAACCAGCCCTTCGACTCGCCCCAGGCGATGAAAGCCTTCGCCTTCCAGCACGGCATCCATCTGCCCAACTGGGAATTCCTCAGTCCGGCGGCCGCGATAGTCGACGATTTGGCACGGAATTTCGGCTTCAGCTACGTCGCCACCTCGGCGGGCTTCGACCACATGAACCAGGTCACGCTGGTCGATGCCGACGGCAAGATCGTCAGGCAGATCTATGGCGAGAAATTCACCGCCGAGGATCTCACCGAGCCGCTCAAGGCGATGATTGCCGGCGCCCCGATTCCGCCACAGACCAGCACGCTGGAGGAACTTGCCGACCGCATAAGAATTCTGTGTTCTGTCTATGATCCGGTCACCGGGAAATACCGCACCAACTATTCCCTGTATATGGAGATCGCGGGCTTCATCACCTTCATCGCCGGACTGATCTGGATCGCCTTCAGTTTCATGAGGGGCCAGCGCGCGGACAAGGTCAAGCCCGGTTGATTCGGGTCAAGTCGGTACGCGACCGACCTATATATCATCAAGCTCTAATAGTCGGCCAGTAGCCAAACCCGCACCGACACGACGGACCCTCCCAACGTGAGCTTGCATTTGGACTCCATTTCAGCAGGAATCGTACGCCGCGCCGCCGAGTGTCGGGATGGGCTGCGAGGCGGAGGAGGCGCGGCTGGGTTGATCCATGGAAGCGACCGACGGCAGCGCGCCCAGCGCCCGGCATGATTCCTGCGGAAATGAACTCTTCCTTGCGTGGCAAAGCGCAAACCGTTTTCGAGCGTCTCGAAAATTCCTTCGACGTGTTTTTTGGCGGCAGCGACAACCCCTTGCGCCACCTGGGCGCGCTCGGCCTGTATTTCCTCTGGATACTGGTGGCCACCGGGCTTTATCTGTACACGGTGCTGGATACCAGCATCCAGGGCGTGTACACCTCGATCGGCCACCTGTCGCAGGAGCAGTGGTATCTCGGGGGCATACTGCGCAGCCTGCATCGCTACGCCTCGGACGGCTTCGTGCTGGCGATGATGCTGCATCTGGTGCGGGAGTGGGCCTACGGTCGATACTTCGGATTCCGGCTGTATTCCTGGCTCACCGGCGTGCCGCTGATCTGGCTCGCCTATGTATCGGGCATTGGCGGCTACTGGATCGTCTGGGATCGCCTGGCGCAGTTCTCGGCCATCGCAACCACTGAGTTGCTCGACTGGCTGCCGTTCTTCAACGAGCCGACGGCGCGCAACTTCCTGGCGCCGGACTCGATCAACGACCGCTTCTTCACCGTACTGGTCTTCATCCACATCGGCGTGCCGCTGATGCTGATCCTCGGCCTGTGGGCGCACGTCAATCGCATCAGCCGCGTGGATTACCTGCCGTCGCGGCGACTGATGCTGGGAACCCTGGCCAGCTTCCTGGCCCTGGCCTTGGTCAAACCGGCGCTGTCCGGAGCGCCTGCCAATCTGGGCCTGGTGCCCACCGACCTGCCGCTGGACTGGTTCATCCTGTTCATCCATCCGCTGACCGACATCACCTCACCGGCCGCGATCTGGGCGCTGATCTTCGGCGCCACGCTGCTGCTCTTTGCCCTGCCCTTCCTGCCCCACCCGAAGGCTCAGCCCGTCGCCGTGGTCGATGCCGCCAATTGCAACGGCTGCAGCCGCTGTCACGCCGACTGTCCCTATGAAGCGGTCCGGATGGCGATTCATCCGCACAAGGCGGGCCACAAGATCGCCGTCGTCGACCCCGACCTCTGCGCCGCGTGCGGCATTTGCGCCGGGTCCTGCCCCTCATCCACCCCCTTCCGCAGCCAGGAAAGCCTGGTGACGGGCATTGACATGCCGCAGCAGCCCGTCGACCTCCTGCGCCGGCAACTCGAAGCCCAGCTGGCCAAACTCAGCGGTGCCACCAGACTGGTCGTCTTCGGCTGCGACAAGGGCGCCGACGTACGCGGCCTGGCCGCCACCGACACCGCGGCGATCAGTCTGCTGTGCACCGGCATGCTGCCGCCATCCTTCGTCGAGTACGCCCTGCGCAGCGGCGCCGATGGGGTCGTCGTCACCGGCTGCCGCGCGGGCGGTTGTGAATTCCGCCTCGGCATGCATTGGATGCAGGAGCGCCTGGCCCACCAGCGCGAGCCCCACCTGCGCGCAAGCGTGCCGCAAGATCGCTTGCGCCTGATCCATGCATCGCGCACCCAGACCGAACGATTGGCCAGTGCGCTGACCGAGTTCAGAACGCAACTCGAAACGCTAACCGTCGCCGGCAGGAACCCCCCCGCTCATTCCCGGAGAAAGAAATGGCCCCCTTCCCCCCACCCCCCTTCTCAAACAAGGGCGTGACGTTTGTCCGCGGGCGATGCCCGCTCCATGCACCTGGCTGTCCCTTCCTGGGGTGGCCCGACGAAGGAACACATCATGGCTAAGCCCGCCGCCATCGTCGGCCAGATCATTCTCTACGGCGCATTCGCCAGTTTCATCGGTTTCTTTGCCACCTCGCCCAGGTACCAGCAGATACCCGACGACGCGGCGCTCATCAAGCTCTCCATGAGCCACCTGGGGGGTCGCGAGTGCCGCAAGCGCAGCGCCGAAGAACTGGCCGCCCTGCCGCCGAACATGCGGGCACCGCTGGACTGTCCGCGTGGGCGCTCGGACATCAAGCTGCAACTTGAAATCGACGGCAAGCCGGTCTTCGAAACCCTGATGCATCCCACCGGCCTTTCCAGGGACGGCGTCTCCACGGTTTACAAGCGCTTCGAACTCAAGGCCGGCACCTACCGGCTGGCCGTGAAGATGAACGACAACCTGGTCAATCCCGGCTTCAATCATGTCAAGGAAGCGCAAGTGACGCTGAAGCCGGCCCAAGTGCTGGTGGTCGACTTCAATCCCGACAAGGGCGGCCTGTTCTTCCAGTAGATGCAAAGACGAATGCGAATTGAACTCCCCCGCCCCCCCGGCCACGGCTGGCTTTGCACAGCCAGCCGGCTTCGGCGGCACAAAGCAGTGCTTTGCGAAACCCCGCCTACGCCCCCCGCCCGGGCGGGGGTGACTGATGAAGCCCCTGCGCAGCAAGACGGCCGGCATGGCTGGCGCGTCGCTGCGGATGTTGGCTCGCTACGCTCGACGGTGACGGGGTACGTCGTTCATCGCAACGAGTGCATTCCACGTTAATCCCCATTCTCCCGCGCGGATACAGACCATGCTGACCCTCCTTCAAAAGCTCGTGCGCTGGTTTTTCATGCGCGCCGAAAACCTGTTCAACGCCGCCTTCGGCGAAAAGCTGAACCCCTTCTACCATCTGGGAACCATCAGCTTCTGGCAGTTCTGGCTGCTGGTCGGCAGCGGGATCTATCTTTACATCTTCGCCGAAACCGGCGTGCATGACGCGTATCTGTCGGTCGAGCGCATCACCCACGAGCAGTGGTGGGCCGGCGGCATCATGCGCAGCGTGCATCGCTACGCCACCGACGGCATGATCCTGACCATGCTGCTGCATATGCTGCGGCACTTCGCCTATGACCGCTACCGCGGCTTCCGCTGGTTCTCCTGGGTTACCGGCGTCGCCTTGATCTGGATGGTCTATGTCTCCGGCCTGAACGGCTTCATGCTGGTCTGGGACAAGCTGGCCCAGTTCGTGGTCGTCGCCACCGCCGAATGGTTCGATGTGCTGCCGATGTTCAACGGCACCCTGATCCGCAACTTCATCTACCAGCAGAACGTCACCAGCCGGCTGTTCACGCTGCTCGCCTTCATTCATCTCGGCGCCCCGCTGATCGCCGGGGTCGTCGCCTGGGTACACGTGCAACGGGTGCCGCGTGCCCACATCAATCCGCCACGCCCGATCGCCATCGCCGTCACCGCGATGTTCGTGGTACTCGCCCTGGTCAAGCCCATCGTCAGCCAGGGTGGCGAAGCGGAGATGCTGGTGGTACCCACCAACATCCACATCGACTGGTTCCAGATGCCTGTGCTGGCACTGGTCTATGTCGTCAACCCGCTGCACCTGTGGTTCGGGGTGATGGGCCTGACCCTGCTGTTGTTCCTTACGCCCTGGCTGCCGCCGAAACGCCTGGGTGCGGCCAAAGCACAGGCCGCCGTCACCTTCCACCCGGACAACCGAACGGTTGCCATCCGCTTCGACGAAACGCTGCTCGACGCAGGACTGCGCCAGGAAATCAACCTGCCCTACGAATGCCGCAACGGCGGCTGCGGCCAGTGCAAATGCACGGTGCTGAGCGGCAAGGTCGACCCGGGGCTATATCAGCCCAGCGCGCTCTCGACCGAAGAACGGGCCGCCGGCAAGGTGCTGCTCTGTTGCGCCACCGCGCTCGGCGATGTCGAGATCGAATATCAAAGTTCGGCGGCGCCCAACGCCATCCGCCAGTACACCGCTCATGTCGTAGGCATGGAAAAGCTGAGCCACGACGTGATGCGCGTCATGCTCAAGTTGCCGGAAGGGCAGCAGATTGCGTTCAAGGCAGGCCAGTACATCAACATCATTCTCGCCGACGGCCAGCGCCGCGCTTTCTCCTTCGCCAATCCGCCGCAGCAGCCCGAACTGATCGAACTGCAGATCCGCCTGATGCCGGGCGGGCGCTACACCACCCATGTTTTCGAACGGATGCAAGTGGGCGATGTCGTGCAGTTCGAAGGTCCGCTCGGCGATTTTTTGCTGCGCGAATCCGAGCGCCCGATCGTCTTCGTCGCCGGCGCCACCGGCTTTGCGCCGGTCAAGAGCATGGTCGAAGACGCTTTTCATCGCGGACTCAAGCGGCCGATCTACCTCTACTGGGGCGTACGCAAACTCGCCGATCTCTATCTGCCCGATTTGCCACAGAGGTGGGATCGCGAGCACGATAACTTCCACTTCATCCCCGTGCTTTCCGACGCGGCGCCCGAGGACAACTGGAAGGGCCGCACCGGTCTGGTGCACGAAGCCATCCTCGAGGATTTCCCCGATCTCAGCGGCAAGGAAATCTATGCCTGCGGCTCGGTAAAGATGGTCGAGGCGATCTTCCCTTCGTTGAAGAACCAGGGCGCAGAAGAAGGCATGTGCTTCTCCGACGCCTTCACCATCTCGGCGCGCTCGATGGCGCTCCAGCCGAAATAGCTGGCCGCACACGGCACGGCGTCGCGCCAGGGATGTCCGTTCCGCGGGCTTGCATGGACGTCGATGACGGCACGACCGCGGGCAGCCAATGTCATGGCGTGCCCCGCGGGCGATGGGTCGGCGGCGCGCTGATCGAAGGCATACGCCGCCGCACCCGGCCGGTTGTGGTTACCATAGGCATTGGTGGCGGCCAGTCATATCGAGGCGTCCTGACAGACGAAGATCTCACCGCAACGACACAGGCGCGCCGGAAAAGCCGGAAAGCATGCCTTTCCGCTTCCTCGCGGGCCATGTTATCGAAAGGAAGAATATGAGCGTCAAACAACTCTTCGATCTCACCGGCAGAGTCGCCCTGATCACCGGGGGCTCGCGCGGTCTCGGCTTGCAGATGGCCGAGGCGCTCGGAGAGATGGGCGCCAGGCTGGTCCTTACCGCGCGCAAGGCCGACGAACTCGCCGAGGCCCAAGCCCATCTCGAAAAGCTGGGCGTCGAGGCGCTCACCATCGTCAATGACTTGTCGAAGTTCGACCAGATTCCCGGCCTGGTGGACAAGGTGATCGAGCACTACGGCAAGATCGACATCCTGGTCAACAACGCCGGCGCCAGTTGGGGTGCGCCCGCCGAAAGCCACCCGGTGGAAGCCTGGTTGAAGGTCATCAACCTCAACGTCAATGGCATGTTCCTGCTGACCCAGGAAGTCGGCAGGCGCGCCTTCATCCCGCAGAAGTCGGGCAAGATCATCGTCACCGCCTCGATCGCCGGCCTGCGCGGCAACCCGCCGGGCATGGGCACCATCGCCTACAACACCAGCAAGGGCGCCGACGTGAATTTCGTGCGTGCGCTGGCCGCGGAATGGGGCAGGTACAACATCAACGTGAATGCGCTCTGCCCGGGTTTCTTTCCGTCGAAAATGTCCAACGGCCTGATGCAGGAATTCGGCGAGCGGATCATCGCCGGAACCCCTCTGGGCCGCATCGGCGGCGAACAGGATCTCAAGGGTATCGTCGTGCTGTTGGCTTCCGAGGCGGGACGCCATATCAGCGGCCAGGCCATCGTGGTCGACGGCGGCAGCAGCAGCTTCTGAGCAGTCAGCAACCAGGAAAACCGCCATGGAAATGAACCAGCGCATCGTCCTCGCCAGCCGCCCCCTCGCGTGGGTCGAGGAAAGCAATTTTCGTCTCGAACAGACCGCCATTCCCGAGCCCGGACCGAACCAGGTGCTGATCAGGAACCAATGGCTGTCGCTCGACCCCTACATGCGCGTCCGCATGTCGGATGCCAAGTCGTACGCCAAGTCAGTGGAAATCGGCGAGGTGATGGTCGGCGGCACAGCCGGGGAAGTGGTCAAGTCCAATCATCCGAAGTTCGCGCCCGGCGACAGGGTGGTCGGCCCGCTCGGCTGGCAAACCTGGGGGGTGGCCGACGGGGCTACGCTGCGCAAGGCCGACATCGGCGCGATTCCGCTCTCGGCTTACCTTGGGCTGCTGGGCATGCCCGGGGTG
>WBZP01006793.1_pt1 | contig 11223 bp, 10 predicted proteins | sample 5204301 | NCBI WGS metagenome assembly WBZP01 (sample SAMN12412401, study PRJNA552823) | activated sludge metagenome | isolation source: activated sludge from nitrification reactor of wastewater treatment plant... | place: USA: Pennsylvania | collected 2017
CGTGGAACATCGACTGCTCGTTGAGCCCGAAGGTGTAGTTGCCGGTGCCGTCGAACTGCTTGGGACTCAGGCCGCGGAAGTCGCGGATACGCGGCAGCGCGATCGAGATCAGCCGGTCCAGGAATTCCCACATCCGGTCGCCGCGCAGCGTGACGCGGGCGCCGATCGGCATGCCCTCGCGCAGCTTGAACTGGGCGATCGACTTGCGGGCCTTGCGGATCTCGGGCTTCTGGCCGGTGATCAGCGCCAGGTCGTTGACGGCGCCGTTGATCAGCTTGGCGTCGCGGGCGGCGTCACCGACACCCATGTTCACGATGACCTTCACCACGCCCGGGATCTGCATGACGTTGGCGTAGTTGAACTCGTCGTTGAGCGCGCCCTTGATCTCCTCGCGGTAGCGCTGCTTCAGCCGAGGCTGAACCTTCTCGGTGTTTTCCAAGGTGGTCATCAGATGTCCTTGCCGTTGGTCTTGGCGATGCGCACACGCTTGCCGGACTCGTCGTCGGTGCGGTAGCCGACGCGGGTCGGCTTGCCGTCGGAGTCGACGACCATCACGTTGGAGACGTGGATCGCGGCCTCCTGGGTGACGATGCCGCCCGAGGACGCGCCCCGTTCGTTGGCCGACTGCGCGGTGTGCTTCTTGATGCGGTTGACGCCCTCGACGAGCACCCGGTTGCGCTCCGGGAACGCCTGCAGGACCTTGCCCTTGGCGCCCTTGTCCTTACCGGCGATGACGAGGACGGTGTCGCCCTTGTGGACCTTCATCTACAAAACCTCCGGTGCCAGCGAGACGATCTTCATGAACTTCTTCTCGCGCAGCTCACGGCCGACCGGCCCGAAGATGCGGGTGCCACGCGGATCGTTGTCGGCCTTGATGATCACGGCCGCGTTCTCGTCGAACTTGATGTAGCTGCCGTCGGCGCGGCGGCGTTCCTTGACGGTGCGGACGACGACGGCCTTGACGACGTCGCCGCGCTTGACGTTGCCGCCGGGGATGGCGTCCTTGACGGTCGCCACGATGACATCACCGATGCCGGCGTAGCGCCGCGACGAGCCGCCGAGCACGCGGATGCACAAGATCTCCTTGGCACCCGTGTTGTCGGCGACCTTGAGCCGCGATTCCTGCTGAATCACTAGATCTCCTAGACCTGGTCGATACGTGTGCACGCCAATTCACCTGGCGTGCGCGGTCTTGAACTGCTTGAGCTGTCGAAGGGCACGCAGGGTCTTCAGGCGGTGAAACCCGATGACCGAGGTCTGCCCACGGCAACCCCGCAAGTTTAGGTGACGAGCGGGAATGCTCCAAATCCCGGATCGGCACCCGTTCGCGGAGCATCGCCATGGTATCAATCAGGTATCATATGCCGATGGGTATGACCTTGCGAACCAGCGTGGAACAGACCGAGGCATTGCGCCGGCAGGCCGCCGCCGAGGGGCGGTCGATGCAGGCTGTTGCGCTGTCAGCCATCGATGAATACATCGCCCGGAGCGCGCACAAGTCGAAGGTCGACGCGGTACTGCGGCGCGTGGTCGCTGAGGACGCCGGACTTCTGCAGCGTCTCAAGGACGCATGATCGAGTATCTGGACCTCGAAGACCTGCTGGAAGTCGCCCACCACGCCGTCGGACCGGACGTCGCGGTCCGCGACTACGGGCTGCTCGAGTCCGCACTGGCCCGGCCGCGCGCTTCGGTGTTCGGCCAGGATGCCTACCCGGCCGTACACCTGAAGGCCGCCGCACTACTGCACTCGCTGGCCCGCAACCATGCCCTGGTGGACGGGAACAAGCGCCTTGCGTGGACGGCGTGCCGCACGTTCCTGGCCATCAACGGCGAGTGGATCAGCGCGTCGGAGGACGAGCTCTTCGACTTCGTCATCAGGGTGGCCACGGGCGCCGAGCCCGATCTGGACGAGGTGGCTGGGCAACTGCACGCATGGAGTTACCGGGAAACTTGAGCCCGGCCGGTTACGCAGCGGAAGCCGATGTGCGTGGTGGCACTGTCCTGGGACTGCGGCGAGCGGGCCGCGGGCCGATAGCGGTGACAGTATTCGGGCGCACACAGGTGCGAGCCGCCCTTGAGCGCCTGCATGACGGTCGGATCGGGCTCCCGGGAGGGCGCGCAGCACCCGGTGGGGGCACCGGGCCGGTGCTGTGGCACATACCGCGTGGTGGTCCACTCCCAGACGTTGCCGATCATGTCGACGAGGCCGAAGCCGTTGGCCGGGAAGGTGCCCACCGGCGACGTGCCGATCCAGCCCAGCGCTCCCTCGTTGCGGTACGGGAACCGGCCCTGCCACGTGTTGGCCATCAGCTGCCCGCCGGGAGCGGCGTCCGCACCCCACGAATAGGTGGTGTCGGCGCCGCCGCGGGCGGCGTACTCCCACTCGGCCTCGGTCGGCAGCCGCCGGCCGGCCCACTGCGCGTACGCGTGGGCGTCGGGATAGGCGACCTGCACCACCGGGTGATCGAGGCGGTCCTCGATGCCGCTGGCCCGGCCGAACGGGTGGCGCCAGCACGCACCGGGCGCCCAGTCCCACCACTGCCGCCAGTCGTTCAGGTCCACGGGACCGGCGGTGGGCACGAAGACCAGTGCGCCGGGCAGCAGGTCCGCGGCGGCGACGCCGGGATACAGGGCCGGGTCCAGAGGCCGCTCGGCGACCGTGACGTAGCCGGTGTCGGCGACGAATTCGGCGTACTGCGCGTTGGTCACCGGGTGGCGTTCGATCGCGAACGCGGCCACCGTGGCGGTGTGCACCGGCGCCTCGTCGGGATAGAAGTCGGCGGAGCCCATCCGGAAATCACCGCCGGGCAGCGCGATCAGCTCGGTGAGCATGTCCGCCAGGTTAGCCGGGCATGCGGATGCCGAAGTCGGCCAGCAGCACCGATTTCGCGGCATCCAGCGAGGTGCCCTTGGGGGCCTGCAGCCGGATCGCGATGAGGAAGTTGCCGTCGTTGGTCCACACGTGCACCACCCGGTCGGCGAATTCGATCCCCTGGCCGGGTTGATCGGCAAGCATCCCCATCAGCTCCTGGCCGCTGTAACCGCACAGGTCGCCCGGCAACACCGACAGACTGCTGATCTCGGAGCCCTTCGTGCGGTCGTCGCCGTAGGCCTGGAACGCAGCGGCCGCGTCCAGCGTGGTCGGCGTGATGGTCACGGTGCCGGTCATGCCGTCCGGCCCGGTCAGGTTCAGCGCGATGTCACCCTGCGGATCGGCGGCCGGGGTGAACCCGTCGGGCAGCCCGAGCAGCACCGTCGGGCTGCCCGGTGCCGCGCTGTGCGCCTCGACCGTCTGGGCCGGCGGCGTGTCCGGCGCGCAGGTGGTCTCCCCCGCGCTCACCGGCCGCTTGGTGGTCTCCAGCACCCCGTAGTCCGGAAGGTCGTGTGGCGCTTCGAGATTCGAGGTGGTGGTAGCGCCCGGTGAGGTCGTCGGGTCCGCCGAGGTCGTCGGCACCGTCGTCGAGGTGGGTTCGGGAGCGGCCACCGGCGCGGGTGCGGTGCGGCTGCACGCGCTCAGCGCGACGCCCGCGGCCACCACGCCGACAACGCGAATCCATCTGTGCGACATGCAATCTCCTCAGTCTCGGGCGAACGCGGCGGCCAGTTCCCGCTCGGCGTCCAGGTAGGGGGTTCCGGAAACATCGACGACGACCTTGGCGATGGTGGCCCCGGTCAGCGCGAACGGCGCCCGGTAGTTGGCGCTGATCGCCTGCCCGGCGTTACGGCCCACGGCGACCCCGCCGCCGGCCAGCCCGAAGGTGCCGGGATGGGTACGCACGTCGGCCCGGGTGGCCACCGCGGCGCCGTCGACGTAGAGCGTCACGACTCCCAGGGGAGTGTGACTGCCGGCGACGGTGCCGGTCCGGTCGTAGCGCACGCCGAGGATGTGATCCCCCGGCGGGACCGGCGCCGGCGCGGAAACCAGTTGCTCGTCCTCGCCCATGAAGTTGTAGACGTAGTGCAGATGCCCGTCGGCCAGGTACAGCACATGCCCGCCGTGGCCGGCACCGTGCTTGTAGAGCACGCCTTGCGCGGCCGGCGATTCCACGTGGGTCTCGGCCAGCACCGAGAAGGACTGCCCACGCAGTTCGATGGCGGCGCCCAGGCCGACCTCGGCGGTGTCCGGGTAGTAGGTGGACGTCTGCCGGTCGGCCACCAGATAGGGCCGCCAGCGGCCCAGCGTCTCGAAGATGTTGAGATCCGCCAGTGGCAGGCCGTTGTACTTGGCGGCCTCGGCGAACCACAGGTTGGTCAGCTCGGCCAATTTCTCGGGGTTCTCCGCGGCGAGGTCGTGGCACTGACTGCGGTCGGAGGCGATGTGGTAGAGCTCCCAGCGGTCCTTGTCGAAATTGCTCCAGCCCGCGGGGCTGGCGGCGTGCACCGTGTTGGCGAACCACCCGTCGTGCCAGATTCCCCGGGTGCCCAGCATGCTGTAGAACTGCGTGCGCTTGTCCGTCTTCGCAGACGGATCATGAAGCGTCGCAGCGAAACTCACGCCCTCCAGCGGTTGTTGCGGGATCCCGCGGACGGTTTCCGGGGGCGTCAGGCCCAACAGTTCGTACACCGTCGGGGTGACGTCGCAGACGCTGACGTAGTTGTCCCGGACCTCGCCGTGCGCGTCGATCCCGTTGGGCCAGGAGATGATTGCGGTGTCGGCGATGCCGCCCTCGTGCGAGGCATAGCGCTTGTAGAGCTTGTAGGGCGTGTTGAACGCCATCGCCCAACCGATCGGATAGTGGTTGTAGGTCTGCGGGCCGCCCAGGTGGTCGTAGAACCTCAGGCTCTCCTCGGCGGTGTCGATGTATCCGTTGAAGAACTTGACCTCGTTGACCGATCCGTTGGGGCCGCCCTCACCGGATGCGCCGTTGTCGGAGATGACCACGATGATGGTGTTGTCCAGCTGGCCCGACTCCTCGAGGTAGTCGAGCACGCGGCCGATCTGATCGTCGGTGTAGGACAGGAACCCGGCGAACACCTCGGCCATCCGGGCGAACAGCCGCTTCTCCTCGTCCGACAGCGACTCCCAGGGCCGCACGGTGTCCTGCAACGGCCACGGCTGCCCGTCGGGACCCGTGACACCGGCGTACGGGTTCACCGGCGAGAGCTCGGTGTCCGGCGGGACGATCCCGAGCTCCTTCTGGTTGGCCAGCACGATCTCGCGGTACCGCTCGTAGCCCATGTCGAAGCGCCCGGTGTAGCGGTTGGCCCACTCGGTGAACACGTGGTGCGGCGCATGGCCGGCGCCGGGGCAGACGTAGGCGAACCACGGCTTGTCCGGGGCGATCACCTTGGCGTCCCGGATGAATTCGACGGTCCGGTCGGCGATGTCCTTCGACAGGTGATAGCCGTCCTCGGGAGTGCCCGGCGGCGCCACCGGATGGTTGTCGTACACCAGTTCCGGGTACCACTGGTCGGTCTCGCCGCCCATGAATCCGTAGAACCGCTCGAAGCCCCGGTTCAGCGGCCAATGACGTTTGGTGGCAGCCAGATTGGACTCCTCGAGCGGAGTCAGGTGCCACTTGCCGATGCAGTAGGTGTTCCAGCCCTGCTCGGCGAGCACCTCCGAGATGAGGGCCGTCTCGTGCGGGATGCGGCCACTGCAGTTCGGGAAGCCGTCGGTGAATTCCTCGATGGTCGCCATCCCGACGGTGGTGGCGTTGCGTCCGGTCAGCAGCGCGGCGCGGGTCGGTGAGCACAGGGCCGTGGTGTGGAACTGCGACAGCCGCACCCCGCGTTCGGCGATGCGGCTCATGTTCGGCATCTCGACCAGCCCGCCGAAACAGTCCCACGTCGCGATGCCGGTGTCATCCCACACCAGATAGAGGACATTCGGCGCACCCTCGGGTGCGGTGGGGGCGGCGAACGGCGCCCAGTCGGCCTGCGAATCGCGGATGTCCAGTTCTACCCTGCCGGTGAATTCAGCTGCCACAGCCGAAATCTACTCGGTGCGAACTGCGGTGTCAGGCCGTTGGCTCGACCGGTTCGTCGACCCGGTAGAGGCGCCAATCCGGTTGGCTGTCGCCGTCATTGGGGATCTCGAGTTCCAGGGTGGCCACGTCGGCCCCGGTCTCGTACAGCGTCGGATAGCGCTGATTGAGTGCGTCGGACAGGCCGCGGCCGCTGCGAGGGACCACCAGCAGGTACCGCACCCCGTGCGCCGCCGGGTCATTGAGAATGCCGGTGAAGTCCGGGTCCGACGGCACCACGAACATCCTGGGCCGTCTGGACGCGGCCACCACCGAGAACCCGTACACGGTGTCGGTGATCACCGAACTGTCGGGCAGATCGAGACCGTCGAGGTACGCGGCGATCTCACGCTCGGTGGAGAAGGTGGCCGCAATCCGGCGTTCGACGGCCTTGCGCGGGCTGGTGTTGTCCGGATCCGGCCGCAGCACCGCGCCCAGGGCATACTCCTGCGGCGCAAAGGCCGGCAGGCTCATGCCCCACGCCGTCACGGGGATCCCCACGGCGATCGCCAGAGCCACTGCCGGGTAGGCCATTCTGGACCGATTCGTGGTCGCCACCGCGGCCGGCGGGGGCGCATACCGCCCGCGGCGCTTGGGCGTCGCGAGGGTGCCCTCGGGTACGGCCAGCATCGCCATCGTCGCCACGAACGGGATCGCGACGATGTAGAAGCGCAGAAAGGGGAACGTCCCGCCGCGGGCGTAGGTGTAGGTCTGGAACGCCAGGACCGCACCGTAGAGCAACAGGGGCACGGTCAGCACGGCCCAGTGAGGACGGCGCCACCTCGAGGCGCCCGCCCACAGCGCGACCGGGATCAGGGTGGGCGCGAGCAGCATGATGCACACCGCCGAGAACCGTAGGCCGGCCCCGAACGACGCCGCATTGGCCCCACCGGACTGCTCCAGGATGGCCTTGTTGCCGTACTGGGATGTGAACTGCGCGAAGGCATCACCGGTGATCAGCCAGCTGGCCACCGCCCAGCCGACGAACGCCGCGAAGCCGGGGCCGGCGACCAGCAGCAGGTCGAGCAGGGCCCGGCGGATCCGCGGCGGGGTGCGCGCCCGCCGAAATGTCGTGGCGCCCACCAGGAGTCCGGCCGCCGCCACGGTGGCCACCGCGTCATAGCGGGTCAGATAGGCCAGCGCCATGGCGATTCCACCCGCGGCCACCAGGTGGTGGACGTCGTCGTCGACCATCCACAGCACCAGCCGGCGCACCGACCAGACCAGGAAGAACACGAACGGCGCCTCGCTCATGCCATTGGACCCGTAGAACACGATCATCGGATTGAGGGCGAACAGCGCGGTGACGGCGACGACGTAGCCGCGGGGCAGTCCGCGGTCGGCGCCCGTGGCGAACATCTGCGCGACCGCACCGGCCATGAAGAGGGCCGACATCAGGCTGCCGGCGTAGGCCCGTGCGGTCATGTCCGGCCACAGCTGTGCCGTCAGGACCGCCGGCAGCTCCAGCATGGCCGTCAGCGGGGTGAAGATGAACCCGATCGCGGCCAGGTGCGGATCCCGGCTGAACAGCACGCTCTCGGCGGCCTGCACCCGAGCCAGTGCGTCACCGAGGATGAAGCCGTGCCGCACCTGGAGCCAGTATCCGACCGCCGCGTAGAGCAGGAAGCTCGAGACGAACGCGACCTGCTTGCAGCGTCGGTCGGTCATGCCTTCTTGTCCAGACCGTGGAAGGTCTTCTCCCAGTAGGACGGATTGCGGATCAATTGGTAGACCCCCTTGGCCGCCGCGATACTCATCAGCAGCCAGTACGCCGGCACCGTCAGCGCCGCCGAGAACAGGTCGGCGCGGTCGTCCTCGCGCAACGCGATCATGTTCATGTACAGGGTGGCCGCATTACCCAGCACCAGCGCGCTCAACGCGGGAAAGTAGATGTACCAAGGGAATACCGCTCCCACGGCGGCGGGCTGTCCGAGGAACCACAGGATGGTGATCAACCAGAACACGAGGTTGAGCACCGCGACGATCGGGGTGCCGGCGAGCACCAGGTTGAACCGCAGGAAGGCCCGCGGACCCAGCGTGCGGTACAGCTTCAGCGGTTCCCGGATGTGCACCAGCCAGGTATGCAGGTAGCCCTTGTACCACCGCGAGCGCTGCCGGACCCAGTTGATGGGATCGCTGTTGGCCTCCTCGAGCGTCTGGGACTCGATGACGGCGGTGAAGTATCCCGACGCGGCGATGCGCAGACCGAGGTCCGCGTCCTCGGTGACGTTGAACGGGTCCCAGGCCCCGATCTTGTCGACGACGTCGCTGCGCAGATGATTCGACGTGCCACCGAGCGGGATCGGCGACGAGCTGCGCATCATCCCGGGTAGCAGGTAGCCGAACCACAGTCCGTACTCCGCGGTGAACCACGCCGTCAGCATGTTCTGCCGGCCGTTGTGGTAGACGAGTTTGGCCTGGACGCAGGCGATGTCGTCGGGCAGCTCGCGGAAGGCGACCGCGACGCGGCGCAGCTGCAGCGGCTCGGGTGAATCCTCGGCGTCGTAGATGGTGATGATGTCGCCCGTGGCGAAGTGCAGCCCGTAGTTGCACGCCTTGGGCTTGGTCCGCGGTTCGGCCGGCGGGACCAGGACGATGGTGATGACCTCGGAGTCGGTGAATTCGCGGGCGGCGTCGATGGTGACCTGGTCGTCGGCCTCGAGCAGCAGGAGCACCTGGAGCTTGTCCGGCGGGTACTCGAGCGCCCGCATCGCGCCGATCAGCTGACCCACCACCTCGGGCTCGTTGTAGGCGGGCACCAGGATGGTGTACCTGGGCAGCTCGGAATCCGGTACGGCACGGGCCTTTTCGTCGGACACCACCAGCGGCCGGCTGTCCAGACCCTGTTTGAAGATCAGCACCCGGTCGGCCATCGTCAGCACGTACCCCACCGTGCACACGCCGATCAGGACGATCGCGGTGCGCATCGGCTGCCAGGCGGCCATCCCGACGGTGAGCACCAGCAGCGCGATCAGCGCCGGCTTCTGCCAGCCCCAGACGGCGGTGGATGCCGACTGCATCGGATGGTCCTGACGCAGACCGTTGATCGCCCGATCGAGCGCGTAATCCTGTTCCTCGGCGCTGGTGGTCACGGCGCGATCCCGAGCGGTTCGAGCTGGGCCCGCACCAGATCGTGCGCGAACTCGGTCAGCAACGCGTCGTCCTTGCGGTTCGGGTTGGTGTCCAGCGTCGAGCTGTTGCCGCGGAACAGCACGGTGAACATCGAGTTCAGGGTGGGACCCACCGCACCGGTGGGGGCCGGGAAGGGCGCATCGTCCTCGTGGTTGTCCACCGCGATGACGAAAACCCGTTGGGCCGCCTGGCCGTTGGTCCACGTCCACTGGATCCCGTCCCAGGTGACCAGGAGCTTGTCGTCGATGGCCGAGAAGACGTCTGCAGAGACCCCGTATCCCAGGTCCACCCGGCGGATGCCGCTGAGCCGGATGTTCTCGACGTGGTAGATCATCCGCGCCGGGAATACCTTCAGCGAGAACGGCCGGAAGGTGGTCACCGTGTCGACCATCAGAGTGCGGGGCCGCGCGAACTTGTCGTATTTGATGTCCCCGGTATCGGCGACCACCTTCTGCCGCACCAGTGTCGCATCGCGGCCGTACATCGCCTTCACCCAGCTGTAGACCTGGGTGTCGTGGATCTGCCAGCCCGCCGCCGGGAGCAGTGGGTCCGCCGGTTCCTGGATCCGCATGGCCGGGACGTACCGCGTGGGCGCGAACCCCACGGCGGGCAGCCGGACGAACGAAAGACCAAGGGCGACAACGAGAACAACGGGCATCGCCGCCCAGACCTGCTTGGCGGCCAGCGGCTCCATCCGGCGGTCCAGCCAGGTCAGCTCGGCGCCCCGGCGGGCGTAGAGGTACATCGCCGACCCACTGATGCAGATGGCGGTGACGCCGGGCACCAGCTGGTAGGCCAGCAGCGGTGCGTCCGGGAACCAGACGGCCATGACGACGATGATCAGGATGCCCACGGCCCAGCCCAGCGAGGACCCGATCATCCCGCGCCGGGTGTCCCGGTGCACCGAGATGCCCGCCGCGATACCGGCGATGATCATCGTCCCCAGCGCCGCGGCCACCTTCGTGCCGCCGAGCGTAATGACGACCAGGTAGTACGGCAGCGCGAAGACCATCGACAGGAGCAACCACACCCAGCCGAACCGCAGCACCGGCCGCAGCCCGAACAATGCGATGCTGGCGCTGACCGCGAAGGTCCACATGGCCACCAGATCCAGGCGCAGGAGATAGAAGTACAGCGCATACCGTTGCAGCAGCACGGCATGCAGCAGCCCGGCCAGCACCAGCCCCATGATCCCGACGATCACGTCGGTCTGGCGGTCGTGGATCGGCAACTCGGTGCGGTTGCGGCGCGCCACTCCGATGGCCGCCAGACCGCCCGCGATCGGGACCACCCACACGTAGCCGCCGAGGCTGCCCGCCCGGGTCACCTCCACCACACTGCGCAGCGACGAATGGAACGCCAGGAACGTCGTCGCGACGATGAACAGCCAGCGGAAGACCATCCGGTAGACCGGATGGACCGACTGCAGCCACGGTTCACGCACGACCACCGGCGGCGGCGATTCGGGGGCTGCGGCGGTCATCGCCTAATCTCCCGGGGCACGAGCGGCCCCGCGGCGGGAGCGTGCGAGCAGCCAGACCGCCCCACCGGCCACCACGGCGGCCAGCGTCCCGCCGGCCCACCACCACCATTGTGGTGAATCACGATGCGCCGCAACGGCATTCTGGCCCGTGCCGACGCCGCCCGGCACCGTCACCGGATCACGACTGGCGATCGAGACCACGCCGATCCCGTTGAGCGACGACCACCGGTCCGCACCGCTGCCCAGCCAGCCCAGCAGCCGGTCGAGCTGATCCACCGCGCCGCCGTTGGAGGTGGCAACCAGCACCGACCGGTGCCCGTCGAACACCACCTGCAGCGAACCGAACCGGATCCGTGGCTCCAGCGTGAGGGTGGTCGAATTGCCGTCGTCGTCAACGACATTCAGTGTTGTCGGAACGGTGTCGGGAGCCGTCACCCGCAGCGGGAGCTCAGGATGGTCCCAGCCGTTCGGCGAGATCAGCAGTGCCGGATTGGGCGACTTCAGCGCGTCGGCCAGTGGCACCACGGCGGTGTCGATGGGCAGCGCCGACAACCGCTGCAGCCCGGTCATGATCAACACGGCCCGCGTGGTGTTCCCGAAGTTGTCACCGTCCCCGAGCCCGACCTGCACCCGGGGCATCAG
>WBZP01006794.1_pt1 | contig 11223 bp, 1 predicted proteins | sample 5204301 | NCBI WGS metagenome assembly WBZP01 (sample SAMN12412401, study PRJNA552823) | activated sludge metagenome | isolation source: activated sludge from nitrification reactor of wastewater treatment plant... | place: USA: Pennsylvania | collected 2017
GTGGTGGCACTGGGTGTACCAGCAAGGGTACCCGCTGCCGTGGCTGTACCCAACGTGAGCAGATTAGCACTGCTCGTATTGAGGAAGCCATTATTCAGGGTGAGGGTGCCGCTCAATGAAAGCGGTATATTAAGTGTAACACCAGTGGTACTGGTATTGTCAATATACATACTGGTCAGACTGGCTGTAGGACTGGTTGCCAGGTTCTGATAGGTACCACTGCCACCAATGCTTTGAGCAATCGTAATCGGCGCAATGGTAAGAGTACTGCCGGTGTTGGAAGTAACAACACCCGTCTGGATTACCCCCGTCATAGTAAGGGTACCGCCTGTGTTCACGGTGAGATCTCCACCCAGGATCAATGATCCGGGACTGAAAACACCACCATTGTTTACAGTCACATTTCCATTGGCCGTAAACTGGTAAACACTGGTTACTGAACGATTGGTTCCACCGGCCGGGCCATTTACCACCACATTACCGAAGGAGAGGTAGGTAGTGCCAACCCAGTTATTTACAATGAAGCCGCCGGTCACCCCACCTGCATCGGTGGAAGTACCATTACCGAAGATGATGGTATGAGCTGAAGGAGTGGTTAGGGTACTGGTTACTGCTGTGCTGTTGTTCATGTACACAGACGCTGTACTCGTAGTGTTGGCATGCGGATCCACAATGGTGATGGTACCACCGGTAAGGCTCACCAGCTGTGAAGCAAAATTCAGGAGGTAGTTACTGGATGTAACACTGTTTGCAGCATTACCGCCGGCATTACCATCAATCGTGATCGCACCACCACTCTGATTAAAGGTAGAACCGGAAAGGTTGGAAAGGTTGCCATATACATTCAGGTTACCGGCAGATACCGTGAGTGTACCGCTGTTCGTGAATCGGCGGTCGGCAAAAGTATTATCAGTAATACCAATATTGATCGTAGCACCGCTGGCATTGAAAATGGCGCTGGCGGCATTGCTAATACCCGTAGTGGCGGCACCCGTTACATTCAGTGTGCCACCGGCAGCGTTGAAAGTGCCGTTATTGGTAAGGGTGCTGGTTACACTGATGGTACCACTGTTCGCATTCACTGTACCACTATTGGTAATCGTGTTGCTTACAGTCAGGCTGGAACTGCTCACCGTCAGAATACCCGTAGCGGCTACCGTTAAAGTTCCGGCAGTTGCGGCTGAGTTTACAGTTACTGTGTGACCTGCAGCAACCGTTACGGTTGAAGTGGCACCAGGCACCGCATTCTTATTCCAGGTGGAGGCAGTGGTCCAATCGCCACTGGTTACCGAGATGAACGGAGCATCGTCGTCATTATAACCCAAGTAGTAGGTCGTGGAAGAGATATCTGTGAGTGCCAGGCCGGAACGCATACCGGTAGGCAGGATGGTAGAGGTTGAACCTGACACATTGCTGCCATTGGCGGCAGCACCAGCCAGGGTGAGACGGGTATTGGCATTGGCGATGGTATATAAACCGGTCGCTACAGCTGCCGCTGAATAAGCAGGTGTACCGGTAATGCCGGTATTGTTCACCACCCAGTTGGCGTCGGAACGACGGTTCACGGTGTACACACCATCCAGGAAGCTCACGGTGCTGATCGTAGCGGCATTATTATATTGTACCGAGATTAAACCACCGGCGGTGGGGGCTACCGTCTGGCTGAGATAGAAGGAACGGTCGCTGGTACCTGCTAAGAAGGGGAAACGTCCGCCGGAGCCGCTCGGGTTGGAACCACCGGTGATGGTGGCCTGACCTGTGCTGGTGGTAAACCAGCGGCTGAAGGTATTACCGGGGAGGAAACCACCGGCCGTATAACTCAGGGTGCCGGCTACCGTTGCACTGGTACCCAGGATAAAGGGATTACCGCCATTGTTAATGGTACCGTTGGTAAGGGTAAAGGTACCACTCACCGTTCCTGTTGATGTGCCTGAGAGCAGGGCATTGGCATCTCCAAAAGTAACGCCGGTAAGGCTGGTTTTGCTGTTATTAATGGTGAGGCCGCTGAAGTTAGCGGTTGAGGTAAGCGTACTCCAGGTGAGCGTACAACCAGTGCCTGCGCCTGTTGTGGTGGTAGAGGCAGGTATTGCCGGAACAACTGTATAGTTCGGCATATTACCTGATACCGGCGCTACGGCAGTCACTGCACCCGCGCTTTCTGCCATTACTACAAATTCTGCGGCTGTGGTGAAAGTGCCCCCGCTGAGGGTAATGATATCACCCACTGCATAGCCACTTCCGCCCGCAGAAATGGTGGCTGAAGGCAATACATTCCGGTAAGTGCCGAGGCCTGAAATGGTGGAAGGAGTGGAATCAGCTACTACTGTAGATGTACCTGAAGCATCCGCCAGGATCAGCGATCCGATGGTGGTAAGAATACCATCATTCTGCACATCTCCCTGCACACTGATTCCCTGGCCGGAAGTATTCTGGCGGTATTCACCGGAAGTGATGGTGAGATTTCCCTTGAGCGCAATGGTACCTGATGTACTGGCGGGGAATACCCAGCGGCCTCTGTTGGTGGTTGTTGAAAGGGTATTGATACTGAGATTACCCAGGATCATGCGGTTGGAGCCCACATAAGGATCCAAGAGGAAACCACGCGTGTTATTGGTAAGATCGGTGGATACGCCATCGCCAAACTCCAGGGTGTGAGCAGCAGAATCTGTTATGTTGATATTGCCGCTGTAGGCGAATGAACGGTCGGTGCTGCCAGTACCCACATGCGGGTCAACGATACGCAACGTACCTCCGCTGAGCGTTACATTTCCGGAGCTGAATTGTACCAGTGAGGTACCCGTAAGTACTGAGGTAGCGGTGTTGTTATTATCATTACCATCCACTACAATGGTGCCACCGGATTGGGTAAAGGTGGAACCGGAAGCATTGTTCAGGTTACCATTGATGTTGACGGTACCACCACTCACGGTGAGGGTTCCATTATTGATGAGGCTGTTGTTTTTATTGGTTTGTCCAACGGTGAGGCTGCTGCCGGAAACCACCAGCGAGCCACCGACATTTACAATCACACTGCCTGCATTGGAGGCTACCGCGTTTACGGTTACCGTATGGCCGCTGAGAATATTCACCAGTGCGTTGCTGGCGGGAACAATACCGCCATCCCAGGTGGCCGGGTCTTCCCAGTTACCGGTTTGAGCGGATACCGCCGGGATTTCTGTTGCATTAATACCCATGTGGAAGGTACCCACAAAATCAGCCGAGGTAAGCCCTGCTCTTTGTACCAACGGCGCGGTAGTACCCACCTGGTAAGTGCCGGTAAAGGCAGCCGGGAGCATCAGCCTTGCATTCACATTGGCTGCTGCATAATAATTGGAAGCATTAATAGCATATTCGAACGTACCACTGCCGGCGCCAAAAGTAACGCCGTTGATGGCCGGGGTGGTAACTTCCCAGCTGGCATTGGAACGCTGATCAACGGTATAAGGTGCATCCACGATGGGCGAAATACCGGTAAAGCCGGTACCGCCGGTAAACTTCACCGCGATGGCTCCGTTGGTGGCACCCGTAGTAACGGGCCGCTCAATATAGAAGAAACGGCTATTGGTGCCAGAAATAAAGGGATAAGAACCGGTACCTGTTGAAGAAGGTACGCCACCTGCAGTAATGGTAGTACCCGTGGTAGTGGCCGCATATTGACGGGCAAAGGTACTGCCGCCGGTGAAACCACCGGCTGTATAACTGAGGGAACCGGTGGTACCGGTGACGCCCAGGATAAAGGTACCGGAACCGGTACTTACATTACCAGCTACCAGGGTAAGTGTTCCGCTTACGGTACCCGAGTTATTGATATTGGAGCCCCCAAACGCTGTAGCAGCCGGCGTCAGCAGGGCATTGCCACTGAAGGTTACACCGCCTGTACTGGTATTATTGATCGTCAGTCCGCCGAAGTTGGCAGTAGAACTGGAGCTTAAAGAGCTGTTCCGGAAAGCACCGCCGCCTCCAATGGTTTGGGCAACCGTGGTGGGTCCGGCTGCACCGGCCGCAAAGCTGCCCAGGTACAGCGTGGTACCGGAAGTAGTGAGTGCGTTGCCGGTGTTCACCGTGATATCACCTGCTACATATACTGTGCTAGTACCCAGTCTGAATTCAGAATTGGTGTTTGTATTACTACCAACTGTCAGGCTTCCGTTGATACCTACAGAAGAGGTAGTGGAAACATGCCTGTTGGAACCCGGACCGGCACCTGTACCCCCTAAAGCTACCACATTGCCTAACTGGAGATAAGAGGAACTGGCAAATGTATAAATAAAGAAGCCATTGGCTGAGCCACCCGGATCAGTAGAAACACCATCCCCGAATGTGGTGGTGTGGCCTGTGCCGATATTGGTGGCAGAAGAAACCGCACCCCTGAAAGCATAGGTGGTTGTACTGGTAGCTGCATGCGGATCAATGATATTCAGGTTACCCCCGGTTATGGTGAGGGCATTGCTGGCGAAGTTCACCAGGTGGGTACCACTCGCTACACTATTGGCTGTTACACCCGCTGCGTTACCATCCACATTGATGGTACCGCCGGATTGTGTAAATATGGAGGAAGAATTAATAAGGAGGTTACCATTGATATTCAAGGTGCCTGCCGTTACATTCAGTTGAGATGTGGCAGAGGAGGCTGTTGAAAGGGTACTGAACCGGGTGGAGCCGGTACCTACGGTAGTGGTACCGCCGTTTATATTCAGTATACCATTGGTACCCATGGTAACGCCGGAGGCCGATGTGGACGCTGTAACACCCAGGGTGCCACTGCTCACGGTGAGCGTGCCATTAATCAAAACAGTACCGGCAACAGCACCGGCTGCATTCACGGTAACGGTATGTCCGGTGGTAATGGTAACCGCATTGCTTGCGGTGGGCGCTACACCCCCGCTCCAGGTACTGCCGTCTGACCAGTTACCAGATTGCACTGAAAATACGCCTGCGTCGGTAGTATTGATACCAATGCTCCAGGTTCCTGCCAGGTTAGCGGAAGCTACCGCGGAGCGGTTAGCCTGGGGAGCAATAGTGGTCCCGGTTCCAGAGATATGCGTATTTACAACGCCTGCTCCCTTCATAGCCCGGGGAATATTGGTACCGGGTGCAGTAGCTGTTGTTAATATTCCTTCGCCGTTCATCCGGGTCAGGAACGTACCGCCTGCCAATCCACCTCCTGTGGCAACCGTCCAACTTGCATTGTATTGGCGGTCGATGGTATAAGCACCATCGGCAACAGAAACGGTTGTAAAGCCGGTGGTGGGGGTATGAGATACCTCAATCCAGCCTGCTGTTGTGATAGCGCTGGAAGCCGCAATGAAGAAACTGCGGCTGTTCAGACCCTCGAAGAAGGGCCAGTTGGTGGTGGTGGTATTAATAGAAGTAGCAAGGGTGGAGGTAGCCAGCCATTTCCGGAAAGTACCGTTTCGGAAACCACCCGCTGTGTAACTGAGCGTACCTGCCGCGATCGAAGGACTGTTCGTTCCCAGTATGAGGGTATTCCCGTTCAGATCAACCCGGCCTGCTGTAAAGGTAATGGTACCGGGTACGGTAATGTTGTTGAAACCCCAGTTGATATTGGGACTGGCAGGATTGGTATTATTGAAAGTGATGCTTCGGATAGACATTCCCGTAGGGAAAGTACCTGTACCGCTGATCGTCTGTACATTGGCACTGGTTAAATTTAAGAGGGCTGAGGTTTGAGAAAGGTCGATGTTACCGTCATTGGTAAGGTTGCCGGCCAGCACCAATGTTTTACCAGTGGTGCCTTGAGCCACATTAAAGACACCTCCTGTACTAACCGTAAGGTTCCCATTCACTGAAAACGAACTCGGTGTGGTACCATAGTTAAGCGTACCACCGTTATTGACAGTCAGGTTAGTGATACTAAGTGAACTCGCATCGATGGTAACGGTATGTGTGGCATCAATGATTGCGTTATCACCGCCGGAGGGTACTACCCCACCCACCCAGGTGCTGGTTGAAGTCCAGTTACCCGTTTGTGCAGAAGTAATAGTAGCAGGCAGTGCGGAAGTGAGGGAAACGTTATCGATGGCGGCAGGAGGGTTAGTGCCACCGGAGCCATCATTCTTCCAGGTTATTACTAAGCGGAAAGTTGTACCAGCCAGGGAGGAGGGAAGAGCGGCTGTAAACGTTTGTTTTGTACTGCCCTGTGCCCAAAGCTGGGAACCAATTGGTGTTGCCGATCCGGAACCTGACCAGCTTACAGTCGTTCCTGTTGTGGAAGCAGGAGAACCGGCAACTGGCGTAAGGGTAGTGGGACAAACATAAACAATGATTGCGTCCCAACTGCTGGTTTCACCTTGTGCCAGCCAGTCGAAGGATAAATTGATTTTTGCCTCACCGGCCGGGACCGTAATGTCTCTGTAAAGATGAGAGGCAGTAACAGAACCTGTACTGTAAAGCCAGGATGTTCCGCCATCATTACTTATATATGCACAACGTGCGCCGGTGTAAAAACTGGCGCCGGGCACTGTTCCTGCAAACCACTGGTTGGTACCACTATTGGCAGAAAGCCAGTTATTACCGGCAATGGTAGCAGATGTTTCAAAACCACCATCTCCTGATGGACTGATCAACGTTGTTTGGGCCATGGTTGCAACCGAAAAAAAGAGGGTTGCAATAACCATCAAAAATCCGGCAAAAATGCGGCCGGTACGTGTAATGCTTGATTTCATCACTTCAGGTTTAGTGGTGGCAGACATATTTAAAGCAGTTGAATGAACAGGAAGCGGGGTACCCTCTTGCGGGCTGAAATTAGGAATGTGATCTTGCGGAGATAACCCTTTAGGCAGTAGATATTCCCGCAGTGCATGAAAAAGATTCTCCCTTCGGGACGAAAAACTCCGGATTTCATGAACGAATGCAGCGTACAAATTCCTCATAGTTACTTGTTGAGAGTAAAAATTCCACCCTGCTCAAATGCAGGCTGGTGGCCAGTTTGCGTCTAAGGGAAAATAAAAAACAGCTTTCAGACAGGATATGAGAATCGGATAGTTTTGGCGAAAAAAGGTTTCATATTTGCGAAAACTACTGAGCGAATTTAAGTTTTATTAACAAACAGCCAAGTTTTTGGTAAGTTTTTTTTAACAAAAAAAGGAGGCGGGGGTGAAGGGGGTGAAAAAGTGGATAATGGATAATGGATAAAGTAAGACTTCGGAAGTCTGTCGGGTGTTTGACGGATTTCGTAGAGTCTGAAAAAGACTTCCGAAGTCTGCTTTCAGGGGCCAACCTGTTGAATTTCAACAGAAATTTTCAATTTTCAATGCTCAATAATCAATTTTTAATCGAAAACCCGCTACGGAGACAACCTTTTGAACCTTGAACCTAGAACATTTTGAACTTCTACAGAAATGTTCAATATTCAATGCTCAATATTCAATTTTCAATTTAAAAACCGCTACGGAGACAACCTTTTGAACCTCTTGAACCCCTTGAACCTTTTGAACCTTTTGAACCTCAACAGAAATGCTCAATATTCAATATTCAACGGAAAACCCGCTACGGAGCCAACCTTTTGAACATTTTGAACCTTTTGAACATTTTGAACCTTCAAAAAAAAACCCGGAAAAATCCGGGCTTTTCGTATAAGATGAAGTAAGGTGTTACTGCGGCAGCAGCACCTGGTTGATTTTGTGAATCACCCCGTTCACCGCATGGATATCAGGGCTCACTACATTGGCAGCGGTGGCATTGGCGATACCCTTCACGGTTGCGGAAGCCACAACGGAAATGCCGGGAGCCGGGCTCACAAAAGTGGCCTGCACGGTGATACCGGGATGCGGGGCAATGGCGGAGTTCAGCAGGGTTTTTACAGAAGTGGCCGTGGTGGGCAGGTTCACGGAGAATACCCGTAAGCCGGGAGGCGCATAGGTACCGCTCTGTGAGCTGATTACATGATAAGCCACGATTCCCTTGGCCAGGGTGGGTGTAATCACCCCGGCGAGGGCACCGCCTACCCCGGGAATGCTGGCGGGGTTGGACAGGATGGTGGTACCAAACGTATTGATCAGGAAAGTGGCCTGGCCCTGAGCGGTAGCCGCATCCAGCCCCTGCCCTACCAGGTATTGTACGATGGCGCCGGTGATGAATGCTTTCATGGCGTCATCCGTAGGCGCAAAAACGGTGAGGTTGGAACCAATCGCGGAAGGGTTCACACCGGTATTCAGGGCATCCTGCAGGCGACCGCCGGCGGCTACGCCGCTGTCGGCACGGGCAATCGCGGCCCGAAGATACGTGAGATCAGTGGCAGCATTGAGGGTTGCCCAGATATCCGCCGATGGCGGGTTCACAATCCGGAATACTTTATGCACCACCCCGTTCACCGCTTCAATATTGGTGGCGATGATGGGCACATTGTTTACCCACGCACCGGTACCGGCTTTTACGCTGGGAAAAGTGGTCAGCCGGAGCAATGCACTGACAGTAGGCGCCGGGTTCAGCAACGTGGGATACTGAAAATTGGGGAATGCCGTACCAATGCTGGTAGAGCGGATTACCTGCGGGATCACATGATACTGGATCAGCCCGGTAGCCTGAGCCTGGGTGAGACCGGCGATATACATAGCCGGTGTAACTCCCGGAGGAAGCAGCGGGGTTAAAGAAGCGGTGATGGCGGCGTCATCCGGCGCGAACACCGTAAAACGGGCGGCCGTATTCGCCAGGGCAGGCATCAGACCGGCCTTATTCACGGCCGCCTTCAGCAACGAAAAAGAAGGATCATCCAGGAGGCTGGCCAGGGTGGGCGAAGTGCCGTTGGCCGGCGGCGGTGTGGGCACCGGGTCGAGTTCCAGCTTGTTGCAGGCGGAAAACAGTACCGTGGCTGCGATCAGCAGCGTGGCGGCGTTTCTCATGCGGTGGAATATATTCATACAGCTTTATTTAGTTGTTGGAGGTAATTAGAAAATGTTATAGCCAATGCTCACGTAATACAGCCCGCCGATCACCGCGTTGCCCATACCATTGGTATAGTACTCGTTCAGCAGGTTGTTGGCGCCGATCTTGATCACAGATTTAGCGGCCGGAATGCGGTAGTTGATCTGCGCATCCAGGGTATGAATGGCCGGGATATCCCCGTTGATGAAATCGCTTTCATAGAAGAAAGCGTCCTGCCATTTATACATCACGTTGAAGCCTAAACGCTTTTTATACGCGAAGCCCGTATTGCCGAAACTGACGTTGGCCCTGTATTTCGGGGTGCTGAAATAGGTTTTGAAACCAACAGGCACATCGCTGAGCCGGTCGGTAGAGGCGTTGATTCCCACCTGGAAATTATTCGGCAGGCGGTAATCGGCACTGACGCCGATGCCCCATGTTTTCACCTTGGAAGTGGTGTTGGCCGGAATGGAGAAGATATTGCCCAGGCCTGCTGCCGGTTTACCCGACTGCAGATCGGCGCCCAGCTGCTGCTGGCTGCCACTGTAGGGCTGGATGATCAGCCGGCGGGTAATAAAGTTCTGGTACTGGCCGTAATAACCGTACACATCCACCAGCAGTTTGCCCTGCAGCAGCAGACCTTTATATCCCGCTTCGAACGAACTCACCGACTCCGGTTTGAATTCAACATTGGAATAAGCGGCCAGGTTGGGATCTTCCAGGTAGAAAGTGGGTTTGGTACTGAACCCGTAATAGTTATTGAAGAACTGGTTGCCGCCGATCAGTTTCACATTACCCCCCACATCCAGGCGAATCCATTGCTGCTGGGTACTGGGGAAACGGTAGGCGGTCTGATAACTGAAGCGGATATTGTTGTCCTGCGCCACTTTAATCAAAGCCGTTACACGGGGCGTGAAGCGGCCTTTGAAATTCTGGTTTTTATCGTAGCGGCCGCTCACCGTAATCTTCAGCTTATCATCCAGGAATTTTTTGGTAGCCTGTACATAAGCGCCCCATTCATTGATGCCGATTTTACCGGCGGAATCGGCGAAGAGCGTGCCTTCACTGTTCAGCAGGTACCTTTTGAAATTCGCACCCACCAGGATGTCGGCAAATTTTTCTGTATACTGACTCAGGTTATACTGGCCATCCACTGCATAGAGATTGGTACGGTCAACAAACAAACCGCCTCCCCTGCTGATGGGAATAGCCCGCAATGAATCCAGTACTTTATTGAAACGGGCAGAACCTGCCTGCAAACGGCTCACATCCATTGCCTGGCGGGATACCGTGTGGGCATCAGCATCCGTAGCACCATTCAGGCGGGCGCCCAGATAAGTCTGCGCGTAACCCGCATACCATCCGGTAGCACCTCCGCTCGGCATAGAGGCCTCATTCAGCAGACGGGTGGTAACCGTTGCATTGTAACTTTCACCGGCATCTTCCTGGGTGGTATAAGCACGCAGCAACCAGTTCTTATTATTGATTTCCAGTTTGTACTGGCCCATGTTCAGATTGCGGAGACTGTAGCGGTCGCTGCCGGTATATACGGTATTACCCTGACCCCAGTATCCCATCAGGATGGCCTCGGTATTGGGCGTAATTTTATAATGCAATGCGCCTGTCAGTTTCAGGTTGATGGTATTGGGATTCACCACTTCGTTTTCCGCATACCCGGTACGGCTAACGGGAATGGCTGCCCCTCCATTGAGGGTATCGATGAAATTCCGGAGGAAGGGAGCCGCGGAAGCGCCGATGGTATTCAGCACCGCCGAACGGATATCCACGGTGGTTTCATCCCCGTACATATTTACTCCGTCATAGTTGGGATCGGTAGCCCGGTCGCCGTCTTTTACAAAACCGCTGGTACCGGTACGGGCATAATTTCTTTTATCATAACCCAGCCAGTCCTTGGCACGTGTATATTCCACGCCTACCTTGAAGGCGAACTGATCGTTTACCTTGTGGGCAAAGCGCAGGGCTCCGTTCACAAAATTGGATGACTGCCGGAAGCGGTGCCCCACATTCATGACGCCTTCCTTTACCTGGAAAGAAAGGCCCTGGTATTTGAAGGGACTCTTACTGTTGATCAGGATCGTACCATTCATACCACCCGGACCATACAGGGCGGAAGAAGCGCCCGGCAGCAGTTCAATGTTATCTACATCCAGTTCGCTGAGGCCTACAAAACCGCCTACTGAGAAGTTCAGACCGGGAGCCTGGTTGTCCATCCCATCCACAATCTGGTTGACCCGCAGGTTACCACTGCCGCTGAAACCGCGGGTGGTAGGCGTTTTAAAGGTAAGGGAGGAAGATACCACATCCACGCCTTTCAGGGTA
>WBZP01001389.1_pt3 | contig 11222 bp, 9 predicted proteins | sample 5204301 | NCBI WGS metagenome assembly WBZP01 (sample SAMN12412401, study PRJNA552823) | activated sludge metagenome | isolation source: activated sludge from nitrification reactor of wastewater treatment plant... | place: USA: Pennsylvania | collected 2017
ATGGACCTTCACCGGCAACGCCGGTCTCTTCAGCGACTACCGCTTCCGCGGCATCTCGCAGACGAACCGCAAGCCGGCCTTCCAGGGCGGCTTCGACGTCGCCCACAGCTCGGGGCTCTACCTCGGCAACTGGAACTCGAACGTCGACTCCACGCTGTTCTCAGGTGCCAACCTGGAGATGGACTTCTATGGCGGCTTCAAGGGGGCCGCGGGCGACTTCAGCTACGACGTCGGCGCGATGTATTACTACTACAACGGCAGCGGAAACACCGCTGCTTTCCCGGGAAGCTTCGAGACCAACCACACCGAGCTGTACATCGCCGGTGGCTGGGGCCCTCTGTCGCTGAAGTACTCCTACGGCGTGAGTGACTTCTTCGGCGTGACCGACAGCAAGGGCGCGTACTACCTCGACGCCACGGTGGCCTATCCGGTCAACAAAGAACTGACCGTGATCGGGCACGTCGGCTACCAGGGCGGACTGAAGAACGGGGCGCGCCTCGTCGACATGAGCGGCGGCGTACACGACTCGATCACCGACTGGAAGCTGGGAGTCACATACGACTACAGCGGGTGGATCCTCGGCGCGAGCTACATCGATACCAATCGAAGCTTTTCGGCCGGCACCGCCCTGGCGACCAACAGGGACATCGCCGGCGGCACGCTCGTGCTGTCGGTCACCCGTTCCTTCTAACCCCCGAAAGGAGAAGCGCCATGAAGATGGTGACTGCCATCGTCAAGCCGTTCAAGCTCGACGAGGTTCGCGAGGCCCTCAGCGCGATCGGCGTGCAGGGCGTCACGGTGACCGAGGTCAAGGGCTTCGGCCGCCAGAAGGGCCACACCGAGCTCTACCGGGGCGCCGAGTACGTCGTCGACTTCCTGCCCAAGGTGAAGGTCGAAGCCGCGGTCGACGATGCGATGGTCGATCGCGTGATCGAGGCGATCGAGGCCGCGGCGCGCACCGGCAAGATCGGCGACGGCAAGATCTTCGTCACCGTGCTCGAGCAGGTGGTGCGCATTCGCACCGGAGAGACCGGCAAGGACGCGCTCTGAGCGCCGGCTCCCGAAGCCCCACACCCATCCACCGAGTTCATGATCATGAAGAAACTCATCACCCTCCTCGCGCTGGGCCTTGCGCTGCTCGGCGCAGGCTCGGGCGCGCTGGCGCAGGCCCCTGCTGCTTCGGCGCCCGAGGCAACGGCTTCGGCACCGGTGGCCGAGCCGGTTGCCGCGCCGGCCACCCCGCCCGTTGCCCCCGCCGCGTCGGCCCCGGCCGCCGAAGCCGCCGCCGCCCCGGCGCCCGTGCCCGACAAGGGCGACGTCAGCTGGATGCTCGTCTCGACGCTGCTCGTCATCATGATGGCGATCCCCGGCCTGGCCCTCTTCTACGGCGGCTTGGTGCGCAGCAAGAACATGCTGTCGGTGCTGATGCAGGTGTTCGTGACCTTCGCGCTGATCACCGTGCTGTGGGTGGTGTACGGCTACAGCCTCGCGTTCACCGAAGGCAACCGCTTCGTCGGCGGCTTCGACCGGCTTTTCCTGAGCGGCGTGTTCGATCCGGCGGCCGGCAGCTTTGCGATGGCGGCCACCTTCAGCAAGGGCGTCGTGATCCCCGAGATCGTCTTCGTCGCCTTTCAGGCTACCTTCGCGGCCATCACCTGCGGGCTGATCGTCGGCGCCTTCGCCGAGCGCATCAAGTTCTCGGCCGTGCTGCTGTTCATGGCGATCTGGTTCACCTTCGCCTATGCGCCGATCGCGCACATGGTGTGGTACTGGATGGGCCCGGACGCCTACACCGGCAAGGAAGTGGTCGACGCGATGAACGCCAAGGCCGGCCTGATCTGGCAATGGGGCGCGCTCGACTTCGCCGGCGGCACCGTCGTGCACATCAACGCCGCGGTCGCGGGGCTGGTGGGGGCGTACATGATCGGCAAGCGCGTTGGCTACGGCCGGGAGCCGATGGCGCCGCACAGCCTGCCGCTCACGATGGTCGGCGCTTCGATGCTGTGGGTCGGCTGGTTCGGCTTCAACGCCGGCTCGGCGCTCGAGGCCGGCAACAGCGCCGCACTCGCCTTCATGAACACCTTCTCGGCCACCGCCACCGCGGTGCTGGCCTGGTGCGCGGGTGAGGCGCTGATGAAGGGCAAGGCCTCGATGCTGGGCGCGGCCTCGGGCGCCGTCGCCGGGCTGGTGGCCATCACGCCGGCCGCCGGCAACGTGGGCATCGTCGGCGCGCTGGTGATCGGCGCGACCGCCGGCCTCCTCTGCCTGTGGGGCGTCAACGGCCTGAAGCGCATGCTCGGCGCCGACGACTCGCTCGACGTGTTCGGCATCCACGGCGTGGGCGGCATCATCGGTGCACTGTTGACGGGCGTCTTCAACAACCAGGCGCTCGGCGGCCCGGGCCTCGTGACCGACTGGGTCACCGCGACCGTCGGCAGCAACGGCGTCTTCGACCAGGTGTGGATCCAGGCCAAGGGTGTGCTGCTGACCATCGTCTGGTCGGGAGTGGTGGCGGCGATAGCCTACAAGATCGTCGACCTCACGATCGGGCTGCGCGTGGCCGAGGAAGAGGAGCGCGAGGGCCTCGACATCGCCTCGCACGGCGAGACGGCGTACAACAAGTAGGCTGGCACATCGCAGGGCCGGCCGGCCGGCCATGCGGCCGGTGCGCAATGGACGGGCTGCCCGCAGGCAGCCCGTTCTCGTTCGGGCCGCGACCCGGCGCGATCGAGCCCGCCCCCGTCCGGCGTGGACATCCTCCCTAGAATGCCCCCATGGTTCCGCACCTGATCACTGCGCTCACCGGACCGATCAACGAGCTCGAGCAGCGCATCCTCGAGTCGATGCCCGCGATCGAACGCTGGTTCCGGCTCGAGTGGATGGAACACACGCCGCCCTTCTACAGCTCGGTGGACCTGCGTAACGCGGGCTTCAAGCTCGCGCCGGTCGACACCGACCTGTTCCCGCACGGCTTCAACCACCTCACGCCCGAGATGCTGCCGCTCGCCGTGCAGGCGGCGATGGCGGCGATCGAGAAGATCTGCCCGGAGGCCAAGAACCTGCTGCTCGTGCCGCAGGATGCCACCAACAGTTTCTACCTCGATCACCTGAGGCGCCTGGTCCAGGTGTTCACGATGGCCGGGCTCAACGTCCGCCTCGGCAGCTGGGATCCGCAGCTTCAGGCGCCGCGCCGGCTCGCGCTGCCCGACGGCGGTGAGCTCGTCGTCGAGCCGCTCGTGCGCGGCAAGCGCCGACTCGGGCTGAAGAACTTCGACCCCTGCACGATCCTGCTCAACCACGACCTGGCAGAAGGCGTGCCGGCGCAGTTGCGCGGCGTGCACGAGCAGTACCTGCTGCCGCCGCTGCACGCAGGCTGGGCGACGCGGCGCAAGTCGCGCCACTTCCGCAGCTACGAGGAGGTGGCCAAGAAGTTCGCCAAGCTGCTAGGCATGGACCCGTGGCTGATCACCCCGATGATGGGCGCCGCCGGGCGCCTCGAGGCGGAGGGCGGGCACGGGTTGCAGGCCGTGAAGGCCAGCGCCGACGCGCTGCTGGCTCGGCTGCGGCGCAAGCACAAGGAATACGGCATCGCCGAGAAGCCGTTCGTCGTGGTGAAGGCCGACGACGGCACCGGCGGCGCGGGCATCGTCACGCTGCGCGACCCTGCCGAGCTCGACGACGCATCGCGCCGTGCCGGGCTCTTCGCCGGCGGCCGCGTCGTGCGCGAGGTGGTGGTGCAGGAGGGCGTGGCGACGCACGAGCGCATCAACGACGCCGTCGCCGAGCCGGTGGTGTGCATGCTCGACCGCTACGTGATCGGCGGCTACTACCGGGTGCATGCCGAGCGGCGGGCCGACGAGAACCTCGCTGCGCCGGGCTCGGCCTACCTGCCGCTCGCCTTCGCCGAGGGCCACCGCCTGCCGCGCCCGGGCGTCAAGCCGGGCGCGAGCGCGCCGAACCGGTTCTACATGTACGGCGTGATCGGCCGCCTGGCGATGCTTGCCGCGGCCTACGAGCTCGAGGCCACCGACCCCGACGCCGAGGACGACGTCTAGGCGCACTGGCCCGGCGAGTCGCCCCCGCCCGAGTCGCCGTCGCCGTCATCGGCACCGTCACCGCCCCGCACTGCACGGAGCCGTCCATGGCCAGCACACCGGGTCCGCACGGACGCCGCAAGGGCGCGCTTGCCGCGCTGACGCTGGCCGCGATCGGTGTCGTCTACGGCGACATCGGCACCAGCCCGCTGTACGCGCTCAAGGAGGTGTTCGCGCACGGCCGCGTGCCGCTCACGCCGGACAACGTGCTCGGCATCCTCTCGCTCGTGTTCTGGACGCTGACGGTCGTCGTCAGCCTCAAGTACGTGACGCTCATCCTGCGCGCCGACAACAACGGGGAGGGCGGGCTGATCGCCATGCTGGCGCTCGCCTCGGGCACGGTGCGCGAGCGGCCGGCCCTGCGGCGCGGACTGCTCGCGGTGGGCATCTTCGGCACGGCGATCTTCTTCGGCGACGGCGTCATCACGCCGGCGATCTCGGTGCTCTCGGCGGTCGAGGGCCTGGAGGTCGCAGCGCCCGCACTGCACCGCTTCGTCGTGCCGGTGACCCTGGTCGTGCTCACGCTCCTGTTCGCGGCGCAGCGCTTCGGTACCGCGGTCGTCGGGCGTTTCTTCGGTCCGGTGACGAGCTGCTGGTTCGTCGTGCTTGCGCTGCTCGGGCTGCCGCATGTCGCGAGTCATCCGCAGGTACTGGCGGCGCTGCTGCCGCAGCACGCGCTGCGCTTCGTGATCGCGCAGCCCGGCGTCGCGTTCGTCGCGCTCGGCGCGATCGTGCTGTGCGTCACCGGCGCCGAGGCGCTGTATGCCGACCTCGGTCACTTCGGCCGGCGGCCGATCCGCATCGCCTGGTTCGCCGTCGTGATGCCGGCGCTGGTGGTCAACTACTTCGGCCAGGGCGCGATGCTGCTGCGCCACCCGGAGAACGTGGGCAACCCGTTCTACGAGATGGCGCCGGCCTGGGCGCTGTTCCCGCTCGTCGCGCTGGCGACGCTCGCCACCGTGATCGCCTCGCAGGCGCTGATCACCGCCGCGTTCTCGGTCACCAAGCAGGCCATCCAGCTCGGCTACCTGCCGCGCCTGCGCATCACCCACACCTCGATCCGCGCGACCGGGCAGATCTACGTGCCCTTCGTCAACTGGTCGCTCTTCGCCTGCGTGGTGTTCGCGGTGGTCGTCTTCCGAGGCTCGGGCGCGCTCGCCTCGGCCTACGGCATCGCGGTGACGATAGACATGACGATCACCACCGTCATGACCTTCTTCGTCGTGCGCTATGCGTGGAGGCTGCCGCTGCCGCTGTGCGTGGCGGCCACGGCGTTCTTCATCCTGGTCGACCTCACCTTCCTCGCCGCCAATGTCGTCAAGGTCTTCGACGGCGGCTGGTTCCCGATCGTCATCGGCGGCGCGATGTTCGTTCTCATGACGACCTGGAAGCGCGGCCGCGCTTTGATGGGCGAGCGGCTGCGCGAGAGCTCGATCGATCTGCCGAGCTTCCTCGAGGTCGTCTTCGTGAGCCCGCCGCAGCGCGTTCCGGGCACCGCCGTCTTCCTGAACGCCGAGAAGGGTTCGACGCCGTCCGCGCTGCTGCACAACCTCAAGCACAACAAGGTGCTGCACGAGCGAAACCTCTTCGTCACCGTGGTGCAGCACGAGGTGCCGTGGATCGGCTTCGACCGCCGGGTCGAGGTCGAGCCGCTCGGACGCGGCTGCTGGCAGGTCACGCTGCATTTCGGCTTCAAGAACGACCCCGACGTGCCCGAGGCGCTGCGCCTGCTGCGCGGCCGCGGCGTGCAGCTCGAGGAACTGGAGACGAGCTACTTCCTGAGTCGCGACACCGTCGTGCCGACCTTCGGTGGCGGCATGCCGATGTGGCGCGAGAAGCTCTTCGCCAGCATGCACCGCAACGCAGCCGCGGCAGCCGACTTCCTGAACCTGCCTGCCAACCGCATCGTCGAGCTCGGCACCAAGCTCGAGATCTGACTCGCGCGCGCCGCGGCGGCGCTCTCAGCCCCTCAGGCCGCCAGCAGCGCGGAGAAGATGCGCTCCTGCCGTGCCCGCGGCCGGTACGCCGAGACCCGGCGGGCGATCTCGGCGATGTGCTCGGGGGTCGTGCCGCAGCAGCCGCCGGCGATGTTCAGCAAGCCGTTCTTCGCGAACTCCTCCAGCAGCGTACCCGTCACCTGCGGGGTCTCGTCGAAGCCGGTCTCGCTCATCGGATTGGGCAGCCCGGCGTTCGGATAGCAGCTCACGCAGGTGTCGCCGGCCACCTTGGCCAGCTCCTCGAGCCAGGGTCGCATCATCGTTGCGCCGAGCGCGCAGTTCAGACCCACGGCGAGCGGCCGGGCGTGGCGCACCGAGTGCCAGAAGGCCTCGACCGTCTGGCCGCTGAGGATGCGGCCCGAGGCGTCGGTCACGGTGCCCGAGACGATCACCGGCAAACGCTCGCCGCTCGCCTCCATCAGCTCGTCGAGCGCGAAGATCGCCGCCTTCGCGTTCAGCGTGTCGAAGATCGTCTCGACGAGGAACAGGTCGACGCCGCCTTCGAGCAGGCCCTCGGCCTGCTCGCGGTAGGCGTCGCGCAGCTGGTCGAAGCTGACGTTGCGCGCGCCCGGATCGTTGACGTCGGGGCTGATGCTCGCCGTCCGCGGCGTGGGCCCAAGCGCGCCGGCGACGAAGCGTGGGTGCTCGGGCGTCGAGAAGCGGTCGGCCTCGGTGCGCGCCAGGCGTGCCGCAGCCACGTTCATCTCGCGCGCAAGGTGCGCGAGGCCGTAGTCCTCCTGCGCGATCGAGGTGGCACCGAAGGTGTTGGTCTCGATCAGGTCGGCCCCCGCCTCCAGGTAGGCGGCGTGGATCTGCGCCACCACCTCCGGGCGTGTCAGCACGAGCAGGTCGTTGTTGCCCTTCAGGTCCTTCGGGTGATCGCGCAGGCGCTCGCCGCGGAAGTCGGCCTCGGAGAGCCGGTGGCGCTGGATCATCGTGCCCATCGCGCCGTCGAGGATCGCGATGCGGCGCGCAAGCAGCGCGGGCAACGCGGCGCCGCGCGTGTAGGGCAATGGGGTGGCGAACATCGACGCCATTCTAGGAACGATGTGCTGTCCCTGGGCGCGAGGCCGAGAGCGAGCTGCGCGTGGCGATCACGCTCGGACGGTCGAGATCGGCCCGGCGTCGGACGCGATCGGTGACTCCGGGTCGCAGCGGTCGACGGCTGTCGCGGGGGTGGCTGGAGGCGCCTCCGATGGGGTGGCCGCAGGCGGCGTTTCCGGCGCGTTGGCAGCCAGGCCCGGCACCAGGGTCGCCGGGGCAACCACCGCCATCGACGAGGCGGCGCGGCCCGAACGGGAGTCAAGCGCGCTTGCTCGCCGTGCATCGCGTCGGCGGCGGCGCCGCTCGCTGCGCCACTGCCGGCGGCGCAGTTCGAGGTCCACCATCAGGATCGCGAGGATCATCGGCAGCAGGGCGCCTCCGATGAGCGCGAAGACCGAGGCAGAGAGCTCGTTGCGGTAGACCGAGCCGACCTGGGTCGGGATGTTGGTGCCGCTGACGAGCAGTGCCTGCCCGGCAAGCGCGCCGATGCCCATCACCGCCGCGCCGGCATAGCGCCAGCTCTCGCGCCGGTTCTTCTGCGAGGGGCTCGGCAGACCCAGCGAGATGGCGGCGCCGAAGCCGACGGCCATGACCAGCCAACCCATTGCGACGAACTCGTTGCGGATGCGCAACCCAGGGCGGAAGCCGATTGCAGAGAGTAGCCCCAGCTGCACCGCCACGACGACGCTCGCGAGCAGCACCCCGGCGCCTGTCGACGCCACGATGCCGGGCTTGTGCGACGGCCAGGCGGCGACGGGCAGCGCGATCAGCATGGCGCCCGTCCACAGGCCGACGACCCACACCGTCCGAAAGCCCACCGGGAAGGCTAGCGCCTCGCCGAGCAGGCCGATCGCCACGGCGATCGTGAAGCCGGAGCCGAACACCAGCGCGGCGACGCCGAGTGCGCCCCAGCGGCGCCATCCGGCGTGGTGCTGCGAGACCCGGATCCACCCCATGAAGACCTGCGCTGACAGGAACGCGACGAGTGCCGCGAGGGCGAGCAGCAGGAGCGAGGAGTCGGTGCTGGTGGGCATGGGGCTCGGCCGCGGCACGAAGCGTGGCGCGGGAGGTGGACTCGGGTTCGCGATGATCGCACCGCCGCCGGCCGAACGGCACGGCGGGTCAGGGTGGCAGTTCCACGGGCTGTGTGATATCGAACAGCGAGGAGCGGAACGAGGGGGCCTCGCCCGCGTCGTCGCTGCTTGCCCACAGGGCGATCGCCAGCGCGCTCATGGGCTTGGCGAAGAAGTACCCCTGCAGCTCGTCGCAGCCCATCTCGACCAGCAGGTCGCGCTGCGCCCCGGTCTCGACCCCCTCGGCGACGACGCGCAGGCCGAGCGTGTGCGCCATCTGGACGACGGCGCGCACGATCGAGCGTGCCTGCGGGCTGGACTCCAGGTCGGTCACGAAGGCGCGGTCGATCTTCAACTCCGCCGCCGGCAACCGGCGCAGGGCCGCCAGGCTCGAGTGCCCGGTGCCGAAGTCGTCGATCGACACATGCACGCCTGCCTGGCGCAGGCGCTCGAAGGCGGTGCGGCTCTGCTGCGTGTCCTCCATCGCCACGGACTCGGTGATCTCGCAGGTCATGCGGTCGGGCGGAACGGCATGGCGGTGCAGCGCTGCGAGCATGCCGTCGACGAGGTCGTCCTGGCGCAGCTGGTGGCCCGAGAGGTTGACCGCGATGCGCATGCGCAGGCCGCGCTCGCGCCAGGCCGCCGCCTGGCGGCAGGCCTCCTCGATCACCCAGCGGCCGATCGGGGCGATCAGGCCATGGCGTTCGGCGAGCGGGACGAACACACTCGGGCAGACGAAGCCGCGGCGCGGGTGCTGCCAGCGCAGCAGCGCCTCGGCGGCCGTCACCTGCAGGCTGCGGGCGTCGATCTTGGGCTGGTAGACGAGCTGCAGCTGGCCGCTCTCGATCGCGTGCCGCAGGTCCTGCAGCATCTCCGCCTGCTCGCGCGCATCGACTGCCATGGACGGGTGGAAGTGCGTGTGTGCGCTCCCGCCGCCGGCCTTGACCGAACGCATCGCGAGCGTGGCGTGCCGGATCAGGCGCGGGCGCGACCCATGGTCGGGGTAGGCCGCGATTCCGATCGAGGCGCCGAGCTCGAGTGCCTGGCCCTGGACCCGAAACGGGAGCCGCAGGCGCGCAAGGGTACGGTCAGCCAAGGCGGAGGCCGCTTCGGCGTCGGCCTCGACGAGCAACGCGAATTCGTCGCATGCCAGCCTTGCAGCGCGCCGCCCGGGGCCGACGATCGCCTCCAGGCGCGTGCCGACCTCGACGAGTACCGCGTCTCCGGCTGCGTGTCCGTAGCCCTCGTTGATCGTACGGAAGTCGTCGAGGCCGACGTACAGCACCGCGAGCGGCGCGCCGGTGCGGTCGCACTCGGCCACGGCATCGTCGATCGCGGCCTCGAACTCCGCGCGTGTGGCGAGGCCGGTGACCTGATCGTGCGAGCGCAACGCGTCGACTTCGTCGCGCGCCGACCGCAGGCGCAACTCGAGCGACCTGCCGGCCAGGCGCTGGCGCAGCCAGGCGGCGGTGGCGACGAGCGTGCCCAGGCCGCTGGCCGTCAGCGCGATCCATGCCGAGAGATCGATGCCGTCGAGGAGCCGACGCAGTTGATCGAAGGCCTCCCACCCCATGAGCGCGATATCGGCAGACACGTGCGGGCGCTTGAGGCGACGCGCCGCCGTCCAGGCTCCACGAGCTGTCGCAGCGGCCGTCGCGTGCCCAGGCGCCGGCCGCCGAAGGGGCGGCAGATCCCTGCGTCAGTGCAGCCGCACCGGCTGCTGCGCGAGCACGGTGAAGCCGGCGATGTAATCGTCAAGCACCTCGATGCTGGGCCCGTCGTCGTCGGCGCCGGCGACCAGCGCCCTCACCCCTGCTGCGAAGCGCTCGGCCAACACCCCTTGCAGAAAGATCTCCTTGCGCGCGAACCGGTCGACGATCTCGTAGCCGCCGCGCGTACCCGTCGCCTCACCCTCCAGGCGCGGAACCTCGAACTGCACGACGACGTAGCTGTCGGAGCTGTAGACCAACTGCATGGACGGACGACCTCCTGCGCCGATACCTGGGTCCGTTGCGCCGCGTTTCAAGCGCGGTGATTCCGAAGGCCGCTGCACTCAGCGTGCCGACTCCGGCTGCAACTCGAACTCGGCAGTCTGTCCGCCGGGGTCGGCCACGAAGCGCAGGCGTGCAGGCAGGTGCTGGTGCGCGGCGTCGGGCCAGACCTCCACGCGCAGGTCGTACGGACGCACCGGCTCGCGCACCAGGCGCACGCCACCGGCGGCCCGCGCGGGCTGCCCCGGCGCACGCGGCGGCGTCGGGTCGTCCGCCTCGGCCGCGTCGGCGCGCGCTTCGAAGGTCCAGAGATCGGCGTCGCCGCGTGCGCCGATCACCCACAGCGAGACCTGTGCCCCCTCACGCGCCAGCTCGGGGCGGGCCTGCAGGATGGCAGCCAGCTGCACGATCCAGCTGACGCGGTCCTGTGCACCGGCGGGCAAGGGCCACTCGACCGACGGCCCGGAGAAGGTGATGCGGCCGCGCGTGGACGCCGTGGCCGCGCCGTCGCGCTGGAAATTTGTCGCGAGCCGTTCGCGTCCGCGCTGGCGGACCACGAAGCGCTCGGGCGCCACGCCGGCGTCGTCGAAGCCGCCACGGCTGCGCCAGCCGATCGCCTCGACGCCCCCGATCGATCCGACAAGCACGAGCTCGTAGTGCTCGCCCGCAGGCTGCCAGTCGAGCACGGCCGTGCCGCTGGCCGCGCCCCGCCGCATCGCGTAGCGCAGCGTGGCCGCAGCGGGCCGCATGGTCGGGTAGATCGGCGCCGGTGCACCGCCCGCGACCATGGGCTCGGGGCGGCTGCCGGGCCGGAGCATGGGCGTCGGCATCGGCACCGGAGACTCGTCGGGCGCGGCGGCCGCAAGGGCGGCCGCAAGGGCGGCGGCAGGTGTGGATGGGGTGGGCGTGGAGGCGACCGGGTCCGCCGGCATCCTGGCGCCGGGGCGGGCCGGGGGCGCGACACGCCGCGCGGCCGGTGCCTCGGCACGCGCTTGCGCCGGGGCTCCGACCGGTGCTTCGACG
>WBZP01006797.1_pt1 | contig 11219 bp, 11 predicted proteins | sample 5204301 | NCBI WGS metagenome assembly WBZP01 (sample SAMN12412401, study PRJNA552823) | activated sludge metagenome | isolation source: activated sludge from nitrification reactor of wastewater treatment plant... | place: USA: Pennsylvania | collected 2017
CTGATGGTACATGGGGTAGTTGTGAAGGTTATTATGCCCCCCGCCAATGATGGGATGCAATCTCACCCTGTCTGAATTTACAGTTCCCAGCTTGATGCTTGATTTGAAAGGAATAAGTGTGTCTTCTGTGCCGTGTATGATGTGGATGGGACATTTGACATATTTTAGCCACTTGAAAGTAGGAATGGGAAACCTGATGGCCCAGGCAATCGGCATAAAAGGAAGATACCTTTTTGCGACATGACTCAGGCTGTAATAGGGCGCATCGAGGATAAGCAGACCGGGATTGTTGGCAGATGCCAGCTTGGTAGCAAAGCCTGATCCCAGCGACCTGCCATACAGCACGATGTATTTTTCGGGCACCTTTGTTTTGATCATATTGTAGATCATTTGAAGATCCTCTTTTAAAGCAGTGTGGGTTCTTTTGCCTGTGCTTTTTCCGAATCCTCTGTAATCCACCATGAGAACGTCGTAGCCATTGCGGTTGAAATCTACGGCAAATTTTCCCCAGCCTTTGATGCTTTTGGAATTGCCCTTGAGGTAAAAAACTACCCCTTTAGGCTTATCGACCTTAAAATGGAGACCGCTCATGGTGACGTCTTCTTTCAGGTCTAGGATGTATTCATCAAAAGTGAGATTTTCGTAATTGAAAGCAAAATCTTTGGGTAGCTTTTCAGGTCGGAAGAAGATAAAATCCTGGAAAAAATAAACACCCAGACTGATAAGCAGGTACAACAATAGAATGCCGCTAATGATGTAGAGCCACATCCTCAGCGCCTAAGGTTTTACAATTTGATATGGCTCATCCCAATGCCTCAAAGTAGCCTGTGTTTCTGTTTTTTCTCACATTGTCCCATTTGTAGTATTTTCCATTCATTACGATGTAAACACCCGGTGGCAGAACCTGCACAAAAGCCAGCGCGCTACCCAGGTTGAAAAATCCATCGGAAGAAGTTCCAAAGGCATAGGGGATCATGGCACCAGTAATAACGATGGTTTTGGTCATGTCATCTTCCGCCAGAAATCTGGCAGTATCCACCATGGTGTCGGTTCCATGGGTGATGATGATTCTGTCTGCTTTGGCATTGCGGCAGGTATAGGCAATAATTTCCCGGTCTGCATTTGTCATTTCAAGACTATCGACCATCATGAGCGTTTTTACATCAATGTCCAGTGTGCATCTTCCTCTTTCAAACATAGATGGAAGGTGGGTGTCTTTGAAATAGAGTTCTCCCGTAATAAAATTGTATTCCTTGTCGAAGGTACCACCGGTAACAAAAACCTGAATCTGGTCCATAAAAATGTAAATGATTATTTTGGTTAGTGATGTTCAAAAATAACTTTTTTCAGGCATATAGCATGATTTTATGGTTTTAATCAAAAGCAGCTCTGATGAATGGCAGAATATCAGAAGCACATGTAAAACATTAAATATTTGTTTAATATATAAAATTAACATAATTAGAGTTTAAATTATTATAAGGGCATCAAATACAGAATTACGGATAAAAAGGTAGTGTTAGCTTAGGTCACGAAACCCAAAAAATCGATCATTAAGTTTATCTTTGCTTTCCACAAGAAAATATTAACAATGAGAAAAATTTCTATTTGGTCTTTGGTGCTGGTAGTCCTGACCATTGCATCGTGTAAAAAAGAAGATAAGGCAGCTCCCATGCCCAGTGCCGGTGACGTACCCGCTGTTGGGGGTGTGAAAATAGTTTATGTAAACCTGGATACCCTGTTGGAAGGATATGACCTTTTTCAGGAGCAGAAAAAAACATTGGAGACCCAAAGTACGGCTGCAGAAAAAACTATTTCCTCTAAAATCGAAGCTTTCCAAAAAAGGTTGGCCAAATTCCAAAGGGATGTGTACGAGACTCAGCAGAGAGCGCAAAATATTCCTCCGGTAGAACTCAAGGCATTGGAAGAAAAATTTGCCGCTCAGCAAAATAATCTGGCTACAGAAGAGCAGTCGCTAATGAAGCAGAGAGAAGAAGCTGCCATGGCTCTGGATAAAAAATTGGTAGAATTACAAGCCAAGCTGAAGAGCAACATCGACAACTACCTGGCCAAAGTAGCTGCAGAAAAAGGATACGATTACGTTTTGATCAAAGGTTCTGCAGGAGGTGTGTTATTTGGAAAAGAAGAATTGGATATCACCAAGGCCGCCATCCAGGCCATCAATGAAGAGCACAAGGCTTCAAAATAAAATGACCATGCGGATAAAGATGATCAGGGCCAGCTGGTTGGCCATTTGCCTCTTTCCATTGATATTGGAGGCTCAGATTTCCAAACTCGAAACCCTGTTGTTTGAGCTGCCTGACGTGGTATTCAAAAAACTGGAGACCCCCAAAGGTTATGAAGCAGGATATGAGCTAATGGTCAGGCAACCACTTGATCATCGCAATCCACAAGGCAAATCATTTTATCAGAAAGTATACCTTGCTCACCGGGCTTTTGATGCCCCCACCGTGTTGGTTACGGAGGGTTACGACCGACCTACTCACCGGATTTATGAATTGAGTGATATGCTGGCTGCCAACCAGGTAATGGTAGAACACCGTTATTTTGGAAAGAGCATGCCGGATAGTCTGGATTATCAGTACCTCACATTGGAACAGGCCACTGCCGACCTTCATGCCATCAATCAATTGTTGCGCAAATTGTACCCCAAAGACTGGGTAAGTACCGGTATCAGCAAAGGAGGCCAGACAACCATCTTTTACCGCTATTTTTATCCTGAGGATGTGGACGCTTCTGTGCCCTATGTGGCTCCTTTGAATACTTCCCTGGAAGATAAGCGTATTTATCAATTTCTCGATACGGTGGGTAGTGATGAATGCAGGCATAAAATAAAGGAAGTTCAAAAAAGATTGTTGCAGAACAGAGATCAATACTTGGCGAAACTCAAGTGGTTTGTAAAGGGGGCAGATAAACATTTTACCTATCTCACCCTCGAGCAGGCCTTTGAATATGCTGTACTGGAGTACTCTTTTTCTTTTTGGCAATGGGGTTCTAACTGCAGCATGATTCCGGATGAAAAGGCAGATCCTGACTCTCTGTTCAGTCATTTCTTACAGGTTTCTGATCCCGGATTCTTTTCAGATGAAGACATTCAGAAATATGCTTCCCATTATTACCAGGCCGGAACCCAAATGGGTTATTATGGATATGATATTACCCATTTTAAAAAATGGATAAAAGCACTGGATTCCGGTAAAAATCCCAGTGCCATTTTTATGCCCGGTAAGAAACCCATGACCTTTAAACCGGATTTTACGCTGGAAGTGGAAAAATGGATCCAGGATCATGGTGATCGTTTTGTGTATATAAACGGCAATAGCGATACCTGGTCCGCAACTGCTGTAAGGCCCCGTCAAGGAAGAGATGCCCTTTGGTTTTTTATTCCCGGTAAAGATCACGCCATGGCCAGGATCAAAAACCTGACAGAAGCCGAAAGGAATCAGGTAATCACCACTATAAAGCGGTGGATAGCAGAGGTGGAATAATTCGTTTTTCCTTCCTGGTATAAAATAAGTGATATAGTCATAACCCGAAAGAATTTTCAACCGGGGATTGATTTTCTTTAGGGTTTGGCAATCAATTCGACCTTACCTGCGATCTCCAGACCTGCATGAATGCCGGTTGTGTTTATCAGCTGGTTGCCTTTTTTGTCAGTGAGCTGAATTTCCAAAGTTGCCGTCATACTCTCTTCTATTCTTCCCGACATAAAACCATGGATGGGGGCTGCCAGCAAGGTGCCTTTTTCATTACGGGCTTTTACTTCTAAAACATACTTTGGGTGCTCGATGGCTGTATGGACACCGCTTTCATCGATCCTGTTGAACAGCAATTTACAGCCATTGTAAGTAGTAAACCGGATTAGTTTTTGGCCGTCATAAAAGCCGGCTATAAATCCCGTAAAATCGCCGGTTAGCCAGGGTATCTGAGCCACAGAAAGCTTAAAACGATAAGCTTCATTGTCGAAATGATTGGACTGCATCCAGACATAAGCAGAAGGAAATGATTGTCCCCAGTCTTTTTCTAAATACCCCTTTCCATTGGTAAATTCGATATCATTTTCTCCGTAATGTAAAGTACCTTCTATTTGATGTCCCATGCTGACAATGCCATGGTAGCATTCCATAAAGGGAGCAAAAGAAAAAGGTCCCATGATGCCGGGTGAATACCATTTTTTAGGCCATTTGACCTCATTGTGAAAGGATAATTTGCCCGTAAGGGGTAAATGGTATAACGCTATACAATCGGCTGAAAAGTAGTTGGGTCCCAATCTGATTTCAAATTGATCTGCCGACGGCTTAAAATCTGAAAGTGGAAATTTGTGGTAGGAAGCTGTCCTCGCTTTTCCATCCAATATTTGAATAAAGGCATGCCCTTCTCCATTTTTATCGATGGCGATGCCGGGTATGATGGCAAAGGCATGGTGCCCTTCCGCACTTACACATTTGTAATACCATCCTTCAAAGTAGTTGGATTTTTTACCCCAGCCCTGAAATCGTTCCGGGTGGAAAATGCTTATCATCTTTTTTCCTGCCATATTTAAAGATAAACAGGTTTTAAACAATTTGCAGGTATACCGGCAAAGACTTTTCTATTTGTGTGTAAAATAGTACCTTGGCTTTCATGAATTGGTGGAAATCATCGTATTTTTTTTTGGTCACAGGCCTTGCTCTTGCCCTGTTATTTTATCTGTTTGCTCCTGCCAGTTTTGATGAACCGGCAAGGAGAGCGGTAGCCACGGGCATAGTAATGGTCATCTGGTGGGTCAGCGAAGCCTTGCCCATGCCGGTTGTAGCCCTGATCCCTTTAGTAGCATTTCCTTTGCTGGGCATCCAAAAAACCGATGCAGTGGCGGCATCCTATGCCAATCCGGCTATCTATTTGTTTTTTGGTGGCTTTATGCTGGGACTGGCCATAGAGAAATGGAATTTGCATAAAAGGATAGCCTTAAACATCATCCATACCACCGGAACCAGTGGTAATAGAATTGTACTGGGCTTCATCCTGGCCACAGGTTTTTTGAGCATGTGGCTAAGTAATACAGCTACTACGATGATGATGTACCCTATAGCCATGTCGGTCATTAGTGTAATGGATCACCAAAACCACCAGGGGAATAACCGCAACTTCGCCCTTACCCTTATGTTGGCTATCGCCTATGCCAGTAATTTTGGGGGCATTGCTACCATTATCGGTACGCCACCCAATGTAGCATACGCGGGATATTTTCTTGAGCGATATGGGCAGGAACTCGACTTTTTTAAGTGGTTTTTATTGTGTGCACCCATTTCAGTTCTTTTGTTGATTGCTCTTTATTGGGTTATGGTACGTTGGTTGTTTCCCAACAACATTCAAGCATCAACCGCAGCCGCTTCCTATGTGGCATCAGAGAAAAAAGCATTGGGAAAACCGGGCGTTTCAGAACAAAGAGTTATGGCCGTTTTTGTAATTACCGCTTCTCTCTGGATATTCAGATCCCTCATCAATGATCTGCAATCATGGGTAAAACTGGATGATACGATGATTGCCATTACGGCCGCAATAGCCCTTTTTGTGGTGCCTTCAGAAAAAAAAGGACACGCTCTGCTGGACTGGCAAGATACCCATAAAATGGCCTGGGGCATCCTGCTGCTATTTGGTGGAGGTATAGCTCTTGCCGACGGACTTGAAAATACGGGGCTTATTCAAAAAACCGGCCAGTGGCTGGCAACCTTCGGGCAGAATACGGCCATGCTGGTATTGCTGGTCATTGTTTTCTCTCTTTTCATTGGTGAATTTATGAGCAATATTGCCCAGGTCATTGTTTTTGCACCACTGGTATCTGCCATGGCAGACAGCCTGCATCTCAATTCTGTTTTACTGGGCATACCCATGACACTTGCTGCCAGTTGCGCCGGCATGATGCCCATGGCTACGCCACCCAATGCCATAGTCTTTGCCAGTGGCCATATACGTTTCAAAGACATGGTGCTTACCGGCTTTGTCCTGAATATAATAGCCATTGTTTTGATCATGGTTTTTTCATGGTTTGTTTTACCCCTAATTTGGCTGTAAACTCAGGATATTCAGCAAATCATAGAATGGAATGACAAGGCTTTGCCGAAAATCAGGTCGGTGACTCGCTGAATTTTGGTAAATTTGGCCCAAAACCACTATTTATGGTACTATTGGATGGCAAGAAATTGGCAGAAGATGTCAAACTGGAGTTAAAAGAAGAAGTCAGAAAGATGGTTGAGGCAGGAAAAAGGCCCCCTCATCTAGCTGCTATTCTGGTTGGCGAGAATCCGGCATCTAAGGCTTACGTAGGCACCAAAATTAAATTTTGTGAAGATGTGGGATACGGCTCCACGCTGGTCAGCCTGCCGGGTGATATTTCAGAAGAGGCGTTATTGGCTGAAGTAGAAAAGCTGAATAAGAATGATGCTATTGATGGATACATTGTTCAATTGCCTTTGCCCAGACACATAGATGAACAAAAAATAAACCTCGCCATTGATCCCCGAAAAGATGTGGATGGCTTCCATCCGATGAATTTCGGTAAGATGGCGCAGGGCATGAAAGCCTTTTTACCTGCTACTCCTTTTGGCATTTTAGAAATGCTTAGGCGGTACAATATACCCACTGAAGGCAAGCACTGTGTCGTTTTGGGAAGGAGCAACATCGTTGGTGGTCCCATGAGCATTTTGATGGCGCGCAAGGGATATCCTGGCAACTGCACTGTGACCCTTGCACACAGCAAAACGGCAAATCTGGCAGAAGAATTGAGAAGAGCAGATATACTGATTGCAGCCATTGGCATACCTCGCTTTGTGAAAGCAGACATGGTAAAAGATGGAGCCGTTGTCATTGATGTGGGCATCAATAGAGTAGAAGACCCAAGTAAAAAATCAGGATACAGCCTTACCGGCGATGTAGATTTCAACAGTCTGCAGCATAAATGTAGTTACCTGAGCCCTGTGCCCGGTGGAGTGGGTCCAATGACCGTTACCGCTCTGATGTTGAATACACTGCAAGCAGCCAACAGACCTGAATAATGAGTAAAGAAATTACCACAGGCATACAATCCATCATCCAGCAACTCAGGTGGATGGATGAAACAATGGAATCACATCGCTACGCTGAACCCCTGGAGGTATTGAATCAGGCAACCCTTGGACAGCATGTGAGGCATATCCATGATTTTTACAAAGCCTTGGCGGAAGGCATGAATTCAGGATTGATTGATTACAACTGCAGGGAACGCAATGAGTTGATTGAACTTTCCATGGATGTTGCCCTTGAACATATGGAACAATTGATGGAGAGATTCGAAAATATAGATGAATCGTTACTTGTCAGCGTAGTTTGTTCAGAAGGATTTAAAGAGGATAAGTCTACTATAACATCCTCGTTAGGGAGAGAACTGATGTATGGATATGATCATGCCATTCACCACCTGGCATTGATTCGGATCGGTTTTGAATCAGTCCATTCGGAAAAATTACCGCCCTATTTTGGAGTTGCCTGTTCTACCTTATCATTTCAGAAAAAACAATAATTATGGCGGGAAATTATGTACTGCTCACTGTGCCCGGAGGCAACGAGGCGTTGATGGCAATCTTATCAGAGGCCGGTTTTGAAGCCTTTGAAGAAAATGAAAATGAAGTGGTTGCTTATCTGGAAGAGTCCCTCTACAACGATGCATTTAAGCAACAAACCGAAGATATATTGCAACAGTTTTCATTGATCGGAACCTGGGGCAATTTGCCTTATCAGAATTGGAATGAAGTGTGGGAGTCCAACTTTAGTCCGGTGGAAGTGCCGGGTGTGTGCCGGGTAAGGGCTGAATTTCACCCAAAAGATCCCGGCTTTCCCTACGAAATTACGATACATCCCAGAATGGCTTTTGGTACAGGACATCACCAGACTACCTTTATGATGTTAAAACAGATGGCCAATTTGACATGGGATAATAAACGCGTATTTGATTTTGGTTGTGGCACCGGTATCTTGGCCATATTTGCTTCCATGTTGGGCGCTGAGCAAATTGTTGCCATTGATATTGAGCACGAAAGTTATTTGAATACGCTCCTCAATGCAGGCGTCAATGGCATAGACAACATTGAGGTATTGGAAGGAGGTCTGGAAGCTATACCGGATCAAAAATTTGATGTTGTCTTGGCCAATATCAATCGCAATGTGCTTACTCAATCTGCACAAAGATTGGCAGAACTTACCCAACCGGGAGGCACCTTGCTGTTATCAGGTATTTTAGAAGGTGACTTTGATGTCATTGTCAATACATTTGAAGGTCATCAATTTCTTTTCCAGCGCAAGGACCAGAAAGATGCATGGCTTTGTCTGGAATTTAATTATCCCCTGTAAAAGTGACGGGTATTTATAATCTTATTGCCTTGTTGCTGAAACCCATAACCTGGTTGATCAGGGTTGTCAGGTTTAAAAAAATACTGGCTGAAAATGCTCTCAGCTTCGGTATGCGTGGCAATCTTGAAAATCTGGAAACCCTTGCCATGGTTTTTACGGAAAGAGAATATGCAGCGTACTTTCCATTTTACGAAGAAGTCACGATCGTTGATGTTGGATCCCACAGAGGTTATTTTTCCATATTTGCTTCACGAAATACCGCGAAGACGAGTCGTATTTTGGCGGTTGAGCCGGATGCAGAGAACCTGGCTTTTTTGAGGAACAATCTTCAACGAAATCAAATCAGCAATGTAAAGGTGGCTGCAGCGGCTTTGCATTATAACAATGAAACAGTTAAGCTGTACAGAGGTCAATCGGTAAACCATTCGATTGTTTCAGACAACAAAGGAACGGACATCAAACCTTATGTTGAAGTTGAAGGCGTTACCCTTCGACAGCTCATGAAGTTGCACAACCTTGAAAAAGTAAATTTTCTTAAGTTGGATTGTGAGGGCGCAGAATATGAAATCCTTTTTCGGATGGATAAAGAAACGTTGAGTCAAATTCACGTTGTTTCTATGGAATTTCACGATTTAAAAAAGGTGGAATACACGGCTGCCCGATTGGAGACTTATTTTACTGACAATGGATTTGATGTTTTGGTCAATAAATATGCTGCTTCGCACCGCGATTTGAACTATGGCCGAATGGTAGCCCGCAATAGAGAATTCACGCCATAGGCAAAGCCTGCCATACAATGATGGATTTGTCATCCGATGCACTGATGAGTACATCCGATTTGCGGTGCCAGATTGCCTTATTGATCGAATGAAAATGCCCGCCTGTAATAGGCGTTTTACTCTCTGCCAATTTTCCATCGCGTTGCCAGATTCTAAGTTGTTTGTCTCTGCCGGCTGAAACCAACCAATCATGGTAAAAGCAAAGGCTGTTGACTGTGCCCATATGGGCTTTGATTTCAAGAGGATCCTTTTGATGAACCTTTTTCTGCCAGATTTTCAACAGTGCATCCCGTCCTCCGGAATAAAGTTGATTTTCGTCCGCGATAATGCTGAAAACACTGTTGGAATGAGCCTGGAATTGTGATGACGTTTCCCAGGTTGCCGGGTCAATGGTATAAATACAGCCATCGCTGGAACCTACATAAATCAATGCATCCATTTCGAACAAACATCGCAGATTTTGGCTGCCAAGTTTTATTTTTTTAACCCGATTAGTGTCCCGGACATCCATAATACACAACATGCCATCCGATCCTGCGCTCAGAATGACATTTCCGTAAAAACCAATGCTGTAAATGGCCGATCCATGCAGTTTGGATGCCAGTGAAATCGATTGATTTTGCAGATCTATCAGGTATAAGATTCCATCCATGCCCCCACAAGCCGCCTTGTTGAGTTTAGGTGAAAAGGCACAGCAGAAAAGAGGTTTTTCAGTTCTGGCTATAAGCTGTCCGTCTGTATCATGTTCCTTTGTGGACCACATGACCAGGTAGCCATCCCCACCGCAAGAGAAAAATTGGTCGTCGGGTCCTTCGCATAAGCCATAAACGGCTCCCCGGTGGCCTGAGCAGGGTTTTAATTTGGAAAAAATGAGATCGGCCATAATTGTTTAATGGTGTCAAAAATAAGGGTAATTGTGCTACCTTACAAGTATCCGCATGCCTGTCATTGGATCGGATTTTGTATCTTGCCCGCTGTAATTGCAACAAGCATTTATGCCACTTGTTTACGAAAAAGACCATGAAAACGGAGTTCGCCTTGGAGTTTGGAACGCTGAGGAAGGGGATCTTTTTTTTCTCCAGGGTATTCATCTTCATCCAATTGAAGAACAAGAATTAAAGACCTTGCAACCCCGAAAATATTCGGAATGGTTGTCTTCCCGCTATCTGCTGCACCTGCTCACCGGTAGAGATGAACGCCTGGTAACATGGAAAGACGACAGGGGCAAACCCTATTTGGAGGGCAACTGGCATCACATTTCGTTGAGTCATTCGGGTGTCTATACCGCTGCTATTCTCAGTGATTTCGCAACGGGAATTGATATCCAGGTATATCAGCCAAAGATACAACGCATTGTGCCCAAGTTTTTGTCAATGGATGAGCAAGATAAGCTGACTGGTTCTGATCAGATGTTGTTGTGGCATGTGGCCTGGGGGGCAAAAGAATGTTTGTTTAAAGCGTATGGCAAGGGTAGTGTTGACTTCAAAACACAGTTGCTGGTCTATGATATCAATCTGGAAACCTGCAGGTGTATGGGAAAAGTCCTGAAACGTGACTTTGAGGCACAATATGAACTTAGTTTTGAACGTATGGAAGATTGTATCCTGGTATATATTGTTAATGAAATATACAAAAATGATAAAATTGGGTAAATTTCAATTGGGGTTATTTGTGTTGATTTTTTCTGCATTGATAAGTTGTAAGGGAGACAAGCCTTCAAAAGCTGATGCTGAAAACAAGGTACAGTCATTACCTCCAGATTTTGAAGCATTCTACGAAAAATTTCACAGGGATACTGCGTTTCAGATGGCGCATATCGTTTTTCCACTCGAAGGCAGACCTGCTTTGAGGGATGGTGCATCGGAGGTAGATGAAAGTTTCAGGTGGCAGAAAAAAGATTGGGTTATCCATAAGCCATACAGCGACATGGGCGGGTCTTTTTCAAGAAGTTTTTTGTCGTTTAGCGATATTGTCACAGAAAACATCGAAGATGGAACCGGTCAGTTTACCATGGTGCGCAGGTTTGCCAAAATGGACAGCGATTGGTATCTCATC
>WBZP01006798.1_pt1 | contig 11217 bp, 9 predicted proteins | sample 5204301 | NCBI WGS metagenome assembly WBZP01 (sample SAMN12412401, study PRJNA552823) | activated sludge metagenome | isolation source: activated sludge from nitrification reactor of wastewater treatment plant... | place: USA: Pennsylvania | collected 2017
GTCTGCGCCTGATCCTTGCTCGCCGCGAGAACGTACTGCTGATCCCCGAGCAGGCGGTGATTCCAGACAGCAAGGCACCTTACGTTTATCGCGTCATTGACGGCAGGGCCGTGCGTGCACCAATCGTCACAGGTTTGCGGCGCGAAGCTCAGGTGGAGGTTGTCCAGGGCTTGCGACAGGGCGACGAAGTCGTCATCGCCGGCCAGCTGAAGCTGCGCGATGGTGCGCCGGTGCGGGCATTGAGCGGGCAAGTCCCGGCCGCAGCTCAGGCCGGACGATCAGACGTGGCATCGCCGGTCGAGAGGCCGGCAGCCTCGGCGGACAGCTCGGGTGAGGCAGCGAGAACGAGTAAATGAAGATCTCCGACCTGTGCATACGTCGCCCGGTTTTCGCGACGGTGCTGTCCCTGGCCATCATGCTGGTCGGCCTCGTTTCCTACACCCGCTTGCCGGTGCGCGAGTATCCGAAAATCGATGAACCGGTCGTCACTGTTGACACCACTTACCGCGGCGCGTCGGCTGAAATCATTGAGTCGCAGATCAGCAAGCCGCTCGAAGATTCCCTTGCCGGAATCGAAGGTGTTGACGTTATTACTTCCATCTCCCGACAGGAAAACAGCCAGATTTCGGTGCGCTTCAAGCTGGAGCGCAATCCGGATTCGGCTGCGGCGGACGTGCGCGACCGCGTTTCACGTGTGCGCAACAAGTTGCCGGCGGCAATCGACGAACCTGTCATCGCGAAAGTCGAGGCAGACGCGAACCCGATTATCTGGATCGCCTTTTCTTCAGATCAGCACTCGGCGCTCGAGGTCACCGACGTGGCCAGTCGAATCGTCAAACCGCGTCTGCAGACCTTGCCCGGGGCGGCCGATGTGCGCGTTTTTGGTGAACGCAAGTTCGCGATGCGCATCTGGCTGGACCGTGAGCGCCTGGCGGCTTACAAGCTGACGGCGCAAGATGTCGAGGATGCGCTGCGGCGCCAGAATGTTGAAGTACCGGCAGGCCGGATAGAGAGCCTCAGCCGTGAATTCTCCGTCGTTGCACGGACGGACCTGAGTGATCCGGAAGGGTTTTCCAGGATCATTGTCAAGCAGGCCGGCGATGCGCACGGCAGCTATCCGGTGCGCATCGCTGATCTCGGCCGCGTCGAGATCGGGGCCGCCTCCGAGCGCAGCAGCGTGCGCTTCAATGGCCGGCCGGCGGTCGCCCTTGGCGTCATCAAGCAGGCGACAGCCAATCCGCTCGAACTCTCGCGTGCCCTGCGTGGCGAGCTGCCGAAAGTGGTCAGCGAGCTGCCGCGCGGCATGACGGCCAATATCGCCTACGACTCGTCGGTCTTCATCGACCGCTCGATTGACGCCGTATTCACGACGATCGGCGAAGCCATGCTGCTCGTCTTGCTGATCATCTTTGCTTTCCTGCGCAATTTCCGCGCGACGCTGATTCCGCTGGTGACGATCCCGGTGTCGCTGATTGGCGCGTTTGCGTTGATGTTTGTCCTTGGCTTTACGATCAACACGCTGACCTTGCTGGCGCTGGTTCTGGCCATCGGCTTGGTCGTCGATGATGCCATCGTCGTGCTGGAGAACGTCTATCGCCATATGGAAGAAGGTCTCCCGAGGCGTCAGGCGGCTTTCCAGGGAGCACGGGAAATCGGCTTCGCCGTCGTTGCGATGACCATCACCTTGGCTGCCGTCTATGCCCCGGTTGCCTTCATGACAGGCCGCACCGGCAAGCTGTTCGTCGAATTTGCCCTCACCCTGGCCGGTGCCGTGCTGGTCTCCGGTCTTGTCGCCCTGACCTTGTCGCCAATGATGTGTTCCTTGTTGCTGCGTCATGAGACCAGGCACGGTCGGGCGTACGTCTGGGTCGAGAGTATTCTTGCCGGCCTGACGCGCGGCTATCGACGGCTCCTGACGGCGGCACTGGCGCGCCGCTGGCTGATCATGCTCGCCTTCTTTCTCGTTGCGGCAGCGAATTACTTTCTGCTCACGGCATTGAAGTCCGAGTTGGCGCCGATCGAGGATCGTGGCGTGGTCATCGGCGTTTTCCTCGGCCCGGAGGGAGCCACACTCGACTACACCGACCGCTATGCAAGGCAACTCGAAGGGATCTACGCGGCAACCAGCGACGTCGAGCGCTATTTCGTCGTCGCCGGCAACCCAACGGTTAGCCAGGGGATTTCCTTCGTCGGCCTGGTCGACTGGAATGAGCGTCAGCGCAGCACGGCTGCGGTAGTCAAGGATCTGTTTCCAAAGTTCATGGGCATACCGGGCGTTCTTGCCTTTCCAGTGTTGCCGCCGTCGCTCGGCCAGAGTCCGCGCGAGCGGCCAGTCAATTTCGTTATCGTAACGTCTGCTTCTTACCCTGAGCTACACGAGATGACCGGGAAAATCCTTGACGAGATGGCAAAGAATCCGGGTTTCGTCAATGTCGACACCGATCTCAAGTTGAACAAGCCGGAACTGTCCGTCGTCGTGAACCGCGACAAGGCGATGGACACCGGCGTCCAGATCGAGACCGTTGGCCGTACGCTGGAAACGATGCTCGGCGGCCGGCAGGTCACCCGGTTCAAACGCGAGGGCGAGCAATATGACGTAATTGTTCAGGTTACCGACGCCGATCGAACGACGCCATCCGACATCAGCGACATTTTCGTGCGGGCGCGGGATGGGAGCATGATTCCGCTGAGCAATCTGCTCTCGGTCGACGAGACGGTCAGCCCACGCGAACTGAACCACTTTGCCCAGCGGCGGGCAGTGACGATCACTGCCAACCTGGCGCCCGGTTATACGATGGGCGAAGGGCTGAAGTTTCTGGAACAGGTTGCAGGTCGTCTTCTGCCACCCGGCTATGCCGTCGACTACGCCGGTCAGTCACGCGAATTCAAGCTCTCTTCGGCTTCGCTGGCACTCACCTTCGTTCTCGCGCTGGCCTTCATCTATCTGGTTCTTGCCGCTCAGTTCGAGAGCTTCCGCGATCCCTTCATCATCATGCTGACCGTTCCGCTGTCGATGACCGGAGCACTCTTGGCCTTGTTGCTGAGCGGCGGTACACTCAATGTCTATAGCCAGATCGGGCTGGTCACGCTGGTTGGCTTGATCACCAAACACGGCATTCTGATTGTCGAGTTTGCCAACCAGGTGCGCGGGCAAGGGCGTGACCTGCGCAGCGCGGTGATTGAGGCGTCCGAGCTGCGCCTGCGACCGATTCTGATGACCACCGGCGCAATGGTGCTGGGCGCGATTCCACTTGCCCTGGCCAGCGGCGCCGGAGCGGAGAGCAGACAACAGATCGGCTGGGTAATCGTCGGTGGGCTGTTGCTCGGCACCTTCTTCACCCTGTTCGTCGTACCGACGGTCTATACGCTGCTCGCGCGGCAGCCGACGGACAGCAGCCAAGCGCACGCGGCGAACGCGCCCGGCAGTGACCGAGAAACGGCCTGAATTCGTGCACAGTGTCTGCCTGGCGCGGCAGGCGGGGCGCGGTTCTCGCCAGTTGCCGCATGTCACATCTTCAACGAAGCCTGACCTCGCTGATGCGAATTGGCGTTGACGATGCGCGGCGACGAACGGTGTCGACGGGAACACTGTGCAGCGAGCCATCGGGCAGGGCTGGCGCGGCCGCCCAGTTCTACGCTTTTCCGGCCGGCCATCGGCAACCGTTCTGGCGCACCAGCCTCGTCCTGCTCCTCGTTGCCGGGCTGCACATCGTGGGCCTGCTGATTGCCTTCGGTGCCGTAGTGCGACCACGCGTGCCCGAGGAGACCCTCCCGCCCTTGACGGTTCGCGTCGTCGACCCGCCTGTTGCGCCCACGCCTGACGAGGCGAGACGAATCGACCCGCCAGGCAAGGTCGTACACGCAAAGCCGGCGCCCCCGTCGGCATCAGCGAAGAGAAGGGCCTTGCCGAGGCCAGCCACGTTCCTGACGGCAGCGACCGATGCACCGCCAGTGATGTCCTTTTTCGGGCCGCCGCTGTCGGCCAGAGAAGCGGAAACGCCACTGGTGCCTGCGTCGGCCCCGCCCAGGGTTGCAGCGCGCTTCGACGCCGATTATCTGAGGAATCCAAAGCCGGCCTACCCTGTTGCCTCGCGCCGGCTCGGCGAGGAAGGGCGGGTGGTTCTGCACGTTCGGGTGAGCGCTGAGGGCATGCCGTTGAGCGTCGATGTCAAACAGTCGAGCGGCTTTCAGCGGCTCGACGACGCTGCCCGCGCAGCAGTCGAGCACTGGCGGTTCGTCCCAGCCCGGCAGGGAAGCGAAACAATCGAGTCGTCGGTGCTCGTGCCCCTGCAATTCACACTTGATGGCTAGAAAGCCAGGACAGAGATATGAGCATGGAGCTGGGTTTGGCCCACTTTTGGGTGCAGAGCGACTGGCTGACGCATGGTGTTGCCGTCGTGCTCGTTCTGCTTTCCGTTGGCAGCTGGTACGTCATCGTCGTCAAGACCTATGCTGCCTGGCTGGCGCGGCATTGCCACGTGCGCGCGTTGGCCGCCTTCTGGGGAGCACCGAGTCTGGCGGATGCGATCGAAGTGGTTCGCCGCGAGGACAGAACGGGCATTCTCGCCAGCCTGGCAATTGCCGGTGCGAATGCGGCACAACTCCATCGTGAGCATGCCGATCGTGGGATCGGCGCTGGTGTCAGCGTCAGTGAATGCGTGACGCGCTCCCTGCGCAGCCAAATCGTCGAGGCGCAAGCGAGCATAGAATCGGGTCTGACCTTCCTCGCTTCCGTGGGCTCGACAGCGCCATTCATTGGCCTCTTCGGAACGGTTTGGGGGATTTACCATGCCTTGATCGGTCTCTCCGGGGCGACACAGGTGGTTCTCGACAAGGTTGCCGGTCCGGTGGGCGAGGCGCTGATCATGACCGCTGCGGGGTTGTTCGTGGCGATTCCGGCTGTTCTCGCCTTCAATGCCTTCACTCGCAGCAATCGTTTGACGCTCGCTCGGCTGGACGGCTATGCACACGACCTGCATGCCTATCTGACGACCGGTCTGCGCGGCAGGCCTGGCGACAAGTTGATTGATCTGGACGCAGCGCGGGTTGAGCGCAGCGCCTGAGGAGGGGGAATCTGTAATGTCTTTCGGGTCTTTCGATCATGGTGCCACCAGTCAGGCAATGTCGGAGATCAACACGACGCCGCTGGTGGACGTCATGCTGGTCCTGCTCGTCATCTTCATCATCACGGCCCCGCTCTTCCACCAGGCCGTTCCGATAGACCTGCCGCACGTCGACGCCAATCGGCTCGCTGATCGGCCGCGCGTCGTGTCTGTCGCGATTGACGGGGCCGGCAGGGTGTTTCTCGACGGCAATGCGGTGGAGACTGTCGAGCTGGGCAAGCGTCTGAGCGAAGCAGCTGGTTCCGCACGGGAGCCTGAGCTCCATCTGAGGGCTGATCGTGCAACGCCCTATGAACGCGTTACGGAAGTGCTGGCCGATGCCCAGCGTGCCGGCTTGACACGCATACTTCTTGTCACCCAGCCACAGCGTTGAGCCAGGGCTGGGGAGGATGTACCACACGACCGTTCGCCTCGTGCCGAGGGACACCGGCGCCAGCGCTGTCGCAAGCGAGTTGCGCGTGTCGGCCAAGAGTGATCTGACCCCTTCGGCGGCCAAACGATCTCATCTCGGGCAATGCTGGCGACTGTGCCGGGTGATGCGTCAGGTCTGGTGGAGATCTGGACTGAGCCGTAGCTTGCAACAGTGGCTCATTTCTGATATCTGTTCACACCTTTTCCGAAACAGGACGGTAGGGTCTTCGAATATGGCTGAAGAGTTGGTTTACAAGCATTTCACTCCTTATGTCGCGAAACTTGGCGAGGAGTTCATGAACAGCGATCAGCTGGCGCATTTCCGTGGCATCCTTGATGCGCTCAAGGCTCAGTTGATGGAGGATATCGAGCGGACGGTAAGCACGATGAAGGACGAGGCAACCGTTTTCGCTGATCCCAACGATCGCGCGAGCCAGGAAACCGATATCGCCATCGAACTGCGCAACCGGGATCGCGAGCGTAAACTGATCAAGAAGATCGAGGAGACGATAGATCGGATCGACAAGGGCGACTACGGCTACTGCGCGGCCTGTGGCGTCGAAATCGGGATCAAGCGCTTGGAGGCGCGGCCGACGGCGACCTTGTGCATCGACTGCAAGACGCTGGAAGAAGTGCGCGAAAAGCAGATCGCCAAGTAGGCAGGCAACGTCGAATCGGTCGGGTTGCCGGCGTCATGGCCTGTCACCGCAATACGCAGAGACATGAAAAAAGGACGCCTCGGCGTCCTTTTCATTCAATCCTGTGCCGAGCGTTCGGCAGCAGTTGGCAGGCCCTCGATCAGCCGGCAGCGGGTGGTGCGGCGACGGCACCTTCTTCGGCAGTCAGCACTTTCATCGACAGGCGAACACGCCCTTTCTCGTCGGCCTCGAGCACCTTGACGCGGACTTTCTGCCCTTCTTTCAGATAGTCGGCGACTGCGTTGACGCGCTCGTTGGCGATTTGCGAGATGTGCAGCAGACCATCGCGGCCCGGCAGTATGCTGACGATGGCGCCGAAGTCGAGCAGTTTGAGGATGGTTCCGTCATAGACCTTGCCGACCTCGACATCGGCAGTGATTGACTCGATGCGCGCCTTGGCTGCGTCGGCGGCCTCACCACTGACCGAAGCGATGGTGATCGTGCCGTCGTCCTTGATGTCGATGGTCGTTCCGGTTTCCTCGGTAATGGCGCGAATCACCGCACCACCCTTGCCGATCACGTCGCGGATCTTTTCCGGGTTGATCTTCATGGTGTACAGGCGCGGGGCATAGCTTGATACCTCCTCGCGGTGTCCGGACACCGATGCCTGCATCTGGTGCAGAATGTGGAGCCGTGCCTCTTTCGCCTGAGCCAGGGCGATATGCATGATTTCCTTGGTGATTCCCTGGATCTTGATGTCCATCTGCAGAGCGGTGACGCCGCTCTCGGTGCCGGCGACCTTGAAGTCCATATCGCCCAGATGGTCCTCGTCGCCGAGAATGTCAGTCAGGACAGCGAAGCGGTTGCCTTCCTTGATCAGGCCCATGGCGATGCCCGCGACGTGCGCCTTCAGCGGCACGCCGGCATCCATCAAGGCCAGCGAGGCACCGCAAACGCTGGCCATCGAGCTTGAGCCGTTCGACTCGGTGATCTCGGAAACGACCCGCATCGAATAGGAAAACTCTTCCGGCGAGGGCAGGACAGCGATGAGCGCACGCTTGGCCAGCCGGCCATGGCCGATCTCGCGCCGTTTCGGGGTCCCGATGCGGCCGCACTCGCCAGTTGCGTAGGGCGGGAAGTTGTAGTGCAGCATGAAGCGCTCGCGGTACTCGCCGGAAAGCGCGTCGATGATCTGTTCGTCGCGGCCTGTACCGAGAGTCGCAACGACGATCGCCTGTGTTTCGCCCCGGGTAAACAAGGACGAGCCGTGGGCACGCGGGAGTACGCCGGTGCGGATGGCAATCGGCCTGACGGCGCGCGTGCCGCGACCGTCGATGCGCGGTTCGCCAGCAAGGATGCGGCTGCGGACGATCTTCGCTTCGGCCTGCGAGACCATGCTGCGCACGGCGCCGGCATCCGGTGCGTCGTCATCGGCCGTCAGCACTTCGACTGCGTAGGCGGTGATCTCCTTTAGTCGCTGACTGCGCAGTTGCTTGCTCGTCAGGCGATACGCTTCCTGCAGTTCAGCCGTCACCAGCAGGTCGAGCTTGTCGTGCACGGCCTCGTTTCTCGCTGCCGGGCTCCATTCCCATTCCGGCTTGCCGGCCTCGTCGGCCAGTTCGTTGATGACATCGATCGCTGTCTGCATCTGCTGGTGGCCGTAGACGACGGCGCCGAGCATGACTTCTTCAGACAATTGCTTTGCCTCCGATTCGACCATCAGGACGGCTGACTGGGTACCGGCGACGACCAGATCGAGTTGGCTCGTTGCGAGTTGGCTGAGTGTCGGATTGAGGACATACTGGCCGTCGATGTAGCCGACGCGTGCCGCACCGATCGGGCCTTCAAATGGAATTCCAGAGATTGTCAGGGCCGCCGAGGCGCCGATCATGGCCGGAATGTCGGGGTCAATTTCCGGGTTCAGCGACATGACCATCGCGACGATCTGAACTTCGTGGTAGAAACCTTCCGGGAACAGTGGCCGCAGGGGGCGGTCGATCAGGCGGGAAGTCAACGTTTCCTTCTCGGAAGGACGACCTTCACGCTTGAAGAAGCCGCCGGGAATCCTGCCTGCGGCATAAGTCTTCTCGACATAGTCGACGGTCAGCGGAAAGAAGTCCTGGCCCGGCTTGCCGGTCTTGTTGCCGACCACAGCAACCAGAACGACCGTGTCTTCCATCGACACCAGTACGGCGCCGCTCGCCTGGCGGGCAATCTCGCCAGTTTCGAGCGTGACGCGATGGGCGCCGTAGTTGAAGGTTTTCTTGACGATATTAAACATGATTCCCTTTCTCAATAGTCTGGCGCGTTCCTGCCCACGACTCCGGCAGGGAATTCAAGCGACACGCCGATTTGCCAAAAGAGCCGCAACAGCAGAAACAGCGGCGCAGCCCGGTTCGGGCTGGCCGCTGGCGGCTTTTCGAGTTGCCTGCATCCCGACCGCTGTGCGGATCGGTTGGCAGGCTTATTTGCGCAGGCCGAGACGCTGAATCAGGGTGCGGTAGGAGTCGACGTTGGTGCGCTTCAGATAGTCGAGCAACTTGCGGCGCCGACTGACCATGCGCAGCAAGCCCCGTCGCGAGTGATTGTCTTTCTTGTGTTCCCGGAAGTGTCCGGTAAGATCATTGATGCGGGCGGTGAGCAGGGCCACCTGAACTTCCGAAGATCCGGTGTCGCCCGCTACGCGCTGGTAATCGGCCATGATCTGCGCTTTTTGCGCAACGTTGATCGCCATGTCAAACTCTCTTTCTTTGCAGACGGCGCCGCCCCGGTTTGATAGAGCAAACGCCAGATGGACAGGTGGTGTTGTTCCTTATTCGCTTGGCGAAGCGAACCTGCAATTATAGCCCTATGCAGGCCAGGCGGCAAGGTCCGGCTTTCGGCTCTTGGGCTTCGAGAGCCTGGCCCGCGGGAAAGGAGATCCGATGGCGGTGCACAAGTTCAGACGTGGCGTGCTGTTCGCCGGTCTTCTTTTCAACTGTCGCATACCGGCGCCCGGGCGGGTGCCGCGCTATCCGCTGCCGACGCGGTTCGCCGCGAAGCCCTGTTCGAGCATTTCGGTTTCGAGTTTGATACGCAGGATCAGCAGGCCGCGCAGTGTTTGCCGCGCCTTGTCAGCCGCCCAGCCAGCGTGCGGCTCGGCCAGGCAGGCGTCCACCGCCGCCCGGTCGGCGACGTTGACGCCGCACACGGCTGCGTAGTGCAGGATCTCGTGGTCGAGTTCGGCCAGCTCGCGGTGGTAGTTCTCGAAGCCGCTCATTGGCCGGCTGGTCGGCGGTCGTTCCCGGTCCACACGGGATAGTCGGTATAGCCCTCCGGCCCCGGCGTATAGAAGGTCGCCGGATTGGCTGCATTGAGCGGTGCGCGGGCCCGAATGCGCGCCGGCAAGTCAGGGTTGGCCAGGAACGCGCTACCGAAGGCCACCGCGTCCAGGGTTCCGCTGACCACGGCATCGCGGGCCTCGTCCGGGGTGTATCCCATGTTGCCGATCAGCACACCCTTGTAATTGGCGCGCACGGGCGTCACGACGTCGCCTTTCTGGCGACCGAGGAAATCTCCGCGCATCAGGTGCAGATAAGCCAGGTTGAAGTCATTCAGTCGTCCGGCGAGCCAGGTCGCCAGACCGACCGGATCGCTGTCGATGATGTCGTTGTAGCTGTTGAGCGGCGAAATGCGCAAGCCGACGCGCCCGCTCCCCCAGACCTCGCAGACCGCATCGATGACCTCGAACATCAGGCGTGCCCGGTTTTCCAGCGGGCCACCATAGGGCCCGCTGCGCCTGTTCGTTCCATCGCGCAGGAACTGGTCGAGCAGGTAACCATTCGCGCCATGGACTTCGGCGCCGTCGAAACCTGCCGACCTGGCGTTTTCGGCCGCCGCGCGAAAGCCGGCGACGATCCCCGGGATTTCGTCGTCGGCGAGAACGCGGGGCACGGTATAAGGCTGTTTTCCCGCCGGTGTATGCACTTCGTCGCCGGTGATGGCGATCGCACTGGCGCCGACGGGTTGACTTCCCCCGTTGAGCGCCGGATGGCAGGCGCGCCCGCCGTGCCAGATCTGGAGGAAGATCCTGCCGCCGGCGGCATGCACGGCGTCGGTGACCAGCTTCCAGCCGCTGGCATGCGCCGGCGAATAGATGCCGGGCTCGCTCCAGAACGCCGAGTTGCCTTGTATGGCCATTGTCGCCTCGGCAATCAGCAGTCCGGCGCTTGCACGCTGGGCGTAATACTCCGCCATCAGCGCATTGGCGATGTGTTCGCTGCCTGCCCGGCAGCGGGTGAGCGGGGCCATGAAGATGCGATTCGGTGTATCGATGGCGCCGACGCGCAGCGGGGCAAAGAGGTCTGTCATGTGGGGCTCCGTGGGGGATGAAGGATGATCCTCTCGTCATCGGCAACAGGCGTCCATACATCGGATGCCCGAGGCACGATTCTCTCACAACCGCTGCCCGACGAAGTCGTTGCGCTGTGATTCGGTTGCCTTCACGCTGCGTCGTCGCGCTGGCCGCGCGTCAGCTGCGAGCAGGCCTTCTCATTCGTCGACTGCCTGGCTCAGACGGTCGTGCGCCTGGAGGTCTTTCTCCCGTTGCGCGACGCGACGTTCGAAGCTGGCCTGGGTCTTGTGGCAAACGAGACCATGCGGGCTGCCGCGGCGAACGGTTTCGTAGACGACGTCGCACTGGTGTCGGCGAATCGTGTGCTCGACGTGTGAGCGGTGCACTTGTGCGGCCTTGAAGATCCATTCTGGTCGCTGCGGGTCGGTGAGAAAGGCGGCGAGCTCGCGGCAGTGAGGACAGTGGCAGTCGATGCGGTTTTCGCGGGCAAAGTCGGCCGGCGCCACGAGCGGCTCCGCGATGCGCTCCGCGAGCTGCGCCAAGCAGGCAGAAGTCAGGTGTCGGGTGGGCGCCCAGGCGTGTAAGGCGCCGCCTTCGTCGGTCAAGGTCAGCGCTGCTGGAACGAGGACAGTGTCGAAGGAGAAGATGCCCGGCCAGGCGAGCATGTGCTCAATCGCGCGCTCGCCGAGGGCAGGTTCCGCCAGTCGGTAGA
>WBZP01006799.1_pt1 | contig 11217 bp, 10 predicted proteins | sample 5204301 | NCBI WGS metagenome assembly WBZP01 (sample SAMN12412401, study PRJNA552823) | activated sludge metagenome | isolation source: activated sludge from nitrification reactor of wastewater treatment plant... | place: USA: Pennsylvania | collected 2017
GGTGCTGCAGTTGGTGGCGCAGCGGCGCTTTCCCGATCTGGAGCGGCGGCATGGCGGCTCGTGGTGGAGCGGGGCGCTCGGCTCGTTGCTGGCGACCTTCGTCGCGTTGCTCGCGATGCTGGCGTCGATCCCGCTGTGGCTGGTGCCGCCGCTGGTGCTGGTGATCCCGCCGCTGATCTGGGGCTGGCTGACCTATCGGGTCCTCAGCTACGACGTGCTCGCCGATCACGCCAGCCGCGAGGAGCGACGCGAACTGATCCGCCGCCACCGCCTGCCGATGCTCGCCATGGGCGTGCTGGCCGGCCTGCTGGGTGCCGCGCCGGGTCTGCTGTGGGTGTCGGGCGGCATGTTCGTGGCCCTGGCGCCGGTGCTGGTGCCGGCGGCCATCTGGATCTACACGCTGGTGTTCGCCTTCGCCGCGCTATGGTTCGCGCACTACGCGCTGGCCGCCTTGCGCATGCTGCGCCTCGAGCGCGAGCCGCCGGCACCGGTGCCGCCGCCGTTCCCCCCTCTGGAGATGCTGCCTCCGTCATGAACTTCGGTCTGATCATCATCGGCGACGAGATCCTGTCCGGAAAGCGCGCCGACAAGCACCTGCCCAAGGCGATCGAACTGCTGGCTGCGCGCGGGCTCTCGCTCGCCTGGGCGCGCTATGTCGGCGACGATCCGGATCGCATCACGGCCGATCTGCGCGATGCGCTCGAGGCCGCGCGCGGCGGCGACGTGGTGTTCTCCTGCGGCGGCATCGGCGCCACGCCGGACGACCACACGCGGCAGTGCGCGGCGCGCGCGCTCGGCGTGCCGCTCGCGCTGCACCCGCAGGCTGCCGAGCTGATCCGCGAGCGCATGCGCGACGTGGCGCGCGAGCAGGGCATCGCCTACGAGCCGGATCGGCCGGACAACGTGCACCGGCTCAACATGGGCGTGTTCCCGGAGGGCGCGCGCCTCATTCCCAACCCTTACAACAAGATCGCGGGCTTCAGCCTGCATCCGGGCGGCGGCGCGGGCGGCGTGTTCTTCGTGCCGGGCTTTCCGGTGATGGCCTGGCCGATGATCGAATGGGTGCTCGACACGCACTGCGCGGATGTGCACCGTGCGGTCGCGTTGCGCGAGAAGTCGGTGATCGTGTTCGGCTCGATGGAGGCCACGCTGACGCCGTTGATGGAGGACATCGAGGCGCGTTTCGCCGGCATCAAGGTCTTCAGCCTGCCCAGCGTCGACCATCCCGAGTGGGGCCGGCACATCGAACTGGGCGTGAAAGGCGATGCCGCACCGCTCGATGCTGCGTTCGCCGAGTTGCTTGCCGGGCTGCGCCAGCACGGCGCTCAGCTTGGCCCCGAGTTGGTGCGTTAGTGATCTGGAATGATGCACCAAATTGGGAAACCTCGGCGCACCACATTGGTACCTTGCTGGTGTGATTGTCGGTCGGCGCCGCGACGAAACGGCATGGATCAAGAGGCAGTCGCTGGCATGCCTTCTGCTACATTCCTGTGCGCTTTTTCAGCCCACCCACTTCCAACTACCCGCCTGTCAGGAGATCTTTGATGGCCAAGACCGTCGCCGACGTGATGAAGCTCGTGAAGGAGAACGAAGTCAAGTTCGTCGACTTCCGCTTCACCGACACCCGCGGCAAGGAGCAGCACGTGTCCGTGCCCGTCTCCGCTTTCGATGAAGACAAGTTCACCTCGGGTCATGCCTTCGACGGTTCCTCGATCGCCGGCTGGAAGGGCATCGAGGCCTCCGACATGCTGCTGATGCCGGACCCGAACACCGCCAACATCGATCCGTTCTTCGAAGAGCCGACGCTGATCCTCACCTGCGACGTGCTCGAGCCCAGCGACGGCAAGCCCTACGAGCGCGACCCGCGCTCGCTGGCCAAGCGCGCCGAGGCCTACATGAAGTCCTCCGGCCTGGGCGACGCGGCCTACTTCGGCCCCGAGCCCGAGTTCTTCATCTTCGACAACGTGCGCTGGAACGTCGACATGTCCGGCTGCTTCGTGAAGATCGAGTCCGAGGAAGCCGCCTGGAACACGGGCAAGGACTACGAGCACGGCAACAGCGGCTACCGTCCCGGCGTCAAGGGCGGCTACTTCCCGGTGCCGCCGGTCGACAGCGGCCAGGACCTGCGCTCGGAGATGTGCCTGATCCTCGAATCCATGGGCATCCCGGTCGAGGTGCACCACCACGAGGTGGCCACCGCCGGCCAGATGGAGATCGGCACCAAGTTCAGCACGCTGGTGCAGCGCGCCGACTGGCTGCAACTGCAGAAGTACATCATCCAGAACGTCGCGGCCGCCTACGGCAAGACCGCCACCTTCATGCCGAAGCCCATCGTCGGCGACAACGGCTCGGGCATGCACGTCCACCAGTCGGTGTGGAAGGACGGCAAGAACCTGTTCGCCGGTGACGGCTATGCCGGCCTGTCGGAGTTCGCGCTCTACTACATCGGCGGCATCATCAAGCACGCCCGTGCGCTGAACGCGATCACCAACCCCGGCACCAACAGCTACAAGCGTCTGGTGCCCGGCTTCGAAGCGCCGGTGAAGCTGGCCTACTCGGCGAAGAACCGCTCGGCCTCGATCCGCATTCCGTACGTGGCCAACCCGAAGGGCCGCCGCATCGAGGCGCGCTTCCCGGACCCCACCGCCAACCCGTACCTGGCCTTCAGCGCGCTGCTGATGGCCGGCCTGGACGGCGTGGAGAACAAGATCCACCCGGGCGAAGCCGCCACGAAGGACCTGTACCACCTGCCGCCGGAAGAGGACGCGAAGATCCCGACCGTCTGCCACAGCCTCGACCAGGCGCTCGACTACCTGGACAAGGACCGTGCCTTCCTGACCAAGGGCGGCGTGTTCACCGATGCCTACCTCGACGCCTACATCGACCTGAAGATGCAGGAAGTGCAGCGCTTCCGCATGACGACCCACCCGGTCGAGTTCGACATGTACTACGCCCTGTGAGCTTTTCCCGCAGGGACGAAGGGACGGCCGCGGCCGTCCCTTTTTCTTGGAACTTCCGGATCGTTTCGATGCACCGACCCTGGGCGACAATCGTCCATCGCCTGTCGGCGGCGCCGCCCGGTGCCGCGTTGGGCAGGCAAGGAGTCTTCCGCATGCACCGCTTCCGTTTCAGCCTGGGGGTTCTTCTCGCGGCGTCGCTGGGCGCGCCGTTGGCGGCGAACGCCCAATCGGCCACCACGGTCTATCGTTGCCCGGGCAACGTCTACACGAGCAGCGCCGACATCTCGGCCAAGGAGGCGGAGGCGAAGGGCTGCAAGACCATCGAGGGCGCGCCGGTCACCGTGATCCAGGGCCAGCAACGGCCGCGTGCCGGCACGCCGGTGCCCGAGGGCCCGGTCGCACGCTCGGCCGACTCGAAGGTCGACCCCTCCCAGCAGCGTGCGCGCGACGGCGATGCGCGTCGCATCCTCGAGGCCGAGCTGAAGAAGGAAGAGGACAAGCTCGCCCAGCTGCAGAAGGACTACAACAACGGCGAGCCGGAGCGCCGCGGTGACGAGCGCAACTACCAGAAGTACCAGGATCGCGTGGCCGACATGAAGGCCGCCATCGCGCGCAAGGAAAGCGACATCGCCGCGATCAAGCGCGAGCTGGGCAAGCTGCCGCCCTCGTGAAGAAGAGCGCGCCGCCGTCCTCGCCCGACGCTGCAGCGGCCGACGCCGGGGGCTACGCCGCCTTCGACCACCTGGCCACGATGGTGGCGGTGGTGTCGCCCGAAGGGCGCTGCGTGTTCGCCAACGCCTCGTTCGAGAACGTGCTCGGCCTGTCGCGCCGCAGCGTGCAGCGTGGCCCGCTGTTCGACTGGTTCGTCGATGCCGGCACGCTGCGCGAGACGGTCGCCGCGGTGGCGCGCAACGAGTTCTCGACCAGCCGCATGGAGACGCTCTTGCGACGCCCCGGCCCGACCGGCGGTGACGCGCTGCCGGTGCATGCCATCGTCACGCAGATGGACGGCACGCCGCACGTGCTGATCGAGTTGGTGGAGATCGAGCAGCAGACGCGCCAGGACCGCGAGGAGCGCGCGCTCGACCAGGCCAAGGCGAACAAGGAGCTGATCCGCAACCTCGCCCACGAGATCAAGAACCCGCTGGGTGGCATCCGCGGTGCCGCGCAACTGCTCGAAATGGAAGTCGAGAGCCGCGCGCTGACCGAATACACGCAGGTCATCATCAACGAGGCGGATCGCCTCCAGGCGCTGGTCGACCGCCTGCTCGCGCCGCACCGAAAGCCGCATGTCGTCAGCGACGTCAACATCCACGAGGTCTGCGAGCGTGTGCGTTCGCTGATCATGGCGGAGTTCCCGCGCGGCCTGAAAGTCGAGCGCGACTACGACGTCTCGATCCCCGATTTCCGCGGCGATCGCGAGCAGCTCATCCAGGCCGTGCTGAACATCGCGCACAACGCTGCGCAGGCGCTCACCGATCGCATCGCCGCCGGCGACGCGGTGATCACGCTGCGCACGCGCATCGCGCGTCAGGTGACGCTGGGCAAGCAGCGTTATCGTCTGGCACTGGAATTGCATATCCAGGACAACGGCCCGGGTGTGCCCGAGTCCATCCGAGAACACATCTTCTACCCGCTGGTGTCGGGGCGCGACGGTGGCTCGGGACTCGGACTCACGCTCGCGCAAACCTTCGTGCAGCAACACCAGGGCACGATCGAATGCGAGAGCGAACCGGGCAGGACTTTGTTCAAGATCTTGATTCCGCTGCCCTGAACCGCCGCGACGAAGCGGGGAGGGTGGCCCAGACAGGCAGGGCATGAAACCCATCTGGATCGTTGACGACGACCAATCCATCCGCTTCGTGCTCGAGAAGGCGCTGGCGCGGGAGGAACTCGCCGTGCGCAGCTTCACCAACCCGCGCGACGTGCTGGCCGCGATGGAAGACGACGAGCCGCAGGTGCTCGTGTCGGACATCCGCATGCCGGGCGGCTCCGGCATCGAGCTGCTCACCAAGGTCAAGGAGCGCCACCCCGGCCTGCCGGTCATCATCATGACGGCGTACTCCGACCTGGACAGCGCGGTGAGCGCCTTCCAGGGCGGCGCCTTCGAATACCTGCCCAAGCCCTTCGACGTGCCCAAGGCGGTGGAGCTGATCCGCCGCGCCGTCGACGAGAGCCTGCGCGAGGAAGTGCGCGACGGCGCGCAGGCGCAGATGCCCGAGATGCTCGGCCAGGCGCCGGCCATGCAGGACGTGTTCCGCGCCATCGGCCGCCTCAGCCAGAGCCACGTGACGGTGCTCATCACCGGTGAGTCCGGCACCGGCAAGGAACTCGTCGCGCACGCGCTGCACAAGCACAGCCCGCGCGCCAGCGGTCCCTTCGTCGCCATCAACACCGCGGCGATCCCGAAGGACCTGCTCGAGAGCGAGCTGTTCGGCCACGAGCGCGGCGCCTTCACCGGCGCGCAGACCACGCGGCGCGGCCGCTTCGAGCAGGCCGACGGTGGCACGCTGTTCCTCGACGAGATCGGCGACATGCCCTTCGACCTGCAGACGCGCCTGCTGCGCGTGCTGTCGGACGGGCAGTTCTACCGGGTCGGCGGGCACAACCCGATGCGCGCCAACGTGCGCGTGATCGCGGCGACGCACCAGAACCTCGAAGATCGCGTCAAGCAGGGCGTGTTCCGCGAAGACCTGTTCCACCGCCTCAACGTCATCCGGCTGCGGCTGCCGCCGCTGCGCGAGCGGCGCGAGGACATCCCCGCACTGGCCCGGTTCTTCCTGCAGAAGAGCGCCAAGGAGCTGGGTGTCGAAGCCAAGCGCATCACCGAGGCCGCGCTGGCCAGGCTGGCGAGGTTCGACTTCCCCGGCAACGTGCGCCAGCTCGAGAACGTCTGCCACTGGCTGACGGTGATGGCGCCTGCGCAGGTGATCGAGCCCAAAGACCTGCCGCCCGAACTCACCGGCGAGGCGGCGGCCGCGCCGGTGGCGGAGCTTCACCACGAGAGCGCCGTGCCGCTGGCGGGTGCACCCGTCGTATCGGCACCCGCGCCTGCGCCGGTGAGTTACGCCGCACCGGTGGCGGCGCCAATGCCGGCGTCGGATGCCGACTGGCTCTCCGGCCTGGAACACGAGGCGCGCCAGTTGCTGCAGGCCGGCGCGCCGGAGGTGTGGGACGCGCTGACACGCAAGTTCGAGGCGCGCATGATCCACACCGCGCTCGACATCACGCGCGGCCGGCGCATCGAGGCGGCGCAGAAGCTCGGCATCGGCCGCAACACCATCACGCGCAAGATCCAGGAACTCGGCCTGGACGACTGACGCCGTCGAGGCTCAGTCGCTCAGCTCGACGAGCACCGGTGCGTGGTCGCTGGGGCGTTCGTTCTTGCGCGGCGCCTTGTCTATGCTGCAGGCGGCCACGCGCGGCTTCAGCGCCTCGCTGACGAGGATGTGGTCGATGCGCAGCCCCTGGTTCTTGCGGAACGCAAGGTTGCGGTAGTCCCACCAGCTCCAGCTCTTGGGCGGCTGCTCGAAGAGCCGGAAGGCATCGTGCAGGCCCAGGCCGATCAGCTTGCGGAAATGTTCGCGCTCCTCGGGCGTGCAGTGGATCTGCCCGGCCCACGCGACGGGGTCGTGGACGTCGCGGTCTTCCGGCGCGATGTTGAAGTCGCCCATCAGCACGAGCTGCGGATGAGCGGCCAGTTCCTGCGCCACCCAGGCGCGCAGCGCGTCGAGCCAGCGCATCTTGTAGGAGAACTTGTCGCTGTCGGGCGCCTGGCCGTTGGGGAAGTAGGCGCCGATGACGCGAATGCCGCCGGTGGTGGCGGCGATCACGCGCGCCTGTTCGTCCTCGAAGCCGGGGATGTTGCGCACGACGTCGGCGCTCTCGCTGCGGCTCAGCAGCGCGACGCCGTTGTAGGTGCGCTGCCCGAACCATTGCGCGCGGTAGCCGGCGGCCTCCAGTTCGGCGCGCGGGAACTTGTCGTCGGTGAGCTTGGTCTCCTGCAGCACGATGGCATCGACCGGATGCTCGGCGAGCCAGGCGAGTAGCTGAGGCAGGCGCACGGAGAGCGAGTTGACGTTCCAGGTGGCGAGTTTCACGGGGGCTCCGTCGACGATGTCAGCCGGGCATCGTACCCGCCGCGAGCGCGCGGATGCGCGCGACGACGGCCGCGTTCAGCAGCGCGCCGCGGCGCTGCAGCGCCTCCAGCAGTGCCAGCGCGGCCGCCGGCGTTGCGTCGTAGCCGGGTGCGAGCTGTGGCAGTTCGGCGGCCAGCGCCGGTTGGCGGCGTTCGAGACGCCGCTCGCGGCTGAACGGGTCGGCGCCGGCCGGCGCTTCGCCGCGCTGCCGCTGGCGCAGTGCATCGAGTTCGATGAGCCGGTCGAGCGCATGCGACTGCACCAGTCGCATCGCCGCCAGCCGTTCGCCGCGCTGCCAGCGCTGCAGCCCCACCAGCAGACAGCCGAGCGCCTCGCCGACGATCCATTCCTCGGCGGGCAAGGTCTGCGGCGGCAGCGGCCGGCGGGGCTCGGCAACGGCGTCGTCCACGCCGTCGCGCTTCCAGACGATGCGGCCGGGCGCGAAGGGAATCGTTGCGAGTTCGTTCGGCTCGAACACCGCGAACTCGCAGAACACGCCGTCGTCCATCAGGGCCTTGTGGCCGTCGACGGTGTTGCGGAAGTGCCAGACGAGCGGGCACGCCGCGGCCAGCCAATCCAGCGCGTCGAGGTAGCGTGCCTTGTGGCCGGGCTCGACGACGACGAAGAAGTCGAGGTCGGACCAGGCATCCAGCCGTGCCGTCTCGCGGCCCACCGACCCCAGGCCGATCAGGGCCATGGCGTGGCCGCTCCGTGAAAGGGCGCGCCCGATGGTGTCGAGGCGTTTCAGAAGCAGTTCCGGGTTCATGGTTTGATTCTGCGCGTGCTGCAGCAGCGCCCGCACGCGGTACAGTCGCGCCCATGCGCTCGTTCTGGCGATTGCTGTTGCTGTGCCTGATGGCCGTGGCCCTGCCCGTGCAGGGTTACGCGGCCGCGGGCGCCGTGCACTGCGCGGCCATGCACGAGCGCATGCACGCGGCGGTGGCCGCGGAGTATCACCACGATGGCGGTGCCATGGCCAGCCACCACCACGAGGTGGTGACCGACGATCACGATGCAGGCAAGGGCGGCCCGGCCGGCTTCAAGTGCAGCGCCTGTGCCGCCTGCTGCGTTGCCCTCGGCCTGCCCTCGTCGGCACTGGATCTGCCTGCCGTGCATGCCGAGTCCGCCGGGCCCGGGATCGTTTCCGCGAGCCCCGCCGCATTCCTCACCAGCGGCCCTGAACGGCCACCCCGACACCTCCTCGGCTGAGCTCCGCACGTTCGCGCTTGCGAACGATCGCTACGCATCCACGCGAGGATTGTCATGTTCCATGCCCTGCGCCGCCGGCTGGCGGCGGCGGCCTTCGGTGCCATCGGCCTGAGCGCGCCGCTGGCCGCTGCGCCGTCCGACCCGAAGTCGCCCGATCCGCTCGACCCGAACGCCAGCGTGCCTGCGGCCACGCATCGCTCCGCCCTGGCCAGCTTCCGCCCGGCGCTGCCCGACGTACCCGTAGGGAGCTGGAAGGACACCAATGAGCGTGTGGCCCGCGTCGGTGGCTGGCGGGTCTATGCGCGCGAGGCGGCCGCCCCGGCCTCCGCACCCGCGTCCGCGCCGGGCGCGCATCGCCGCTGAGGTCACCATGGTGATCACGACACTGTGGCGGCGTGCCGCGCCGGCCGGGCTCGCGCTGCTCGCCGGCTGTGCGAGCTTCTCGGACGACGGCGGCTTCGGCGCGGTGGAACGCGCAGCACGCGAGCATGTCGGCCAGGACCTGCGCTGGGTGCGCAGCGACGCCGACCGCGACGCGATCCGCGAGCGCGTCGCGCAGCTGCTGCGCGAGCCGCTCGGGCAGGATGCCGCCGTGCAGCTCGCGCTGCTCAACAACCCCGGCCTGCAGGCGGCCTACGAGGAGCTCGGCATTGCCGAGGCCGGACTCGTGCGCGCCGGGCGTCTGCCGAACCCGGGATTCAGCCTCGGGCGGCTGAGGCGCGGCGACGAGCTCGAATGGGAACGTGGCCTGCATCTCGACCTCGCAGCGCTGCTGACGCTGCCGATGCGGCGCGAGATCGAGCAGCGCCGCTTCGCGCAGACGCAAGGCACGGCCGCAACGGCGGTGCTGACGCTCGCAGCCGACACGCGCAAGGCCTGGGTGCAGGCAGTGGCGGCCGAGGAATCGGCGCGCTACGCCATGCAGGTAATGCAGGCAGCGGACGCGAGCGCGGAGCTGGCGCGCCGCATGGCTGCGGCCGGCAACTTCAACGCCTTGCAGCGCCTGCGCGAGCAGTCCTTCCACGCCGAGGCGGCGCTCGGCCTGGCGCGTACGCAGCAGGCACGGCGCGCCACGCGCGAGCGCCTGATCCGTCTGCTCGGCCTGTGGGGCACGCAGACCGAATTCCGCCTGCCCGCACGTCTGCCCGAGCTGCCGGCCACACCGCGCGAGTTGCCCGACATCGAGCGCCTCGCCATCGCGCAGCGCCTGGACGTGCAGGGCGCGCGCCTGGCCACCGAGCAGACCGCCAAGGCGCTGGGCCTGACGCGCACGACGCGCTTCGTCAACGTGCTCGAGCTCGGCGTGCTGCGCAACAGCTCGAACGAAGCGCCGCCGCAGCGCGGCGTGGAGATCTCCTTCGAGCTGCCGCTGTTCGACTGGGGCACGGCACGTGTGGCGCGTGCCGAGAGCGTGTACCGGCAGGCGCTCGCACGCGCCGCGCAAACAGCGATCGATGCGCGGTCAGAGGTGCGCGACGCCTACGGCGCCTACCGCAGCGCCTGGGACATCGCGAAGCACCATCGAGACGAACTCGTGCCGCTGCGCCAGCGCATCGCCGAGGAGAACGTGCTGCGCTACAACGGCATGCTGATCGGCGTGTTCGAACTGCTCGCCGACGCGCGCGCGCAGGTCGCGGGCGTGAACGCGGCGCTCGAGGCGCAACGCGACTTCTGGCTCGCGCAGGCCGAGCTCGACATGGCGCTGGTCGGCAAGCCCGGCCCGGACATGGCCTCCGCACTCGGAGCCCCCGCCAACACCGCCGCGGCCGAGCCGGCCGGCGGACACTGAACATCGGATTGCCATGGTTTCACGACGCAACTTCCTCTCCGCCGCCATGGGCGCGGCCGCAGTCAGCCCGGTGGCGATGGCCGCCTTGCCCGAGCCCGTGCTGCAGAGCCGGCCCGACACCATGCCGCCGCTCGTGCCCGCCAGCGGCCGGCCCTACAACCCGGTGGTCACGCTCAACGGCTGGACGCTGCCCTGGCGCATGAACCAGGGCGTCAAGGAGTTCCACCTCGTCGCCGAGCCCGTGGTGCGCGAGATGGCGCCCGGCTTCAAGGCGCACCTGTGGGGCTACAACGGCCAGAGCCCGGGACCGACCATCGAGGTGGTGGAGGGCGACCGCGTGCGCATCTTCGTCACCAACAAGCTGCCGGAACTGCACAGCGTGCACTGGCACGGCCAGCGCCTGCCTAACGGCATGGACGGCGTCACCGGCCTCACGCAGCCGGGCATCCCGCCGGGCAAGACCTTCGTCTACGAGTTCGTCGCGCGCCGGCCCGGCACCTTCATGTACCACCCGCATGCCGACGAGATGGTGCAGATGGCGATGGGCCTGTACGGCCTGTGGGTCACGCACCCGAAGGCGAAGCATCCGCTCATCGACGAGGTCGACCGCGACTTCTGCTTCCTGCTCAACGCCTTCGACATCGAGCCCGGCAGCTACACGCCCAAGGTGATGACCATGCTGGACTTCAACCTGTGGTGCTGGAACAGCCGCGTCTTCCCCGGCATCGACAGCCTGAACGTGCGCCAGGGCGACAAGGTGCGCATCCGCGTCGGCAACCTGACCATGACCAACCACCCCATCCACCTGCACGGCCACGAGTTCGTCGTCACCGGCACGGACGGCGGCCCCACGCCCAAGGGCTCGCGCTGGCCCGAGGTGACGACCGACGTCGCCGTGGGGCAGATGCGCCAGGTGGAGTTCATCGCCGACGAGGAGGGTGACTGGTCCTTCCACTGCCACAAGAGCCACCACACGATGAACGCGATGGGCCACGGCGTGCCGACCATGATCGGCGTCGACCATTCCGGCCTCGCGAAGCAGATCACCGGGCTGATCCCCGACTACATGGTGATGGGCGAGCGTGGCATGCACGACATGACCGAGATGGAGATGCCGCTG
>WBZP01006801.1_pt1 | contig 11215 bp, 11 predicted proteins | sample 5204301 | NCBI WGS metagenome assembly WBZP01 (sample SAMN12412401, study PRJNA552823) | activated sludge metagenome | isolation source: activated sludge from nitrification reactor of wastewater treatment plant... | place: USA: Pennsylvania | collected 2017
TTCTCGGGAAAACGGGTGGATGAAGACGGATTCGTTCGTGCATGCGGTGGCGTTGCTGCGGCAGGCGCGGACGACGCCCGATGCCCAACTGTCCTTCGAGCAGACGCTGGAATTCGTGGAAACCATTCTGGTGTATCAGTGCCCGCAATGGGGCCGAGAGGAGATTAAAGCGATGTTAGGCTTGGATACCGAATTGAAACAGACCCGGTTTTATCAGGAGGTGTTTGCGGAGGGCCGGATCGAGGGTGAGGCGCGAGGTGAGGTGCGAGGTGAGGCGCGAGGTGAGGCGCGGTTGTTGCGGAAACAGTTGATTCGCCGCTTTGGGGCGCTGCCGGGGTGGGCGGAACTGCGCTTGATAGACGCAGAACCGGCACAGTTGGAAGCGTGGGGGGAACGGGTGTTGGAGGCGCCGTCGCTGGATGAAGTTTTTGCTGGTGGGTCCTGATACGTCATCGAAGCTGTTTTTAGCGTTCTTGGGAAAACGGGTGAATGAAGCCGGCGCTGCTTTATCTGGATGTCCAGCCAGACTCTTGATAATCCGCATCTGCTGCAAATTCACCTGGAAACAGACACAATCGCTCTGATGCTTTTGCAATTGAACCTGTGCGGCTAACCCGGCAAACGCCAGATAAAAAGAGCGTCTGCATAGTCGAGCAGTGGTACAGAGGCATCACGCCATAAGCGGGCCTCAAACCGAGCCACAGCGGCGTGGAAGCGAGTGGGAATCCAACCGTAACGTATACCATAAACTAACGGAAAGTGTCCCCGCCGAATTTGCCGCCACTCCTGCAAGACAAGTCCAGACTGGGTAAATAACGCCACTAGCTGTTCTGGAGTACGCTGGACTTTATGATATTCAGGTTGTAAGTGGGTTTTGCACCTGACCTGTTCCACTGCCACTACCCATCCCCCTGGCTTGAGCAATCGGCGGAATTCGCTTGCCATCGCCAGCAGGCGAGAATCTTCATGAATGTAAAGTAAGACCCCTGTGCAGGTCAGGGCATCGACAGATCCATCGGCAAAAGGTAGTCGGTGTCCGTCATAGGCCATGACCTGTCCGGCTAGTTGCGGATGCAACCGAACAGCTTCCGTCAGCATAGCTTCGGATAAGTCAACTCCTAACCCAAAAACATCCGGTCGCACACTTTGAAACGAGGCAAGAAAAACGCCGGTGCCGCAGCCAAGATCGAGTATCAGCGCAGATTCTTGGAGTCTATTTAGCACAGGAAATAGGGCTAGGTGATGGCATAGTGATATATAAGCATTCTTGAAACCGCGGCAATCATTAGGATCAATAGCGGCAGCCTGTCCAGCACTGTTGGCCATGAAATCCCAATACTGCCTGGTTTTATCAAAACCGTTATCTCTCATGGTTCGCTCCTCAAACGCACTGAAAGGTAAATAGAAACCAGAACCAGCAAGAGAAGCTCTCCTAGCGTGAATACTAATCGCACCACTGCGGCCATTGCCAGCAAGTTGCCGGTATTGTAACCAAGTCCTGCTCCCACAAGCACAAACCCTCCCTCGCGAACCCCTACGCCTCCCGGGATTACCGCAATGAGGCTGGAAATCAGCCAGGCGCTGGAGTAGAGCGCCGCCAGTACGATAATATCGGTAAGAGTTATGCTGGTATCAAGTGCGAGTAGCAAGCCTGCCCAAACTCCAAAGTATGTACCCCATTCTACCGCCACACTCACACACAGCCCTAGCAAGGTCGTGGGGGACAGAAGTATCGAACCTGTCAGTTGGGTTCGCCAGCGCGCCGGCAAATTTCTTTCCACGCCGCCTTGCCCTACCCAAAGCATCGTGCCCACAGTGCCAATGAACGCCAGAAGCACACCCACCCATCCACCTAAGGCACCACCCAATGCAAAAAAACTCAATAAAAGCGCGAGTAGTGCATGATTGACGCTGGCAGCAGTCACCTGTTGCCAAGGAATATGCTCTGTCAGACGGCGCACCTGATACGCGAACCCCCATACCTTGCCGGGTAGATATTTCAGGGGTTGGGCGATGACATAAGCCATCACGGCCAGACTCCCAATCTTGAACGGATGACGCCCGGCGCAGACCAGCACTGCAAAACTGACTGCGGAGGCCAGCAACATGCCCCCGGCAACGGGAACGGTCCAGACCAGCACCCATCCATCGAACCGCTGCAAGGACTCGCGCGCTTCGGCAAAGGTTCGCGACAGCGCCCAAGCCAGCGCCGCTAGCGCCAGCACCACCAATGCAACCGTCATCCAGCGACGAAACTGCTTCATCCTCGCAACAGGCCACGCAAGGCCGCCACGGTACGCATAGCCGTCAGTAAAATGCGCCCGATGGTACCCAAGGCTATCGTGCGGGTGCTCTTCATGGACGTCACCCCACCCCATTTTTCCTTGAACTTGACAAGCGCTGGCTGATCGGCGGGGGAAGCCATCAGGTTGAAGCGCAATGCACCACGATCACGCGCGGCGACAATCGCTTCAGTCATCAGACCATAACCGGGTCTCAGATTTGCGTGATGTCGGTCAAATCCACCATGGAGGTAGTGACTCGTAACACCATCATGCGCGACAACGATAAAGCCACAGACCTCACCACCAGGAGTTTCTCCTACACGGGCGAAGACTCTTGGGTCACGCTCGGAAAATGCAACTAGAGCATCGAAATAGGCTTTCGTATAACGTTGCGTACCACCGTGGTGCGCAACGGTGCCAGAATATTGAGTAAATATTGTTCCGGCATCTGCCGCCGTTGCTGGACGGGTTATCAAGCCTTCTCGGCGGGCGCGACGAGTCTTGTAACGCACGTCAGGCTCAAGTGCTTCCTCTTTCCATTCGGACAGGTTTTCAATAACGGTCTCGGGGAGAATGACATCGCCAGTGTTGGTCTGTCGATCATCGACGTATGCTGTGAACCTCAGCGCGTGCGCTCCACGCTCTTTTAAAAAGAGATGGGTTTCAGGCGCTTTCATCCGGAGAACTGTCTTTAGGTCTGACAAACCGATGGGAAACTCTGCGTAGGCAAGACAAAAAGGTCCAGCATGAAACAGCGTAAATTGTATTGGCATCTCGCCGGGCATTATGACGGTACGCGCACCAAATCCCTGCTCAAGTACGATACCCCAGTCGGGAGAGTGAAAGAACCTCGACACAATCACTCTCTCGATCCTAGCTTACGTAGCAGGAAAACAAAACCAGGTGACAACGGGATCAGTACCCGCAGGAGTAATGTTGGTAGAACAGCTAATACCTTGTCCCATGCCTGCCCACGTTCGTATAGAGTCGGGTGCTTCAAGATGAAAGGGACCGCGTTTATTACCTGAAAATTCTTGAACCAGCGTAACAATTGCCAGTAATGAGTAGAGTAAACATCCAGCATGGCTTTCGATCCAAAAAGATGCATTAGCCGAACCGCGAAACTCCGAAGCAACCAGTGGACGAAAGGCCAAAAAACATGGGGTTCGATGGGAAATAGCAGATTCGGGCCGGCAAAATAAGCATATCCGCCCGGTTTAAGGATACGATGCATGAATTCAATCAGCGCTTCCGGGTCTGGCACATGTTCGTAGACTTGGTTGCAGACGACGACATCGACTGAACCAGGCCTAGGGTAATCGCCGGTATAGTCTCCCTGGATGAATTCCAGATTGGGATGAGCGTCTTTTAGCGTTGGCCAACGCTGCCAGGGAGAAGGGTCAATCGCCGTTATGCGTCCGACCTGCGGGGCGAGATGGGCAGCAATCTCACCACAGCCGCAGCCTACATCGACCCAGTGATCTTTTGAAAAATCCAGCCCAGTTATTAACCGAAGGGTGGTAAGAATCGCTGCGGCTTTTTGCGAACGATTTTGGTCGCCCCAGTTCGGGTCAGGTGGGTTGGCGCCGAAAGGAAGGGTTCGATTCATCTTGAAGTCCGCGCGTAATCCGCTGGCATCACTCAATGTTCACCGTTTGACGTAAAGACCTCTTCCAAGCGGCTGGCTTCCAACAAGCGCTCGCCCCAAAGCTCCAATCGCTCCGAGGGCGCCTCCCGCAACCGGTCTTCCACCCAGGCTGGCAATTCGCCAAAACGCCGTGTCAACAACCGATGCAAAACCTGGATTTCGCCTTGTTGCAATCCCTGCTGCAATCCCTGTTGCAATCCCTGCTGCAATCCCTGCTGCAATCCCTGCTGCAATCCCTGCTGCAATCCCTGCTGCAATCCCTTTTTGATCCCGATTCGCTCCACGCTCGTCACATAGCGCATGATCTGTTGCTCCTCGTACTGTTGCAGTTCCGCCCAGAGCCGGTCTTCCGCCGCTTCCGGCAACACCAACACCCAATCCAGGAAGCGGAAGAGTTCGAGCACGTCCTGGCGCGACCATCCCCGGTGGTACAGTCCGCGCGCCAGCCGCCATTTCCAGGCGTAGCGCGCATCCAGATCCCGCGCCGTGTCCTGCGCCTTGAGGTGCGACAGCACCACCAAGGCAAACGGATTGGCGTGGGTTTCCAATTCCGTTTCCCGATCCCGGTAGTCCAGCAGTTTGACCAGCGGATAGCGCCAGTGCAACTCGCAACCCCACAAGTCCTGCCGATAGGCAGCCGGTCGCCAGCGTTGTCGGTCATCCGTCAGCACCGCCAGACTGACCACCGGGCGCTGGTAGCGATCACGAATGCGGGTGTGGTAAGTGAACATCCGTTCGGCGAAGTTCGCCTCGTACTGACCCTGCACCTCGACATGGACCAGCACCCACACCTCGTCGCCGCCCTGTCGCCAAACCTGAATCAGCTTGTCGGCATAGCGCCGCCCCAAGCGCGTATCCCGCGTGATCTGCTGCAACTCCTTATCTAGAAACGTGTACCCGCGCTCCCAGTCGATGCCCGTGTGGACGGTGGGGAAGAAAAAAGCGGTGAAGGCGGCGAAGTACCGTTCCAACACATCCTTCCACGGGGAATCATAATCGGTCATTGTGCATTCCGTTCCAGCAGCGCGGCCAGATTGCGCGCCGTGGCGGTGACATCGAAAGCGGTCACCGCCGAACCAAGTCCATCCTTGAAGTCCGCCGGCGCCGAGATCAGCGCCTGGCGCAACGCTTGGGCGATACCGGCGGCACTCACGGTCGTCGCCAGTATCCCGCAACGATGGTCCGCGATCAGTTGCGGTAAATCCCCAACCGGACTGGCAATCACCGGACACCGCGTCTGCATCGCGTCCGAGAAGATTACCGGAATACTCTCAATGCGCGATGGAATCACCACATAATCAGCCCAGGCCAGCAAGTCCCGCGCCCCATCGCGATCCAGATAGCCGCTAACAGCAATGGGCCGGCCCGCGTTCATGAGTGGCGCGGCTTGCGTCCGCACCCAATCGGCAAGCGGTCCGCCACCGTGAATACGCACGGCCTCGATATGTCGCCAGTCCTCGTCGCGCAACAATTCCAGCGCCTGCATTAACAGGTCAATCCCCTTGTTAGTGTGCCAGCGGCCCAGAAACGCGAAGCGGTACGGGGGGCGATCACGCAGGGTTTTGGCGCGACCCACCGACAGGGTGCGACAACTGGGCAAAAAGGCGCAGGGCTTGCCTCCGATCCGCTCGACATCGTTCTTAAGAACCAAACCATCGGCATAGCGGTTCGAGGCGTTGCGCAGCACCCACCGCAGCAGACTTCGCACCACGGGCACCTTGCCCAGCGTCCAAATGTCGCTGCCTAGCGCCCAGACACTGTAGGGAATGCCGAATCGCCGACCGGCTTGCATGGCCCAATATCCGCTCGGCAGCACCCATAACGCGAAGATATGCGTGACCGGCGACTCCGCGCACGCCTGCCTGACGGTCTTACCACCCGCCCGCAGGGTCGCGATGATCGCGGGCCAATGCGCCGGATGGGTCGGAGAGAGCAGGGAAAGCGGCAGGCGTGGGACGGCAAAGCGCCGCACTTGAACCCGCTCTTCCTGACGAATGCGCGCTATTTCCCCGGGGGCGACGACGGTTACCTTCACCAGACTGGACAACGCTTGCGCGAAATCCCGCACGAAGGTTCCAGCGGCGGCGGCGCCTTCGCTCTCGTCCGGATACGAGGTGGTGATGAGCAGGACGTGATTCATGCGATCTTGGTGCAGATCAGCCGGTAGCCGAGCGGCATGAAATCATCGGTGGGCAGGATTCGCGCCAGTAGCCAGCCAAACAGGTTGGCAAGCAGCACACCAGCGGCGAGCAAAGGGATGAGCAGAATGGCGGTTTCGATGCGCTCAATGATTCCAGATGACAATGGGTTCGCTTGGGGATCGACCCAGCGAACCCAAATATGGGTGTCCAGCAGGATCACTTCAGGGCATCCCAGTCTTCTTCCGGCGCTGCGGGCGCCCGCAGGTCGTCATGCATGACCACCGAACCGGCCAGCTTTGGCGAAGGCCTGCGCCGTGGTCGCTCCTTGAGCGGCGGCTCGGGTGCTTCCCGCATCGCGTCGTCCATGAGCAACAAAACCCGAAGCTTGACGCCATCAGGCACCTGGTCCGGCAGACGAAGCATATGCTGATCGGCGACGGCCTCAAACTCGATAGCCTGCATGGTCAAGCTCCTTAAAGTTAAAAAAATCCCAAAGGTCATCCTACGATTAGGGTGTGACGGTTGGCGCGGCCTGGATCGGTTCGGGGATTGTCAAGCGCATTGACTTGTACTCACGTTGGCAAAGCATGGCGGACTCGGTTGCCAGTCAGTCTCGGTCGCGCCTGAAATCAAAAATTTTATCGTCTCTCGGTTTCATCAGGTCTTCCAAGGAAAAACCGGGGCTCCCGGTGGGCGCGGGAGACGCTTGGTCAGGCGCTTGCACTGGGAGATGACCTTGCTCGATACGGTGCTTAAGATCATCGGCCACCTGCACAACGGTCGCCGGTTGCGGCGCCGCCAACACCTGTGCGATGTGGTCCCGCGCCTCGTCGAGTCGGTCGAGCCGAACGAGCAGCGCGGCGTAGTTCAACCGGTACATCGCCTTGGTGGCATTGATGGCAAGCACCTGCTTGAACAGCGCTTCCGCCTCGGCGAACTTCGCAGCGGACATGGCGCGGAGGGCCATTTCATCAAACACCGTAGCCCATAGTTCCCCTCCCATCTGAGGATTAGCCAGCAACGCCTGAAACAGGGCGTCGACCTGCCCCTCGGGCAGGGAGGAGCATTCCCTTTGCCGCTCGCACCAGCTCAGGGCCAGCAGGTTACCGATCGCTGCGTCGGTAAGGATTCCATCGCGCAGGCGATTCAACGTCTCCCGCACGACCGACGGATCGGTGGTCGTGGCGTTGCCGGCATTCGCCAAAAGCACCGCCAGCAGACCGGAGGTATCCCGTGGCGATAGCGCCGCCGTTCTGGAGAAATGGCGAACCGCGCCGGCGTTGAATTCGTCCCTTTGTAACCAATCCGCGGTTTGCTCGCGAAGATTCACATACAGGCGCCCTGCTTCGTAGTTCGAGGATGCCGATTCGGGGTGGTGGGCTACCTGGCTCAGGATCAGCCGGGACAAATCCTGCCATTGGATGGCGCGACCGAGGGTAATGGCGCCGAAAAAAACGAAGAACACCGCTACCACCGACACCCGCATCTTCGGTTGGAAATTCCAGTTTGGGCTATCCGTCAGGACGAGCGTGGCGACGCCGCCAAACAGGATGCCGAAAGCCGCCAGGTAGTTGCGGTGCTCGTGCATGATCTCCAATGGAAAAATGGAAGATTCCAGCGCGTGGGCGGCGAGGAAGAATAGAAAGCCGAAGGCGGGCAGCGGAAACCGGCGGGCGAACCGGATTGCCAACCCGCTCGCCAGCAACAGACCGACCACCGCCGGCAACGTGGTCCACGGGACGAACAGGCCGGTGGACAGCGCAAAATCATCGTGGAAGATGCCAAAGGCGGCGGGGCGCGGCAACACGATCAGCCCCAGGTAAAACCACAGAGCGCGGGCTTCGGTGAGCAGGCGTTCCCACAGCGTGAAGGGGCGGAAATCGTAGCTCAGCATCGCCGGGTGCAGAGCCAGATAGACGAGTCCGCCGACCAGGGGCACCAGCAACCAGGCGAAGGGATAAAGGCGAACGCCGGGGGCGGGTGGTTGCCGGGGCTGGAGCGGATACAGGAACAGCCATTCAATGAGAAAGATGTACCAGGGCAACAGCAGGGCGTTTTCCTTGCTGGCCAGTCCGCACAGCCAGAACAGAGCGCTTGCCGCCAGCAGCGCCGCGCCCTGGAGGCGGCGATCCGGCAACCGCAACCGGCCCTGGAGATAAGCCAGCAGCGCCAGCAGCACGAACAAGGCGGACAGCGACGTCATCCGTTGCACCGCATAGAGCACGCCGGTCAGATTGAGCGGGTGAACCAGCCAGACGGCGGCGATCAGTCCCGCCGCCAAACCGGCCCGATCACCGCGCAAGCGTAAATCCGCCCGCCGCGCCGCATGCCGCAGCAATAGCCGCGACAGCAGGAAGATCAGCACGCCATTCAGCAGGTGGATGCCGAGGTTGACGGCCTTGAAAGATGCGGCGCCCTCGCCGAAGAAATGGAAATTGAGCGCGAACGAGACCATGCTGATCGGACGCCGGAACGGGCCGGAGTCGGTCGAGAACGCGGCCAGCCGCAGTGCGTCGGGATCGAGTTGGGCCAAGCGCAGGTTGGGGTTGTTCTGGATATTGAAAATGTCGTCAAAGAAGAACGGCCCGGACAGGCCGGGGGTATAAACGGCGATGGCCGCGAACAGACCGACTACCAGGACGACGAAGGGAATCACCGTGGCGGCCAGGCCGGAGGAGCGCGCGGGAACATTCAGGGCCATGGGCGGAACTCGGGGTAGGAAGGGGGGATTGCGGGCCATTATCCCCGAGTTTTGCCAGCGATTGTCAACCCGCCATTGCTGTTGCCCAAACAGGGTTCGCGACTGACAATTTTTGTCAGTCAAACGACAGCTTTGGTTGCTAACCCCAAGGCTCGCGTTGAGTTCGGCGTCCCGTATTCCTTGGGTGTAACCGTCCACTCCCCTCGCCCGCTTGCGGGAGAGGGGTTGGGGGTGAGGGCCGCAGTTTCAAAGACTTACCCACTCACCCTAACCCTCTCCCCCTTGGCGGGGGAGAGAGGACTGAATGATTAGTCTTGGGTTATCAAGGATTCTCATTGGAAAACGAACGTTGGCCCGGTTCCTGCTTTGCAGAGGGCGAAGCAACTTTATCCGGCAGTACCCATTGACCCGTGTTGAGGAAACATCCATGAAAACCAGGCAACAAGGCTTTACCCTGATCGAACTGATGATCGTTGTGGCCATCGTCGGCATCTTGGCCGCCATCGCCATCCCGGCTTACAAAGACTACACCGTCCGCGCCAAGGTGAGCGAGTGCGCCGCCACGCTCGGCGCCTGCAAGACGTCCGTAACTGAGTTCTACAACACCAAGACCGTTTTTCCCGCAAATACCACTTCAGCCGGTTGTTCGTCGAGCCCGTCCCAATACTGCGGTGGTATCACTTCCGTAACCGGCGCCGGCGTAATCACGACCACGGTGTTGGCGGCAACCGGCGTTCCGGCGACCTGCAACTTGATACTCTCCGCAACAACGGCAAACAACGAGATTACTGCATGGACGGGCAGCACCAATTGCCCCGCGAAGTACGTGCCGGCCATCTTCCGCTAATCCGGTCTCTTTGAAGTAAAAAAGCCCCGTTGCGGGGCTTTTTTTATGGGCGCGTTCCGCGAACGCCGCCGCTTGCAGTTTCGCCACGGTCACATGATCCGCCCTACCTCATCCCGTACCGGGTCCGGGATCAGCGACTGGAAATCTTGCGCGTCTATAGCACTCCTATTTGATTTGTGGAATCACCATTTCGAACCACCCCGGCGCTCCGCGCCACCCCTCCTTATCCAAGGGGTGGCACGCAGCGCCGGGGTGGTTCGACCCTCTCCGAGGGTTACTTTTTTAAGCCCTGCCGTTTACGAGGAATCCCCACATGGCCACTGCCATCTGTCTGGGCGAACTGCTGATCGACTTCATTCCCACCGTCACCGGCACCGGCCTGACCGACGCGCCGGCGTTCATCAAGGCGCCGGGCGGCGCACCCGGCAACGTGGCCGTCGGCTTGGCGCGGCTCGGGGTTCCGAGCGCATTCATGGGCAAGGTCGGCGATGATCCCTTTGGTCATTTCTTGGCCAACACACTGGCCGAAGCCGGGGTTGACGTCGGCCCGCTGTGCTTCTCGACCGAGGCGCGCACCGCGCTGGCGTTCGTCTCGCTGCGGGCGGACGGCGAGCGGGAATTCATGTTCTACCGCCACCCCAGCGCCGACATGCTGTTTAACCCCAGGGAAGTGGACGTCGACGCGATCAATCGAGCCAAGCTGCTGCACTTCGGTTCGATCAGCCTGATCGGCGAACCGTCGCGCAGTGCCACCTTGTACGCCGTCGACACGGCTCGCGCCGCCGGCTGTCTGATTTCCTACGATCCCAACCTGCGGCTGCCACTGTGGTCGGACGCGAACGCCGCGCGGGAAGGCATGTTGCTGGGCTTGCAGAAAGCGCACGTCGTTAAGCTCAGCGACGACGAAAGCGAGTTTCTGACCGGGATGAGCAACCTGAAAAACGCCTGTAAAGCGCTCTGGCACGACGAACTGAAGCTGATGGTGGTCACGCGGGGCCGCGCTGGCTGTGTCTATTTCACCCCGGCGGTTACCGGCGAGGTGGCAAGTTTTACGGTCGAGGCGGTTGACACGACGGGGGCGGGCGATGGCTTCGTGGCGGGTTTGCTGCAAGGGCTGCTCGCCGACCCGGCTATCTTCCAGGATGAAGCGCGCCTGCGCGAACTGTGCCGCTTCGCCAATGCGGTGGGCGCGCTGGCGACCACTGTGCGTGGCGCGATTCCGGCGTTGCCGGAGCGGGAACGAGTACAGCGCTTCCTCAATAACCGCTAGGCAAGAGCCTATCACCCCACCCGAAACACCTTCATCACCTCGTCGCCGAGGTGGTTGATAACCTTGACGGCGATGCGCCCGGATGGCGGTTTGGCGAAGGGGCGGGAGGTGTCGCTGTTGAGGGTGGCCCAGGCGTCTTCGTTGATTTCGGCCTTGAGGGTGGTTTTGAGGGCTTTGTAGGGATCGTTGGCGCCGAGGAAGTAGGCGTGGCGGACGAAGAAGCTTTCTTCGTTGTAGTCGGTGTCGATGAACCAGCAGGCGATGCCGTCGGGGCCGTCGCTGCGGACTTCGCCGGTGTTGGGATGGAACACGTCCACCCCATT
>WBZP01006802.1_pt1 | contig 11214 bp, 9 predicted proteins | sample 5204301 | NCBI WGS metagenome assembly WBZP01 (sample SAMN12412401, study PRJNA552823) | activated sludge metagenome | isolation source: activated sludge from nitrification reactor of wastewater treatment plant... | place: USA: Pennsylvania | collected 2017
GATCGAGGCTGCTGGGTCTGGTTGCGGCCACGATCGTGAGGCTGCCCAGCACGTCCCGCAGTTGCGAGTCATCTCCGGTCCGGGCGCCGGTCTTTGACAGATGGATATCCGTATACACGTTGTCTTTGCTCGTACAGGCAAAGAGGTGGAGTTCATCCCTCTGCGGGCCGCCTGCCGTGGGAAGCAGATATTCCAGGATAGGAATCTGGTGGATCTCATATCGAGTCAGGTCGGGGCTCAGCGGCAGGTCTGTGGTCCGTGCGATACGGGTTAGGTGGGCGAGGCAGCCCTGTTCAGTGGCCGGGCCGGAGACCGCTTCCAACGTGACAGACAGGTGCATGGCGGTGGCGTCGTTGGTCGCGAGGAAATAACGCCGACTGTCCGGCCTGACGCCATCCACATGAACACGATAGCCAGTAATATCGAGACTCACCGCCCAGGGCTTGTCGATGAGGGCGATGCTCGCCTGGCGCGGCGCATCATCCGCCAGGGCCATGCCGGCCGCTTGCACGGTGAGGCTGAGTGCGCTCGCGAGAATCAGTCCTGTTGGCGACGCCATGGTGTCTCCTTGCCCTGTGCGCCTGGAGCGTGAATGTGGTGCGATCACTGTAGTCTAACGTCCACTCAACGAAGGCCAAAGCAAAAGTAGGAAAACCAGCGGGGAGCCTGATCGAAATGGCGGGCCTGACCCTGGGCATGACGCCCCAAGGTGGACGCCTTTGCATCGTGTTCGAGAAGGATGTATCTGTATGTCTGGCAGGCGCCTACCGATCCTGAGACGAGAGGAGCGACGATGCGTGATCGATTCATGGGCTGGCTTGGGGCTGGAACAAGCGCTATGGGGCGGAAGGGGAGAGTCATCTGTCTTTTTGCGGCGGCAGGGATCGTGCTGGCGGGAGCACCGGCTCGCGCGGTGGTGCAAGTGCTTCCGGAGATGACCGTCACGCGCGATGGTCGGACCATCACCGGTAACAAGGCAGTTCGGGCCGATCCCACGGTGCAGGAGATCCTGAAAGCCTTTGATCGTGCGGAGCGTGCTTTGGAGAAGCAGGAACTGACTTCGCTGATGCAGTTTTATGCGCCGGGGTACAACTATCACGGACTGCATGTGGAGGATGTCGAGCGCATCTGGGGCGAGGTGTTCGAACACTATCGGAAATTATCCTCGACGCATCTCTTTTCCGATATGAAGATCGTGCAAAGTGGGGAGGGGCTGCGGGTTGAACTGACCTGCACCGGAGGCCTGTACGGCACCGAGGTGCAATCAGGCGCTCGCATCACGCTGGATAGTTGGTTTCAGGAGGTTCACTATCTGGTGCGGGATGAGCAGGGCTGGCGGTTTCTCGGGAATCGAGGAAACGCGCCGCGCTCGGCTCCCTTTTCTTCTTCTCCGCACCATCCGCTCTTCTAAGCAGTCTGACGCAGACGGTCAGGCTGCTGCGGCGGAGGCGGCGGTGGCAGCGGTGCTGAGCAGCTTCTTGACGCTGGCATGGGCCAGGACGACATCCGGTGTTCGCTGCAGGGCTTCGTAGTAGCTGCGTTCAAAGCCGTCGCCCTCTTCAGAGGGGCGTAACATGTGACGAGCTTCCGACAGCAGATCCTGTGCGGCTTCAATCGTCGTCTCTTCTTGATCTTCGAGCACGACATCGATGCGAACAACGAGGTGCGACAAGGGGTGAAGCCAGGCAAACCAGGGGTCGTTCATGACGAGCTGCAAGAGTTGACCGGCCGAGGAGATGCGCCCATAGATGCGTTCATACGTCAGTTGTTCGGAGACGATCAGAGACTTGTGCAGGCCGAGGAGGCCGTGGCGGAGGTCCTTGAGGCTGCTGCGAAGGTTGTCCGGAATCGGATTCGGAGACGACCAGGAGGAACGTGTCATATATCACCCATCCTAACGAATCCACAGCTTCAAGCGACGGCCGTTCCCACCACAGGAATGATGCCCTCTGCAGGGCCACTCTCCGTCCTTTGTGGATACTCTATCGGCTGGTTTGCGCCGGGATTGAGCTCCTGGCCGGGTGAACAGAAGAAATATTTCCCGCTCCTTTCCTCCGCCCGGGGCAGAAATGATTTTTCCCCTGAAAGATGAAGTGTTTAGTTGCTCAACGGATGACGGGGGCCTATACCTAGGAAGTCAGCCCCGCAGGGAGCATTGAAGAGGTTGGAGGGCATGGTCCAACGGCAACAGTCCGGTCAATTTCGGTGGTATGCCCGGCCGCAAGATGAACTTGGGCGCGAACTCGGCGTGGTTCTGAGTGAAGGACTGGCCGAGGAGGAAGCGACGCGCCGTCTCTCCGTCCATGGTCGAAATGAGTTGCCTGAGGCCCCGCCCCCTTCTCCCTGGCGCATCCTGGGCTCGCAGTTTGCCAGCCTGATTATTTGGGTGTTGATCGGCGCCGCGCTCGTATCGGGTCTGCTCGGGGAATGGATCGATGCCGGGGCGATTCTTGCCATTGTGCTACTGAACGGGCTGCTGGGATTTCTGCAGGAGTATCGGGCAGAGCAATCTCTGGCGGCGCTCAAGACGTTGGCTGTCACCTATGCCCGTGTGGTGCGGGGCGGCGTTCGTCGCACCCTGTCTTCAACGGAATTGGTTCCGGGCGACATCATTGACGTCGAGGCGGGAGACCATGTCCCCGCGGATGCACGACTCATTCAGGCCGCCGCCCTGCGCACTCAAGAAGCCGCCCTGACCGGAGAATCCACACCCGTTGAAAAAATCAGCGCCGCATTGCCTGACAGCGATCTGTCTGTGGCCGATCGGCGGAACATGGTCTTTATGGGCACCACCGTCACAGGCGGAAAAGGGCGCGCCCTCATCGTGGCTACCGGCAGCGAAACCGAGCTGGGGCGTATTGCGACGTTGATGACGACGGTGCCTGTCGAGCCGACGCCGCTGCAGCGGCGCTTGGAGCAGTTCGGCCATGTGCTGCTGTTGCTCTCACTCGGAATTGTGGTCGTCGTGTTCGGCCTGGGTCTGTGGCGAGGCGAGCCGGTGTTCGATATGTTTCTGACGGCCGTGAGTCTGGCGGTTGCGGCTATTCCAGAAGGACTCCCGGCCATTGTCACGACGACGCTGGCGTTGGGCGTGATGCGCATGGTGAGTCGCCATGCGTTGATCCGCCGCTTGCCGGCTGTGGAGACTTTGGGCGCGGCCACTGTGATTTGTACCGATAAGACCGGGACTTTGACCAGGAACGAAATGACGGTGACGCGCCTGGCCCTTGATGGTGTGGTGTTCGATGTGACGGGGGAGGGGTACGCGCCGGCTGGTGAAATCATTGGCGGGGATTCCCAACAGGGCGGGCTGCGGAATCTTCTGTGGAGCGCATTGTTGTGTAACAGCGCCTCGCTGAAAGAGGCCAATGGAACGTGGTCGGTCGTGGGTGACCCCACGGAGGGGGCGTTGCTGGTTGCGGGCGGCAAGGCCGGGTGGCGCAAGAAGGATCTGGAGGCTGCGCAACCCTTGCTGGGTGAAATTCCGTTCGATTCCGAGCGCAAGATGATGACCATGGTCCGCCGTGTGGACGGTCGGGCCGTGGCCTATGTCAAAGGCGCGCCGGATGTGCTGCTCGGCCGGTGTGACGAATACATGACAATGGCGGGTGAGGTACGGCCGCTCACTGAGTCGATGCACAAATCGATTCTGTCGCTCAATCAGCAGTTCGCGCAGCAAGCCCTCCGTGTTGTTGCGCTGGCGCAGCGGCATCTCGATTCTGAGCCGATTGCATTTGAGTCGGAGACCCTCGAGTGCCGGTTAGTCTTCTTGGGGTTGGCTGCCATGAAGGATCCGTTGCGTGCCGAAGCCAAACAGGCTGTTGATCTCTGCCGGTCGGCGGGAATTGTGACGGTGATGATTACCGGGGACCACAAGGAGACGGCCCTGGCTATTGCGCGTGAGGCTGGTTTTGTGAGCGGCCCGTCGCAGGCCCTGTCAGGCCTTGAACTGAATGCGCTCACGGATACCGAGTTGGCGGCGCGCGTTCGGACTCTGTCCGTGTATGCGCGGGTGTCGGCGGAGCACAAGCTGCGTATCGTCAAGGCCTGGAGGAAACAAGGGGCGGTCGTGGCGATGACGGGCGACGGGGTGAATGACGCCCCGGCGATACGAGAAGCAGATATCGGTATTGCCATGGGCATGACCGGAACGGATGTGACCAAGGATGCGTCGGACATGGTCGTGACCGACGACAACTTTGCCTCGATTGCGGCAGCGGTGGAAGAGGGCCGCAGCATTTACGAGAACATCCGTAAGGCGGTGCACTACCTGCTGTCGTGCAATTTGAGCGAAGTGCTGGTGATGCTGGGGAGCACGTTGTTGGGGTGGCCCCTGCCGCTGCTTCCGATCCACATTCTCTGGATCAATCTGGTGACCGATGGATTTCCTGCCTTGGCCCTCGCCGTCGATCCCAAAGATCCCGATGTCATGAAGCGGCCGCCGCGGAATCCGCAGGCGCCGCTGCTGGATCGTGAACGGCTTTTGACGGTCGGTCTCCAGGGCACGGTGATGGCCGTGGCGACCCTGGCGGTCTTTGGAATCACCTTGTCGGTCTTGAAAGATGATCTGCCCTTCGCCCGGACCATGGCGTTTACGGTGCTGGTGCTGGTGCAACTGCTCCATGCGTTTACCTGTCGCAACGACCGGTACTCGCTGCTTCAGATCGGGGTTACGACTAATCGGATGCTGGTGGGTGCAGTGCTCGTCTCAGCGTTCCTGCAGGCGGGGATTTTGTTGAGTCCGTGGGGACAGAAGATTTTTAACGTCGTTCCGCTGCGGGCCGACGAATGGTGGCTGATGGCCGGGCTGGGTATTCTGCCGTTCTTGGTGATGGAGCTGGGGAAGACCTGGAAGCGGGTGCGGAGCCGGCGAATGGGTGCGCCTACGGTGTGAGCTTCGGTGTCGCCCAAATCGTCGTGAGGGGGTGTGCCTGCCGGCTATTTCCCACCGGTTTCGCCCCGTACAGGTCCGTGATCGTCCGCAGCAATCCGTAGTGATCCGTCGGCTCCCCGTACCGTCCCGCCCGCACCATCGGCCCGACCAGAATGGTAGCGATGTGATTGTCTGATTTTCCATTGTCCTCGTCCCATGTCACGATCAACAGGCTGTTGTGGGTTTCCGCCCATTGCACATAGCGGTCGAGGTTTGTCCGGAGCCATTGGTCTGCGCGGGCGATGCGGTCGGGATCGTTCCCGTGGTGCATGTCGTTCTCTTGATTGGGTACTACGATGCTGACGGTCGGGAGGCTGCGAAAATCAGTCGGAAAATCCGTAAAGGGACGATTGCTGTCGGAAGGGACGTTGTTGATGGGGGACGATTGCCAATCAACCCAGGGGTTGTGTTTGCGCGCGTACGCGCCTGCCATACAGTCGGTCGCACCGACGGCGGGGAGATCTTCAGCGTAACCGACAAAAGTTTGCCCGATCTGGCCTAGGGTGCTGGACAGATTCGGGACCGTCAACGAAGCCGGGCAGGTATTGCCATTGACGCCGTCGATTGTGCCGGCAAACAAGGCGATATAGTTCGGTTGACTGGGATGGGTGACGCCGTAGGAATTGGTCAGCAACGCTCCTTTTCGCGCCAGCATATTGAGGTACGGAGCGGCCGGTGAATCGATGACCTGGGCGAACGAATGATTTTCCTCGATCACAATCACAATGTGGTCGGGCCGGGGCAAGGGCGGTTGGGCGGAAAGTGGGCCGACCCAACAGAGGAACGTCACCACCATTACGATCACTGCGACCTGCCTGTGCATGGGAGCCTCGCTCGTGATTAAACCGGTAGTTCGCTGAGTCGTAACGTGTACAAATAATGGTACAGGCCGCGTTGCTCCAACAGCGCGGCATGGGTGCCGGATTCCACAATCTTGCCCTTGTTCAGGACAAGGATGCGGTCGGCGCGTTGGATCGTGCTGAGCCGATGGGCGACGACGAAGGTCGTGCGATTGACCATGAGACGTTCCAGGGCTTCCTGGACCAGTCGCTCCGATTCGGTATCGAGGGCGGACGTGGCTTCATCGAGCAGGAGAATGCGGGGGTTCTTGAGGATTGCTCGCGCAATCGCGACGCGTTGCCGTTGACCGCCGGACAAATTGATACCTTTTTCTCCGACGATCGTCTGATAACCATCCGGAAATCCCACGATGAACTCATGGGCATGGGCCGCTGTGCTGGCGGCAATGATTTCCTCTTCGGTGGCATCCTCGCGTCCATAGCGAATGTTATCGCGGATGGGCCCGCCGAACAGGATCGTATCCTGGGGCACCAGCGCGATCTGGCGGTACAGGCTGTCGAGGCGAACGTCTTTGACATCGTGGTCGTCTATGGTGAGCCGCCCCGAGGTTGGATCATAGAATCGATGCAAGAGGTTCATGATCGTGGTTTTGCCTGAACCGGTTGGTCCCACGATCGCAATGAGTTCGCCGGGCTTGGCCTCGAACGATACATCAGAGAGCACGGGTTGTCGGGGGTCGTAGGCGAAGCTCAGATTTTCCGCGCGCACGTGCCCGCGAACCGCCGGCAGTTCAATTGCGCCAGGCGCATCGGCAATTTCGGCATGGGTGTCGAGAATCTCAAAGACCCGCTGCATGGCCCCTTGGGCTTCCTTGATCTGCGCGAACACCCGTGCTGCCGATCCGAACGGTCCGATCAGGATTCCGGCAAAGAGGACAAACGCAAAGAGATCGCCCGGGGAGACCGAGCCGTCGATGACCTGGCGGCCGCCGTACCACAAGACGAGGGCGGCGGCGGCAAAGGTGACGAAGATGATCGTCGGCACGAACCAGGCCATGATGGTGGCGCGGCGCAGTGACAGCTCCATCGCGGACTGGACCTGAGTCACGAACCGTTCTTCTTCCCGTTTCGTTTGGACGAAGGATTTCACGACGCGGATCCCTGCAATGACTTCTTCGACCAGCGTGCTGACGGAGGCGGTTTGGTCCTGGATCTTGGTGGACAGCGCCCGGAGTCGCCGCCCGAACAGTTTGGCCACGACGACCAGCATCGGGAGCAGCACCAGAATGAGCAGGCAGAGTTGCCAGTTCATGGCGAACAGGAAGCCCGCGCCGCCGATGAAGGTGACGATTTGTTTGGCGGCGTCGATGGGCGTATCGGTGACGACATTTTGGATGACGGTGACATCGTTCATGAGGCGGGACATCAATTCGCCGGTTCGGCGCTTCGAGAAGAAGTTGACCGACAGCGTCTCGAGATGTGCGAAGAGATGGATCCGGAAATCGGCCATCACCCGTTGGGAGACCCAGGCGGTGAGGTAACTGTGTCCCATCGAACATAACCCCTGGATCAAGACCAAGCCCAACAAGAGCAGGATCATTTCTGTCATGCGCGCGGCATCGTGCTGGACGGTGATGACGTCCCACAGGGTGCCGCCTAAGCGAAGGAGGGCAAGGTTGATGGCGGCAACCGCCATGACCATGACGGCAGCCGCCATCATGCGAGGGACGTAGGGCTTGAGGAACGGAAAGAATCGTTTGAACGAGAACATGGTGTTACGACAATGGTTTCAGAGGGGGCAGGCCTGTAGCGTATCACCGTTGGTGGCGGCGATACGCATACGACATGACCTTCGTGATGAGGTGAGATCGCGCTAGAGCTGAGCGATTGACTCGATCAGGTTCTTATTGATCGCCACGAAGTCCGACCGATCCTTATCGTTGATCAACACGTCAGTCAGACTGATAAACAGCCGCTGCTCTTCGTTGATCGCGTCGGACACACGATTACGCATGGGCGGGATCAGGAAATCCCCGACGTAGATACAGTTCACCGTTCGAACGCGGATGCGAACTTTTTTTCCTTCGGGCACGGATCCCTCCGTCCATTATGTCGTGATGGGCTCAGCTCTTGCGACGCAAGAATTTCTGACGCCGGCGCAACTTCTTATACTTGTGCTTGCGCATCTTCTTCCGGCGTTTCTTGAGGACACTCGCCATACGTTCAATCTCCAACTGCTAGGCGCGGGAGTCTAGTGGGTTTCGTTCCAAAAAGCAAGCCAAGATTCTGACGCTTTGTCGGTTGCCGTTTCGCTTGCGGGCATTGGGCCAGAGCGGCGTCAGCGCCGAGGCTGTTGCTTGACCTCTTTCTGCCAAGGTTCCTATACTGCGCCATGATCCATTCTGACGCATTCCGGCGGGCTCGTATCACCCGCCTCCTCTTGTGTTTCCTGCTCGTGATGACCGTAGGCTGTGCAGGGAAAACCCTTCAATACAAGGACGATCACGACCGGATTCTTCGGATCGACCAGGCGGTGGAATCGCTCCGTAAGTCCTACGTAGAGAAGGACCGCAGTGCGCTGGAGGCGCTGCTGTTGCCGTCCGGGAATCTGGATCAGGTACAGCGGGATATCCACGGTGACTTCGACACCTTTCGCGATATTCAATTGGAGTTTTCGATCGAGCGCATTTTGATTGAAGGCGACAACATCGATGTGTTCGTCCATTGGCAGGGGCAATGGAAACGGGATCCAGCCGAAGTGGGTACGCGCCAGCGCGGGCATGGACGGCTGGCCTGGGTCGGGACGAAATCGATTCTGCTTCGAGAAGCCCAGGGCGATCTGCCGTTCGGCATGGGCACACGTGCAAACCCGGGTGAAAACCCGGCGCGCGGGCAAGCCAATCCCTAACCATGTCAGTCCGCAGCGCATCCCCCAAAATTGAAACAGACTTTCTCGTGGTCGGAAGCGGTGTTGCGGGGTTGCGCGCCGCCATCGAGCTGAGCCGCGCGGGGCGTGTGCTGATGCTGACCAAGGGGCATCCCTTGGAGAGCAATTCGATGTATGCCCAGGGCGGGGTCGCGGTGGCCTTGAGCGAGGAGGATGATGTCGGCAGCCATCTTACCGATACCATCAAGGCCGGTCACGGCCTCTGTCGCCGTGAAGCTGTGCGGGTGCTGGTCGAGGAAGGGCCGGAGCGCATTCAGGAACTGATCGCCTGGGGCGCGAAGTTCGACAAGATCGGCAAACGGTTCGCATTTACGCGCGAAGCCGCACATAGCCGGAGCCGTATCCTGCGCGCGCGCGGCGATGCGACCGGGAACGAGATGGTGCGCGCGCTCATGACCTACGCGGCCAGGCAGCCGCGCATTCAGCGACTGGATCGGCGATTCACGGTAGACCTTGCGGTGGTCGATGGACGTTGTTGCGGAGCTATCGTTCTGAACGAGATGTCGGGCGAACGCACTGTGTTGCCGGCGAGTGCCGTGGTGTTGTCCACCGGCGGAGCGGGCCAGGTCTATGCTCGCACGACGAATCCAGGCAACGCGACGGGCGACGGCATGGCGATGGCGCTACGGGCCGGGGCGTTGTTGATGGATATGGAGTTCGTGCAATTTCATCCCACGTCGCTGTATCTGCCGTCGAGCCCGCCATTTCTGCTGTCTGAGGCCATTCGCGGCGAAGGTGGACAGCTCCGGAACATTAAGGGCGAGTTGTTCATGCATCGATACCATCCGGACGGTGCTCTCGCGCCGCGCGATGTGGTCTCGCGGGCGATCTGGTCGGAAATGGCGGCCACCCGCGCGCGGCATGTGTATCTTGATGTCACGCACCTGGGCGCTGCATTTGTGAAGCGACGTTTCCCTACTATCTATGCGACCTGTCTGCGGTATGACATCGATATGACGGAAGAGTGGATTCCGGTCTCGCCCAGCGCCCATTACATGATGGGCGGGGTGTGGACGGATGTGCACGGCGCGACGACGCTACCGGGATTGTATGCGGCGGGGGAAGTGGCCTGCAGCGGTGTGCACGGGGCCAATCGGTTAGCCAGTAATTCGTTATTGGAAGGGCTGGTCTTCGGCATGCGGGCCGCGCAATCCGCGGTAGCGCATGCGGGGCGCTATCCTGATCCGGTGCCTATGCCCGCGATCGAAGAACTCGAGCAGGGCCGGCCGACGGACTTCGACGATCCGGAGAAACTCCGAAGCTCACTTCGGCGGTTGATGTGGGGAAAGGTCGGGCTCGTGCGCTCGGGAGATTCGCTGATCAGCGCCTCGGCACAACTGGTCCGCTGGATGCGTCTGTTGACGAAGCCCTTCTCCTCACGGGCTGCGCTCGAAGTGAAGAACATGGTGCAGGTGGCGCGCTGCATCACCGATGCGGCGTTATGGCGGGAAAATAGCGTCGGGGCCCACTACCGGGCGGACTTTCCCGAGGCCAAACGGCCTGGGTGGAAACAACATAGTCAGTTGTTGTTGGAAACTGCTCAGGCTACCGGGATGCCACCAAAGGAGCGAGAGCTCGTCCTTGCGCCCGAGGCGCCGGTGCGCGGTAGGTCCGGGAAGAAGAAAGCCGGTCGTTCGTAAGAAACGTGCGGTAGTACCCGAGGACTTTCAGCACGTACTGCCTGGTTTCCGGAATCGGCGGAAGTCCCTGGTACCGTTCCACCGCATGTTCCCCCGCATTGTAGGCCGCCAAGGCCAAGGGCAGATTGCCGTTGAAGCGGTCGAGCAGTTGCCGCAAGTATTTTGTCCCGCCGCCGATATTCTCATCCGGATTATACGAATCCCGCACATCCAGGCGAGCGGCCGTCTGCGGCATCAGCTGCATCAGCCCGATGGCGCCCGCACGTGAAACCGCCAGGGGGTCGAAGTCCGACTCGGTTTTGATCACCGCACGAATCAAGGCCGGGTGTAGGCGGTGGGCGCGCGAGTGCCGGGCGATCACCGTCTCCAAGTCACCCGCGGGGATGACGCTGCGAGACCGGGGCAGTTCTGAAATCACGCGCCTATATCGTGGATCGTTAGGGACGTTTGTCAGTGAGATGGTTCCGTTGGCATCGATGTATTGATACACCTCTGCTTGAGCGGGAAGCGTCGCCAGCAGCAGGGCTGCGGAGGCGAGGAGTCGTGCTGTGGTACGGCTGAAATAAGCCATTGGGTTTGGGCACCGGTAGTCGATGCTTCAACCGTAGCAGCTGACCCCCTACCTGTCAAAACCAGTCGCCCGCTGTTTTGATAGGGTTTGGTGGCGTAAATGCTTGATAATAAATGTGTTGTGCGGATTGTCGTTATGGAGATGGTTCGACGAATCGCGTTCGACTGGCGGCGAATCTCGTCTGAATCCGTCGGGTAAGGGGGCCGGGGTGACCGTCCCCGATCAGAAATGAATCGACCCGTGAGACCGGCATAACCTCCATGCTGGTGTTCGTCAAAAAACATTCGTCAGCCTGGCGCAGATCGGCCACGTGGTAGTGCCCT
>WBZP01003543.1_pt1 | contig 11213 bp, 11 predicted proteins | sample 5204301 | NCBI WGS metagenome assembly WBZP01 (sample SAMN12412401, study PRJNA552823) | activated sludge metagenome | isolation source: activated sludge from nitrification reactor of wastewater treatment plant... | place: USA: Pennsylvania | collected 2017
GTATCTTTTTGATTGTGAATTTAGTAAAGAGATGGCCGATGCTCCCATATATCAGTCTGGAGACAGAAAGCTCAATTGGGGTCATCGTATTTATTATAAAAACTGCCACCGTGAAGGCGGAAGTTTTACCTGGCATAAAGACAATACCAACCTAAAAAGTAGAGATTTGGGATTTAAAGAGGTGTTTGGTAAACTTTGGTAAGCTTTTAGGAAATGTCTTTTAACAAATATTATCAAATATAGCTTCCAGTCTGACTTTTAAAAACCCTCTAAAAACATTTGCAATGTTTTTTATACCAAAAAAAGAATTTAACTCCGCGTTCAACATAATTACCCCACAGCATAGTCAAATACATAACTAATTCCTGATATTGATTTTAAAAAATTTAAATACAACCATCAGGAATTGCCGAAAACACCGAGCCGCTTTCTACCCTGAAACCCGGTGAAAGCGTTATAGACGGAGCCAGATAGTTGGTTTGAGGTGAGGGGATATTTACGATTTGAGTAGAAATAATGCTTTCGGAAGCCGAAAAATCGGCCTGAGCAGGTACGCCTGACAAAACCAAATTCTGGGGGCAGGTGGGAGCCAGGGGGTCTATATATTTGTAAAGTTCATATCCCAGGGCATCGGTATAGGCATTGAATATCAACTTATTATTGAGCACACAAAATTGAATAGGGTAACTTGATCCTGTAGCATTTATATCCCCAACCATTAAAGTTCCGGCATTTGTACCGTCTGAAACCCATAACTCCTGACCGTTGACACCATCATCAGCAGCAAAGTAAAATTTTCCTTGAAACTCAATCCCTTTTGTAATAAAACTGATAGTTTTAATCTTGGTAACCGTCTCTGTGGCTGCATCCATTTTATACAGTGCTGTACCGGTACCATCATTTCCTGCAAGATAAAGTGTACTGCCTACATGCCCCAGAGGTGTTCCAAAACCGCTTCCAATACCAGGATTTATATCGGCCACCCGATAGGTTCCCAAAGTGGTGCCATCTGATGTCCAAAGTTCTGAACCCGAAATTTTATCATCCAATACAAAGTATAATTTTCCATTAAAAGCGTAAGGGTCAGAATGAGTAGGATAATCAGCAGGATTAAAATCTTTGATGGGAATAGTGCCACCCGTGGTACCATCTGAAACCCATAAATTATGGTTTCCTGATGTAGGATAATTGGGATCAGAAGGTCCAAACAAATATAATTTACTACCTGCAGAATACATATTGGTGATATATGGAAGAGCTTTGACCATATTAGTGCCACCTGTAGTGCCGTCTGACTTCCAGAGTTCGCAATCAGCATTGAGTCTCCAGCGTAAAAAATACATAAAACCATCACTATGAGCCAGAATATTGGAGGGAGTCAAAGTCTACCCAACCCCGGTTCCCGGAATATTCTTGACTTTGACGGCCAGATTGGTGGCATCAATTTTCCATAACTCAAAACCATCATCAAAAGTATGACCCGCATAAAACACCTCCCCATTGTAAACAGCAAGGCTCTGGGCGTAGTTTCCGTAATAGGCTGCAATATCCGCTGTAGTACCATCATATCGCCACGGAACCTCTCCACTTGCGATATAATTACCCGCTGACCAGGCCACAAAAGTAGGTGTTGCCTGAATTTCCTTGACAAAAACTTGCATTGTGGGTGAGGTCAGGCGGGTGGTTCCGGCATCTGTTCCGTCAGTTCTGAACAAACCTAAGAAGCCATCCGCATTTCCCCCAAAATATAAATAATCTCCAAATTTTACTAACTTATTTCCATAAAATGCGTCCTGCAGACCATTGTAACCGGGTCCGACATTTAAATCTTTCACAAGACTAATCTGTCCTAAAGAAACATTAGTAATAAAAAGTAAAAGGAGAAGTTTTTTCATATAATCCGGGAATAATACCCAAATAAAACAGAGGAATTTCAAAAAGTAATAGATTTTTTATGTAACGGTAATTTTGTAATATGGATTATTGAGGTGACAAACAGGCCAAGTGAATACAGCGTTTTTTAATTAAGAGAATTTAATGAAAATTGGGCAAAAAGAATATCAGTTTTAAATAAAAATTTGAATGAATAATTCAGACCATTTTCAAAGCACATTTTGCAATGTATTTTTGATTTGAATTCTGGTTTTTTCAAAAATAAATCGAAAAAATTATTGTAAAAAAGTAATACTTAAGAAAAAAAACTATATTTATCACAGATTGATTCTTTTCAAAAACAACCCTAAATAATAATTTATTCAAAATGCTATTAATGAGGCATTTGTAACTACTCCTATGAAAAAAATAATATTACTTTTGTTGGTTTCTTTCAACCTCTTTGCTCAAAACGTATTTAAAGCATCAGAAATAAAAACACGTCTGGAAAAAGCTGCCAAATGGCAGTTGGAAAACCCAAAACATGAACCGACCGATTGGACAAACGGAGCGTTTTATGCCGGGGTATTTGCTGCATGGGAAGCCACTCAGAAACAATGGATAATGGATTCACTAATGAATCTTGGGAAAAAGACTTCCTGGCAACCCGGAAAAAGATACGACCATGCCGATGATATTACTATTTCTCAGACTTATATTGATCTTTTTCGACAGAATAAAAACGAAAATTTATTAAAACCCACATGGGATACCCTCATAAAAGTGCAGTTTTGGCCAGGTAAAGAAAAAGCCAATCATGGCATTACCTGGTGGTGGTGTGATGCCCTTTTTATGGGGCCTCCGGTATTTGCCAAAATGGCCAAAGAAACCGGGGATATTTCCCTTCTTAAAACAAATGATATACTTTTCAGGGAATGCTATGATTTACTATACAACAAAGAAGAAAAACTTTTTGCACGCGATGCATCCTATCTGAAAGACTTACAGGGCAATCAAAAGCTCGAAGCCAACGGCCAAAAAATATTCTGGAGTCGGGGTAATGGCTGGGTGATAGGGGGCCTGGCTCGGTTACTTAACGAACTTCCTTCCGACTACCCTACCCGATCGTTTTATGAGAATTTGTATAAAGAAATGGCCTACAGATTAAAATCACTTCAGCAGTCTGACGGGCTTTGGAGGTCTAGTTTGCTCGACCCTGATGCCTATCCCGGAGGTGAAGCCTCAGGTTCGGGGTTTGATATTTATGCTATCACCTGGGGGGTAAATAATGGGCTTTTACCTGAAAAAGAATTTAAAAATACCCTAAAAAATGGTTGGAAAGCGTTGAATACTCTGGTTCAGGAAAATGGAAAAGTGGGGTGGGTACAACCTATTGGTGCCGATCCCCGCCGTAATTTTGATAAAGAAAGCTGGGAAGTTTACGGTACCGGAGCCTATTTGCTGGCAGGTTCCGAGATATTGAAATATTTGAAGAAATAAGTCTAGGCACTTCCTCTGTCTATCAGATAAAAGGGATTTTTCTCAATTACCTGCTCTTTGTTTTTCAGGATTTGTGCGGCACGGGTGCCCATGGCATTAAAATCTGTAGTAATTACTGTAATTTCAAGCACCTCTTTGAGTTTGGTGTCATTGAATGATATTACTCCTATTTTTTTACCTAAACTTAAATGGTTATTTCTTGCAAATTTTATTACATCTGCAAGATCTGCCTCTTCTATAACCACAAACATACTATTGTCAGTATAACTTTCGAGTGCCTCAAGACTTGATGAAAATGTTTGCTGTTTGATACTATTATATGCACAAAATGCACTGAAGCCATTCCTAATTTCTTCGGGATAGTTACCATCTTGTGGAAAAATCAGGCATAATTTCTCGTATTTTTTTATTTTTTCCAGATTTTCCTCAAAAACTTCAAAAATGTCTTTTTCAAAATCCTGATAAATAACAGGAGATTCCGGAAATTCTGGCAAATATTTATCCAGAAATATGAGTTCGTATTTAGGAATACGATGCAAAACGGGCAAATATTCTTCTTTTGTTTCTAAAAAATGCGGCATTATGAGGTAATGATTATATTTTCCAAGGTTTCTCGATAATATATCATCCAATGCCTCCACAGAATAGTTGTGTATTTGTAAATCTACTACAAAATCATCACCTAACTCTTTGATAATAGCTTCATAAATAATTTTCTTATATGAACTCATCTTATTCATGATGAGCAAAACTCTGTTTTTACTATCACGATTTGATTTTACAAAAAAACCTTTCCCATGGACTGCCTCTATGTATCCTCTTTTTTTTAATTCTCTGTAGGCTTTTTCTACGGTATCTCTTGAGAGAAGATATTCTATACTCATTTCCGTGATTGACATTAACTGGTCACCGGTTTTCATGTAACCTCTGGCAATATTATCAATGACTGAATTAACAATCTGCCTATATTTGGGTACTTTGTCCTTTTCATTTACCCTAAGCACTTTGAGCATGTTTTCTTTTCCCATTACAAAAAAGAATAATTAAATTACAAAGCTCAATTTAAACCGAAATATCTGATTTTAGATGTTTTTTTATGTTGAAATCTTAAATATTAATGCAATCGTTTCCGGATATTTTTGTGCAGAAAAAAATAAAGTGTAGGATTCGCTTAAGTAAATTAGGAAATTATTTGACCTTAAATCAAAAAAATAAAATGCAAAGACTGGCTTTTAAAATGAGGCTTTTCCCCGGAAAAGAAGCCGAATATAAAAAAAGGCACGATGAAATTTGGCCCGAGTTAGTGGATTTATTACATCAGCATGGCATTTCCGACTATTCTATCTTTCTGGATGAAGAGACTTTAAGCCTTTTTGGTGTTCTGAAAATAGAAGACGCCGAAGCAATGAATAAGTTGCCCGAAAGCCCCGTAATGAAAAAATGGTGGGCGTATATGGCTGATATTATGGAAAGTAACCCTGACAACTCCCCTGTAAGTGTAAGCTTAAAAGATGTGTTTTATATGAAATGAGGCGATTGATTCGATTGACGATTGATTTGATTGACGATTGATTCGATTGACGATTTAAGATTGCTTTATGATCGGGCATTTAATTCTTAATTATTAAAAAATTAGGTTTGGATGTATCTCAATTTTTGTAAAGGAATAATTAAAAATGATTTAAAAATTAGATTTTGAATATTATATAAAAATGAAAAAAATATTAACGCTCGGTCTGGTAATTTTACCAATGGCAATGTTTGCTCAACGCAATGTAACCAATGCCAACGATAGCAATACGCCACTGCATCTGTTACAACCCGACTACCCTGTGCCCTACGGCATACCAAATGTGGATAACGTAAAGGCCTCACTGGATAGAATTTACAATTATCTTAATGGGGTCACACCTATGGCTTTTGTGGACACAAAAACCGGTGAAGAAATCACTGATTTATCCAAAATTTCAGCTACAACTTCCTTAAAAAAAGGAGATTACCGACTCGTGAGCTATGAATGGGGAGTAACTTATGCGGCCATGCTGGCAGCGACAAAAGCCACTGGTGATGCCAAATACAAAAACTATACTCTTGAAAGACTGAAATTTATAAGCAATGCTGCCCCCTATTTCAAAAAGACTTCTGAAGAACATGCCGACTGGGCTACGGCTGGTCCACTCAGAGGATTGATTGCACCGAGAGCCCTTGACGACTGTGGAGCCATGTGTACCGCAATTTTGAAAACTAAAATGAGTGGAGAAAATCTGGACGCAAAACTACTGATAGATACCCACATAGATTATATTCTAAATAAAGAGCACCGTCTCAAAGACGGCACGCTGGCCAGGATGCGTCCGCAAGCAGATGCACTCTGGCTTGATGACATGTTTATGGGTGTACCTGCCATCGCCAATATGGGAAAATACACCGGGCAAAAAAAATATTATGATGAGGCAGTGAGACAAATCCAATTGTTTCATAGTAAAATGTTTAACAAGGAAAAGGGGGTTTATATGCACGGCTGGATTGAGGGCATGAGCGAGCATCCTCAGTTTCATTGGGCAAGGGCCAACGGCTGGGCAATTTTAACTAAAATTGAAGTGCTGGATGTACTCCCCGCCAATCATCCCGGCAGACCCATAATTGTCAAAATGCTGAAAGACCATATCCGGGGTCTGACAAAATACCAGTCAGGTTCAGGCCTTTGGCATCAATTACTCGACAGGGAAGACTCCTACCTGGAAACTTCTGCGACAGCCATCTACACCTATTGTATAGCTCACGCTATCAATCAGGGCTGGATTGATAAAATGGCCTACTCGCCATTGGTCATGCTAGGCTGGAACGCCGTTTCGACCAAAATCAACGAAAAAGGTCAGGTTGAAGGCACCTGTGTTGGCACCGGCATGGGCTTTGACCCGGCGTTTTACTATCACCGCCCGGTAAGCCCATTTGCGGCACATGGCTATGGCCCTACAATTTTTGCTGCATCAGAAATTATCAACTTACTCAATAATAATAAATTTGAGATCAACGACAGCTCAGTGCAGTGGAAGAAGTGATTATTGAATTTTCAATAATTCTATTAATTCTATATTCAAAGGGATGCCATTACTTAACAGCATCTCTTTGTTTTTTAAACCCTTTTGCCCCGGCATTCTTACATTATCCCCTGAAGCGAGACATTGTTTCCTAAGATTCTCCATTTCGGCTAAAAATGCATTTTCACCGGCAAATTTAGTGGGGTCAATTACCTGTACAAAAACCGATGCACCCCATCTTCCCGGATTATCTTTTCGTCCGTAACCTCCCAATGCACTAGTCATGGCTTCTATCATGATACCCAGAGCAAAACCTTTATAGCCCAAATCCATACCTCCGAGCGGTAAAAGTGTAGATGGTGGATTTTCAAAAAAGGATTGGGGGTCACTGGTCACGGTTCCATCGGGTTTCAGTAGCCAGTTTCCTCCTAACAGTTCTTGATTTTTAGCTGCCCGGTTAACCACCGCATTGGCTGTGGCCGACATGCTCACATCAATCATTATGGGGTCTCTTTCAGTTGGAATTGCAATGGCCAATGGATTAGGAGAATATACAGGAATTTTACCGCCAAAAGGTGCTACAGTTTTGTTTCTGGGATCGGAACATGCGATTATTACCATCAAGTTTTTCCGTGCTACTACTTCTAAAAATGCCGCCAAACAGGCAATATGATGCGTTTTTTGGATTACCACTGTACCAACTCCTTCATTTTTTGCCATCAGGGTTGCGGTCTCAATGGCCTTTTCAGTCAACCAGGTGCCGGGGAGGTAGCGACCATTCCAGGTCTGAGTGGTATCTGTGGCATTTATTACTTCAAAACTTCCATTTCTTTCCATCTGACCATTTTCGAGTTCATCCAGATAAGGTTTAACCAAGGCCAGGCCATGTGTGGTGTGCCCAAGCAATTCACCTTCTGTCAAGATGCGGGCGATACTGGCGGACTTTTCGGAGTCGAGGCCTTTATCAATGAAGATTTTGGTAATTTTTTCAATTACCTCTAAAAAAGAAGACAATTTCATTCAGTTATATTTTCTTTTAAAATTCAAATCTACTTTTTTAATCGAAACTATAAAATCATTCAGGTATCAGCAGGACAGTAATCAAAAGTTTTTTAATGAAAATTGGATAAAATTATCAACCTCATGAAAAAAAATGCAGTCTGGATTTTTATTCTGATTTGTAGTCTCGATTCTTTTTCTCAAAAACTTCCCGAAAAGAATGAGGTATTGGCCAATATGCGGCTGGCCAATGATTATTTCATGAAAATCTGGCCTGATCCATCACAAAAAATCATTTTGGATAAAGTCAGAACCTCAAATCTTTGGACAAGAGGCATTTACTACGAAGGGTTGATGGATTTTTACAAAATTGATCCGGACAAAAAATACATTGATTATGCCATATCCTGGGGTGAAGGCAACAAATGGGCGACCTGGTTTGGAGTAAACAGTCGGCATGCCGATAGCCATTGTTGCGGTATCACATACATTGATTTGTACCAAATGGACACCACCCAAAAACAGCGTTTGGCAGAAATAAAAGCTTCCATTGACCTCATGATGGCCTCCGACAAAGTGGATGACTGGACCTGGATAGACGCACTTCAGATGGCCATGCCGGTCTTTGCCAAATTAGGTGTGATGTATAAGGATGAAAAGTATTTTGAGAAAATGCATCAGTTGTATTTACACTCAAAAAATGTGGAAGGTGGAGGATTGTATAATGCTAAAGATGGACTTTGGTATCGTGACAAGGGTTTTGTGCCGCCATTTACTACTCCAAACGGAAAACAATGTTATTGGTCACGGGGCAATGGATGGGTAGTGGCCGCAATGGTCAAAATTTTGGAAATTTTGCCAAAAAACGCCAAACACTACAGAGAATACGAAGAAATGTATCTGACTATGATGAAATCATTGCTACCACTTCAAAGAAAAGATGGTTTTTGGAATGTTTCACTGGCTGATCCCGATGATTTTGGCGGGCCTGAATTGTCAGGCACAGCACTTTTCACTTACGGTATGGCTTGGGGAATAAATAATGGGTATTTAAGCAAGAAAAAGTATTTGAAACCCACCATAAGGGCCTGGAATGCGATGAACACAACTTGTTTGCATTCTGATGGCATGTTAGGTTTTGTACAATCAACAGGTAAAGAACCCAAAGACGGTCAACCGCTTAGTTACGACAAAAAAGCCAATTTTGAGGATTATGGACTGGGTTGTTATCTTTTGGCTGGTACACAGGTGTATTTGTTGAAGTGAAAAATTTCGAATATTACTCTCAATTTTGGGGAACCCTCCAAATAAATAAGTCATAGCCTGAACCAAAAATTGGATAATTCAATGTTACAGAACCAAAAGTGCAGGTACTTATATAACTACCCAAGGCATAAATATCACCTATTGGATTAATATTTATACATGACCCATAATTTCCGGATACGCTTCCTGTCGGGGTTTTTATCCATTGTATTTCACCCGTGCTATTCATTTTACTCAAAAAAGAAAATGTTGTGCCACCATTGAAAGTTTCTCCACGAAAAGTAATATTTCCGGCAAAAGACCCTATGGTGTATAAATTATTTGCCTGGTCAATTGCTAAAGCTGCAATCATCTCAGCACTGCTGGAGGAAAAAGGTCTCTTTGCCCAAATCAAATTCCCGTTCAAGTTATACTTAGCGATAAACTGCCCTCCGGAATTCGGAGCATTTACAACAGCACTATTTGAAGTTGAATAAAAAGTACTGTTACTCTGAAGCATTCCAACAGCATAGATATTACCTAAATTGTCATTTTTTAAATCATAGATTTGTTCATTAACACTACCGCTAATCCTGTTTACCCATTGAGGAAGACCATCTGAATTATATTTTGCCAAAAAAATGTCTAAGTTGCCACCGTTTGTCAACAAAAAACTGCCAAATGAAGCATTTGCACCATACATTCCTCCTAAGTATATATTTCCAGACTCGTCTTTAGACAAACAAATACCTCTGTCAGTGGCTGAAGATCCACCTTTAACTACCCATTGAAAATCTCCGTTCGAATTTAATTTGGTTAAAAATACATCATTTGCACCTGAAGAAATCACCGAAAATGGGCCAAAAGTAGCGGTACCCCGAAAACCTCCGGTTAAATAAACATTATTATTGTCAACTATAATACCTTCACCACCCCAATCATCATCTGAGCTTCCTGCATTTTTACCCCAAATCACATTGCCGTTTAAATCATATTTAAAAACAAAAATATCGGATAAGCCATAAGAATTTAAAGTAATTGCACCTACACGAAGAGAACCCACAAATAATCCGGTTACATATACATCTCCATTTTCAGAAACTGCCATTTTTCCTGCGTAATTCCCACTCGGACTCCCAATTCTATTAGCCCACAATAGCTGATTATTTTTAGAATATTTTAAAACAAATAAATCAGTACTACTCAAGGCTGTCAGGCTTATTCCTCCAAAATCGACCGTTCCTCCAAATTGACCAAATACATATAAGTTACCCAAAGCATCAATTGTACTATGAATTATGCCTTTATTTGATCCTCCTGTTATACCTTTTGCCATTTGAGCAGAATTTTCAAAAACACACTTCCATTCCAATCCATTAAATACTTTAAGACAGTTGGCATCTGTATCAAATACCATACTTCCTGATTTCGGAGATGGTAATGCTAAAATCTGATTAAAATTTAACCTGGGAGTTTCGTTAACATTAGGAAGAAGTACGGTGCTCTGTGAAAATACTTTCTCTACCACAAATACTAATAATAAAAGAAAATATAGCTTTTTCATTTTATCTCTAATTTTAATTTCACTTTTTTATTATTCCACTATTACCCTTCATCATCTCTTTCATGTCAACTTGTTCATTGAAAATTTCAACTTCAATGTTTTCAAATACGCCGTTTTCAAAACGGTTGACTTTGCCAGAGCGGCCTAAAATTTTTATTTCTGGGAGTTCACCATTGATTTTGCCAGAAATGAATGCTTTGTTTCCTTTGGCTTGCCATTTAGTAATTTCAAGACTAAAATTGGGAGTTGATTTGACATTTACAAAACCAAAAATGGTAGTATTGGCTGTATTTCCATCCGCAGCTCCCGAAAAATTCACCTCCAGGTCTCTAGCCGTGTATTTTGACAAACCTTCTTTGGGGTTAAAAACCTGAATCGTAAGTGTTCTGGTATCAGGCGAATCTGTACTGGCAAACTGGAGCTGCAAATAGGGTCTTTCAATGTAGTTTTTTATACCTTTTCGCCAAAAAGAAGCTCCTTTGTAGGTCACTTTTGCATTCCAGTTTTTGCCATCAAGCGTAGATTTGAAATTCACACTCGCCGCAAGTTTGGCTTCTGCCTCGGCTTTCATTGCTGTTGTATTGACCTGAAAACCGGCCGGATAAACTTTGTATCCTTTTGTGAGGTAATCTTTTCCTGTTGAAGGATTTTCGGTAAATTTTAGGTCAAAAAAACCGTATTCACCAGCTTTGATTTGGGAAACTTCCCTATTGCCTTCACCCGAAATCCTGGTAATAACCGCTGTAAATTTCCTTCCGGTTGGTGCATAAATATCGATTTTTTCACCTTTTTTGATGGTGCCACTTTTGATTTCCATGCCTCCGTTGAGCTCCGTCTCTTTTTCGCCAAGATATAAATATCCTGTTTCGGCGGTGAAGGTTTGGGAGAAAGAATTTTGAAAAATTAAACAAAAAATAAACGGTGAAAATTTGAGAAAGGATTTCATACTATTTTCTAAAATAATTTTTATTTTTCAAGTTTGATTAAAAATG
>WBZP01006804.1_pt1 | contig 11213 bp, 8 predicted proteins | sample 5204301 | NCBI WGS metagenome assembly WBZP01 (sample SAMN12412401, study PRJNA552823) | activated sludge metagenome | isolation source: activated sludge from nitrification reactor of wastewater treatment plant... | place: USA: Pennsylvania | collected 2017
GTTTGTCGAAGCCGTGATAGGTGGCGCCGTTGGCCTGGTCCTGCACGCCGGCGGCGTTGGTGTATTGGTCGCCGGGGCCAGGCGCCGACATCGGGCCCGAGCGCCGACCGTAGCGGGTGTTGGCCTGGTCGCGATCTTCGATCCACACGTTGGCGGGGTGGGTCGAGGGGAAGCCGCTGTGTGGCACGGCGCTGCCGAAGAGCGAGGTGAAGCTGGTCGCGGCGGCCCGGTTCCACTTGATGTCTTGATGGATCTCGCCGCAGCGGGCGTAGATGCCGTTCGCCGGATCATGCTTGAACACGGCATCGAACACGAAGGGACCGGCGCTGCGCAGGCCACCCGCGGTGACCGGGGTGATCGCCCCGTTGGGCGTGTAGCGTGGACCACTGAGCAGCTCGGCGCGGCGTCCGGGTCCAGCGGCGGGTCCTGCCGCCGCGGGGGCTGCCGGACCTGCGGGCGCCGCTGCTCCTGCGGGGCTGGGATCGACGGTCGAGCGCTCGCTGCTCGCTCCGTTGGGGTTGCGAGAGCGGCACTTCGGACAGGTCGCGCCGCAGCTGCAGCCGCTCTTCGACTGCACGGGCATGCGCGAGAACTCGTAGCCCGGCGCGGCGCTGCGCGGCTCGGCGCGCTGGCTCGGGATGCTGGCTCGGGTGATCGCACGCGGCGTCGGAGCAGCTCCGCGGCTGCGGCTCGACGAAAACAACTCGACGCGACCAGGCCCGCTCATGCCCTCGATGATAGCCTTCGAGCTCGCGTCGGGCGGCCGCGAGTTTTGCCTGGCCCTGGTCACGCCACGCCGCCTCCTGCGCCGCGGGTGTATGCTCGCGCCCGGATGAGCTCCGAGGCCGAGTCGCTGCTCGCTCGCACGATGAGCGGCTATGCGATCGGCGAGCGGATCGGTGCCGGTGGCATGGGCGAGGTATTCGAGGCCCGGCATCGTGCGACCGGCGAGGTGATCGCCGTCAAGCTGCTGCGCGAGGGTGATCCCGACGCACTGCTGCGCTTCAAGCGGGAGTTTCGGGCGCTGGCCAATGTCCAGCACGAGAACCTCGTCGCGCTCGGCGAGCTGCACGTGACCAGCGAGGGCCCGGCGTTTCTGACGATGGAGCGCATCGAGGGCCGGCCCTTCGATCAATACGTGCGCGGTCACGTGCTCGTCGGCGAGCCGCCCAACCCGATGCGCCTCGCTCGTGCGCTGCGGCAGCTCGCGCTCGGCGTGCTCGAGCTGCACGCGCGCGGCTGTGTGCACCGCGATCTCAAGCCCTCGAACGTGCTCGTGACCCGCGAGGGGCGGGTCGTCGTGCTCGACTTCGGTCTGATCGCCGAGGCGACGAGCCCGGTGCCCGGGCCCGCGCGACGCCTGCTCGGCACGCCGGCCTACATGGCGCCGGAGCAAGGTCGCGGCGAGGCCGGGCCGGCCTGCGATGCCTATGCGATCGGCGTGATGCTCTACGAGGCGCTGACCGGACAGCGTCCCTTTCGCGGCGCCGGTGTCGAGGTGCTCGTCGCCAAGCTCGAGCAGGAGCCGCCCGAGCCGAGCCCGATCGTCGTCGGCGTCGCGCCCGAGCTCGTCGCGCTGTGTCGCCGCTTGCTCGCGCCGGACCCCGAACAGCGGGCCGGCGTGGCCGACATCCTGCCGGTCGTCGACGCCGTGATCGGCAGCCCGAGCGGCCGCGCGAGCTCGGGTCGGCGGGCCTTCGTCGGTCGCACGCGCGAGCTCGCGTTCCTGCACGCGCGCCATGCCACGTACATGGCCGAGCGTCGCTCGCTCGCCCTGCACGTGCGCGGGCGCAGCGGGCTCGGCAAGTCGGCCTTGATCGAGCGCTTCCTCGCGCAGCTGGCCATGCGCGAGCCCGACTTGCTGATCCTGCGCGGTCGCATCTACGAGCGCGAGTCGGTGCCTTACAAGGGCATCGACGCGATCATCGACGCGCTGCGCGTCGTCGTGCAGCAGCTGCCCGATCACGAGCGGGCCAAGCTCGCGCCGCAGCACGTCGGCGCGCTCGCCCGCATGTTTCCGCTGCTCGGCGATCTGTGGCCGAGCGATGCCCACGAGCTGCTCGCGTTCGAGGCGGGCGAGCGACGCGAGCTCGGTGTCGCAGCCTTGCGCGAGCTGCTGAGCCGCCTCGCCAAGCGCTCGCCGCTGCTCGTGTTCCTCGACGACTTTCAGTGGGCCGACATCGACAGCGCGCGACTGCTCACCCAGCTGCTACGCCCGCCCGAGCCGCCGGCGATCGCGTGGCTGATCGCGTTTCGCAGCGACGAGACCGACCGCAACGCGCTGCAGCTGCTGCTCGACCCCGAGCTTCGCCGCGGCCGGGAGCTGCACGAGCTCGAGCTCGCACCGCTCGACGACGCCGACGCGCTCGCGCTCGCCGGCACGATGCTCGAGGGCGAGACCTCGCCGCCGCCCGAGCGCCTCGCCGGGCTGCTGCGCCGCGCCGCCGGCAACCCCTTCTATCTCGCGCAAGCGCTGCTCGGTGACGGCAACGGGCTCGAGCCCGACAGCGTCGACCTCGTGCTGTCCGAGTCCGACGATCCGCCGACGCCGGGTCGCAGCGGCTCGCTCGACCGCCTCGTCGTGCGCCGCATCGCCGCGCTCGCCACGGAAGAGCGCGAGGTCTTGGCTCTGATCGCGGTCGCTGGTGTGCCCGTCTCGCTCGCGCTGCTCGACGAGAGCCTCGCGCGCCCGACCTTCGCCACGCTCGCGCGGCTCGAGCGGGCCGGGCTCGTGCGCCGCAGCGACGCCGGCGTCGAGACGGCCCACGATCGCATCCGCGAGATCACGGTCGGCGAGCTCGAGGCCAACGAGCTGAGCGCCATCCACCAGAGCCTCGCGCGCGCGCTCGAGGCCGCCGGCGCGCCGCCCGAGACGCTCGCCAAGCACTTCGAAGCCGCGCGCGAGCCCGAGCGGGCGGCCGAGTGGACCGAGCGTGCGGCCGTGCAGGCGATCGAGGCGGTCGCGTTCGAGCGGGCCGTCGAGCTGCTGCGGCGCACGCTCGTGCTCGTGCCGGCCGACGACGTCGAGCGGCGGCGGCGGGTCGAGTCGGCGCTCGCCGAGCAGCTCGCCAACCTCGGGCGCGGGCTCGAAGCGAGCTCGCACTTCGTGGCGCTGGCCGAGACCTCGCACGCCGGCGTCGCGCGTCGCCATCGCCGACGCGCGGCCGAGCTGCTGCTCGCGCGTGGCCGCGTCGCCGAGGGCATCGCGCTGTTCGGCGCCACGCTCGACGAGCTCGGCGAGCGGCTGCCTCGCGGCTGGCTCGGCATGCTCGGACAGATCATGTGGGAGCGGCTGCGGCTGGCCCTGCGCGGCGAGGCCTCGCGCGTGCGTAGCGAGGCCGAGCTCGACCCCCGCATGCTCGAGCGCATCGACACGCTCTACGCCGCGATCCGGGCGCTGAGCGGGCAAGAGCTGGTCTTGGCGTTCGCGCTGCAGTCACGCGGCTTTCGGCTCGCGCTCGATGCCGGCGAGCCGCGGCGCCTCGTCGAGTATCACGTCTACGAGTCGGTGCTGGCCGCGACGGCCGGCGATCGTCGTCGGGCCGAGCGCCTCGTCGCGTTCGCGCGCGAGCTGGTCGCCACGCTCGACGATCGCTACCTCGACGCGCTGCTCGACTTTCACCGCGTCATCTTTGCCTACTTCCTGACCGGCAGCAGCGGCGGCGCGGCCGACATGCGGGCGCTCAAGCAGCGCCTCGAGGGCATCCCCGGCAGCCATTGGATGCAGCCGAACCTGTCGATCTGGACGATCTCGAGCGCGCTCTTGGCCGGCGACTACGTCGAGCTCGCGCGCGACTGTCCGGCATGGCTCTCGCTCGCGCGCGCGCGCGGCAACCCGCAGGAGATCGCCGACCTCGCCTCGTTGCTGGCCGTCGCACGCATCCATGGCGACGACGCCAAGGGTGCCGAGCCCTTGCTCGCGCTCGCCCGCGAGGCGTGGTCGGTGCCGCACGTCGCCGTGCCCGACAACCAGCTCGCGCTGGCCGAGTGCACCGCGCTGATGTGGGCCGGCGACGACGAGCGAGCCGCCGAGCGGGCCGAGCAGGTGCTGCGCTCGCTGCTGCGCTGGATGGTCGTGCTGGTCCTCTACGATCGCCACGCGCTGCGCGACCTGGCCGGCCGCGCGTGGGCTCGCGTCGCGCTCGCCCGCCCGCACGACCGCCGCGCTCGCAAGCGGGCGCTCGGCCATGCTCGCGCGCTGCGTCGCGTCGGTCAGCCGCGCGGCCGTGGTCGCGCGGCGCTGATCGAGGCCGCCTTGCACGTCGCCGCCGGCGAAGCTGCGCAGGCGCAGCGCTGCTGGGCGGAGGCCGAGCGCGAGCTCGATGCGGCCGGCATGCATGGTTACCTCGCGGCCGCGCGCATGCGTCGCGACGACGCGCACGCGCGGGCGCTGGGCGAGGCCTACTTCGCTGCGCAGGGCATCGTGGCGGTCGACCGCTACGTCGGTTTGCTCGCGCCCGGGCTGTCGTGACAGCGGACGCTTGCGCGCCCGGATCCTGCGCGGAGGCCAACTCGCCCGACGCGGGGCTACCAAGAAACCGACCCTCTCCGCGCCCCAGATCCTACGCGGAGGCCAACTCGCCCGACGCGGGGGGCTGAGCAGGAAATCTCGATCGCCAACCGCTCAGGGACATCATGTACCGGGAGAGCGCATGTCCGCTTCGGGTTGACGATCGAGAGGCTCCGCCTCGATCCTCTCGACGAAGTCGCGGCGCCCCAGTTCCCGACACCTTCGTCGGGGGTTCGAAACGCGAAGAGGCCGGGCTTGGGTCCGGCCTCTTGTGCGAGCGCGAGCTCCAGCTACTTCTTGCCGCCCTTGGGCGCGCCGCACGACGAGCACGCGGTCGCGTCGTGCTTGTTGGCGGTGCCGCAGTACTCGCAGGTCCAGTCGGCCACGGCGGCGGCCTTGTTGGCCTCGGCCTTGGCGGCCTTATCGTCGGCGGCCTTGTCGGCGGCGGCCTTGTCCTCGGCCTTCTTCTTGTCGCCCTCGAGCACCTTGTCGACGGCCTTCTGCGCGGTCTCGATGTCGGCCACGACCTTGTCGACGATCGCGGTCGCGGAGGCCTCGTCCTTGGCACCGTCCTTGAGCGTCTTCTCGACGCGGTCGATCGTCTTTTGGGCGTCCTCGGCCGCGAGCTTGGCCGCGAGGCGGCTCGACTCGTCACCGGCCATCGACGCGGCCGAGACCCGCGACTCGCGGAGCTTGGCGAGGCTGGCCTCGACGCCGTCGAGCTTGGTCACGAAGCCGGCCATGATCGCGGAGTTGGCCGCGGCCATCGCCTTGATCTTCGACTCTTCGTCGGAGATGCCGTTGGCCGAGTCCCACGTCGCCTTGGATGCCGCCAAGCGTGCATCGAGGGCCGGCTTCATGCCCGGATACTTGGCGCCGAGCGCATTGACCTTGGTGACGTTTGCATCCCACTTCTTGGACTCGCCTTCGACCGTCTTGGCGCAGGCGGTCACGAGCAAGAGCATGGTAAAGAATGCGAGTACGGCGTCGTGGAACTTGGCCATGGGGGATTCGAGTCATATCGCAGCCACGCACGCTTGCCTAGCCCGTTTCGACAGTCATGCACACGTTCAAGTCGATCGCCATCATCGGTTCCGGTATTTCGGGCATCGCTGCGGCCGCAGTGCTGCAGCGTGAAGGTCATGCCGTCACGCTCTACGAGCGCGAGTCCGAGCCGGGTGGGGTATGGGCCCGCACCTATCCGGGCGTGACCCTGCAGAACATCGCTCCGCACTATCACATCAGCGATTTTCCGTGGCCCTTCGCGCCCGACCTCCACCCGACGGCAGCGCAGATTCGTCGCTTCGATGCGGTGCTCGTGGCGGTCGGTCACTACACGTGCATGACGGCATCGTCGACGAGTCGGCGATCGCGGAACCCGAGCGCTTCGCCGGCAAGACCGTCGCGGTGGTCGGGCTGTTCTCGCCCTATCGCAAGTCCAACCCGCTCGCCGAGCTCTTCGCCCAGTACGGTGCATCCGACTACGCCGGCCTCGTCGATGCGCTCGCGCAGCGGCGCAGCGCCGGGCCGCTGCACCTGCGCTCCCTCCCGCTCGACGGCTGATCTGAGCGCGGCGCTACTCGGTCTCGTCGTCGTCCGGCGGTAGCGGCCCGCGAGCGATCGGGACCGGCCCGCCGCCGCTGCGCTCCCACAGGAAGCGGATGAAGTCGTTGCGCGACTTGAGCCCGAGCTTGGCGAACGCGGCCGCGAGCAGCTGGCGGGTGCGGCTGTACGAGACCTTCATGGCCTGCGCGATGTCGGCGTCGGACAGGCCCTCGGCCACGCCGGCGACGGCCTGGGCCTGGCGCGAGCTGAGCCCGAACTCGGCGGCCAAGCTGGCGAGGCGCTCGCTCGAGTCGACGCCTTGCGGGCGCGGCTGGATGCCGGCGAGGCGCTTGGCGACGCCCTCGGCCAGCTCGCTCTGCACGACGTCGCCCTTGTGCTCGCGCAGGATCCGGCGCAGCTGCTCGGTGCGCTCGCGGGCGCGCAGGATCGCGTCGTAGAGGCGATCGAGGTCGACGGGCTTGTCGAGGAACTCGCTGACGCCGAGCGCCGCGGCCATGCGGGCGACGGCCGACTCCGCGTTGCCGGTCACGACCACGGCCGCGCAGGGCTGCTCGCGCATGCGCAGCTCGACGATCAGATCGAGGCCGTTGCCGTCGGGCAGCGAGACGTCGAGCAGCGCGACCTCGAACTCGTGCCGCTCGGCGAGGTTGCGGGCCTGATCGATCCGCGTCGCCCACTGCACCTTGGCGCCCTTGTCCTCCAAGAACACGCGCACCCACTTGGCGGCACGCGGGTCGTCTTCGACGAGCATGAGGTTGAGGCCATCGAGCTCCGTGCTCGCCGGTGCGCGTCGTTCCTCGCCGTCTGGGCTCGCGGGGTCCACGATGTGGAGTGTATCGCAAAGGTGCTCGTCGGTGCGCCCGGTCTTCCGACCAGGCAGCCGGTCGTGGTCTACTCACCACGCATGTCGGGAGCGCAGCGATGATCATCGTGACCGGGACGCCGCGCTCGGGCACCTCGATGTGGATGCAGATCCTCGTCGCGGCTGGTTTTCCGGCCATCGGCGAGGCGTTTCCGGGCAACTGGGGGGCGCTGCTGTCTACGGCCAACCCCGACGGCTTTTGGGAGTCGCAGCTGCTCGGCGGCATCTACTATCGCACCAACCCGCACCCGCTCTCGGGCGCCTTCTTGTTTCCCGAGCAGACCGAGCTGCACGCCGTGAAGGTCATGGTGCAGGGCTTGATCCGCAGCGACCTCGCGTTCGTCGACCGCGTGATCGGGACGGTTCGAGAGTGGCGGCAATTCGCGGCCTCGCGCGAGCGACTCGGCACGCTGCAGCAGGCGGTCGGGCTCGAGCCGGTCGACCAGCTGCTGCGGCTGAGCCTGCCGCCGGTGCTCGAGTGGTGGGTCGACAACTACGGTCTGATCCGCGACATCGCGACGCGTCGCTATGCCGCGCACGTCTGCTCGTATCAGTCGCTGCTCGACGATCCCGAGCGCATGGTCGACGAGGTGCTGCGCTGGCTCGGTCGCGGGGATCGAGCCAAGGCGATCGCGGCCGTGCGGCCGCATCGACGCACGCAGGGCGAGCAGGTCCCGACGCCACCCGATCTCGAGCCCGAGCACGCCGCGGTATTCGACGAGCTCTACGACCACGTCCACCACGGCCGCACGCTCACGCTCGGCTTCCTGCGCAAGCTCGACGAGACCGACAGGGCCCTGCGACCGCGCGTTCTCGCCCACGAGATCGAGGCGCGCGTGGCTGCAGCCCGCGATCTCTTGGCCAACACCGATGATCTGGGCGACGATCCCGAGCCGGGTGCGCCGGCGCATTGAACCGATCGTCCCGCACCCGAGACTGATCCGCTCGTCCCCTCACCAGCCATCGCCATGACCGCGCTCGACGAGTCCCAGCCGATCCTGTCCCTTCGTTGCCGCGACGCGCAGTGGCGCGACTGCCCGGAGGTGATCGATGCCTTCGCGCGAGCGGCCCCGCTGCCGAAGGCGCGTCGCGAGCTGGCCGCCGCCGAGCTGCTCGTCGCCGATCATCACGCGCGCATGTGGCTGGGCCTCGCGCCGAAGCAGCCGGTCCTGACCTGCGAGACCGCCCGCTTCGGCGCCGCGGCGGCGCTCGAGCGCAGCGAGACCAACCTCGCCGAGTGGACGCGCTTCGACGAGCTCGGCGGCGACCTGCTGCTCGGGCTCGAGCCGCACCGCCTCGAGCGTGCGCGCCCGACCGCGCTCGGCATGCGCGTGCGTCGGAGCCTCGCCGCGATCGCGGCCGCCGTGCCGATGCTGACGATCTCGATCGCCGAGGCGTCGCCGCCCGATGCTCGGCTGATTACCGCCGCGCCGCCGCCGAAGCTGCCCGAGGACAACACGGCCGCCGGCAAGAAGCCGTCCGCCGATCCGATGCCGATGCCCGTTCAGCCCAGTCAGCCCAGCCAGCCGGCGACGACCGAGGCCCCGCCGATGCCCGACGCGCCGGTCGTGGTCCCGCCGCCGGCCATGCACGACGACTCGCTCTCGCTGACCGGCCGCAACCTGTGGGATGGCCTCGTCGACAAGCCGATCATCTTGGTCATGAAGGACGGCTCCGAGCTGCTCGGCTCGATCGTCGCGCAGTCGGGCAAGGACCTCGCGTTCGCGCGTGCGAGCGACGGTGCGGTCGTGGCCGTGCCCAAGACCGAGGTGTCCGGCATCCGCGTGCGGCGGATCGCCGAGCCGAGCGCCGCGGGTCCGCGTCGCCCGAGCGGCGGTGGCACGACGGAGACCGGTCACAAGCTGGCGGCCGGCGGTGGCGCGATGATCGGGCTCGGCTCGGCCACCGCGCTGGCCGGCACCGTGATGCTCGGCATCTACATCTCGGCCCTCTACATCTCGCTGCCGCTGCTGCTGCCGGGTCTGGCGATGATCGGTGGTGGTGCGAGCCTGCTCTCGGCCGCCAACAAGAAGCGTGCCGCCTACGACAAGGCGTGGGGCATCACGTCCGGTCGCCGGCGCGTGCTGCCGACCGCCTCGGCCTCGCGCCAGGGTGGGCAGGTCGGGCTGGTGTTGCGGTTCTAACCACCCGTGCCACGCGAGATCGGATTCGATCATGACGACGATGCGAGCTAGCGCGTTTGCGGGGCGGCCGGTCGGCGGCCACATTGCCGGCATGACTTCGCTTCGTCCGCTCGCGCTCGCCCTCGTGCTCGCGCTCCCCGGTGTGCTCGCCTGTGACCCCGCCAATCCGAAGTGGGGTGACGAAGATGAAGAGGGCGAGGGTCCGACGCCGGGCGACGGCTGGCTGGCGCTCGGGCAAGGCGAGATGGAGTTCGTCGAGGTCGAGGCGGGCGACGAGCTGCTGATGGTGCTCGGTGGTCAAGGGCTCTTGATGTTCCCGATGCCGATCCGCGGCGGCGGCTTCGTGCTGCCCGACGATCCGACCGACTACACCGATCCCGACGTGCCGGTGCTCGACATGCACCTCGACATCGACGGCTACAACATCGGCTATGGCGGTCACTTCGCTCGCATCGCCAACTACCCGATCCCCTTCGAGGTGCTCGACGCCGACACCTACGAGTTCATCTACGTGACGATCTTCGTGCCCGACGAGCTCGCCAACCCCTGCGACATCGACGAGCAACCCGGGCACCTTCACGCCGAGCTCGAGACCGCTGATGGCCAGCTGCTGATCGTCGACCTCGACGTCAGCATCGAGGTCCCGGCCGAGCTCGGCAGCGGCTGCACGCCTTGAGGGGCGCGACGGCGCGGCGTACCTTCCGAGCATGCGCCTTGCCCTGCTTCGTCTCGTCTCTTCGCTCTCGCTGCTGAGTTCGCTCGCGTGTGCGGCCTCGGTCGACACTGCGGCCCCCGACACGAGCGAGAGCGAGAGCGGCTCGGGTGACGAGGTCGCGACGACGGAGGAGTCGTCGAGCGAAGAATCGAGCAGCGACTCGACCGAGTCGGGCGCGGTGCCGGGCCCCTGCGATGCGCTCGTCGAGGGGCTCAACAGCGACTTCGACGTGGCCGGCACGCCGCGCAGCTTCCACCTCGATCTGCCGAGCGGCGTCGACGAGGGCGGGCCCTGGGCGGTCGTGTTCTCGTGGCATGGCCTCGGCGACACGGCCGGCAACTTTCGCAACCTCTTCGCGGGGCTCGTCGACAACCCCGACATGCCCTTCATCCTCGTCACGCCCGAGGACACCGATCACCCGCTGACGATCCCGCTCGCCGGCACCGCGCCCTTCGACTGGGACACCTTCGCGGTCGCCGACGAGGGCGCGGGCAACCTCGAGGTCGAGCTCTTCGACGCCGTGCTCGCCTGCCTCGACGCGCGCTGGGGCGTCGACGCCGAGCACGTGCACACGGCCGGCTTCTCGCTCGGCGGCGTGACCTCGGACATGCTCGCGACCACGCGCGGCGAACAGCTCGCCGCGGTTGCGACATGGTCGGGCGGCTACTGGAACAACCCCGACAACGTCGGCCTCGCGCTCGGCTCGGTCGTGACGTGGCCCGAGCTCGCGGTCGCCAACCCCTACCCGCAGCTGCTCGTGCACGGTGGGCCGACCGACGAGATGGACATCGTGGAGAACATCTACACGATGAGCTTCTACGAGTTCGCGCTCAGCGATCACGGCTTCTTGCGCGACGCCGGGCACGGCGTGGTCGTGTGCGAGCACCAGGGCGGACACACGGCCCCCGGCAACGTCTCGCCCGCGACGGTCATCGAGTTTTTCGCCGCACACCCGCTCGGCGTCGGGACCTCGCCGTGGGCCAGCGATCCGCCGCAGCTCGACGGCTGCATGTTCGATCTGTGAGCGGCTCGCCACCGCGACCGAGGCCCCGGCGAGGGCCCGGACACGCCGGCCCGCGAGCGACCTGACTCTCAGCCCGGTCTCTCGTGGATCGGGGCGGAGGGGCGGTTTCGAGGGCTTCCACGATCAAACGTGAGGAGACCCTCACGTTTTCGGACACCCACGCGAGCGCTCAGGCGAGCCGCGACGTGATCGCGATCTCCGACTTGAGGGTCTTGTGCACGGGGCAGCGGTCGGCGATCGCCAGCAAGGTCGTGCGCTGCGTGTCGTCGAGCGTGCCGATCAAGGTGATCTCGCGCTCGATGTGGTCGACCATGCCGGTCTTCGTCTCGCACTGCTCGCAGTCCTCGGCGTGGATCTTCGCGTGATGCAGGCGCACGCGCACGGCCTCGAGC
>WBZP01006805.1_pt1 | contig 11212 bp, 11 predicted proteins | sample 5204301 | NCBI WGS metagenome assembly WBZP01 (sample SAMN12412401, study PRJNA552823) | activated sludge metagenome | isolation source: activated sludge from nitrification reactor of wastewater treatment plant... | place: USA: Pennsylvania | collected 2017
GCCCGTGTCGTCTACGGCCAGCTCGCGGCGCTCGACGCGACGCCGCCGCGGGGGAAGTGAGCGCCGGCGGTCCCGGCCCTCGGGACCGGCCTCTGGTGGCCGCGCGCGCGTGGTCGTAAGCTTCGCTTCCTGGTCACGACCAATCCGAAGACCGTGGGCGAACCGCGGTCTTCGCCGACCGATCCGGAGCAACCGATGCTGATCCGCCGCCCACCCGCCGTGCTGCCGTCCGAGATCACGCCGCCGGACGTCTACCGGCGCCGCCGCGAGTTCATCCGCGCCGCCGGTGGCCTGGCGCTCGGCGCCGGCCTGGTGGGGGCGGGCCCTGTGCTGGGCCAGGCGCGGCCGGCGACGGTGCGGCTCTTCGGCGTGGCGCCGTCGAAGCTGTCCACCGACGAGAAGCGCAACACCCGCCAGGAGATCACCGAGTACAACAACTTCTACGAGTTCGGCACCGACAAGACCGACCCGGCGGAGCACGCGCACACCCTCGTCGTCCGGCCCTGGAGCGTCGCCGTCGAGGGCGAGGTGAGGAAGCCGAAGGTCTTCGACATCGACGAACTCTTGAAGCTCGCGCCGCTGGAGGAGCGGGTCTACCGGCTGCGCTGCGTCGAGGGCTGGTCGATGGTGATCCCGTGGGTCGGCTATTCGCTGTCCGAGCTCGTCAAGCGCGTCGAGCCGACCGGCAACGCCAAGTACGTCGAGTACGTGACCCTCGCCGACCCGAAGCAGATGCCGGGCGTGCGCTCCCGCGTGCTCGACTGGCCCTACGTCGAGGGCCTGCGGCTGGACGAGGCCATGCATCCGCTGACGCTGCTGTGCATGGGCCTGTACGGCGAGACGCTGCCGAACCAGTGCGGTGCCCCGGTGCGCGTCGTCGTGCCCTGGAAGTACGGGTTCAAGAGCGGCAAGTCGATCGTCAAGATCCGCTTCGTCGAGAAGGAGCCGCGGACGGCGTGGAACAAGTCGGCCCCGAACGAATACGGCTTCTACTCGAACGTCAATCCCGACGTCGACCACCCGCGCTGGTCGCAGGCTACCGAGCGGCGGATCGGCGAGTTCGGCAAGCGCCGGACGACGCTGTTCAACGGCTACGGCGACCAGGTCGCCGCCATGTACGCCGGGATGGACCTGAAGAAGCACTTCTGATCCGCCGCCCCGCCGCCGCACCGGGATGCCGATCCTGCCGTACCGTTACGCACCGTCGCCGGCGGCGCTCGCCCGGATCAGGGCGGTGGCGTTCGTCGTTGCGCTCGCGCCGCTCGCGCGGCTCGTCGGCGCCGCGTTCACCGGCGGACTCGGTGTCAACCCGATCGAGTTCGTCACCCGCTCCACCGGGACCTGGACGCTGTCGTTCCTGCTCGTCACGCTGGCGGTGACGCCGCTGCGCCGGATCACCGGCTGGAACTGGCTCATCCGCCTGCGCCGGATGCTGGGGCTGTTCGCCTTCTTCTACGCCTGCCTGCACTTCACCACGTACGTCTGGCTGGACCAGTTCTTCGATGCCGCGGCGATCGCCAGGGACATCGTCAAGCGGCCGTTCATCACGGTCGGCTTCGCGGCCTTCGTCCTGCTCGTCCCGCTGGCGGTGACGTCGGCCAACGCGATGGTCCGTCGCCTGGGCGGCAAGGCCTGGCAGCGGCTGCACTACCTCATCTACCTCATCGCCACGCTCGGCGTGGTCCACTACTGGTGGCTGGTGAAGAAGGACGTCACGCAGCCGATGCTGTTCGCCTTCGCGCTGGCGGTACTGCTCGCCTACCGTGTGCGGCACCAGGTGCGCGAACTCGGCGGGCGGTACGCCGCCGCGGGCTGCGGGAAGCGGGCATCGTGAGCGCGAACGCGCCGCCGGCCTCACCCGGGGATCCGGTCGGCGCGATCGACACCCCGGCGCTGGTGCTCGACCTCGACGCGTTCGAGCGCAACGTCCAGCTGATGGCCAACGCCGTGCGCGGTTCCGGAGTCGCGCTGCGACCGCATGCCAAGGCGCACAAGTGTCCCGATATCGCCCGCGCGCAGCTCGGGCACGGCGCCGTCGGCGTGTGCTGCCAGAAGGTCGCCGAAGCCGAGGTGTTCGTCGCGGCGGGAATCCGCGACGTCCTCGTCACCAACGAGATCGCCGGCGCGGCGAAGCTCGCGCGGCTCGCCCGGCTCGCCGGCGGGGCGACCGTCGGCGTGCTCGTCGACGACCTCGACAACGTCGCCGAGTTGTCGGCCGCCGCCGTCGCCGCGGGAACGACGCTCGACGTGCTGGTCGAGGTCGACGTGGGTGGCGCGCGCTGCGGTGTCGCGCCGGGCGAGCCGGCCGCGCGGGTCGCGGCGGCGATCGCTGCGGCACCGGCGCTGCGTTGCCGCGGCATCCACGCCTACCACGGTGCCGCCCAGCACCTGCGCACGCCGGCCGAGCGGCGGACGGCCATCGCGCGGGCCGTGGCGCGGGCGCGCGCATCGAAGCTGGCGATCGAGGCTGCCGGCGTCGCCTGCCCGGTGGTCACCGGCGCCGGCACCGGAACGTGGCAGGAGGAGCGCGACAGCGGCGTCTACACCGAGCTGCAGCCGGGCTCGTACGTCTTCATGGACGCCGACTACGGCCGCAACGCGCTCGCCCCCGACCAGCACCACTTCGAGCACAGCCTTTACGTGCTGGCGACGGTGATGAGCACCCCGGTGCCGACCCGTGCGGTCGTCGACGCCGGGCTGAAGGCCCTCGCGTTCGACTCGGGCCCGCCGCTGGTGTATGGCGTCGCCGGGCTCGCCTACGCCAAGGCGTCCGACGAGCACGGCGTGATCGACGTCGGTCCCGGCGCGACACCACCGGTGCGCGGCGGGCGGCTGTGGCTCATCCCCGGCCACTGCGATCCGACCGTCAACCTCCACGACTGGATCGTCGGCGTCCGCGGCGACGTCGTGGAGAGCGTCTGGGCGGTCGCCGCGCGCGGCGCGCTCGGCTGACGGCGCAGCCGCCCGCGACCCGGCCGGGCCGCCGGATCAGGGGCCGGTTTCGCCGACGAAGGCGCCGAGCAGCGCGGTCGCATCCGGCGGCGCCGGGTCGTTGAACGGGAACTTGTCGTCGCCGCCGCTCCACGCATGGGCCAGCGCGGCGACGAGCACGTGGCGCGCGACGAGCCTGCCGTCGAGCCGCCACTCCGACACCGTCCACGACCGCTCGCCCGCGGTGTGCACCGTCGTCGCGTCCGGCGGCGGGAGCAACGTCGCGCCGCCCAGGTGCGCGGCCGGGTGGTCGTTGAGCGACAGGTACTGGCGGACCAGCTGGGCGCCATTCACCGGGGCGACCGCCTCGTCGCGGGCGCCCTGGACGACGAGCAGCGCGACCGGCAGCGCGCCGGGGCCGACGGCATAGCGTGCCGCCTCGCCGATCTTCACGACGTCGCGGTCGGCGCCGTCCTTCAGCACTCCCATCGCCGTGAACGGCGAGCGCGCGGCGCCGCAGGCGATGCCCGAGTGGACGAACACGCCGGCGACGAGCCCCGGGCGGCGGACGCCCAGCACCGCCGCGAGACCACCGCCGGAGGAAATTCCGGCGACGAACACGCGCCGCTTGTCGACCCGGTAGCGCCGGCGCACCGAACGGATCTGGGCGGCGACGATCGCCGCCTCGCCCCAGCCGCGCATCGTCGGCGGGTCGAACCAGTTCCAGCAGCCGAAGGGGTTGGCGCGTTCCTTCTGCCGCGGCAGCAGCACGAGAAAGCCCTGCTCGTCGGCGAGTCGGGTGATCCGCGTCGCCTCGGCGATTTCCTCCGGCGTCTGCTTGCAGCCGTGCAGCAGCACGACCATCGGGGCGCGCCGGAACGACCAGCGGCGATGGCCGCCGGGGACGTAGACGAGGTAGTCGCGGCTGGGCAGGATCCACGGCGCGATGCCCAGGAGGCCGCGCGCCGAGCCCTTGCTGCCCGACTCGAAGCGTCCGGGTGCGGGCGGCTTGCGCGCGAACAAGCGGTGTAAGTAGACGCGGGTGCGGGGCCACCACTCGCGCAGGGGAGGCATCGTCGGCTCGCGGGGAACGTTGGTCGGGCATCCATCATAACGTCCGCCGCAATGCACGCGCCGCCACGCCGGTGGGCTGCCCCGCACCGGGGCCAGAGCCGCCGGACCCCGCCAGGGCGGTGCCTACGCTTCGCCGGCGCGCGCGCGCACGCCGCGCCAGCCGGGAATTCCACCCTGGCGCAGCAAGGCGTCGAAGTCGGCGTCGCCGGCCAGCCACTCGTGGACCGGGTCGATGCCGGCGTAGAGGACGCCGATGTCGTTCTCGGCCAGCGCCTGCTCCAGCAGCGCCAGCGCCCGCGGCTTGTCGCGGAGCAGGCTCGCCAGGGCGGCTCGTTGCGACGGCAGCACGCTGGCAGGCGCTCGCTCGAGGCACGCGCGTTCGCAGCGCCGCGCCGCCGCGGCGTCGCCGGCGCCAGCGTGGACGAAGGCCCGAAGGAACTCGAGGTAGGCGAGGTCCGGCAGCTTCGCGATGCCCGCGTCGAGCACCCGCGCGGCAGCGTGCGTGCGGCCGGCGTACAACTCGTTCATCGCCGCGCCGGCCACTCCCCACAGGCTCTTCTCGCCGGTCGCGGCGAACACCGACCATTCCTGCCGGGCCTCGTCGTGCCGTCGCATGTAGCCCAGGCACATCGCCCGCGCCATCCGGGCCGCGGCCGACAGCGGGTCGTAGTGCAGCGCCACGTCGGTCTCCGCCAGCGCTTCGTCAAACCGGCCCTGCAACCACAGCGTCTCGGCCAGGTTGAGGCGTGCAGACGTGTAGTGCGGCAACGCGCGCAGCACGCGCGCGTACAGCGCCTCGGCGCGCGCGGGGTCGCGGTCGTGCCGGGCGACGAGGATGGCCTCGGTGCGCAGCGCGACCGCCTCGTCGGGGTCGAGCTCCAGGGCGCGCCGGTTCGCTTCGCGTATGCGGTCGACCTGCGGGCGCATCGCGGCATCCTGGAACGACGCGCGGCTGTACAGTGCCGCGCCGAGCATGGCCCAGGCAGACGCCACGTCCGGCCGCTCGGCCACGAGGCCTTCCGCGAGGCCGACGGCTTCGGCGGTTGCCGCTGTGGTCCGCCGCACGAGCAGGAGCCGCGCGGAATCCAGCGCCGCGCGATGGCCGGCCGCCAGCGGCGCCGCGGACGCCGGCAGTGGCAACCGCTGTGGCCTGGCGGCGATGCTGGCGATCGTGCGGGCGACCGCCCGGTCGACGATCCGGTCGGCCAGCGCGTAGCGCTCGACGGCCGGCCGCACCGCCTCCTCGGCCCAGCGCACCGAGGCATCGGCGGCCGTCAGCAGTCGCACTACCGCACGCAACGAGCCGTCGGGCAGGCAATCGAGCGCCGGCTCGACGAGCCAGCGCACGCCGAGGCGGTGACCCACGGCGGCGATGTCCTGCGCGGCCGCCTCGGCCGCATCGGCCGAGGCGCGCGCCACGACGCGCGGCATTCCCGCGTGCGCGAGCGCATCGGTGAGGCGTTCGGCGAGCGCCGCGCCCCAGCCGTCGAGTTCCGGCAGGCCGGTGCGGTTGCGCGTGCCGAGCACCGCCACCCCCGCGGGCTCGAACGGCACGCTGGCGTCGGCGACGAACTCCGGGATGTAGCGGCCCTTCGGCAGCACGATGCGCAGCCGTGGCGGGTCGTCGAAGGCCGCGTAGTGCTGCTCGAGCCGTTCGCGCAGCCGACCCACGCTGACGCGCACGATCGGATCGGTCTGCGGATCGAACGTCGCGGGGTCGCGCCGGAAGACGTCGAGCGCGATGGCCGTCTCGCGCAGCGCGGCATCGTCGCCGGCGAGGCACTTCTCGACGAGGTAGCGCAACAGCCGCTGGTGCCGTGGCGCGCGGCGCAGCGCGTCGCTGCGGGCAAGGCGCGTGAGCTCGTCCTCGATCATCCGCGGTGGAGGAGGTGGATTCGCCGCCATCCGCACATTCTGGCGGAACGGCAGGGCGTCGCGGGCGTCAGGGAGATGAACGGCGGCAATGTAGTCGACAGCAGCCTTGACTTCGGAGCCGGCAACGGCACCTGCGGGAACTCGTCATCCGCCAGCCACCCCTGACCAGCCAAGATCCATGGTGGCCGTGCGGCGTCGTCCCCGCGCTCCGGCTCGCCCGCGCGCGCACCGCACGACCCGGGGCGCGGCGCGATCGTCGTTCGGGATCGACGGCCGCAGTGTAACGGCGGTTACGCGGATCGCCCGGCAACTGTTACCTGTTGTTACGTGCGGGCGTCGGCCATCGCCTGCGCCGTGAGCGCGAGCTCGCACACCTTGTAGGCGTGCGCCTGGGGCATCGCGGTCGCGGTGCGCGCGGCGATGTCGCGCCGCAGGTTCGCGTAGTACGGCAGCCCGGCGTCGCTGCAGTCGATGTGGCGCGTCCCCTGTCCGTCGACCAGGAAGAGGTGGTCCCTGCCGGGCCGGCCGGCGACGTCGACGTACTTGCGCAGCTCGATCGAGCCCCGGGTGCCGTAGATGAACAGCCGACCGTCGCCCCAGGTCGGCAGGCCATCGGGCGTGAACCAGTCCACACGGATGTAGCCGCTGGACTTGCCGGCCGCGAGCCCGATCTCGCCGAAATCCTCGTAGTCCGGGTCGTCGGGGTGCGCGACGTTCTCGGCCCGGGCCAGCGTGACCGTGGCGTCGGTCGATCCGGTGAGCACGAGGAACTGGTCGATCTGGTGCGACGCGATGTCGACGAGGATGCCGCCGTACTTCGCCTTGTCGTAGAACCACGGGTCGCGCAGCGCCCGGTTCTCGCGGTGCGGCCCGAGCCCGACCGTCTGTACCACCGTGCCGATGGCGCCGGCCCGCACCAGTTCGAGCGCGCGGGTCACCGCGCGGACCTCGAACCGTTCGGTGAAGTTGACCGTCCAGATGCGCGCGGTGTCCTGCTGCGCCCGGCGCACGGCGTCGAGCTGCGCGAACGACGTCACGCCCGGCTTGTCGGACATGAAGTCCTTGCCGGCGCGCATCGCCTCGACCGCGTGGGCGGCGCGGTCGCAGGGGATCGCGGCGCAGGTGACGAGCTGGATCGACGGGTCGTCGTGGAAGCGGCGCCGGTCGTCGACGCGGGGTATCTGCGGGAAGCGCCTGGCGAATCCCTCGAGCGTCTTCGGCGTGCCCTCGGTCCAGTAGCCGACGCACTGCGCGCCGACGTCGAGCAGGCTCTGCACCTGGTCGTAGATGTGCCGGTGGTCGAGCCCGACGGCAGCGAACCGGAGCGGGGGCGGGTCGGTGGTCACGGGAGTCCTTTCCGCGCGCTGCGCCGTCGACGGTGGACGGCCCGGCGCGCTACATCAGCACGATGTCGTACTGCTCCTGCGTGTAGATCGACTCGACCTGCAGCGAGATCGGCTTGCCGATGAAGTCGCCGAGCTGCGCGAGCGACTGCGACTCCTCGTCGAGGAAGAGGTCGATCACCGACTGCGAGGCGAGGATGCGGAATTCCCGGGCGTTGAACTGCTTCGACTCGCGCAGGATCTCGCGCAGGATCTCGTAGCAGACGGTCTGCGCGGTCTTGATCTGGCCGCGGCCGCGGCAGGTGGCGCACGACTCGCAGAGGACGTGCTCGAGCGACTCGCGGGTGCGCTTCCTCGTCATCTCGACCAGCCCGAGCTGGGTGAAGCCGTTGACGGTGAGCCGCGTGCGGTCGCGCTCCAGCGCGCGGTTGAGCTCGGCGAGGACCGACGCCCGGTGCTCGGCCTGCTCCATGTCGATGAAGTCGATGATGATGATGCCGCCGAGGTTGCGCAGACGCAGCTGCCGGGCGATGACCTGCGCCGCCTCGAGGTTCGCCTTGAAGATCGTATCGTCGAAGCTGCGCCCGCCGACGAAGCCGCCGGTGTTGACGTCGATCGTCGTCATCGCTTCCGTCTGGTCGATGATGAGGTAGCCGCCGGACTTGAGATCGACGCGCCGCGACAGCGCCTTCTCGATCTCGTCCTCGACGCCGTGGAGGTCGAACAGCGGCCGCTCGCCGCCGTGGTGCTGGACGCGCTCGACCAGCGCCGGCGTGTAGTCGCGGGCGAAGTCGAGCATGCGGACGAACGTCTCGCGCGAGTCGACGACGATGCGCGTGGTCTCCTCGGTGGCCATGTCGCGCAGCACCCGCTGCGCGAGCGACAGGTCCTGGTAGAGCAGCACCGGCGCAGGGACCTCGCGCGTCGACGCCTCGAGATCGCCCCACAGCTTGGTGAGGTACTCGATGTCGTTGGCCATCTCGCGCTCGGTGGCGGTCTCGGCCATCGTGCGGATGATGAAACCGCCGGTGAGCCCCTCCGGCAGCAGGTGCTGCAGCTTGTCGCGCAGCGTCTCGCGCTCGGCCTCGTCCTCGATCCGCTGCGAGATCCCGATGTGCGAATCCTGCGGCAGGTAGACGAGCAGCCTGCCCGCGAGGCTCACCTGCGTCGACAGCCGGGCGCCCTTGGTGCCGATCGGGTCCTTGATCACCTGGACGAGCAGCGCCTGGCCCTCGTGCACGATCTTCTCGATCGGCCGCGTGTCGGTGCCGCCGTGGCCGCCCTGGCGGTGCTCCCAGATGTCGGCGATGTGGAGGAAGGCGGCCCGCTCGAGGCCGATCTCGACGAACGCGCTCTGCATCCCGGGCAGCACGCGCGCGACGCGGCCGAGGTAGATGTTGCCGACGAGCCCGCGGGCGCTCTGCCGTTCGACGTGGAGCTCCTGCACGACGCCCTGCTCGAGCATCGCCACCCGCGTCTCCTGCGGCGTGACGTTGATCAGGATCTCGTGCGACATCTTCTGGGGCTTGGGCTCGATGGGAGTCTGGCGGTTCGCGGCCAGCGGGCGTGGCGCCGGTGCGGTTGCGAACCGGGCACCGCCGGTGCCGGATGCCGCGCGCCTTTTATAGCACGGCGAAGCCGATCCGCGCGAGAACCTCGGCGGTTTCGGCGAGCGGCAATCCCATCACCCCCGAGTAGCTGCCGGCGAGCCGCCTGACGAAGCACGCACCGCGGCCCTGGATGGCGTAGGCACCGGCCTTGTCGAGCGGCTCCCCGGTGGCGCAGTAGCGCTCGATCTCGCCGGCATCGAGGTCGCGGAACGTCACCTCCGACACCGAGAGCGCGGTCTCGATGACGTGCTCCCACTTGAGGCAGACCGCCGACAGCACGACGTGCGTGCGCCCCGAGAGGGCCCGCAGCATCCGCGCCGCGTCGTCGTGGTCCGCCGGCTTGCCGAACACCACGTCGTCGAGCGCGACCTCGGTGTCCGCGCCGAGCACCGGCAGCGCGGGCAGGCTGCGCTGGCCCATCCGGTGCCAGGCGACGAGCGCCTTGGTGCGCGCGATCCGCGCGACGTACTCGCGCGGCGACTCGGCGCCGCGCGGGCCCTCGACGACGTCGCGCTCGCGGCCGGCCGCCTCGCGCAGCCGCAACTCGACGAACTCGACGCCGATCTGCCGCAGGAGTTCGTGGCGGCGGGGGCTGCGCGAGGCGAGATAGATCGATTGCGGCGGGACGGGGCTCGTCATCGTTTCAGTCGCGGTGATACGGGTGGCCGGCGAGGAGGCTCGCCGCCCGGTAGATCTGCTCGGCCAGCAGCACCCGGGCGAGCCCGTGCGGCAATGTTAACGCGGACAGCGAGAACGTCGCTTCGGCGCGGCGCTTGAAGGCCGGGTCGAGCCCGTCGGCGCTGCCGATGACGAAGGCGATCTCGCGCGCGCCGTCGCGCCAGCGCTCCAGCCGCTCGGCGAAGGCGCGGGTGCTCCACGCCTCGCCGCGCTCGTCGAGCGCCACGATGCCCGCGCCGCGACACGCGGCGACGAGCCGTGTCGCCTCGGCGGCGAGCATTGCCGCGACCGGCCGGCCGCGGTCCCGCGGTTCCGGCTTGAGCTCGACCAGCTCGAGCACGATGTCGCGGGGCAGCCGGTCGGCGTATTCGCGCCAGCCGTCGGCGATCCACGCCGGCATCCGGTGGCCGAGCGCCACGACCCGGAGCTTCAGCATCGGTCCGCTCCCGCCGCCGGCGGGCCCGCGGCCGGAAATCGCGGCCCGCGATTCAGCCGGTGGCGGCGGGCTTCGGCTTGGCGCGCCGGACGGGCTTCGGCGGGGTCCAAAGCTCCTCGAGGTTGTAGTACGCGCGCACCGCAGGCTGCATGATGTGGACGACCAGATCGGCCGCGTCGACCAGCACCCATTCGCCGGTCTCCTCGCCCTCGACGCCGATGATCGTGGCGCCGGCCTCCTTCAGCTTCTCGCGCACGTGGTTGGCGAGCGACTTCACCTGCCGGTTCGATTCGGCCGAAGCGACGATCAGCGTGTCGTAGAGGCTCGTGAGCTTGCGGACGTCGAGGACGGTGATGTCGCGCGCCTTGATGTCCTCGAGGGCGGTGACGGCGGTCTTCTGGAGCTTGTTAAGTCGCATCCGGGCGCGATCGGTAGAGCTGGTTGCGGTCAATATAGGCCAAAACCGCCGGCGGCAGCAAACCGCGGACCGCCGCGACGCCGGGGGCGCCGCGCGCGAGCTGGGCGCGGATCGAGCTCGCCGAGATGTCGTGCGGCGTGATCGACTGGACGACGATGCGCCCGCCGGGCGCCGTCCGGAGCAGCGCCGGGTCGCCCGTGAGCCGTGCCAGCCACTCGCGGCGCAGCGGCGCGGCCAGCGAGTCCTCGAGCGACTGGCCGGGGCGGGCGACGACGACGACGTGGGCGAGGGTGAAGATCTCGGTCCACCGGTGCCAGGCCGGCAGCCCGGCGAACGCGTCGGCCCCGACGATGAGCGCCAGCGGCTGGCCCGGGAACTCGTCGCGCAGCGAGGCGAGGGTGAGGACCGTGTAGCTGCGGCCGGCGCGGTCGATCTCCCGGCGGTCGGCCGCGAGGCCGTCGATGCCTTCGACGGCGAGCTCGACCATCGCCAGGCGCTGCGCGGCGGTCGCCACCGGGGCCGCGCGATGCGGCGGATCGCCGGCGGGAATGACGCGCACCGCCGCGAGCGGGAGCGATTTGCGAACCTCCCGCGCCAGCTCGAGGTGGCCGCAGTGAATCGGATCGAACGTGCCTCCGAACACGCCGAGCGGGAGCGTCATGGCCGAGATTCTACTCCGCGACCCGGCCGTCCCTCCTCGGACCGGGAGCGGGGGGGCGTGCGCGCAGCCGCGCGGCGCTCCCGTAGGCGGGAGCGCTCGCCACCGACGGGCGGCGGGCGACCGGGATTCCCACGGCGTTATGACAAGGGCATAATGACGACAGGGGTTCCGCGACGCCGTGGGCAG
>WBZP01006806.1_pt1 | contig 11212 bp, 12 predicted proteins | sample 5204301 | NCBI WGS metagenome assembly WBZP01 (sample SAMN12412401, study PRJNA552823) | activated sludge metagenome | isolation source: activated sludge from nitrification reactor of wastewater treatment plant... | place: USA: Pennsylvania | collected 2017
GTCGGCCGGACTGTTCGGCGTCGGTGCGGGCATCGGGTTCGTCTCGGGCCTGCTCGGTGCCGGCGGGGCCTTCCTCTCGGTACCCTTCATGACCTGGTGCAGCGTGCCGCTGCGCGAGGCGATCGGTACGAGCGCCGCGCTCGGGTTTCCGATCGCGGTCGCCGCGACCACCGGCTACCTCGTCGGCGGCTGGAACCTGCCGTCAGCGCTGCCTGGCGCATTCGGCTACCTGTACCTGCCCGGCGTGGTGATCGTCTCCCTCGCCAGCGTGCTCACGGCGCCGCACGGGGCACGCGCGGCGCAGCGCATGCCGGTGCCGCAGCTGCGCCGGATGTTCGCCGTGCTGCTGATGGCGCTGGCGCTGTACATGATCCACAAGGCCTTCGCCGGCTGAGGTGCAGCCCGAGGCGCCGGCAGAGATGCCGGCCGAACATCAGCCGGCCTCGAGGCGGATGGCCGCCAGCGTCACGAGGTTGCCGCCACGACGGCGGGCCTCGGCCAGGGCGGCGTCACAGGCTGCGATCAGGTCCCCCCGCGACTGGGCGGTGTGCGGAAAGCTGGCGACGCCCATCGCGACGCTGAACCCGAGTTCCTGGCCGTCGTGGACGACGATCTCGGTCGCACAGCGCCGGCGCAGGCCCTCCGCCCGCGCGTGCGCGGTGGCCAGCCCGACCCCCGAGAGCAGAACCGCGAAACGACGTTCATCGAGGCGGCACGAGGCGTCCATCGCGCGCGTGCCACCACGCAGCAGGCGCCCCATCGCGGCGTGAATCGACTGCTCGCCCGCCGCGCCGAGCGCACACACCCGCTCGCTAGGAGGGTCGAGCTCGATGTAGACGATCGCGAACTCGCGATGCTCGCGGGTCGACAGGTCGACCTCGCGCCGCAACTGGTCATCGAAGTGAGCACGCGAGTACAGGCCGGAGGCGGAGTCCCGCAAGGCCTGGTCGGCGAGTTCCCGGCGCAGCGTCTCGTTGTTGCGCTGCTCGGTCTCTATCTGCGCAAGTGCCTGACGCAGCTGCGCCTCGCGCTGGCGCTCGGAGCTCGGGTCGGCCCACAGGCTCACCAGCCAGCGCCGGCCGTCGGCGTCCGCGGGGCTGAGCACCCGCTGCACCACCCAGTCGCGCCGCTGCCCTCCGCCTTCGAGGCGATGCTCGCTCGTCAAGGGACCGGCGTGACCGAGCACCGCCTGCTCGGCCAAACGCAGCGACGCGGCCGAGGTCGCCTCGAAAATCTCCGCCGGTGTGCGCCCGAGCACCTCCCCGTTGCGAGGCGCCCACGAGGCAAGCAGTTCGGCTCCGACATGGACGAAGCGGCCGCCAGGCACCTCCTGGACGGTCATCGCGCCGCGTTGCCGTGCCAGCAGCATCGTGCACACGCTGCCCAGCACCGGCCACAGGCGCTCGTCGGGCAGGACGGATTCGTCAGGGGAGGCGATGGTTTCGCTCATCTCAGGCCACCTGCGACCGGTGTGAGGCGCCTTGCGGTGCATACGCCCTGTCGCCGCGCGCCGGGAAGCGCACGTTGCTCACATGTTGGTGTCGGCTCGGCCTCATGGCAAGGGTGATCGGCACGTCCGCCCCTAGGTTGACGGGCGAAGCACGCGCAGCTGCCCGCTGCTTCGGTCGGCGCCAACGCACGACCCCGACGGAAGCCCGAAACAGACTCACGACTCTCCAATATAATGCGCCGTTTTCCCCGGTGCTGTCCGCGCCAGCGCCTCCGTCACCCAACCGTCACGATTCATGACCACGATCCGCGTCAAAGAAAACGAGCCCTTCGACGTCGCCCTGCGCCGCTTCAAGCGCACGATCGAGAAGATCGGCCTGTTGACCGAGCTGCGGGCGCGCGAGTTCTACGAGAAGCCCACGGCCGAGCGCAAGCGCAAGAAGGCTGCGGCGGTCAAGCGCCACTACAAGCGCGTGCGCAGCATGCAGCTGCCCAAGAAGCTGTACTGAACAACCGGCACCTGGGCACCCCGGCCCGCACAGCCAGCCGTCGCGGGCTTCGTCGTTCATGCGCCCTCCCGCGATGAGCCTGAAGACCCGCATCCAGGAAGACATGAAGTCGGCGTTGCGCGCCAAGGAGGCCGCGCGCCTGTCGACGATCCGCATGCTGCTGGCCGCGGTCAAGCAGCGCGAGGTCGACGAGCGGATCGAGCTCGACGACGACGCCATCGTGGGTGTCGTCGACAAGCTCATCAAGCAGCGGCGCGACTCGATCGCCGCGTTCGCGCAGGCCGGCCGCACGGACCTCGTCGACAAGGAGTCGGCCGAGGTGCAGGTGCTCGAGGCCTACCTTCCGCGGCGACTCGATACGCGGCAGATCGCCACCGCCGTGCAGGCCCTCGTGACGGAACTCGGCGCCTCGGGCCCGGGCGACATGGGCCGGGTGATGCAGGCCGCGCGCTCGAGGCTCGCCGGGCGGGCCGAGATGGGCCAGGTGAGCGCCGCGGTCAAGGCCGCCCTCGCCCGCTGAGGCTGGCGCGATGAACGAACTGCCGTTGCGACAGGTCACGCCAGGCGTGTTCGTGGCGCCGCAGCTCACTCCCGAGGCGATGGCCGTGGCCGCCCGCGCGGGCATCCGCAGCGTCGTCAACAACCGGCCCGACTTCGAGTTCGAACCGACCCAGCCGACCAACGCCTCGATCGAGGCCGCTGCGCTGGCCGTCGGGCTCGAGTACCGCTTCCTGCCCGTGAGCGGCGCCTACCAGTCGCCGCAGGAGATCGATGCCTTCGCGCGCCTGCTCGAAGAGCTTCCCCGGCCGATCCTCGCGTTCTGCCGCTCGGGCGCGCGCTCGGCGCGGCTGGTGATCGCGGCTCGGCAGGGGTAGCGTCGCGCGGCCGAAGGGCGCACCGCTGCGCGCATCGCTCAGCGGCGCGCGCGGCGGAGCACCTCGGGATCGGCCCAGAGCTCGTCCAGTCGCGGGAACCGACTGCCCGCCCCCGCCTCGCGAGCGACGATCCGGTCACGGCATCCGAGCCGCGCCAGGTCCACGCGCCGGGGCTCGACGTGCATGTCCGCGCGGGTCGAGAAGAACTCGTTCACCACCGGGGTCAGCAGTGCACCTGGGTTCTGCTCGACGACGACTGCCAGCCGACCCGAGGCCAGCCGCACGACCGACCCGATCGGGTAGATGCCGAGGCTGTGGACGAAGGCCCCGAGCACCGCGGCGTCGAACTGGCCCTGCCACGACATCATCTTCGCGATCGACTCGGCCGGATCCCAGCCCGCCTTGTAGGGTCGGTTGGAGGTGATGGCGTCGTACACATCGCACACCGCGCCCATGCGCGCCAGCATCGAAATCGCGTCAGCGTCCAGGCCATGCGGGTAGCCGCCGCCGTCGATACGCTCATGGTGGTGCAGCACGACGTCGAGCGCCGCGGCGGTCACCGTGCCGCTGGATTCGAGCAGCTCGTGCCCGCGCTCTGGATGCGTGCGCATGACGGCCCATTCCAGTTCCGACAGGCGCCCCGGCCCCGAGAGCACGTCGCTCGGCATCAGCGCCTTGCCGACATCGTGCAGCAGTCCGGCGAGGCCGGCCTCGCGACTGGCCGGCTCGTCCAGGCCGAGCTGGCGCGCCAAAGCGACCATCAGCGCGCACACCGCCATGGAGTGCATGTAGGTGTAGTCGTCGCGCGTCTTGAGTCTTGCCAGGCTCACCAGCGCCCCCGCGTTGCGCTGCACCGATCGCGACACGTCCTCGACCAGCGGCAGGCAGCGCTCGGCATCGATCGTGCGACCCATGCGCGCCTCCGCGAACATCGACCGGACCGCCTCGCGGCCACGCTCGCAGATCTCGGCCGCCTCGCGCAGTTCGGCGGCGAGTGGACGGGTCAGCGCCGGGTGCGGCCGGTCCGGTCGCTCTGGCGTCAGGCCGGGTGGCAACGACGGCGACGCGTCGGCCTCGCCCGTTGGCGGTTCGGGCGCGCCCGTGGTAATGCCACCGACGGGCGAACCTGGCGTATCGCTCCCTCGCCCAATGTCGATCCAGCACTCCTTCACCTCGCTGCGCCGGATGCCCTCGAGCTCGGCCGGGTCGTCGATCAGGAAGCGCGTGCGCCAGAACGGGTGGTCCAGCCAGCTGCCTTCCAGGGCGTGCAGGTGCATGCCGAGGCGCAACTGGTCGACAGGGATCTTCTTGAGCATCGAGGGCCGGGACCACCGCACCGACCGGGCGCATCCCTTGCACCATATCGACCCGTGGTCGGCGCACTTGAGCAGGGGTCCGCTCGGACAGGCCCTCGGGCGCGCCGTCGCGCGGCGATGCGCTCAGGATGGCTGCTCGCCCATAAGCCGGCACACCTCGGCCAGCATCGTTGCCAGTGCGCCGCTGGCGGCCGGGCTGAGCCGGCAGTGTGCATAGCCGAAGGACTCGCCGGCGGCGGTCACCAGCCAGGCCCGCGGCGCCCGCCCGTACAGGACCTCGCACCAGGCGAGCAGTTCGCGCGGGTCGTGGAAGTGCGCCATCGTGGAGACGCGGCCGGGGTCCGGGGCGAGTTCGCGCACGCGCACGCTGCCGGGCGTCGCGCCCGACTCCGCGTCGAGGAAGATCACGCGGTCGGCCGCCGCCAGGTCCGCGGCCAGTTCGGCGGTAAGCACATGGCGGGCCAGCACCGTCAGGCCGGGTGGCAGCGGTTGCGCCGAGAGCGACTCGGCGGCCAGCGGACCGACGGCATCGTCACCGCGAATCGGGCTGCCGTAGCCGATCACCAGCGTGCGCGCGGCGGCCGGCGCGTCGTGGCCGCGGGCCCCCTCGCACCGTCGTGCCTCGCCGGGCCGCGACCGTGGTGCGCGCCTCACCCGCGACCGAGCCGGTCGACCACCTGGCCGCCTGCATCCCTGAGTTCGACGAGCAGCGGCATCGCTCCGAAGGCGTGCGAGGCGCAGGAGAGGCAAGGGTCGTAGCAGCGGATCACCGCCTCGACACGGTTCAGCATCCCCTCCTGCAGGCGGTTGCCGTCGACATAGGCCTGCGCCACCTGGCGGATCGACTGGTTCATCGCCAGGTTGTTGTGGCCGGTGGCGATGATCAGGTTGACCCAGGTGATCAGTCCGTCGTCGTCGATCCTGTAGTGGTGCATCAGCGTGCCGCGTGGCGCCTCGGCGACCCCGATGCCCTCGTCGCGGTTGCTGCGCGCCCGCGCGCGCACGCGGGTGCTCAGGATGTCCGGGTCCTTGAGCAGGCGCTCCATCATCTCGATCGCGTAGATGATCTCGACCAGCCGCGCGTAGTGGTAGTGGAAGCTGCTCGTCACCGGCCCCTGCTCCTGCAGCATGCGGAACTCGGCCAGCGCGACATCGGCATACGGCGTGCCGCAGGCATCGGCGTTGTTCAGCCGTGCCAGCGGGCCGACGCGATAGATTCCGCCCGGGTAGCCCATCGGCTTGTAGTACGGGAACTTCATGTAGCTCCAGTCCTCGGCAGCCTCGCCGACGATGCGCGTGTACTCGCCGGGCGGCACCTGGTCCTCGACGATGCGTCCTTCGGCATCCTTGATGCGCAGCACGCCGTCGTAGTGCTCGAGGTGCCCGCGCGGGCTCACCAGGCTCAGGAAGAGCGTCGGCGCGCTGCCGAAGTTCCTCGCCTCGTCGGTGAAGCGCGGCACCAGCGTCTTGTAGAAGGCATAGCTGCGCTTGGCGATCTCCAGCCCTTGCGGCAGCATGGCCAGGATCGAGTCGCGCTTGGCCGCCGCCAGCGGCTCGGACACGCCGCCGGGGACGACCCACGTCGGGTGGATCTTCTTGCCGCCGAGCGTCTCGATGATGCTCTGGCCGATCTGGCGCAGCCGGATGCCGTCCTTCGCGAGCTCCGGGTGCTGGCGCATCACGCCGAAGATGTTGCGGCTGCCGACGTCGGCGTCCCAGCCGAGCAGCAGGTCGGGCGACGACAGGTGGAAGAAGGACAGCGCGTGCGACTGCACGATCTGCGCAAGGTTCATGAGGCGGCGCAGCTTCTCCGCGGTTGGCGGCACGGTCACCGACAACAGGTCGTCGCAGGCCTTGTTCGAGGCGATGATGTGGCTGACCGGGCAGATGCCGCAGGTGCGGGCGGTCAGCGCCGGCATCTCGCGGTACGGCCGGCCCTCGCAGAACTTCTCGAAGCCACGGAACTGCGTCAGGTGGAAGCGGGCGTCGGCCACCTCGCCCGCATCGCCCAGCTGCAGCGAAATGCGTGCGTGACCCTCGATGCGGGTGACGGGGTCGATGGTGATGGTGCGGCTCATGTGATCGGTGCTCGTGGTGTGCTACGACCGCGCGGCAGAAGTCGAGGCTAGGCGCCGAACCGGGTCACCGCGCTGGGATCGGGCGTGCGGCCGGCGATCAGCTCGCCGAGCACGTGCCAGATCGCGTCGGCGTTCGGCGGACAGCCGGGCACGAAGACGTCCACCGGCACGCAGCCGTGCACCGGGCGCACGGCCGGCAGCAGGGCCGGCACGCCGGCCAGCGGAATCACCGGATGGGTGCTGACGTTCTCCACGTAGGCGCGGTCGAGCACGTCGTCGAGCTTGAACAGGTTGCGCATGGCCGGCACGTTGCCGTTGACCGCGCAGTCGCCGAGGCTGACCAGCAGACGGCAGCGTTCGCGGAAGAGCCGCGCCTTGTGCAGGTCGTCGTCGGTACTGACCGAGCCCTCGAGGATGCCGATGTCGACGTGGTTCGGCAGCACCTTGGCGTCCACCAGCGGGCTGTAGACGACGTCCACCCGCTCCGCCAGTTCGAGCAGGCGTTGGTCGATGTCGAGCAGCGACATGTGGCAGCCGGAGCAGCCGTCGAGCCATGCGGTGGCCACGGTAAGGCGCTTGGGCCCGGACTCGGTCATCTCGCTTGCCTCCGTCTGGCGAGGATCGGCAGGAAGTGCTGGTCCTTGACCATCTCGCCGACCGAAGTCCCGTGCCGGACCAGGGCGCCGGTCGGGCAGACCTGGACGCATTTGCCGCAGCCCGTGCAGCTCTCGCTCTCGCCCCAGGGCCGGGCCAGATCCGAGATCACCAGACAATCGCCGCCGCGGCCCATCACGTCCCACGTGTGGGCACCTTCGATCTCGTCACAGACGCGCACGCAGCGTGCGCAGAGCACGCAGCGGTTGTGGTCGAGCCGGAACGTCGCGTGCGAGCCGTCGACCGCGAATCGCTGCTGGCGGTATGGCATGCGCACATGGTCGACGCCGCAGCGCTGCGCCAGCGTCTGCAGTTCGCAGTGGCCATTGGAGACGCACACCGAGCACACATGGTTGCGCTCGGCGAACAGCAGCTCGACGATCGTGCGCCGGTAGCGGCGCAGCCGTGCGCTGTCTGTGACGACCCGCATGCCTTCGGCCGCCTGCGTGGAACATGCCGCGGCGAGCCGGCCCTGATCGCCGATCTCGACCATGCACAGCCGGCAGGCGCCCCAGACGCTCAGGCCCTCCAGGTAGCACAGGCTCGGAATGGGGATCCGGTTCTCCCGGCATACCTCGATGAGGGTCTCGTTCTCGCGCGCCGACAGATCGCGGCCGTCGATCTCCAGCGTGACGACGCGGGTGCCGGGTGGGGGGGTGGGCTGCGCTGGCATGTGGGGCTCCGGAAGGTCGACGCGGTCAGCCGCCGGCGACGAGCTTGCGCTCGTACTCGTGGCGGAAGTAGCGCAACGTGCTGAGCACCGGATTGGGCGCGGTCTGGCCGAGCCCGCAGAGGCTGGTCGCCTGCACGACCTCGCACAGGTCCTCGAGCAGCGCGAGCTCGCGGGCGCTTGCCTCCGACCGGGCGATGCGGTCGAGCAGGCCGTGCATCTGCGCGGTGCCGGCACGGCACGGCACGCACTTGCCGCACGACTCGGTCATGCAGAACTCCATGAAGTAGCGAGACACGTCCACCATGTCGGAGGTCTCGTCCATCACGATCATCCCGCCCGAACCCATCATGGTGCCGAGCGTCTTCAGGCTGTCGTAGTCGACCGGGATGTCGAGGTGCTGGGCGGGCACGCAACCTCCCGACGGGCCGCCGGTCTGCACAGCCTTGAACGCCTTGCCCCCCGGAACGCCGCCGCCGATGTCCTGGATGATCTCGCGCAGCGTGGTTCCCATCGGCACCTCGATCAACCCGGCGTTGACGATGGCACCCGTCAGCGCGAAGACCTTGGTCCCCTTGGACTTGGCGGTGCCGATCGAAGCGAACCACGCCCCACCCCTGCGGATGATGGGTGGGATGTTGGCGAAGGTCTCCACGTTGTTGATCAGCGTCGGATGTCCCCACAACCCCTGCTGCGCCGGGTACGGCGGTCGCGGCCGCGGCTGGCCTCGACCGCCCTCGATCGAGGCCATCAGCGCGGTCTCCTCGCCGCAGACGAAGGCGCCGGCCCCCAGGCGCACTTCCACCTCGAAGCTGAACGGCGTCTCGGCCACCTTGACGCCCAGGAAGCCGGCGCGCTTGGCCTTGCGGATCGCGGTCTCGAGCCGCTCGACCGCCAGTGGGTACTCGGCGCGCGCGTAGACGTAGCCTTTGCTGGCCCCGACCGCGTAGCCGGCGATCGCCATCCCTTCGAGCACGCGATGGGGGTCGGACTCGATGACGGCCCGGTCCATGAACGCGCCGGGATCACCCTCGTCGGCGTTGCAGATCACGTACTTCTGGGTGTCGTGCATCTTGGCCACCGTGGACCACTTCAACCCCGTCGGGTAGCCGCCGCCGCCGCGCCCGCGCAGGCCGCTGGCCATCACCTGCTGCACCACCTCGGCCGGGGTCATCTCGCTCAACGCCCGCACCAGGGCGGCATAGCCGCCGGCGGCCACGTAGTTCTTGAAGCTCTCGGGGTCGATGATCCCGGAGTTCTCACGCACCAGCCGCTGCTGGCGGGCGAAGAACGGCTGATCGGTCGGGCAGTGCAGCCGCGCGACGGCTTCGGCGCCGATGCTGTGCGCGATCTCGGGCGCGTCCTCGGCGTGCACGCCCTTGTAGAGCACGGCGGCGGCCGGATCGGCCTCGCGCTCGGCCACGGCCACCATTGGCCCGGCCGAGCACAGACCCATGCAGCCGACCGCCTTGACCTTGCAGGCCTCCCCGCGGTCCTTGCACGCGCCGGTGAGCGCTTCGAGCACCGGCCCTGAGCCGGAGGCCTGGCAGCCGGTCGCCATGCATACGCGCACCTCGTGCCGAACTCCAGCGTCCTCGTCACGGTAGGACTGGGCCATGTCGGCCAGGTCGTCCAGGTTCATGCCAGTTCCTCGATCCGGGCCACCAGGTCCGCCGGAGCCTCCTTGGGCAGCACGTCGCCGTCCAGCACCACCGTCGGGGCCAGCCCGCAGGCACCGACGCAGCGGGCGGTGAGCAACGACAGGCGTTCATCGGCGGTCGTCTGTCCGGCCTTGACGGCGTAGCGTTGTTCGACCGCCTCGACCAGGGCGCTCGCCCCCTTGATGTAGCAGGCCGTTCCGGTACACACCACGCAGGCATGGCGCCCCTTCGGCTTGAGCATGAACAGGTGGTAGAAGGTGGCCACGCCGTAGACCTTGGACGGCGGCAGGTCCAGTGCGCCGGCGACGAACCGCAACGCGGCGTCGTCGAGATAGCCGAAGGCGCTCTGCACGCTGTGCAGCGTCTCGATCAGCGCGTGGCCGGCATAGCCGGCACGGCGCATCGTGCTGTTGACGAGCTTCCAGCGCTTGTCGTCGCTCGGCGGGGCGGGACGATCGGGGAGCAGGGGCATGGGGACTCCGCAGGGATCGCGAGTATTGTCGGCAGCCACCCTGCGTGCCCGGCTGATCCAGATCATTGCGCCTTTGCCGCGGCGCACCACCCATGCGGTGAACAGGGGGCGCCGTGGCAGCCGTGGCGTGACGGCAACAGGCTCTCAGCGCTGCGGCCGCAGGTGCTCGTGCGCTGGCGCGTGGCCGCGTCCGTGCAAGTGGCAGTGCGAGTGCGAGGCGCCCACGTCGACCATGACGATGTGGAGCTTGCCGTGGCGCACGCCGCGCTCGGCGCAGATCGCATCGCCGAAGCGGCGCACCTCGCGCACCGGCCCCTTGAGGATCGCGCTCTCGATGCAGTGATCATGGTCGAGGTGGGCGTGCATGGTCGAGACGACCAGGTCGTGATGCGCGTGCTGGATCGCCATCAGCCGTTCGGCCAGTTCGCGCTCGTGGTGGTTGTAGACGTACGCGAGGTTGCCGACGCAGTGGCCGTCGACGTCGTGCGACTCGCGCAGCCGGTCCAGGTGGGCGCGCAGCAGGTCGCGCACCGCCTCGGAGCGGTTCGCGTAGCCGCGCTCGGCGATCAGCGCGTCGAACTCGCGCGCCAGTTCCTCGGAAAGCGAGATGGTGAAGCGTTCCATGCCTGTCTCCATCGGTGTCGAACCGCCGGCGGGTATTGTGGTTTGCCGCGGTCCTGACTATGGTGACGGCGATCGCCTCCCGGACAGGCTTCCGGCCGCCGATGCCCCACGGACCCGCATCATGAACCTCGCCCAGCTGCTGGCCCGCCAGGCCCGCGTCGGCCCCACCCGCACGGCCATCTTCGAGGGCACGCAGCCCTGGGCGACCCATGCCCGTTGGGCAGCCCGCAGCGCCGGGCTGGCGCAGTGCCTGCGAGACGGTGGTCTCGAGCCCGGTGACCGCGTGCTGCTGTTCATGCGCAACCACCCGCGCTACCTGGAGATCCTGTGGGGGACGTGGTGGGCGGGGCTCGTCGTCGTGCCGGTCAACGCCAAGCTGCATCCGGCGGAGGTCGAGTGGATCGTCGGCAACGCGCAGGCGCGCTGGGCGTTCGTCACGCGCGATGTCGCACCGGTCAGGCTGGACGGGCTGGAACGGCAGATCGATGCCGAGTCACCCGAGGCCGACGAGCTGCTCGCGGGCGTCGATGCGTGGGCCGACGTACCGATCGCCGAGCGCGGGCCCGACGACACCGCGTGGCTGTTCTACACGAGCGGGACGACCGGCCGTCCGAAGGGCGTGATGCTGACGCATCGCAACCTGACGACGATGGGGCTCACCTACTTCGTCGACGTCGACGCGGTGACGCCCGAGGACGCCATCGTCTACGCCGCACCGATGTCGCACGGCTGCGGCCTCTATGCGATCCCGCACCTGATGGCCGGCGCCCGCCACGTGGTGCCGGCCTCGGGTGGCGTCGATCCGGGCGAGCTCTTCACGCTGGGCCGGACGCTGGGTGCGCTGTCGACCTTCGCGGCACCGACGATCGTCAAGCGCATCGTCGACCATGCAGGGCAGGCCGGG
>WBZP01001269.1_pt2 | contig 11211 bp, 8 predicted proteins | sample 5204301 | NCBI WGS metagenome assembly WBZP01 (sample SAMN12412401, study PRJNA552823) | activated sludge metagenome | isolation source: activated sludge from nitrification reactor of wastewater treatment plant... | place: USA: Pennsylvania | collected 2017
GCTATCACCGTCGCCGACGCTAATGACCCGGCCGATGTAGTCGTAGCCCCAGTCATTGAGGACATCGCCTTCGTCCCCGCCGCCGTGCCGCAGACGTTCGTCGGCCGCCGCCCCGAACACCAATTCCAAACCTACACCGTCGAGCGCGGCGACACGCCCAACGGCATCGCCGACAAGTTCGGCATCCAGGCCACGACCCTGCTGGGCGGCAATCCGCTGCTCAGCCAGGAGTCGAGCCTGTTGCAGACGGGCGTGACGCTGATCATCCTGCCCATTGATGGCGTGCTCCATGACGTGCAGCCGGGCGATACGCTGGACAGCATCGCCGCGCAGTACAGCGTGCCGGTCGAGACGATCATCGGCTACGCGCCTAACAACCTGGAGTTCCCCTATCGCCTCTTCCCGGAGACGCAAATCATGGTTCCGGGCGCGGTGCGCGACATATTCGTCTGGACGCCGCCCACCCTGGCATCGGTGCGCTCCTCGCGCGAGGGCAGCGGCGTGACGCCGGTCATCGTCGGCACGGGAACCTACATCTACCCCGTCGGTTCGCGCAACTTCTCGCAATACTTCTGGTACGGCCACCCCGGTGTGGACATCGCTCTGCCCGAAGGGACGACGGTCGTCGCCTCCGACACGGGCACGGTCACCTTCGCCGGCTGGAACATCTACGGCTTCGGCAACCTGATCGTCGTCAACCACGGCAACGGCTACGAGACGTTCTACGCTCACCTGAGCGGCATCAGCGTCGTGCCGGGGCAGATCGTCTACCAAGGCAACGTCATCGGCAGCACCGGCAACACCGGCAACTCCTCTGGCCCCCACATCCACTTCGAGATTCGCGCCAATGGGGTGCAGGATAATCCTTGCTTCTATGTGGGCGGGTGTTAGTCAGTGTTCAGTGGGTCAGTAGGTCAGTGGGTCAGTAAGCCAGTTTAGAGGACTGACCCACTGACCTACTGCTCTTCTACTGACCCACTGATCTACTGACTCACTGGCCTACTGACTACTTCTCCAAATGTGGTAAACTCCCGCCCGGAGGCATAGACCCGCGATGGCAAAGGAGTCATTGGGCTACGTCGAGTTGGAGTGGACGTGCCCTTTTTGCAATACGCGCAACCCCGGCCGGGCGAAAGTCTGCCGCAATTGCGGCGCGCCGCAGCCGAAGGACGTGCAGTTCGAGCAGGCCGCCGAAGACCAGCTCGTCAGTGACGCCGAAGGGCTGGAGATGGCCAAGGGCGGGGCCGACATCCATTGCCCGTTTTGCGGCACGCGCAACGTGGCCACGGCCGTCAAGTGCATCCGCTGCGGCGGCGACCTGACCGAGGGGGAGCGGCGCGAAGCCGGGCAGACCCTCGGCGCGGCGCAGACGAAGCCTGCCCCCGAAGTCACCTGCGCTTATTGTGGCACGAAGAACAAAGCCACCAACGTCAAATGCACCAACTGCGGCTCGCCACTGGGCAAGGAGGCGCGCCCCAAGCCGGCTGCCGCCATCGCCCCGCCGGCCGCGCCAGCCAAGATGAACCCGCTGTGGCTCATCCTCGGCGGTGTGCTGCTGCTGCTCATCTGTGGCGCGATTGCTCTCTTCTTCATCCGCGGCGCGCGCACTGAGACAAACCTGGCCCGCGTCAGCAACGTGGAGTGGCAGCGCAGCATCGTCGTCCTCGGCTACGCGCCCGTCTCGCGCAGCGACTGGGCCGACCAGATTCCCGGCGACGCCGACGTTGGCAGTTGCAGCGAGCGCGAGCGTGGCCGTTCTGCCTTTCCCACCGATAACTCTGAGGAGGTCTGCGGCACACCCTACGTCGTTGACCAGGGCACCGGCTTCGGCGAGATGGTGCAGGATTGCGAGTACATCGTCTACGACGACTACTGCGACTACACCGTCATCCAGTTGCAGCCCATCGGCGTGCTGGAAGAGAGCGGCTCCGACCTCAATCCGTTCTGGCCCGAAACGCGGCTGGACAGCGACCAGCAGCTTGGCGACCGCGACGAGACGTATGAGATCACCTTCGACGTGGGCGGCGAGACCTTCACCTATCAGACGACCGACGCCAACGAGTACGCCCAGTTCCAGCGCGGCAGCGAGTGGCAGTTGGAGATCAACGGCTTCGGCGACATCGTCGGCATCCAGCCCGCACCCTAACGCGCATGGCCGTTCTCTATCGCTGGACTTCCCTCTTTCGGGCCTATGACCTGAGCCTGACGTCTAACCGGGTCATCCTGCTGCTGTCGGCCGCCGGCGGCGCGCTCGGCTTCGCTCTCGGCCTGGTCGGCTCGCCGGACGTATGGCCGGCCTTCGGCCGGGCGGCCGTCGGCGTCGTGACTCCTTTTGCCGCCGCGGCCGTGGCCAAGGAACTCGACCCCGACCACCCGCTCAGCGCCGTGCTGGCCGCGGCGCTGGCCCTGCCCGCGGTGTGGGTCGCGCCACCGCAGAGCTTGCCGGCGCTGCTGTGGTTGGTGCTGCTGCTGCGCTTCGTCAATCGTTCGACCGGGCTGGCGCCCAAGGCGACCGACGCGCTGAGCCTGCTGCTCCTGGCCGGCTGGCTGCTGTGGCGCGACGGCCCGCTCTTCCCCGGCCTGCGCTTTGCCAGCCCGCTTTTCGGCGTCATCACCGGCGCGGTGCTGGTGCTCGACGCCCGATTGTCCAACGGTCGCCGCGCCCACGCCGTGCTGGGCGGGGCGGCCATCGTCGCCGCTGTGGCCTACTGGATCGCCAACGCCACCCGCTTCGGCTCCCTGCCGCACGACACGTGGCTGGGGGTCGTTCTGCTGGTGGCGGCCGTGGCCCTGATCGGCGTCATCCTGTCCTGCACCGTCGTTTTGATGCCCGGCGACGCGACCGGCCGGCCGCTCGACTCGTCCCGCTTCCAGGCGGCGCAGATTGTGGCCCTCGGCGTCGGTCTGTCGTTTGCCTCGTGGCACGGCAACGCCGGCGCGGCGCTCTTCGTCGCTCTGTGGGCGGCGCTGGTGGGGGCAGCCGTCGTACATTGGGTCGTCGCCGGGGCGCGGCGCTCGCCCGTCTCCCTGTAACCATCATGCGAACTTCGTCGCCCCTGCTCGCGCTCTGGCTGCTTGTGTTCCTGGCCCTGCCCGGTCTGGTGGCCGCCTGCCGCCCGGCGGTGGCCACGACCGCCCCAGCCATCGTCGCCGCTCCCACCGCCGCCGCCACCCGGCCGCCCATCGTCAGCACCGGCCGGCCCCCTTCGCCCACGCCTCCGCCGGCCACGGTCACCCTCACGGCCACCCCCGCGCCTACCTCGACCGCCGGGCCGACGGCAACGCCGACGCCTCGCCCCTCGGCCACGCCCAATCGGGATATCCTGTGCAGCGAGCGGTTGGCCGACGATGGGCTGCTGACGGTTGTAACCCTGACTTATGGTCTAAGCCGCGACTTTGAGCCGCGTGGCCTTGTGCCTCTGTCGGGCTACCTGTCCGGCGACGTGACGCTGGGCTACCCCAATGAACTGCGCCACGTGGCTGTCGGCCCGCTGGTGAAGATGATTGCCGACATGCAGGCCGCCGGGTTGCGCCCGTTCGTCATCTCCGGCTATCGCAGCTATTCGGCTCAGGCCATTGCCCGCCAGAAGTGGGCCGAGGCCGAGCCGGAGCGGGTCAACATCCTCAGCGCCCCACCCGGCTTCAGCGAGCACCAACTGGGCACGGTCGTGGACTTCGGCTCGCCCGAACTGCCGGAGGTCGTCGGGCAGGAGGACGTTGAGTTCCACACCTACTTCTATAAGACGAGCGAGGGCTTGTGGCTGGCCGACAACGCCCACAAATACGGTTACACCCTCAGCTACCCGTTCGAGGCCCAAGAAGCTACCGGCTTCTTCTGGGAGCCGTGGCACTACCGCTACGTCGGCGTCGAGATGGCGACCTTTTTGCACGAGCAAGGCATCTCACTGACCGAGCACCAGTTGGCCACCGAGCCGCCACCCTGTATACCGGACACACCTTGAGAGTTCAACAAACCCTGCTCCTGGCGGCCGTCCTGGTCGCGCTGTTCCTGACCGCCTGCGGCTCGCCCGCCCCGGCGGCTGTCCTCGCGACGACCGCGCCGGCCGCTACGTCCGCGCCGTCACCATCGCCCGAAGCGACGGCTACGCCCGAACCGACCGCCACCGACGAACCCACGGCCACGCCCGAACCGACGGCCACCCCGTCGCCCACGGCCACGCCGCAACCGGTGACGCTGGCTCTGCCGCCGGCGATGGAAGCGGCCGTGGCCGCCCTGCCGCCGATGGACGGCTACGCGCTGACGCTGCTGCCGACCGACGACCCGGCGGTGGCCCTGGCCGAGGGGCGCGCCGGGCTGGCGTTGCGCCGCGGCGAGGATGGCCTTGTCGTCCGCCGCGAGCCGCTGGCCTTCGCCGTGCCCTTCACCACTACCTGGGAGTTCCTCAACGCCGCCGAGGCCGAAGCCATCCTGACCGGCGGTCACAACCTGGTGCAGGTCATCCCCTGGAGCGCCATGACGCCCGACAACAAGGCGCTGCGCGTGGATGGACTGCATCCGACCGATGCTGGCTACCCGTACTATGAGGCGTGGTCGCTGGTGGCCGCGCCGGGCGGCGAGGCGGCGGCCGAGGCGTTGGCCCCGGTGCTGACCGAGGCGCTGGCCCCGCTGCCGTCAATTCGCATCGTGGCCGTCGGCGACGTCAACATTGACCGCACGCAGCGCGAGATCATTCTCTCCACCGGCGACTACGTCTATCCCTTCGCCCGCGTCAAACACATCTTCGACGCCGCCGACTATGCCATCGCTAATTTGGAGACGTCGCTGGGCGACGTGGGCGCGCCGGAGGCCAAGCGCTACACCTTCCAATCGCCGCCCGAAGCGGCCCAATCGCTGGCCCTGGCCGGGGTTGACCTCGTTTCGCTGGCCAACAACCACGCCAAGGACTTCGGGCCGGAGGCGCTGTTGCAGGGCATTGACTTGCTGACCGAAGCCGGCGTGGCCACGGTCGGCGGTGGGGCGGACGACGCCGCAGCCCACGCGCCCCACGTGGCCGACATCAACGGGCTGCGCGTCGGCTTCCTGGGCTACGTCCACGTGCCAGTGGAGGCCATCACCAACTTCGATACGCAGACGTGGACGGCCACGGCCGACACGCCCGGCCTGGCCTGGGCCGACCCGGCGCGCATTACCGCCGACGTGGCCGCGCTGCGGCCGGAAGTGGATCTCGTCGTCGTCATTCTCCACAGCGGCTACGAGTACATCGAGGAGCCGAGCGAGCCGCAAGTGGCCGCGGCGCGGGCGGCGGTGGACGCCGGGGCCGATCTGGTTGTCGGCCACCATGCCCACATCTTGCAGGGCATCCACCACTACCACGACGGGGTGATCGCCTACGGCCTGGGCAACTTTGTCTTCAACATCACCGGCCCGCCGGAGACGGCGCTCCTGAACGTCTGGCTAGACCGGAACGGGGTGCGGCAACTGGAACTCATCCCGGCCATCGTCCAGCAGTACGGCCAGCCGCGCCTGGCCGACTTCGCCGAGGCCGGGCCGATCCTGGCGCGGGTCTACTACCTGACGTACATCCTCAACGCGACGCCCATCGAGGATTGACAGAAGAGGAACGCAAAGGCGCAAAGAACGCAAAGGCGCAAAGGAAGAAAAGAAATGGCTTCTTTTTCTTCCTTTGCGCCTTTGCCCCTTAGCGCCTTTGCGTGAGCGTCTTACTGCACAGAGGAGACGGAGCCACTGTTGTAGGCCGCGGCGTCGGGGCCGACGAACTGCTCGACCGAGAAGCCGCCGACCAGCCCGCGCTCGCTAATGGCCGCGATGCTGACGGCGTAGGTCACGTTGGGGTCAATGCCGGTCAGGGCCACGTTGCCGGCGTTGCCGGCGCGCACAAAGCTGAACGTCGGGTAGTAGGTCGAGTCTACCGGCCGGAAGGAGATGGCGTAGCCGGCCGCGGCCGGGTCGGGGGCCCACGTCAGCAGGAACGACCCCGGCTCGGCCATTGTGGCCACCAGCGGCGGCGGCGGCTGGTGCGGCCCGCCGGCCAGATTGGCGGCCACGGCCAGGTTGAGCTGTACCACCCGCTGCAAGTAGTTGTAGTCAATCAGATCCCACGTGTCGCGGTTGGAGTTGACCAGATCGGGGTCTTCGACTGACTCGATGACGCGGATGGCCGGGAAGCCGACGCGGACGAATTCGCGGTGGTCGCCCCAGCGCCCTTCGCGGTCGAGCGCGTCCTGGATGAGCACCGGGAAGGTGGGTAGGTAGAGGCCGCCGACGTACTCGTAGTAGCGGCCGAGCGCCCCATTGTTGGAGATGCGATAGTCCACGGCAAAGAGGCGCACGTGTTGCGGCACGCCAGCCCGCCCGCCCACAGCGTCGTAGTTGAGGGCGGCGATGACGTTCTTGCCGTCCAGAAAGGCGTTCTCGGCGAAGTAACGCGCGCCGAAGGCCCCTTGCTCCTCGGCCGATGTGGCCAGAAAGACGATAGTCTGGTTCCAGTCGCGCGAACTCATGATGCGCGCCGTCTCCAGCAGCAGGGCGATGCCGGAGGCGTTGTCGTTGGCCCCGGTGGCCCGGCTGGCGCCGTCGGTGGCGTCGGCCGGCCGGTTGTCATAGTGGGCCATCAGGACGACGATGCCGCTGCCGCCGCCCTTGCCCGGTAGGGTGGCCACGACGTTGCTCTGGTCGGCGGCATAGCCGCTGTAGCTCATGGGAAAGTCCTGGAACTCGACCGTCAGCCGGCCGTTGCCCACGCGCACGAACTCGTTGAAGATCCAGCGCCGCGCCGCGCCGATGCCGAACGTCTCCGACTGCGTGTCGCTGAAGGCGTTGCGCGTGCCGAAGCCCTCCAGTTGGCGCACGTAGGCGATGAGTTGCTGCTGCGAAGTCTCCAGGATGAGCGCCTCAATCGCCGGGTCAATGTTGGGCACGACGTCGCTGAGCGGATCGGTGACGATCTCGCCGGCGGCGTCGGGGACGAACAGAGCCGGTGTGGCCACCGGCGGCGTGGGGATGACAAGCTCCGGCTGCGGCTGCATCAGGCTGCAACCGGCCGCGCTCAACATCGCCACGGCGAGAAGTAGTACGACTCGAATCATCGCTCTAGACACCGGCCACCCCATTCGTTCAGTATGCTCGCTTCAACTCCCGACGACCGGGAAGCATAGCCGAAACCGATGGGCGATGCACGTCGCCTGAGCAACGATTAAGCTACGTTGGGCGGTTCGACGGCCGCGGCCTTGGCCAGATCGGGCGCGCGGACGATGCCGCCCCGGGCCTGGTGGCCCTGGCCGATGACGACGAAGGCCGCCGGGTCTATCTCCGCCACCAGCGTGCGCAACACCTCTACGTCCGGCCGCGTGACGGTGCAGAACAGGATGGCCCGCTCCACAGCGGTGTACATGCCCTCGCCCGTCCAGCGCGTCACGCCGACGCGCAGCCGCTCCATCAGCACGTCGGCCACCGCCTCGGGCAGGTCGGTGACGATGAAGACGATGCGCACCACACTCGGCCCTTCCAGCACGTAGTCCGACGCCAGCCCCATGATGAACAGCATCATCCAGCCATAGAGCGCCCGCTCCCAGCCGAAGGTCAGGCCCAGGGCGACGATGACGAAGCCGTCAATGACCAGGTAGAGCTGGCTGACCGGGATGCCCGTTCGCAGTTGCAGCACGCGGCTGATGATGCCCGTGCCGCTGACCATGCCCCGGCCGCGCAAAACCAGGCCATAGCCGAGGCCGCCCACCACGCCGCCGTAGAGGGCGTTCAGCAGCAGGTCGTCCACGATACCGCCCGCCGGGAAGAAGCGCGCCGTCAGGTCTACGCCCACGGTGTAGAAGAGGGTCACGTAGAGCGTGCGCACCAGGAAGCGGAAGCGGCCCAGCTTCCAGAAGCCCAGCCCGATGAGCGGGATGCTGAGCAGTAACATGCCCGCGCCGCGGGGAATGCCGGTGTAGTGGTTGAGGATGAGCGACAGGCCGCCCACGCCGCCGGGAGCGATGTTGCTGGGGGCCATGAAGACGTTGAAGTTGACGATCATGATCGTCGCGCCGAGGGTCAGGAACAGATAGTTCTGAATCGTCTCGCGCCGGTTGGCCGACAGGGCGCGAGAAAGGTTGCTTGCATTCGTAGACATGGATTATTCTCTTGGAGAGCGACGCAGAGAGACGCGGAGGAGCGCAGAGTTACGCAGAGGAAGAATGGTTCTGGTTCTCAGCGTCTCTCCGCGCTCCTCCGCGTCTCTCTGCGTTCCTCTTTCTCTTCAACAAAGTTACCAGCCCGATGAGGACAACTGCTATCCCTAGCAACGACACGGCCGCGCCCACCGCGAAGCTGCGCGGCCGGAAGGCGAACACCACCTCATGCTCCCGGGCGGGCACGAACACGCCGCGAAACAGCCCATCGGCGGCATGGATCGTCACCGGCGCGCCGTCGAGCGTCGCCACCCAGCCGGGGTAGTGGGCGTCGGTTAGCAGCAGCAGGCCGCCGTCGCCCTGCGTGCGCACGACCACGCGCTCCGGGGCGTAGGCGACGATCGCGGCCGTGCCGCCGCCCATCGTCGCCGGGGCCGGGCCGTCGCCGACCAGCACTGCCGTCCGGCGCGGGTCGAAGCCGGGCGCGCTCATGGCCGTCACCGCCGCCGCGGTGTCCGGTTGCCACTGCCAATCGCCGACGATGAAGGCTCGCGGCTGCGCTTCCTGGTTCTCGTAGATCTTCACGTCGCCGGAGTGAATGAGCCGGTAGGGGGCGGGCGTCAGCGGCTGGAAGGTGCCATCGCGGGCGTCCACCAGCGTCAGCGCCGCCACGCCACAGCCGGCCGGCGCCGGCGCGCAGGGCAGCAGGGCAATGGCCGTGGCCGTGGCCGGTTGCGGGAAGGGCACGCGGTAGAGGTCGGGCGCGCTGTGCAGCTCGGCGGCCAGTTGCCACGTTTGCCCGTCGCTGGTCGTCACCGCCACGGGCGGGGGCGCGCCGTCGGCCAGCAGCCACAGCTCCGTCGCCTCGAACGGCGGCGCGTCGCCCACCGTTGCCGGCGCGTCGCCCACGACCACCGGGTGTTGCCGGTCGAAGAACACCCCCTCGCGCCACACGTCGCCCACCTTGTCGGTGATCAGATAGCGGCCGTTGAACAAACCCAGCCAGCGAGCGTCGGGCGCGGCGGTCAGATACTCGCGCAGGCGGCCGTCGCTGGTGGCGCTGCCCGGCGGCAGGATGAGGCGCATCAGTTCGCCGTAGCTGGCCAGAGGCAGGACGCCGCCGTCGAAGCCGTCAATGGCTGGCAGGCCGTCGCGCATGGACAGATTGGGCGACAGCACCTCCCACTGTTTAACGGCCACGAGGTAGTCGTAGAGCGCGGCGTCGTCGAGTTGGTCGCCGTAGACGCTCTCGATTTCGGCCGTGTCGCCGGGGTCGAACTGGATATCCGACAGGCTCAGGAAGCGGTCGGGCGGCGCGGTGCAGGGGCCAGGGGCGACGCATTCCGCCAGGGCCAACAGCCGGGCCACGGGCGGACGTATCTCGAAGGCCGCGGCGGGCGTCGTTGGGTGGTTATAGGGCAGGCCGCGCGACCCGAGCCACAGCACGGCCAGGGCCAGAGCCAGCAGGTCATAGGGGGCGTGGCGGGCGCGGGCGTGGGGGATGGTGGCGATGACCCACAGCAGCAGGCTGAGCAGCACCGCCTCGATGAGCCAGCCCAGCAGCGCCCGCCCGGATGGCGCGGCGAAGGGAGCTTCGGCCCCGGTGGGCACGACGCGGGCCGCCCAGCCGGCGACGAAGCCCCAGATGACGAGCGCCGCCAGACCGACGGCCGCGGCCAGCAGAGGGCGGCGCAGGTCGCGCCAGGCCGCCGCCCGCGCCGCGGCTGTGGGCCAGACGGCGGCGGCAAAGTCGGCCAGGCGCTGCCAGCCCAGCCCGGCCAGCAGCGCCACCCCCAGCGCGGCCACGGCCAGCCAGCGCGCCGGCACGCGGAATAGGTCGAAACCGGGCAGGCGGCCGAGCAGGTGGTAGACGGGCGTGAAGCGACCCAGAGCCAGCACGAGGGCCACGACGATGAGGAGCAGCCACGGCCGGACGGCTTCGTCCCGCCGCCAGCGCCACGCGCTGACGACGGCCAGGGCCAGCCCGGTCAGCGGCACAAAGGCGACGTACTCGCTAAAGAGCGGCGCGTTGTAGGCCGGCAGCAAGGCCCGCGCCAGGTGCAGCGGATGCCAGGAGAAGGACAGCACCTCGTTGACCGTCAGCCCGCCCTGCCGGCTGGAGAGGCTGGCCAGTTCCAGCGTCGGCAGCAGTTGGACGGCGGCCAACACCCCGGCCAGCGCCGCCCCCGCGGCCAGCATTAGTATAGACCTCAGAGGTCTCAGAAGACCTCTGAGGTCTGCGAGGTCGGCCAACAGCCACACCACCACCGCTACCCCGCTGATAAACGCCGTCTGCGTATGCCCGGCCAACAGTTGCAGCGCCAACAGCCCGCCCACGGCCAAAACCGGGGGCACAGAGGAAGAAACCGCAGATTTCACAGATTCCACAGATTTCTTTTTGGAATCTGCCGAATCTGCCCAATCTGCGGATGATTTCTCTTTAGAAGAAAAATGATCCGCAGATTGGGCAGATTCAGCAGATTGAAGAGAAGAAAAATCTGTGTAATCGGCGTAATCTGTGGTTCCCTTCCTCTTTAATCCCTCAACGGCCACAAACAGCCACGGCAACCAGGCCAACCCCTGCAACTGATTGACGTGCTCCACCTGCGCCGTCAGATAGCCGCCCAGGGCGAAGAGGGCCGCGCCGAAGAGCGCCGCCGTCCGCCCCAGGGCCAGCGTCCGCCGCCCGGCCAGGTAGGCCCCCGCCCCGGCGATGATGACGTGCAGCAGGATGGTCGCGCTGACGGCGTAGGGCGTGGGCAACAGCAGCCACAGCGGCCAGTTGAGCGGGTAGAAGAAGCCCGCCTGACTGTTGGCCAGGAACGGCGCGCCCATGAAGAGGTCGGGGTTCCATAGTGGCACACGCCCGGCCCGCAGCGCGGCGGCGGCGGCGCTCCAGTAGGGGTAGAAGTAGAGGAAGGTGTCGCCGCGGGCCAGGATGAGGTTGCTGAAGGCCAGGCGGTTGAAGAACAGCGCCGTGAGAGCGATCAGCGCCGGCAACGCCGGCCAGCCGCGCCCGCCCGCCGGCTCCAGCCAACGCCTCACTCGTCCCTCGCCTCTCTCTCGATTCGCCACAGTTCCATCGCCGCCTCTTCCGGGCCGGGCACG
>WBZP01006807.1_pt1 | contig 11211 bp, 14 predicted proteins | sample 5204301 | NCBI WGS metagenome assembly WBZP01 (sample SAMN12412401, study PRJNA552823) | activated sludge metagenome | isolation source: activated sludge from nitrification reactor of wastewater treatment plant... | place: USA: Pennsylvania | collected 2017
AAACATGATCCTGTGTATGTCTGAAACCATGCTTCCGATGTATCGCAGTCCCAGATTTAAATCAGAGCAATGGTCGATGTATCGCCTCATTTCAAGGTCAAATTTGAGGTAATAACCCTGGTTGACCGAATAGTAATCTCCTCTCTCCGGAATCTTGATATTGGGATGTGACAAACAAAATTCACCTATGCTGGGATCCAGGGTAAAGCCATTGACGCCTTCCCCTGTTGTATAAACCAGGATGGTGGAAGTTCCATACAATACATATCCTGCGGCTACCAATTCTGATCCTTTCTGTAAAAAATCGTGGATATCACAATCGCCGGCGGCAGGTGACTTTCTCCTGAAAATACTGAAAATGGTGCCCACACTTACGTTGACATCGATGTTGGATGAACCGTCCAATGGATCGATAATCACCACGTAATTGGAGTCTTTTCCCGAAATTTTGGGAACTTTTACAAAATCCTCCAGTTCCTCAGATGCAATGCCACAAACTTCACCGCTCATGGTCAGGCATTCCATCATTCTTTCATTGGCAAAAATATCGAGTTTTTTGACTTCATCACCCGATTGGTTTTCAACATTGGCTACGCCTATGATATTGACCAGCCCCGCCATATTCACCTCCCTGTTGATGATTTTGGCAGCTATGCCCAAATCTCTCAGCAACCGCGTTAATTGTCCGGTAGAATCAGAATAGGTGGTTTGCGAATTGATGATAAATTCGTCAAGTGTGATAATTTTTTTCATGGAAAAGTAATTATGATTAAGGTAGTGTAAAGATACACCTTTCCCCTGTCATTTTCTGTTCAATTTTCGGGCCAAACTAATTGTAACTTATTGTATTTCTGACAATAACAATCAGAATTTGGTATCGATTACATAAGGCAGCATCTTTCTCCAGGTGGGCCAGTCGTGCTTCATGTCATAGCCCCAGACATCGAGATCATGGGGAATATTTTTATGACTCAGCAAAGCTGAAAAAGCCCTCGAAGCTTCCGGTGCTTCATAGTCTCCCTGCCCGGTAAGAATGTGTATTTTTCCTTTTCTTATGCGTGATAAATACCATTCATCCGACAAATCAGGTAAATAGGACATTGGACTATTGAAATATACATCTTCATCCGTATAACCTTTGGTATATTCATGCAGGTCATAAACACCGCTCATAGCTATAACCCCATTAATCAAATCCGGACGTTTCAGGAATAAATTCATCGAATGGAGGGCACCAAAACTAGCGCCGGAAAGGATAATTGGGGTTTCGTCACTTGTCATTCTTTTGATGTGGGGAATTACCTCTTCGTACACATATTCATTGAATTGGACGTGTCTCATGGCCTTGTGTCTCGGCCACATCTTGCTGTTTAGCCAACTTTCAGAATTGATGCTGTTGATGGAAAAAACCTTCACTTTGCCGGCTTCAATATAGGGTTTGAGCATATCTATCATCAGAAACCTCTCATATTCAAGGTAATCGGCTGCAGCAGTGGGCAACAAAAGCAAGGCAAAACCGAAATGCCCATAACTTACGATTTCCATGTGCTTGTTGAGAGCGGGGCTATGCCATCCAAATATTTCTTTTTGCATACCAAATTTGATTTAAATGCTAAGATAAAAGTATTTCTGACTTTAGCTTTCAATTCAACTTTATTCTTGTAAACCCGACTATCCTACACGGTGAAAATGGATAAAAATGCCTATTTTTGAAAATTTAGTAAAATCATGATCAACACATCAAATGCGGTAATAAGCGGTCTGGTAATTCACCGTTGTATAAAAAATGGCAGCAACATTGAATGGGATTATTCTCATGAATCTGCACAACTGCCGGATGAGGCCGGAGCTGCTGATTTGCTTGAACACCTTTGTAACATGTACAAAGAGCCCATCTATTTTCAGCTGGGTTCCTTAGGCCCTGTATTTCAGGCTTCCGCGAAAATTTTTGAAAGCCGTGACCTCCTGTTCGAAGAGAGTATTCACCTGGCCCGAAAGCTGGGACATACCTTACCTGAGGACGTGTCCGGTGAAATCATCTTTTTACTGGCCCACATATCCGATGTGCTCATTGAAGATGAACTGCTGGATGTGATGGCAATGGTAGTAATGCAGACAGCTCCCAAATTTTACAAAATTGAAAAGAACGAAAGCTGTTTTGTCTTGCATACCGATAAAGGATACATCATCGGCAAGCCGGATAAAGCCTGTCTGATCTTACCCGGCAGTGAAGAAACGGGAGGCAAAGTACTCTGTCATGAAGGAGGAGGCATAAAGACAGAAGCTTACTGGTACAAAGATTATCTTCAGTTGAGTCCGCTGGGCAATGAGTATTCTTATACTACGGATTACATCAAATTGACGTCACAGTTTCTTAAGCAGCGCAAGCCACTCGATCAGGTTTTGGATAAAAAGCAGGGAGCCGAAATCCTGGAGCGATCCTTGGACTATTTCACCCAAAACGAAAGATTTGAGGAAGGCCGGTACAAAGAGGAAGTTTTCAAAGAACCAGCTGTTATTGAAGCATTTGATGAATATAAGCAAAGATGGGCAGAAAAAAATCAACGACCCCTGGCAGATGCCTTTGAACCTTCTGCCGATGCCTTAAATAAGCAATCCAGGGTGTTCAGATCTGTCATCAAACTTGATCGCAACTTTCATATTTACGTCCATGGAGATACTTCCAAAATCATGAAAGGCGAAGATGAGGATGGTAAAAAGTACTATATCCTTTATTATAATGAAGAATCATAACCGAATATACCAATGGCAAAAAAACTTGATTACGACACAGCATTCAGCGAGTTACGCGATATTGTAAGCAAATTGCAGGACAGCGATATTAACATAGAAAGCCTTAGTCAGTACCTGAACAGGGCCAACGAACTGCGCCAATACTGCAGCAATCGACTCAGAGAAATTGAGGACACCATCAATCAGACCCTTCAAAATCAAAACAACAAAGAGCCATGATCCAACTTTCAGAAATAAAAACCGATGCGCCTAAAAAACTCAAAAAGGAGAACATCAAGAAAGAGGTGAAAAAACTTGCCAAAAGAATTGGAGAGCTCCAAAACATAATGTATGCCCAAAAGAAATACAGCGTTTTGGTTGTCCTTCAGGGTATGGATGCCAGCGGTAAAGATGGAGTTGTTACCAATGTATTTGGTGATTGCAACCCTTCAGGTACAGATACCTATCCATTTAAAAAGCCCAATGAGGACGAATTTGCCCATGACTTTTTGTGGAGGTGTCACAAACTGGTTCCCAGAAAAGGAAATCTGATGATTTTTGTTCGCTCTCATTATGAAGACATTTTGATACAGCGCGTACACAAATGGATTGATGAAGATCGGGTTGCCAAAAGAATGAAAGCCATCAATGCTTTTGAACAATTGCTGCAGGATGACAATGACACCTTAGTGCTTAAATTTTACCTGCATATTTCTCCGGAGCGACAATTGGAGAAACTACAGGAAAGAATCGACCTGCCGGAAAAGCAATGGAAACACAACGATGCCGACTGGGAAGAACGCAAGCTATGGCCTCAATACATGGAATGCTATGAATATGCCATCAATGAATCGGAAATACCCTGGCATATAATCCCTGCTGATCAGCGATGGTACCGCAATTATACAGTGGCCAAAGCAGTTGTTGAAGCGATGGAACAACTTCCGTTGGTATTGCCAACGCTCCCAGCTAAATAAAATATGTCGGATAAGGTTAGAATTGACAAATGGTTGTGGTCAGTGCGACTGTACAAGTCCAGAACCCTGGCTGCCGATGCTTGCAAATCCGGCAAAATCAGGGTTAACCATGTCCTGGCCAAAGCTTCGGCTGTAGTCAATGTGGGGGATGTGATTGATCTCAAACGCAAAGGATTCAATTTTACTTTCAAGGTAGAAAAATTGATCAAAACAAGGGTTTCAGCTGTTCTGGCCGCACCTTGTTACATCAATCTTACACCGGAAGAAGAACTCAACAAATTCAAAAATTGGTTTGTAGGAAAAGCGGGATCCGAATTCAGGGAAAAAGGATTGGGAAGACCAACAAAGAGGGAAAGACGGGAAATTGATGATTTCAAAACCGATGGTTTTTTAATGGAAGACTATTGGGAGGAAGAATAATGCGAAACTTTATAAGCACAGACTTCGTTAATACTTTGGAATGACAAAAATGGTAAAATATCTGCTGTTGGCCGGCCTGTTCATGGCTGTCTCGTCAGGTTTGAAAAGCCAGTCTCTTCCCGAATTATTATGGCCGGGAAAAGATAGTGTTGTAACCCTTTACAGTCAGTTGGATCATTTTGTCAGGATCAAGCCTCACCGCTCTGAAACTTCTATGATTCAATTAAAATCTAAAAGTGCCACCATCATTAAGATGTCGGATACCCTTTACCAGATCCGATTTCAGTTACCCGAAGAAGAAGTTAAAATTAAACTGTATTACAAAAATTTACCCATAGATATTATCACGGCAAGAGTCATCAATTTGCCTATGCCCAACATCCGTTTTGCCGGCATGATGGGCAAAGATATACCTAAGGCCAATTTGGGAAAGTTAAAGAAATTTGAACTTGATTTTCCGGTCTTTGATGGACTTTCGCCGGGTCTTGAATTTTATACCTGTAAAATGAGCATCATTGAGCCGGGCAAACAAAATCCTTTTTTTATCAACCTTCATTCTTCGGATTTGCCTTCACAGCTCCAGGGAATTATCGCCAATCTCCCGATTAACAGCTGGATTGTATTTGAAGAACTGAAGGTAAGAACACGTTCCAATAATATTATGAATATGGAAGGCAATCCCGTAAGGTTTCGGGTTGTCGAATAAATCAAAACATCATGAGTCTGGAAACAACCAAAGTAAAAGCAAAAAGCATTTTTAGAAAGACCCTCTGGATCCTGTTTATCACATTTCTACTATGTGGTGTAACTTATTATTTTTATCGCACCTATACCCTGAGTGAAGGAACGAGGACAGGCATGCTCTTTAAAATTTCCCGAAAAGGAAAAATATTCAAAACTTACGAAGGGCAAATTCAATTGGCGGGTGCCACCATGATGAGTAAACAGAGCATTTGGGAATTTTCAGTTACCAATCCAAATACCTACAACGACCTGCAAAACATGGAAGGCAAAAATGTGCGTTTGCATTACCGGGAGGTCGTAGATGCCTTTCCCTGGCAAGGTGAGACCAACTATCTGGTTTACGATGTGAACGAGGTAAAATAGGTCAGCTGTATGCAAGTCGGCAGAATAGCAGCCATTATTCAGAAAGAAGGCACGCTTGAGTTGCGCAGAAAGAACGCCTTTTATGGTATTATTCTTTTCTGTTTTGTGCTAATTTTCCTGAACTACAAATCCTTCAATGTTTTAAGGGGACTTGAATGGGATGTTATGCTTTGGATAACGGTTATGTTTTCCGGAATCAACGCCATAGCCAAAAGTTTTATTCAGGATGGGGCGGAGTCGAGATTGTATTATTATACCCTTTTTGACCCCAGAGAGATGGTGGTGGGTAAGCTTTTCTACAACTTTATCTTTTTAGCCATTTTATTCTTGTTGGTTTACCTGGGGTTTAGCTTTTTTTTTGAGGCGGGTATCAGGAGGTTCGGTTTGTTTTTCACAGGGGCATCCCTGGGTATTCTGGGTCTGTCTGTCATCTTTACCTTTATAGCTGCCATCAGTGCACAAGCGCAAGGCAATCACGGGGTGATGATGTCGGTGATGTCTTTACCACTTACCATTCCTATATTGTTGCTGTTGATCAAGATAACCGCCGTCTCGATGGCATTGATCACAGATACCTCTGTTGATGGTGATGTAAACTTACTTTTGGCGATAGACTTGCTACTGGTCGGCCTGCTGTTGTTACTTTTTGAATATCTCTGGAAAGATTAAGGCTTTCTATATTTTTGTTCGATAAATTTTTAATAATGAAATTGTCCTGGTGGAAAATTCTCGGCATCCTTATCCTGATCTATGTAATCATAGGGGGTCTATGCATTCCCCTGAATCCCGGTGTAACAGAAATTAACCCCAGTCAGCTGAATCCGGGAATCAATAGAGAAGTAACCATCAAAGGGTATAATACCCACTTTTACAGCGGAAAGCCAACCAGAATTTGGATGAAAGACAAAAGTGGAAAATTTCTGGAAGCAACTTCTGTGATTGTAAGGGATGAAAATAATATAGTTTGCCAATGGGACATTTCGCCCTCAATGGTAGGCAAGGAATACACACTGATAGGTCATAATTCGCTGGATGGTAGTTTTTTAGTGCCCGACGCATTTGTGGTGCTAAAACGATCATCCGAATTGGATACTATGGATATAACGGCTTCATTTGTTGCTGTTAATACGGCTGAATTAACAAAACCGGGAGGAATCAGATTTCCATACAGGAGTATATTGAACGAAACCATCCGCAACACATTTTTCCATGTGGCTTTATGGATGGCTATGTTCGTTTTGTATTTACTTGGCCTCTACCATGCCATCATGTACCTCAGGACAGGTAAAAAAGAACACGACTGGTGGAGTATGGCCTACAACAAATCCGGCATCCTGTATGGCATTCTGGGACTCATTACCGGTTCATTATGGGCCCGTTTTACCTGGGGTGGCTGGTGGACCAACGACGTGAAACTCAATATGGCCGCTTTATCCATGTTTATCTATTTCGGGTACTTATTGTTGCGAAATTCCTTCCAGGATGAAGAAGCCAGAGCCAGGATATCCGCGGCATTCAGCATCTTTGCCTTTGTAGCACTGATACCATTGGTCTTCGTTATTCCCAGATTGACAGACAGCCTTCACCCCGGTAATGGAGGCAATCCTGCGTTGGGTGGAGAAGACCTGGATCATACACTCCGTCTGTTTTTTTATCCTTCCATCATTGGCCTGACCTTAATAGGCATTTGGATGGCGCAACTAAAAGTGAGGGTACAAAAATTGGCATCGCGATCCGGTATATTTATGTAAACTCCGGCAATAGGCTATACAAAAGTCATTTTTCTCATACCTTTTTTTTATGCTGATTTTAAGCCAATAGCCATAGATTTGCCAAGTGAATGGAAAAATTACAATTTGGCAAAATGGCCAATTAAGGAAAACGCAATGGACAATTTTTTGCACTCCGGAATAAATTGATCCGCGATTTAGAAAGTCTGTTGTAATAAATTTTGATTTGTGGTAAAATTGAACGACTTTTGAGGTGAAAATGCCACAAAAATCCTTTATGCCAGGCCATTTATTTAAGCGCATAATGTGGAGTAGTTTAGGGCTACTAATGTTTCCATTCACAGCATCTGCTCAGGTGACGGATGTCGATTTCTTAAGAAGTACCGGTAAAATTTATTCCGTTGTTGCGGGAGTAATCATTGTCCTGCTGGGCATTGGTATTTATTTGTGGCGCATTGATAACAAGCTAACCAAATTAGAAAAACAAATAAAAGATGAGCACGAAACAGATTAACTTTTATGAAAGCGTGCAACGCAACTTTGATAAAGCTGCAGCCATTTCCAGGCACCCAAAAGGATTACTGGATCAGATCAAGGTTTGTAATGCAGTTTATCAAATGAATTTCCCGGTTAAAATCGGTAAAGATTTTCAGGTTATTGAAGCTTACAGGGTTCAACATAGCCACCACCGCTTGCCTACTAAGGGAGGTATTCGTTTTTCACATCTTGTAAATCAGGAAGAAGTTATGGCTTTGGCAGCACTCATGACTTACAAATGTGCCATTGTTGACGTACCTTTCGGGGGTGCGAAAGGAGGGGTAAAAATCTCTCCAAGACAATATACACCTGAAGAATTGGAGCGAATTACAAGGCGCTACACGGTAGAATTAATCAGGAAAAATTTCATTGGCCCAAGCCTTGATGTACCTGCACCGGATTATGGTACGGGTGAAAGAGAAATGGCATGGATCCTCGATACATACCAGACCTTTAAAGGTGGAGAAATTGATGCAGCAGGTTGCGTTACCGGAAAGCCGGTAAACCAGAGTGGTATCCACGGCAGAACAGAGGCAACCGGAAGGGGCGTATTCTATGGCTTAAGAGAGCTTTGCAATGACCCAAAAATGATGGCCAAGGTAAAACTAGACCTGGGCATAGCCGGCAAAACCATGGTAATTCAGGGTCTCGGCAATGTGGGTTCCTATGCAGGAATGATTTGCCAAAAAGAAGGAGGCGTTAGAGTAATTGGCGTTTCTGAACAAGAAGGTACCATTATATCAGATAAGGATATCAACATTGAAAAACTGGTTGAATACCGCAAACAAAAAGGGAGCATCCTTGGCTTCCCCGGTACCAAAAGGCTGGAGCACAGAGAGGATTGGGTAAAGATTGAATGTGACATTTTATTGCCTGCTGCCCTTGAATCACAGATCAACAAAGAAAACGCCAAATTCGTAAAAGCAAGAATCATCGGAGAAGCAGCCAATGGTCCGGTGACTGCCGATGCAGAAGCCATCTTGTTGAAAAAAGGTGTACTCATTATGCCCGATATGTATCTCAATGCAGGAGGTGTTACGGTATCTTATTTCGAATGGTTAAAAAACCTGTCTCACAGAAGATTTGGAAGACTGGAAAAAAGATTTGACCAAAATACCTATAGCAATCTTTTGACTACCATGGAAAAAATGACAGGTAAATCCATTGGTCAAAGAGAAAGAACTTTCCTCACAAGGGGAGCTGATGAAGTGGATTTGGTGCGTTCAGGATTGGAAGAAACCATGATCAATTCTTACGATCAAATTATGGACTATTTCAATAGATTTAAGAAGATCGAAGATTTGCGTACTGCGGCATTTACATGTGCCCTTGATAAAGTGGCAAATGACTACCTTACATTGGGTGTATTCCCATAACAGGTAATCATCCTAAAAACAAGAAAGCGATTCCATAAGGGGTCGCTTTTTTTTTGGATTAACGGAAGGAAAATAATTTGGTATTACCTTTTAGGTGTCGCGTTTAAACCCAGCGATACAGAGAAATATTAGTTGAGGCACACCTCATTAATTTCTGGAACGTTGACATCAAAGTGGGACGCATCAAAAATGCATTCTCCATTTTTTATAACCAACACCTGTGGAGATTCATGATGAACATCAAAAGTTTGGGCTACCAGATTGGATATCGTTCTGTAGGCTCTTAAGTCAAGATAGTAACTGGGAACATCAAATGACCATTGGCTTTCCAGCCTCATTTTCACCATAAGGCTGATGTTGCAGCTTGTGCTGTGTTTGAATACCAGTACCGGACTCTGAAATGATTTACCTTTGATCTCTTCCACCTGTTCGGGTGAAACAAGCTCAATCCACTTCATAAAAAGAGTGGATTTATTTTGCCAGAGAGAAAAGTGAAACCGGCGCTTTTAACTCGTAAGGACAACCATAGCCACCCCTGTTACAAGATGACATTCCTGCTAAAATAGCAACGAACAAAAGGGCAACAGCAACGGTCTTAACGGACTTTTTCATTATAATTTTAATTTAATTCTACTAAATAAGGGACATCCCTATAACGAAGAACCCTGCAAAATTAGTGCTAAATTTTAATTTTTGCTGAAAATCATTTAAAAACGACCATCTTTTGATAAAATTAACGAATTATTTGCAAAAACAGAGGGTTAAGCCACTATTCTTTTGTCATATCCTTTATCAGGCTACTATATTTTTTAGCCAAATACTTCCGGCTATAAGTATCATAACCCGAACTGCTTATGTTCAATTCACCTTTTTTAAATTGCTCATAACAAGTCAGGATGAAACTTTTAACGCCCTCAGTGTCGTCATATGTAAACAACTTACCGGCAGCTGTATCTGCCAGTAAACGGGCAGTATCACTATCCGGTCTGCCAAAAGCAAGGATGGGTCTTCTGGCTCCCAGGTATTCGTACATTTTACCCGGCATTACACCTTTTTGTTGGGGTATGTCGTTGATTGGCAATAAAAGCAACTGTGCTTTTTTCATTCTTTCAATTACAGCTTTGTGCTCTTGCTGTCCTACGATGGCAAAATTGGTTCCCAATCCTGCTTCTTGCATAGATGCTATGATGGCTCCATCTACAATGCCAATCAGTTCTATTTGAAGGTTTTGTTTAAATGCTGTATCTGATTGGACCATTTGACCGAGTAAATTCCACAATATTTTGGGATTTCTGTCTTTGTTCATGGATCCGATATGTACGATTGAAAAACAAGAATCCGGCGATGGTTGCACGCCTGAAAAGTCCTGCTCATCATAGCCATTGTTGATCACTACTATCTTTCTTTGGGCAATTTGCTCAAGATCATCGGCACAAGATGGGCTAATGGTAACAATTGCATCAGCGGATTTTAATACTTTGGCCTCCTGACTGCGATGTATAGCGTCTGCCCATCGCGTGAGTTTAAGATCCTTATAAAAGTCGATCATAGTCCAGGGATCTCTGAAATCGGCGATCCATTTGAGTTTGGGAAACCTGGTTTTAAGGCCCAGGGCAATCAAATGCATACTATGCGGGGGACCGGTAGAGATGATTACATCCTGAGGATGCTGCATGAGATAGGTTTCCAAATAACCAACAGAGGGGCGGATCCAAAATCGCCTGGCATCAGGAATGAAAAAATTGCCCCTGAGAAATACGGCCAGGTTTTGTTTCCATCCCGGTTTTTTACCGGCAGTAATCAAGGCATTGTAACTGTTTGACCTGTTGCCGGTAAATTTTCTAAAAAGTTGATAAGGCTCCCATATGGGTCTTTTTATAACCTTGATTCGGGGGTCAACCTCTTCTGTCAAAGACGGATCGTAACCCGGGAATTCGCCGTTTTCCGGGGTATATACAGTCAAATCTATTCCCTGGTCAGGTAGATACTTTGACATTTTCAACCACCTTTGAACGCCGCCTCCACCGGAAGGTGGCCAATAATAGCTGATCAATAAAACTTTTGTCATGTTGCTTATTGACAACAAAGATAAACCAGTAATGCCAGAACAGTATCGGATACATATATAAAAAAAGCCTATATTTGTCACCAAACTATGCCAATGAAGTTTTCCGTAAAAAAATTGGTGCCTTATATAGGCGCTGTGGCCTTAATGCTTTTGGTGAATGTCGTTTATTTTATGCCCCAATTCCAGGGTAAGGTTCCGGAAATGGGCGACATCAGACAATATCGCGGCATGTCGAAGGAAGCTATAGACTATCTCGAGAAAAC
>WBZP01006808.1_pt1 | contig 11211 bp, 9 predicted proteins | sample 5204301 | NCBI WGS metagenome assembly WBZP01 (sample SAMN12412401, study PRJNA552823) | activated sludge metagenome | isolation source: activated sludge from nitrification reactor of wastewater treatment plant... | place: USA: Pennsylvania | collected 2017
CCAGGGGCCGGATGATGCGCCCGGTGAGAGCGCGGCAGTGGGATTCACCCGCACTTTTCCCAAGCGGCTCGACGGCGGGCAGGCGCAGATCGGCAAGGACTACTACGAGGCCTTTGACCACACCCCATGGAACAACGACCTGGTCGCGGACCTCGCCCGGGCGGTCATTGTGCAGGAGCGGCTCGGCGAGGCCGACGGCGCGCCCGACCTGCTCGCAGTCGGTTTTTCCCAGCCGGACAAGATCGGCCATGCCTACGGCCCGGACAGCCATGAGATAATGGACTCGATCCTGCGGCTCGACCGCACCCTCGCCGGGCTGTTCCGCTTTCTCGACGAGAAGATCGGGCTGGCCAACTGCACCATCGTGCTGACCGCCGATCACGGCGCCGCGCCCCTGCCGGAGCGGAACTCGTCCCAGGGCGGCCGCGTCCGGGGAGCGGACTTCGACCGGATTGTCTTCGCCGCGCTCGACCGGCGATTCGGTGCGCTGGCGGACCACGAGCGCTGGGCCGTGCGTGACGGGCTGGGCTATCACCTCAACCCGGCGGCGCTGGCGCAAAAACAGCTGGCACCTGCGGCCGTGGAGGAGGCGATCCGCGTGGCGTTGGCGGAAATCCCGGCCGTCGCCGCCGCCTACACGCGCACGCAGCTGACTTCGCCCGCTCCGCTCGATGCCATCGGCGAGGCCCTGCGGCTGAGCTATTATCCGCCGCGCAGCCCGGATGTGCTGGCGGTGCTCAAGCCGTTTTTCATCGACCGCGCGGCCCCCGGCACCACGCACGGCACACCCTACGATTACGACAACCATGTGCCCCTCGTCTGGTATGGAACCGGCGTGAAGCCGGGAATGCATCCCGAGCGGGTGGGGGTGGACGATCTGGCGCCGACGCTGGCGCGACTGCTCGGTGTGCCGGCACCGCCGCAAGCCACCGGGCGAACCCTTTTCTGAACGCAGGCGCATTCCGCGAAGGGAAATCCTTTTGACGCGGGCTCGCCGATGGCGCGAGTATCATTCCCTCTTAACCCATGTGCTCCTCCTGCCCTCCGTCCGCCGGTTCGCCGGTCCGTCCCAATTCCGCCCGCGTGCTCGCCGCCGCCGCCCCGCGCCCGGCCTCGGTCAAGTCCGCGCCGATCCCGCGGATACCGAAGTCGCCGCGCATCCTGACGACCACCGTCGGCTCCTATCCGGTGCCGGACTGGCTGGCCGCGCTGCCGAGCGAACAGGCCGTGATCGACGCCACCCGGGTCATCTTTGACCTCCAGCGCCAGGCGGGCATCGACCTGCCGACCGACGGCGAGCTCTACCGCTTCGATGTCAACCACCCCGACACGAACGGCATGATCGAGTATTTCATCCGGCCGATGGCCGGCATCACCGGCGTGGTCGGACGCTCCGTGACCGAGGAATTCTCCCGCCACCACCCCATGGGTTTCCGCCGCAAGCCGGCCGGCGTCGTCACCGGCCCGCTGGGCGAGGGTTCGCTCAACCTGCTGGCCGACTGCCAGCGCGCCGCGTCCGTCGCCGGCGGCCCCTTCAAGTTCACCGTCACGAGCCCCTACATGCTGGCCCGCACGCTGCTCGACCACCACTACGGCAGCTTCGCGAAGCTCACGATGGCGCTCGGCGAGGTGCTCGCCGCGCAGATGCCGGGCCTGCCCGCCGCCTGTGTGCAGGTGGACGAGGCCAACATCCCCGGCAACCCGGCCGACGGCCCGCTGGCGGCCGCCTCGATGAACCTCCTGCTCGACGCCATGGACAAGGGCACCGAGCGCGCCGTGCATTTCTGCTTCGGCAACTACGGGGGCCAGACCATCCAGTCCGGGAACTGGCGCAAGCTGCTCGATTTCCTCAATGCCTTGCACACCGACCACCTCGTGCTCGAGCTGGCGCACCGTCCCGCGGCGGATCTCGACGCGTTGAAGCACATTGACCGGAAGATTACCCTCGGGGTCGGTGTCATCGACATCAAGGTGAACCACATCGAGACCGCCGACGAGGTCGCCGCGCGCATCGAGGCCGTCGAGAAGAAGGTCGGCGCCGGCCGCGTCGGCTGGGTGCACCCGGATTGCGGCTTCTGGATGCTCAAGCGCTCCATCGCCGACCGGAAGATGGAAGCCCTCGTCCGCGGCCGCGACAAATACCTCGGACGCTGATCCTCCCGTGAAGCTGTTCCCGCTCTGCGCCAGCCTGCTGCTGCCCTTGGCCGTCGCGGCTGCGCCGCAGGCGCCGGAAACCACGCCGACCGAGTTGCCCGGCGCGAAAACTTTGGTCTATCGGGAGAGTCCCGGGCCGATGCGGCTGTTCGTGGTCAAGCCGGCCGGGTGGAAGGCCACCGACCGTCGGCCCGCGCTGATGTTTTTCTTCGGGGGCGGCTGGACCACGGGCACGCCGAAGAACTCCATTTTCTGGGCAAAGTTCGCAGCCAGCCTCGGCATGGTCGGCATCGCACCCGACTACCGCACGAGGGGCCGCAACGATGTTTCGCCGCTGGGCTCGGTCGCGGACAGCCGCGCCGCGCTGCGTTGGGTGCAGGACCACGCGGCGGAACTGGGTCTCGATCCGGCGCGCATCGCGGTCGGCGGCAACTCCGCCGGCGGGCACGTGGCGCTTTGGACTGCGATTGCCGCGACTCCGCCCGGTTCCGACCCCGCCGAGGCGCCGCGGCTGAAACCCGCCGCGCTCATCCTGTTCAGCACGGTGTCCGACACCACCGTTGAGCGCGGTTACACGCCGAAGCGTTTCGGCACCGATGCCCTGGCGCTTTCGCCGCTCGACCAGCTCGACGCCAAGATGCCGCCGGTGCTGGCCTTCCACGGTGACGCCGACAAGACCGTGCCGCTGAGCCAGGCGACGGCGCTGCGCGACAAGCTGCTCGCCACCGGCAATGCCTGTGAACTCCACATCGTCCCCGGCGGCGGCCACAATTTCGGCAACGACGTGCCCGAGTGGCGGGAGAAGTCCCGCGAGCTGATCATCGCCTTCCTGAAACAGCAGGGACTGGTGGCGAAATAGTCACCACCAGTGGCGCTTCGCGGCGGCGGCGAGGGCGTCGTCGAGCGGGGCAAGATAGGGGTGCCAGAGTTTTTCCCACTCGAGGCTGACGCAGCGAGTGGCGCTCAGCGTCAGTTGATCCGGTTTACCTGTTTCGGCCACGCCGCCGCCAGGCCGGAGTCATGGGTTGCCAGTTGGCAACCGATCTCCTCCGCGATTTGCACCAGCCAGAAATCCATCACCTGCTTGTGGCCGGTCGCCAGCTTGAGTCTCGCCGGATCCGGTTTGCCGCGGGCCAGCACAATCCGACCGGGATGCGGCCCGGCCAGTTCTGTCTCCACCGCGTCAATCGCCTGGCGGGCGGAGAGGTGCCCGGATTTCATCACCACGGGATTCATGAGCAGCCGAATCGCGGCGAGGTAAGTCTCGGACGCCACGCCCCAGCCTTCCGGCTTGGCGCGATCCAGCCACCGCCGCGCCGCCGGATGCAGGGAGTGCTTGCGGTAGAGGGCCGCGAAGAAAACGTCGTTGTCGAGCAAGTGTCGCATCAGTCGTAGAGGGCGGAAGCGACGTCGGCGGAAGTGAGCACCGGGGCGTCGGCGGAGCCCTCGATCACGACCCGGCCGGGGGTGAGCGAGCCGGTGACCGGCTTCTTGCCGGTGGAGCGGGGCAGGGCGGCGCGGCGAAGGTATTCGGAGACGCTCAAATGGCTGGCGCGGGCGGCGGCCCGGATGGATTTGGCCTCGGTCGGCGCGGCTTTGAAGGAGAAAGTCGGCATGGGTAATACGGTAATACGCACCGGCGCCCAGTCAAGAACTGGAGTCTCGTCGCCGCGAGGGCTCACCACCACTGGCGCTGGGCGGCGGCGGTGAGCGCGTCGTCGAGCGGGGCAAGATAGGGGTGCCAGAGTTTTTCCCACTCGAGGCTGACGCAGCCGGTGAACTCGGCCGCCAGCGCCGTGCGCAGAGGTGGCATGGCGAACTCGCCCTCGCCGGGCAGCACGTAGGAGAATGGATGCCTCGCACTCGGCTGGCTGATGCTGTCCTTCACGTGGACGTGGACGACGTGGGGTTTGATGGCGTGCCAGGTGGTGAGGAGGTCCTCGCCGCCGTTGCGCCAGGTGTGCTGGCTGTCCCAGAGGATGCCTGTGCCGGGAGCGAGCGCGAGAAACTGCTGGATGGACGCCGCAGTGAACAGCGCGTCGTGCGTCTCGATCATGAGGTCGGTCTTCCAACCGTGCTTCTGCCTTTCGGCCCGCCACCACGCGACGGTGTCGGCCATGGCCCGATGGGTGGCGGCATCGGCGTTCTTCCCGCCATCGAAGGCACGCAGCCACGGCACGCCGCAGGCCTCGGCCCAGGGGACGAATTTCAGGAAGTCGTCGCGGTCGGCCGGCTTGTTCTCGGCCAGCTTCAGCGAGGTGTCGAGCGACACGATGGGCACCGGCGCGGACTTCATGCGCTCGGCGAGCTTGGCGGGCGTGCCATACGCGGCCGCGAGCACGGCGGGGATGTCGATCGTGTTCGAAAGCGCGCGGATTTCCACGGCGTCAAGCCGGTGGCGCTGGGCCAGGTCGAGCACCTGCTCCAGTGAATATTCAGGACAACCGAGAGTGGAGATGCAGCGGCGATAGGACATCGGTGCGGACAAGAAACCACAGAATACACGGAATACACAGAAAAGAATCGGATGCTTTCGTGGTTTTTCAATGCCTTGGTTGCTTTGGGGCTGCCCGGGCCTTTAGCGTTTGGGTGTGCAAATCATCGGCATCGACATCGGGGGCACCAAGTGTGCGGTCAGCGTGCTGCGGAATGGCGTGGTGGAGGAAGTGGACCGTTTTCCGACCTCGGATTATGCGGCGACCTTAGCGCGCTACCGCGAGACGGTGGCACGACTCAGGCCCGGCCCGGACGCGGTATTCGGCATTTCCTGCGGCGGTCCGCTCGATGCGGCGCGAGGCATCATCCTCAACCCGCCGAATCTGCCCGGCTGGGTGAACATCGAGATTTGCCGCGCTTTCACGGATTGCTTCGGCGGCCGGGCCTACCTGATGAACGACGCCAATGCCTCGGCGCTGGCCGAGTGGCATTTCGGGGCGGGGAAGGGTTGCAGGCACATGGTCTTTCTCACGGCCGGCACCGGCATGGGCGCGGGGCTGATCCTCAACGGCCGGCTCTACGAAGGCGCGACGGGCGACGCTGGCGAGGTGGGCCACCTTCGGCTGCGGCCGGAGGGCCCGCTGGGCTTCGGCAAGCGCGGCTCGTTCGAGGGTTTTTGCAGCGGAGGCGGCATCGCCCGGCTGGCGCGGGAGATGGGCTGGCCGCACCCGGGTGTGACGCTCAAGGATCTCGCCGAGGCCGCGGCCAAGGGCGATGCGCTGGCGCTGCAGGTGTTGGATGTGGCGGGCGAACGGTTGGGGGAGGCGCTGGCGCTGATCATCGACACGTTGAACCCCGAGCGCATTGTGCTCGGGGGCTATTTCCCGCGCTGTGCGGCCCTGCTCGTGCCGGCCATGCATCGCGCGCTCTCCGCCGAGGCTCTGGCCTCCGCGCTGGCGGGCTGCAAGATTGTGCCGGCCGTGCTGGGGGAGACGATTGGCAGCAACGCGGCGGTTGCAGTCGCGCTGCATGCCCTCGATACTCTGCCCGGAAAAGCGAACTGAACCGCCATGCCCCAACGCCATCTGACCAACCTCCTGCAACGCCGCCCCGAACTGGCCGGCACCGTGCCTTCCATCATGCGGGCCTACGCGGTGCTGCGGCAATGTTTCCGCGCTGATGGCAAGATCCTCCTCTGCGGCAACGGCGGCAGCGCGGCCGACGCCGACCACTGGGCCGGCGAACTGCTCAAGGGCTTCTGCAAGAAACGGCCCCTCTCTCGGAAGCAGCGCTCTGGCCTGCGTCCGGCGATTGCCGCGAAACTGCAAGGGGCGCTGCCGGCCATCCCGCTGACCTCGTTCCCGGCGGCGAGCACGGCGTTCGGCAACGACGTCGATCCTGATCTGACCTACGCGCAGCTGACCTCGGGCCTCGGCCGGCGCGGTGATGTGCTGGTGGGGATCAGCACCTCCGGCAACGCGGCAAATGTCTGCGCCGCCGCCGCGGTGGCGCGGGCAAAGGGCATGAAGGTGATTGCCCTGACGGCGGCCACCGGCGGCAAGCTGAAGGGCTTGAGTGACGTGTGCATCTGCGCGCCAACGAAGGAAACCTACCGGGCGCAGGAATATCACCTGCCGATCTACCACTGCCTGTCGCTGATGCTGGAGGAGGAGTTTTTCGGGTGATTGGATGCATTTCCGAGGCTTGCCCAAAGTAGTTGCTGTTCTTGTCATCGCGAGGTGCGCGAAGCGCACCGTGGCGATCCAGATGGATTGCTTCGTCGCTCCGCTCCTCGCAATGACAGGTGGGATATAACTTCCTTGAGTAATCCCCAGTAAGGTGGAGCGCGGCCTCCGGCCGCGCTTTCAGGACAGGCGGCCGGAAGATTGATTCGCACCTGCCCCGACCCGGCCGGAGGCCGGGTTCCACCTTAAGCAGGTGATTCAATTCCCCAGCAGCACCTCGCCGGTCTGGGCGTCGTAAACCGTGGTGCTGCGGGCGGGCAGGGTGACGGAGAGTTTTTTGCCGTTGGGCAGGCACAGGTTGCGGGCGCCGCCGTTGAGCGTGTGCACCATGAGCAGGCCGTCGCCGAGGGTGGTGGCATCGTCGTGGTCGTTGAGCACGTGGCAGCCGGCGCGGCGGCCAAGGGCGCGCAGGACGGAAGGTGCATTCGGACAAACGCCGAACGACCACCAGGTGGCGTTGTCGGCCCTGCGCCACGCCGCGCTGATGCTGCCGTCGGCCCAGCGGCCGATGACTTGGGCGGCCGGTGCGTCAAAGGCCGGCACGTGCTTGGGCGGCTCGAGGGTCTGCACCTCGGTGGCGCCATCGAGGTCGAGGGTGGAGGTGGGCACGGCGGCGTCGCGTCCGGAGGTCGGGAAGCCGCTGACGGCGCCCGCGAGGGTGCCGCCGATCTCGCGGCCGTTGCTCCAGCCGACGTAGCCGGTGAACACCACGTGGCGGCCGGCGGTGGCGACGCGCGTCGCGATGAGCCTGCGCGCCTCGTCGTCGAGCACGACGGTCGAGCCGAAGATGACGAGCTTGAAGGGGGTGAGGTCAATGGTGGCGAGTTCGCCGATGAGCGCCTCGTCCAGCACGAGGCCGGAGCGGTAGAGACCCTCGAGCAGGCCGTCCATGCCGCGGCCGGAGAATGGATTCGGACCGACCGGCGGCTGATCACCGAACTTGAAGCCCTCGAGCGACCAGCGTTTCGCGACCGTGTGGCGGAAGGACCACGGGTCGTGGATGACGAGCACGTCGGCCGGGCGGTAGAACGGGTGCGCGTGGCGGGCCTGCGCCAGCGCCCGGATGGCCTTGATCTCGGAGGCGAGGCGCGGGTGGTCCCACCAGCCGACATTGCCGTAGGCGGCGAAGGCCGGGGTGCCGGCGATCATGCCGAAGTCGAACCACCACTGGCCGCCGCCGCGCAGGACGGGCTGCAGGGTGTTGCGGCGCAGGCTGGCGATGTCGTCCTCCAGCGTGGTCTTGAAGTTCCGATCCCAAGGGCAGCCGACGAGGAAGGTGCCGTGGTCGTTCTCGTCGAGCCAGAGCTTGCCGGCGCGACGAACGGCGCCGGTGATGCCGCGGCCGTGGCCGGAGCCGCCGATGGCGCGGACGCCGTCGGTGTAGGAGGCGGGTGAGCAAAGGCAGTCGAGATGCGGCGAGGCGAGGACCTTGTCGTGGGCGAGATGGCTGCCGGCGGCGTTGCGGGCGAACTGGCCGTAGAAATAACCCTGGAAGGCCGCGGTCATGATCGGGCGGGGCCAGGATTGCTTCACGGTGGCGGCGAGACCGAGGAGGCAGTCAGCCATCGCGCCGTGCAGCCAGGTGAAGTAATCAATGATGTCCTGCTGGGTGTGCGGGTCACGCAGCGGACCGAGGGCGGCGCGCTCGCGTGACGGGGTATCGGGAGCGGTGACCGTGTCGAGCTTGGCCCCGGGGCGGTTCCACGCGGTGGCGAGCCTGTCGTCCGTCCCGTAATGGGTGCGCAGCCAGGCGCGGAAGGATTTGGTGGCGGCGACTCCGGTATCGGGATCGTGGTGGAGAAAGCCAAACTGGTGCCACTCGCCGTAGAGACCGTAGGTGAGTTGGATGGAGAACAGGCCGGCGCCTTCGGGTGTGGCGGCCAGTTGTGCGCAGAAATCCCGGAGGTGTGCCGTGATCCAGTCATTCCAGAGCTTGGAGGCAAAGCTGGCGCGCCGTGGCGTGTCGCCATCGTCCCCGAGCCGGCGGCCCAGGCCCCAGGGCTCGGAAGCGCTGACCTCGGCGTCCGCGTAGCCGACGCATTCGTCGGGATGCCGGGCCAGCCACCAGGCCGGGGCGTTGACATGGAGGCGGATCATCACGGCGCCTTCGGGGCAGGCGGCGAGCACGCCGGCGATCTGTTTCCGGGCGAGGGTGATGTCGAGGCGGTCGTCCTGGCCGAGCATTTCCTCGAACCACAGGTCGGCTTGGAAGAGGCGGACGCCCTGCTGGCCGAACAGCCAGATGTTGCGGGCGGGGACCTCCTCCCAGGTTCGGCGCGCGCCGGGACAGTCGGTCAGGGCGTAAATGAGCGGGGCGTGCGGGGTGCCGTTGAGCAGGAGCGTCGGGCGGCCGGCGCGCATTTCAACGGTGGAAGTAAGAGGCGGACGAGACATGGTGGCGAGAAAAGGGGAAGCGTGCGGCGTGACGATTGAAAAGGGATGAAAATTAATCCGCGACGCCGTTTTCGACGTCGACCTGGACACAAGGACGGCGCGTCCGTCGCTTCCGTGCTTATTTCGACGGAGGGGGCGGCGGGGCGAAATAAGTCTGCCAGAGAGCGACGACGAAATCCGCGCCGATCGGCAGCAGCGTGTCCTCCCAGTTGTATTCGCGCGGCTTCGCCTGGGAGAAGCTCCGGTAGCCTTCGCGCGCCTTGAAGAGCATGTCGCCCATGCCGACGCCCATGCGGCGTTCGAGCATGTCCCCGCCGTGGTCGGCACGCCATTCGCCAACGAGCTTGAGTGTAACTGCGGTGGGGATGTCGATCATCGCGCCCTCGTAGGCATAGCCGAGGCTCGTGCGCAGGCCGTCCCAGTCGGTGCTCTCGAACTCGTGCAGCATGCCCATCTGGCCTTCCCATGGAGACTCGGTCGCGGGCGAGGCGCGGTGCATCAGGCCGGAGGTGAATTCGGCATTGGCGATGACGCGCGTGCGCACAGCCTTGCCGAAGAGGCGCACGGCCTGGGCGCGGTGCAGGCGCCACGGCTCGTGCAGGGTGTCGCCGTTGAGGGTGAAATCGTTCCGCACGCCGAGGCCGCGGGTGACTACACCCTGCGCCAGCAGCTGTTTCTCAGACACCGCGATGGAGCCGCCGTGCATCATCAGGTTGCGAATCGCGGGGTTCCAGGTCCAGCAGCGCCGGATGTTCTGAAAGTTCGCCGCGTCGAGCCGGGCGACGAACCGGTCGAAGTCGAACTGCTTGAAGAACGCGTTCAGTTCGTCCGGACCAAAGTAGAGCGAGGCCGAGATGATGGCGCCGACGTAGCCCTCGACGTGGTTGGGGTTCCAGCTCTTGTGGAAGAGGGAGTAGCCATCGAGCAGCACGTAGTAGTCGTTGTCGTCGTCGAGGCAGAAGTGGGCGGCGAGGGCGAGCGCCTGCATGAGCAGATCGGCGCGGGCTTTCTCGTCCGCCGAGAGCAGCGTCCAGACCGCCGGCGTGCGCTTGGCGAGCAGCAGCGCGTGCGCCGGCACATGATGCGTCCAGCCGCCAATTCCACCCTGGGCCTCGGGCTCGCGCGTGCTGCCGTCGGGATACGCCGTCCCGGTGACGAGGAAGAAGCGGAGTTTTTCGGCAAGGTGCGTGGCGAGAGACTTGCCGTCCACGACGGCGTCGGGCGTCTGGAACGCGGCCACGGCGGTGACCTGCAGGGCAAAGGTCTCGCGCATCTCGCGAATGCGCTGGTGATCGACAAACTTCCAGCGCGGGGCCTTGGTGCGCACGGCCAGCTCGACGAGATCGGCCGGCAAGGTGGGCTGGGGTGTGGCGGCCGGCAGCGCGGTGGCAAGGACAAGGGCGAGGCAGAGGAAGACGGGCTTCATGAGTGAGACTGGGTGGATCGACTGAAGGAGCGGCGTTATGCCGCGATGCGAGCGTGGCGTGGATGCGAAATCGCGGCGCAAGGCCGCTCCTACGAGGGCAGGCGGAGCAGTGCGCCGTAGACATTCACGGCTTTCGCCAGTTCGCGGCGGTCGAGCCATTCATCCTTGGTGTGGGCCTGCGCCAAGGCCCCCGGGCCGAGCACCAGGACCTGCGCTCCCGCAGCGGCGTAGTGGCTGGCGTTGGTCGCGTAGGGTGCGCCCATGGCGGCGGGGTCGATGCCCTGGGCGGCGAGCGCCGGCTGCAGCCAGGCGTGGAGCGTGGCGGAGTTCTCCGGTGGAAGGGGTGGCGCGAGGTATTGGCAATCGTGCTCGACGGGGAGTCCGGCCAGGGCGGCGTCGCGCTCGGCCAGCGCCTGGGCGGAGGTCTCGCCCGGGACGAGGCGACGGTCACAGATGATCTCACAGTAGTCCGGAATGATGTTCACCGCCGTGCCGCCCCTGATGACATTGATGCTGGCCGCCGCCCGGCCGGTGAGCGGGTAGTCACGTTTGGCGAGGGGAATGAAATTCGCCTCCAGTGCGGCGATCACCTGGCACATGGCGGCGATGGCGGAGCGGCCCTTGGCCGGCTCGGCGGAGTGGGCGGCGACCCCGCGCGTGATGGTGCGCCAACGCAGCGCACCGTTGTGGGCGATGACGGGCCGCAGCCCGGTGGGTTCGCCCACCACGATGCCGCGCAGCTTCGGCAGCAGCTCCCGCAGTTCGGTCGCGGCGAAGGCCCGGGCTCCATCCATGCCGGCCTCCTCATCCACGGAGAAAATCACTCCGGCGTTGCGCGTCCGGCCGGGTGACCGTGCATAGTCCTGCAGGGCCCAGAGCATGGCCGCGCCCGAACCCTTGGTGTCGCAGGTGCCGCGGCCGTGGAGACGTTCGCCAGCGGCGGTAAGCTGGAAAGGTGGCACGGTCATGCCTTCCACGCTGACGGTATCGAGGTGACTCTCGAACAGCAGCCACTCGGCTTCCGGTGAGACCACGGAGGAGATGAGCAGGTTAAAA
>WBZP01006809.1_pt1 | contig 11210 bp, 8 predicted proteins | sample 5204301 | NCBI WGS metagenome assembly WBZP01 (sample SAMN12412401, study PRJNA552823) | activated sludge metagenome | isolation source: activated sludge from nitrification reactor of wastewater treatment plant... | place: USA: Pennsylvania | collected 2017
CGGATGATCTGATCCGGAGTGTGCCGCCGGCGCTTGTTCGTTGCCATGTCGTCATTGATACTTCCTGCCCGAGCACTCGGGCAACAGAGTCCCACAACGACTGGACCACTACAGGGGGCTCACCTCACGACTACATCGACGTCGTCGACGCCGCAAGGGGATTCGCGGCGGTGGCGCTCGGCGACCATCCTGGTACCGACGAATGCGAGGTTGTCAACCTCTCCAGTGGCGACCAGTATTCGGTCGACGAAATCCTCGAGCGGTTGCATTCGACGCTGGGTCTGAGGTTCGAGGTGCGGCAGAGTCCGGATCGCATGCGGGCGGTCGACCGTCCCTTCCTCGGCGCCGACATCTCCCGCATCAAGGAGAAGTTCGGGTGGAGCCCTCAGCACAGCCTCGACTCCACCCTGGAACGAGCCTGGGCCAGCCGCGGCTCACTTCCCGATCTCCGCGACCGACCGCGTTAGGAGGGTGAGTGTGATGGGTGGCGGGAACGCAGTCGACCTTCTCTTCGATGCGCGTCATCTGCACCAGAGCGGAATCGGCACCTACATTGCCATCGAGTTGCCCTACCTGGAAGCAACGGTCGCCAAGTATGGTCTTCGCCTGGCGGTGCTCGCCAATCCGGACAGCATGCCGACCGTGAGCGATCGCACCCTGGTTGTGTCCGCCGACCCGGCGGATGCGGCCATGTACTCGATGGCCGAGCAGAAGGCGTGGAGCCGAGCGCTGCGCGCCATTCGTCCGCGGGCGATGTGGGTTCCGCACTATCCGTTTCCCCTTGCGCTGCTGTCGCCGTCGAACCGCGGCACCCGGCTGTTCGTGACCGTCCACGACACGCTGCACATCATGGCGCGGCAGATAACGGGTCAGAGCTTTCCGCACCGGGCGTACGCGAACGCCATGCTGACCCTGGACGCCCGACGGTCCACGAAGATCTTCACGCCGTCGCGGTCGACCGCGGACACCTTGCTGGCTGCGCGGCCGTCGGCACCGGTTCAGGTGACAACTCTGCCGATCGATGAGATCTGGTTCAGCCCAGTCGATCCGACCTTGTCACCCGTGGACGGCAGGTACCTTCTCTACGTCGGCAACACCAAATGGCACAAGAATCTGACCCTGCTCATCCGGGCGTTCGAACAGGTTCTGGATGCCATACCGCACAAGCTGGTGATCGCCGGCGGCGGGGAGGCGGTGCGTACCGTCGACGAACGGATAGCCCAACTGGCCGCCCGGCGGCCCGATCGGGTGGTCCTGACCGGCAGGCTCGAATTCCCCGCTCTGCGTTCCCTTGTCGCAGGTGCCGACCTGTTGGTCATGCCGTCCCTGCATGAGGGAGTCGGCCTGCCGCCGCTGGAGGCGATGGCGTCGCACACCGCCGTTCTGGCATCGAAGATCCCGGCGCTGCGCGAAACATGTGGTGACGGCGCCGAATACTTCGACCCTCATGACCCCAGGGAACTGGCCGATCTCATCGCCACCTACTGCCGCGACGACGTGGGCCGAGCGGAACTGGCGGCGCGGGGGTTCGCCCACGTGCGGGAGCGTCAGTCGCGAATCTCGTTCACCGAGACATCGGAGGCCATTTGCGCCGAACTGGGCTCACCTCGATGATGCTCGCCTCGTCGTGCAAGGGCTCCGGTGCACAGGCTGACGCCCGTGGGTGACAGTGCGGCGAACCCGTTGCAGCGCATCGGTGTTGCCGTCACCACCGTCGGCAGATGGGACGAGCTTCGTAATCTGCTCGACGATCTGTGCAATCAGACTCAGCCCCCGCATGCGGTGGCCGTCGCGCACCACGACGTCGACGGTACCGATGACCTGGACGCGGTGGTCCGATCGTTCGCGGACAGGCTGCCGATCAGCACGGTGGTCAGCCCCCGCGGAATCTCCAACGGCCGCAACGCGGCGGCCGCGGCGCTCGGCGACGACGTCGACTGGCTCTGGTTCCCCAACGACACGAGCAGGGTTGACCACGACTTCCTGGAACGCGTCGCCGGGAACCTGAGGCCCGCGCTCACCGTATGCGCCGTCAAGCTGGTCGACCGGGAGGGGACCAGGAATGCCATCCCTCCGGTGGGCTCCCCGCTGACCCGACGCAACGTCTGGGGTCCCATCGAGCCCGCGACCTTCTTCCGGCGGATCGATTTCGCGCGGGTGGGTGGCTTCGATCCGTCGATCGGTTCCGGCGCGGACACACCCTGGCAAGCGGGCGAAGGTACCGACCTCTTGTTGCGGCTGGCCGCGTTGGACGGCTTCTCGATCGCCTGGGTTCCCGACATCGCCGTTCGGGCGCAGACCGAATTCGCTCACCTGACCCGGGCCGAACGCCGACGGAAACTCCGGTATTACGCGCGTGGTGTCGGGTACGTGTACCGGCGCTGGGACTACCCGGTGTGGGCAAGGTTCCGTTTCGTCCTGGGCGGTGCGCTTGCGCCGCTGCGTATGCCCCGAAAGTTCAGGCCCCTGGACGGCCTGGCGCTGGCGGTCGGCCGCACCGAGGGCGTCCTGGGCAGGGTGCTTCCGGGAGGCACCGACCACCGGGCGATCCTGCGCTGAACGGCGGTAACTCCACGGGCGAGCGGGTGAAGCCGTCCGGGAAACGCTGGTCACGGGTAGAGTCTCCGAGCGTGCCACCGAGGCACGAAGGGGGCGGGGCAGCCGGCATGAGGGAGATCATCGCCAGACCGGCAGCGCGGGGAGTGAGTTGGTGCCGATGAGGACCGGACGCACGGGTCTTTCGTTGCTGATGTCGCTGGTGCTGCTGGCGCTCACGGCACTGGCGTGCCAGCCTTCGGTATCGGCAAACAGGAACGCCGAGATCGGGATGACCCTGCACCGCCGGGGCTCCGACCACGCTAGCCTCAAGCGGCAATTCGACCTCATGGTTGCGATGAATGTCTCATGGGTCAGGATGGACATCGACTGGGCCTCGATCGAAACCGAACGCGGCCAGCTGGACTGGTCCACCCCGGACATGATCGCCAGTGAAGCCGCGGACCACGGAATACACGTCCTGGCCGTGTTCGCATTCAGCCCCGCCTGGGCGGCTGCGCCCGCCACCAGTCACTCCTCCACCACCCGGCATTCTCGGCCCGGCGGGATGGCGGACTACGCGCGGTTCGCGCAACTGGCGGCCGAGCGCTATGCGCCCCGCGGGGTGCACACCTGGGAGATCTGGAACGAGCCCAATTCCGACAAGTTCTGGCCGCCCCTTCCCAACCCCGACGAGTACGCCGCGCTGTTCCGGGTTGCGGCGCAGACCATCCGCGGTGTCGATCCGCAAGCCACGCTTTTGATCGGCGGACTGGCTCCCGAACCCGATCCGCCCAACATCGGCCTGACGCCGATGCGCTACCTCGATCGGCTGTACAGCAATGGTGCGGCACAACTCGCCGACGGGATCGCCGTGCATCCGTACAGCTTCCCGTCGCTGCCGAATGATCCCGACCAGCAACCGGAGGGGGGCTTCAAGGACCTCGCCGATCTGCACAAGCTGATGGAAAAGCACGGTGACGGCCAGACCAAGATCTGGATCACCGAGTTCGGTGCGCCGACCGGTAAAGGTCCGGATGCGGTCTCGGACCAGATGCAGGCGGCGATCCTGCTGCAGGCGCGCCACCAGGCAGAGGAGTGGGAATGGGCCGGGCCATTGATCTATTACGAATTGGTCGATGGGGGAACCGATCCCACCGATATCGAGCAGAACTTCGGTGTCCTTCGTGAGAACCTGACGCTCAAGGCCTCCGCCCTTGCCTTGATGGGTACCGCGCCGGCCTGAGCCCGGCCGGGGCATGTTCAGGCCGCTCCGGCGGACTCCGCGCTGGGCGGGGACAGCAGACGCAGCGCGCGGCCGGCCAGCGGCCGGATTCGTTGGGGCACTCGGGAGATGATCTGATCCGGCAGGGTGGGATCCACCAGAGGGATCACTCTGAGCAGGCGGACTGCGAGCAGGTATGCGGCCATGGCGACCGGGATGGAGATCAGTAGGGATCCGGCCCCGCCCACGTACACGGTCAGGCCGTAGGCGACCGCCCCCTGGGCGATCGCGGCGAGCGCAATGACGCCGAGCGCCCGATACGGCGGCGCGATGTGAACCCGTCTGGTCACGTACCAGGTCTCGATCAGGACGACCGAGACTTGCACGATGGCCCGCGACCAGGCGGCTCCGATCAGGCCGAAGCGGGGAATCAGCAGAAAGCCGAGCACGATTGTGCCGACCAGGCCGGAACCGTTGGAGATCAGCAGGAACCCGGCTTTACCGATGCTCTGGAGGAGGTAGAACGTGGTGACACCGAGACTGCTGATCGACGCGGCGATCAGCAGCACCGACGCCACGGGGACGGCATCGGCGTACTCGGCGCCGAACAGGAACGGCACCAGTTCGGTTGTAATCGCGGCGAAGCCGAGGCACAGCGGCAGGATCAGCATCGCCATCAGCGCCGTCAGGGTGCGGTACAGACTCTGCATGTTGTCGTGCGCGCCTTGGCCGAACTGCTCGCTGAACCGCGGAAGTAGCGCCGAGAGCAGCAGCGGCGGCAGCTGGACGGCGGCTTCGACCACGGTGGCCGCCGCGGTGAACATGCCGACGGCGCTGATGCCGGTGTAATGCTGGAGGAACACGATCTCGGTCCGGCCGAACACCACACCGCCGATCACCGCGGTCACCCAGCTGGCCAACGCAAAACTGGTGACTTCGCGCCGGAGTTCCTCGTCGACGTGGGGTTTGATGCGGAGCAGGCGGAACATCCGAGCGGTTGGCAGCAGGTTTGCCGCGATGTAGCCGGCGAGTGCGCCGGGAATCCCGAACAGCCAGGCGCCCAGGGCTGTGACGGTGAGCTTGAGCAGCGCCGAGACGGCCGACAGCCGTGCCAGCTCACCGAATCGCTGCTCGCCTCGCAGATAGAACAGATAGACATCGGCCATTCGCCAGCAGATGAACCATCCCACCGCGAGTGCGATGACGACATGTCGGGAGGAACTCGAAAGTCCCTGTGTTGCAGTGCTTCCCGGCCATTCGAGGAAGAGAAACAACGCCGCGGCACCCAATGTGGCGGCCAGCATGGCCAGTCGCGTGGTGGCCCCGATCAAGCCCTCGGCCGCGGCGGCCCTGCCCTCGGCGATCAGGCGCGGGATGAATCGTTGCTGGACGATTCCGATGCCCAGGCTGGCGATCATCGTGCCGATCGTCACGCACCAGACCACATAGGCGAACACCCCGAGTTTGTCGGGTCCGAGCAGCCGGGCGGTGATCGCGTTACCGGTGAATCCGGCGAGGGCGACGACGGCCCCGGCGGTGAAGCCGAGCAGAGTGTTGTGGGCGAAACTTCTTGCCATCGGCGGCGTTTCCCCCTTCACCCATCCGCATGTTCGCGGACGCCCCAGCCGGCGATGTCCGACCGCGGGCGCCACTGCCACATGACCCCGGCGCGGCCGTGCACATGATAGCGACGGGCGACTCGGGTCCAGAACGAATCAGCCGATTCGTCAGGGACGACCGACCTCGAGAGATCCTTCAGGGCCGGCGTCGGGTCAATCCGACTCGGCCCGGCCTCGCGCGGGCGGCGACACCAGCTTCAGCACCAGGCGTGCGGCTGGCTTCATCGACTCCGGCGCGTGCTCGAGGACCTTGTCGTTCAGGTCGGGGGCCACCATCCGCAGCACCGCCAGGAGTCGCAGGGCGACCAGGTAGGTGATGACCGCGGCGGGCACGGCGATCAGCAGCGATTTCGCACCCCCCACCTCGGTGACGGCGACGTATGCCACCGTACCCCCGGCCACCGAGGCCACGGTGATCGCCCCGAGCGCCCGGTAGGACGGGGCGATGCCGAGTCGCAGGGTCGCCAGGCCGGTTTCGAGAACAATGACGACCACCTGGATGATTCCGCGTGACCAGGCCGCGCCCATCAACCCGAACCGCGGGATGAGCAGGAACCCCAGCACCACCGTGCCGGCCAGACCCACTGCGTTGGACACCAGCAGCAGTCCGGTCTTGCCGACGCTGAGGATGAGATAGAGCGTGGTTCCGCCGAGACTGCTGATGGCCGCGCAGATGAGGAGTACCGACGCCGCCGGGACCGCATCGGCGAAATCCGCCCCGAAGACCAGTGGCAACAGCACGGGCGCAACCGCCGCGAGTATGAGACACAGCGGAACGATCACCATCGCGATGAGCGAAGTCATCGTTCGATACAGCCGTTGCATGTTCTCATGCGCCTGCAGACCGTGCTGCTCACTGAAGCGCGGTAACAGGGCCGAGAGCAGCAGAGGCGGCAATTGGGCGGCCATCTCGGCCACCGTGACCGCGGCCGTGAACAACCCGACCGCACCCAGACCGGTGTAGTGCTCGAGGAAGAGGATCTGCGTTCGGCCGAACACCAGGCTGCCGATCAACGCGATGGTCCAACTCACCAGCGCGAACCCGATGACCTCCCGCCTGAGTTCGGGGGCGATGCCGGGCTTGTTGCGGAGCAGTCGGAACATCCGGCCTGCCGGCACGATGTTGGCGGCGATGTAGCCGGCGAGAGCGCCGGGAATCCCGAAGATCCACGCGCCCAGGGCCATTGTCGCCACCTTCAACACCGCTGAGACAGCCGATACCCGGGCGAACTCCGCGAAGCGCTGTTCACCCCTGATGTTGAACAGATACAGGTCGGCCATCCGCCAGCAGATGAACCAGCCGAGGGCGACAGCGATCACGATGAATCGGGATGTTGCCGACGATGCCTGCAAGACGCTTCGACCCGGCCCCTCCAGGTAGCCGAACAACAGCAGGCCGCCGATGAAGGCGGCCGCCATCGACAGCCGGGTTGTTGCTCCGATGAGGCCATCCGCCTCCGCGTCGCGGCCCTCGGCCCGCAGATTCGGGATGAACCGCTGCTGCACCAGGTCCATGCCCAATGCCGCGATGGTCGACGCGACCGTCACGCACAGCACGACATAGGCGTAGATGCCGAGGTTGTCCGGCCCGAGCAGTCTGGCGGTGATCGCGTTGCCGACGAAGCCGGACAGCGCGACGGCCGCGCCGGAGACGAAGCCAAGGATGGTGTTGCGGGCGAAACTCGGCGGCATCGGCGTCAGTCCCGGTACCCGGTGGAGCGCGACCCGGCCTGCTGACCCCCGACATCGGAGCGGCTCACAGCCCTCCAGACCCCCGCGCCGCACCCCGTCGCAGCCGTCCCAGACCGAGCCGCAGCAACGACTTGGCCGCACTGGCCCAGGCCAACTTTCCCGGTCGCCCGTACCGCACTCCCGCGCGTATCGACCGGAGGACGCCGGGAAGCGAACCGACCGCGAGTGCCGAGCCCACCGGGGAGGTCAGCATGTAGTCACCTCGAACCCTCGTCGAATCGCCGGCAAGTTCGCGGATGCCCCAGTCGATGAGTTCCTGGCTGCGGTCAACCCCCGGGCGAGACACCGATACAGCGGTCCACATGATATCGACGAGCGGCTCGGGCACCTGAATGATCGGTAGGTCCGGGAAAGCGCGCCGCACTTCGATCAGCCACTTCGGATCGTCATGGACGGAGCCGGCCGCCACCGACATCGGCACCTGCTCCACCAGCGCCCGCGGAAACAGCAGCGTCGATGTCTGAACCAGGTTGAACGCCTTCCGCATCCGGAACTCGAAGAGATACGGGGCAATCGGCTCGTTGCGGGTGATGGGAACACGCGGGCCGATCATGGGTTCCTGCCCCTCGACGTGAACGAAGAAGCGGGACGAGACCACCCATCGATCTCCCGGCGGCGCCGCGGCGAGTTGCCGCTCGAGTTTGCCGGGTCGCCAGACATCGTCATCGTCGAGGAGGGCGATGACGTTCCCACTCGACGCCTCGATGCCGAGGTGTTTCGCAAGGCTGGGGCCGACCCCGCCAGCGGTTCGCACCGTCTTGATGGTCCCCGAATGCGGAAGATCCGGATCGCCATCCGCGTCCAGCACCACGATGATTTCCATCGGCGGCGACGTTTGTGCCAACGCCGATTCAACAGCCGCCCGAAGACTGTCCCTGCCGATGGTCGGGATGACGACACTGACCGCCGGCTCAGCGGTCACGGGACACTGTCCTGGGCCGTGTTGCTATCGCTATCGCGCGCTACGGCGATTATCGCGAAGATCATTGCGCTGATGGGGAACAGCTGCACGTTGGGCCAGAGGTCCCAGGCCGCCTCGGTGGTGGCGATGACGAAATAGCCGATAAGGAAGCCGAAGATGGCGATCTGCTGGTTGACGATGGGTGACGAACGGGCGAACCGGATGGCGATGATGAACAGGGGCACCACGGCGGCCATGCCGACCAGGCCGGTTTTCACCAGCGTGTCCATGACGATGTTGTGCCCGGTGCCGACGAACGCCCAGTTGGCGATCTCGGCGGAGTATTGCGCGTCGTTGGCGAACCAGTCGAAGCCCTTGCCGAACAGCGGCGACTCAAGCCATATCCGGACGCTTGCGGCCCAGATATAAGCCCTTTCGGTGAAAGCGCTTGGGTCCCAACTCAGAAAGGGAACGATGAACATGCCGACCATGGTGATGGCGGCGAATGCAGTGCCCGCCACGCGTATCGAGAAGACCGACCGGAAGTAACAGAGTATCCACCACAGCATCACGAAGCCGACCCCGATCAAGGCGGTCCTCGTTGCCGAAGCGGTTATCGTCGCCACCAGGGTGACCGCGCAGAAGACCCGCCAGCGGACATTGTCGATCAGCGGCACCAGCGCAAACGCCACACCGCAATACACGCCGAGAACATTGCTGTGGCCGAACGGGCCCGCCAACTCCCAGCCGGCGATGATCGCCTTGCGGGAAACGATGTTGTACATCATGTATTCCGGAATGATCAGCCCACCGATGATCGAGTAAACCCCCACTGCCGAGACGATGATGGGGATCCACTTGAGCTCGGCGACCGACCCGCCGACATTCCAGATGGCCACAAAGAACGTATTGGCCAGAACGAGCTTGATCATCGCGGCCGCGTCCGGCTGTTGCGGACCGACAAGGTAGGGCAGGTTCACCGCCAGCAGCAGGATCAGCAAACGGCCGATGTTCCGGCTGGGATGACCGCGCATCAGTACGACGAGGGAGGTCAGCCCCAGCAGGACTGCCGAGAACCCCCACCGGGCCAGGTGAGCGGGCGCGGTCTCATATGCCTTGCCCTGGATCGGGGAGGTGTCGGGAACGTGCTTGACGAGCAGATGGTTGATCACCTCGGGAATCACCGCAAGCGCGAATGCCCCCGCAATCACCAAGGCCAACGCGATGTTCCGTTGCCTGGCGTTCGACACCACCTGCTCCGTCGCGCGGACGGGCATCGCCAGGAAGGCTCCCGACGAGCCGGCCCGCCCCGGTGGTCCGGCCGCGTGTCGAGCCATGGGTCTGTCGGCCCGTCAGCTCGCCGGCCGGTCACGGCGCCGGCCTGCGCTCTTCGCCGGAGCCCGACCGGCCGGGCCGTAGTAGCTGTCCACCGGGTCCTTCTTCTTGGACGGCGTCATCGTCAGGACGGCGCCGAGCAGGGGTGCCCCCGCGCGCCGGAGCATCTCCGCGGCACGGGCCAGTTGAGGCCGCTTGGTCTGTCCGAACCGGGCGATCAGCAGGACTCCTTGCGAGTACCGCGCCAGCGTCGCGCCATCGGGCACCAGTAGTGGGGAGGAATCGACGATCACATAGTCGAACTGTCCGCCCAACTCGTCGAGAACGTCTTGAGCGGCCCGGGTGCCGAGCAGGTCAGCGGAGTTGGGCGGAACCGCCCCGGCGGCAAGCGCGGTCACCCGCGGGAACCGGGTGCCTTGCAGCGCCTGCTGCAGGCTCGCCTGGCCGGACAGCACCGTGCTCAAACCAAGATCCGCGGGGATGCCGAGGTAAGCGGCCAGCCGGGGACGCCGGAAGTCGCCGTCGACGACGACCACGTTGGAGTCGGTTTCGGCCAGCGCCAGCGCCAGGTTGATCACCGTGGTGGTTCTGCCCTCGCCGGGTGCGGGGCTGGCGACGGCAACCACCCGTGGCCCGTCGCCGGTCTCGAGCGTCTGCACATTGAGCCGGAGCTCGCGGAAAGCGTCGGCGGTGCGGGAACGGTCGGTGGCGAACGAGATCAGCGGTTCCTTACGGCGCTGCGCATCGAGCGGTATGTCGCCGACCAGTCCGACGCCGGCCGCGCTTTCAACAGCCGCCGGGGTCTTCACCGATTGGTCGAGCCGGTCACGGACAAGCGCGATGAGGGTTCCGAGTACCGCACCCAACACGGCGGCGATCGCCACGTTGCGAAATTTCTTCGGGGTGGCCGGATGCTCCGGCACCTCCGCGCGCTGCTGGACGATGATCTCCGAATCCGGTCTGACCGCCTCATCCGAACTCTCCAGTCCGGCCACCATCGTGACGAACTCGTTGGACAGGGTGTTGGCGATGTCGCGCGCTCGAGACGGGGACGGGTCTGTCACCGTGACATTGATCAAGACCGTATCCGTGGGCGCGACGGCGGTGATTTCGTCCTGCAGTTCCTTCGGGCTCATATCGAGGTTGAGCTTGTCGATGGTGCGCTGCGCGAGATTGCGTCCCGTCAACAGCGGGACGTAGGTGAGAACCCGGCGCTGGGCGAAGATGCCGCCGTCGTTGGTCTGGGTGGCGTTGCCGTCTCCGGTGGCCGACACGAAGAGTACCGTTGATGCCTCGTATCTCGGTGTGACGAGTAATGAATAAGCGAGCGCGCCCAGGACGGCAATGACGATCGCGCCCGAAATGAGAATCCATCGGTCGCGCAACATCTGCCCGAAGTCCTGAACAGTCACTGCGGTCCCTTCAACGCTCTCCCTTTTGACCGGACCCGGTTAATGGTTCCGCGCCGAACAAAAATTTCCCGGTCGATGGATCTGCCGATGGATATCAGGTGGCAGCCTAGCGGGCGGGCGGCGCAGCGGGGCAGGTAAAGAGGCCCGATGCGGTGTGTAATGTGCCCAAACCTTTGTACGGCGGCAATAAATCCATGTCTTATCTGCCGCCGAGCCCGACAAACTCCCCCCACCCTCTGATAAGGGGTCATCCGTCTTGTCCCCGCAGGTATAGTCCACCCGAATTAGGCCGACGAAGCCCAGATGAGGTGAGCCCCCTGTAGTGGTCCAGTCGTTGTGGGACTCTGTTGCCCGAGTGCTCGGGCAGGAAGTATCAATGACGACATGGCAACGAACAAGCGCCGGCGGCACACTCCGGATCAGATCATCCG
>WBZP01001238.1_pt1 | contig 11209 bp, 12 predicted proteins | sample 5204301 | NCBI WGS metagenome assembly WBZP01 (sample SAMN12412401, study PRJNA552823) | activated sludge metagenome | isolation source: activated sludge from nitrification reactor of wastewater treatment plant... | place: USA: Pennsylvania | collected 2017
GGTGTTGTAGGCGAGGCCCAGAGCGGCCCAGAAGGCCATCACCAGGTAGATGAACATGCTCATCCACGAGGCCGGCACGTGGATGAAGATGATGCGGTAGCCCTCGCCCTGCTGGAAGTCGGTCGGCGCGACCACCATGCCGAGCCACAGGCCGGCAAGGCCGAAGACGGTGGCGAGCGCCACGAACCACGGAATCATCTTCCCGGCGAGCGGGTAGAAGCTCTGCGGCGAGGCGTATTTGAACCAGTTGATCAGGCGGTTGTTCACGAGATACTCATTCCAGCGAAATTCTCAAGGCTGCCGCGGTTGCCCACGGCGCGAAAAACACCCCGGCGATGGCCAATGCGCCGAGGATCGACAGGTGCGCCTCGGCGCCCATGCCGGTGACGGTGGCGTCTACCGCGCCGGCGCCGAAGATCAGCACCGGAATATACAGGGGCAGCACCAGCAGCGACACCAGTACGCCGCCGCCGCGCAGCCCGAGCGTCAGCGCCGCACCGATGGCACCGATGCCGGAGAGCGCCGGCGTGCCGATCAGCAGCGATACGGTCAGGATGAACAGTGCATCCATCTCCAGATCGAACTGGATGCCGAGCACCGGCGCCAGCAGCGCCAGTGGCAGGCCGGAGACCAGCCAGTGCGCAATGACCTTGCCGATCACGGTGAGGCCCAGCGGTTGTGGCGCCAGCACCAGTTGTTCCAGCGTGCCGTCACGGTAATCGTCGGCAAAGAGCCGTGGCAGCGACAGCATTGTCGCCAGCAGCGCACCGACCCACAGCACGCCCGGCGCCAGCTTCTTCAGCAACTGTGGTTCCGGCCCGATGCCAAGCGGGAACAGGCTGGCGACGATGATGAAAAAGAACAGCACCGACACGATGTCGGCCTGACGGCGCATCGCCAGCTTCAGGTCGCGCGCGGTGATCGCGACGATCATCCCGATCATGAGAGTTTCAGCTCCCGCACCGTGCCGGCTGGAATGTCGACCGCCTGGTGCGTCGTCAGTACCGCCATGCCGCCGCGTTGCAGGTGAGCCCCGATCAGCCCCGCCAACCAGCCCACTGCCGCCACATCGAGTGCGACAAAGGGCTCGTCGAGCACCCACAGTGCACGCTTCTCGTGCACCAGCCGGGCGAGCGCGACGCGCCGCTTCTGCCCTTGCGACAGGTACTTGCAGGCCAGATCCTCGCGTCCGAGCAGGCCGACGGCCTCCAGCGCATCCAGCGTTTCATCCTCGGACAAGGTCTCGCCGGCGAGTCTGGCGGAGGCCGACAGGTTCTCCAGCGGCGTCAACTCTTCCTTGATCGCGTTGAGGTGGCCCAGATAACAGAGCTCTTCGCGGAATTCCTCGCCGAGGCGGTGAATTTCCTCGCCCTTCCAGCGGATCTCGCCCGCAACCGGATGCGTCAGGCCGCAGATCATGCGCAGCAGCGTCGTCTTGCCGGACCCGTTCCGCCCCTGCAGGAACAGCATTTCGCCGCCCTCGACGCGAAAGCCGACGCCTGCGAACAGGCGGCGATCGCCGCGGACGCATTCCAGATTGGAGGCTTCAAGCATGGGATTTCGGAGGAGGGAGGAGGCAGGACGCTATTCTGAAGGCGCAATTCTAGTCGCAGATTGACCAGAATCAAAAGCGCTGCAAACACTATTGCCTATTGTTTATCCTTTCACATGAATAACTTATCGATGGACCAGGGCGGCGTTCAATTGACGGTGGGGTGGGATGGTGCGCGGATCAGCGCGGCCACCGTCGATTGTCGTCGTCCGCAGGCGGCCCGTCTCCTCGCCGGCCGCCCGGTGGCCGAGGCGGTCGCACTGGCCCCGCGACTGTTCAGCCTGTGCGGGTGTGCGCAGGGCGCCGCGGCGCGACTGGCCGCCGCCGCCGCCGAGGGGCGTGACGAAGCCGGCGAAGTGCAGGCGCTGATGATGCGAAGCGTCGTTCTCGAAGCCATCGGCGAACATCTGTGGCGCCTGTTGCTCGACTGGCCGGCGCTGCTCGGCGTCACGGCGGAAAAATCGACTTTTCTCGAGTGGCGCAAGCGCTTGCTTGCGGTGCAGGCGAGCGGCTGCCTTCCGGAGGAGGTTCTGACGCTTGCCGCCGACCTGCGTGCCTGGCTGGCGGGCCGCCCCCCCAATCCGTTATGCGGCGACCGGAGCAATGCGCCGCCGGTGACCCTGCTGCCCTGGTGCAGTGCCGAGGACTGGGCGGCTGTCGTGATCGACGACGAATTTGCGCAGGCGCCCACGCTGGGCGGTGAGTCGGCCGAAACGGGGGCGCTGGCGCGACAGTCGGACGTGCCGGAAGTGGCGGACCTGCTGATCGATAACCGGCGCGTCGCAGCCCGCATCGCGGCCCGCTGGGCCGACCTGGATTTTCTGGCCGACGGGCTCGCCGAGCCGGGTTTGCTGGGGGGCTGGCTGGATAGCGCGCCGGTCGGGCCGGGCGTCGGCCTGGCCCGGGTCGAAACCGCGCGCGGCCTGCTTCTGCATCTGATGCAGGTCAAGGACGGGCGGGTGGAACGCTATGTTATCGTCGCCCCCACGGAGTGGAATTTCCATGCGCAGGGCGCCTTCGCCGGCGAAATCGTCGGTGCTGCGGCGACGACGCGTGACGAGGCGGAAAGGCTGGCGCGGCGATTGGCGCTGGCGCTCGATCCCTGTGTCAGCTACGAAGTGAGGATCGAGGATGCATGAAATGTCGCTGGCCGAAGGCGTCGTCCAGATCATCGAGGACGCCGCCCGCGAGCAAGGCTTCAGTAAGGTCAAGACGGTATTCTTGGAGATCGGCTGGCTGTCGTCGGTCGAGCCGGATGCCATGGCCTTCTGCTTCGACGCCGTCTCGCGCGGCACGATTGCCGACGGTGCCAGGCTGGAGATCATCGAAGTGCCGGGACGGGGCGAATGTCTTTCCTGCGGGAAGAACGTCGAGATCGGCGCGGTCTTCGATCCCTGCCCGGAATGCGGTGGCTACCCGGTGCACCCGACCGAGGGTACCGAAATGAGAGTCAGAGAACTCGAAGTCGATTAGAACAGACGCAGAACAGACGCAGAGCAGCACACTGGAGGAGCGAGAAGGATGTGTACCACTTGCGGTTGCGCGACCGGTGAAACGCGTATCGAAGGCGAAGCCGTGCACGGGCACGAACACGGCCATGAACACTGGCACGTGCACGAGGATGGCACGGCGCACAGCCATCCCCACCACGATCATGGGGCCTCCCATGCGCATGCGCATGACGAGCATGAACATGCGCATACGCATGCCGACGGTACGACCCATGCCCATCCGCATCACCATCACGGCGAGCATGTGCATGGCCACGCCGGCGCGAACCCGGTCCCGAGTGCCGCGGCACATGCCCACGCACACACCCATGCGGATGGCACGACACATGTTCATCCGCACGTGCACGATGGCGAGCATCACCATACCCACGAAGATGTTCGCGAAGAGGGAGGCGCGGTGCATTACGGCCACGGCCCGGCCGGCGCGCACGCCCCGGGCATGTCGCAGTCACGGATGGTGCAGATCGAGCGCGACATCCTCTCGAAGAACGATGCCTATGCCGCGAAGAATCGCGCCCGCCTCGGCGAGCAGGGCATCTTTGCACTGAACCTCGTTTCCAGCCCCGGCTCCGGAAAGACGACCTTGCTCTGCCGCACGATCGAGGCACTCAAGGGCCGTTATCCGGTGCAGGTCATCGAAGGCGATCAGCAGACCAGCTTCGATGCCGACCGCATCCGCGCCACCGGCGCCGCCGCCCTGCAGATCAATACCGGCAAGGGCTGCCATCTCGACGCACACATGGTTGGCCACGCCATCCAGAAGTTGGCGCCGGTCGACGGCTCGCTGCTCTTCATCGAGAACGTCGGCAACCTTGTCTGCCCGGCGGCTTTCGATCTTGGCGAAGCCCACAAGGTGGCGATCCTTTCCGTCACCGAGGGCGAGGACAAGCCGCTGAAATACCCGGACATGTTCCGCGCCTCGTCGCTGATGCTGGTCAACAAGGTCGATCTGCTGCCCTATCTGAGCTTCGACGTCGACAAGGCGATCGCTCATGCGCGGCGTGTAAATCCGGAGCTGACGGTGATCCGCGTCTCGGCGACGACGGGCGAGGGTTTCGAGGAATGGCTCGGCTGGATCGAAGCCGGACTTTCGGCACAGGGCGAGAAGCGGCAGGAAACGGTCGATGCGCTGAAGCGACGTATTGCCGAACTCGAAACGCAGCTTGCCGGTCGCTAAGTCCTTACCATGCCCGGCACCATCTGCCAGCGCATCCGCGTCACGGGCGTCGTCCAGGGCGTCGGTTTCCGGCCCTTCGTCTGGCGCCTCGCCAAGGAGCTCGACCTGGTCGGCTGGGTACGCAACAGCCCGGCCGGCGTCGAGATCGAGGCCTGCGGCGCGCCGCCCCGCGTCAACGCGCTGATCGAGCGTCTCACCAGGGATGCTCCTCCGCTGGCCCGTGTCGATGACGTGTCGGCGCGGCCCGGCGAAAAGTCGGCCGAGGTCGCCGGCGATTTCCTGATTCTTGAAAGCAGCGGCGGTCGTGCAGCCACGATGATCGGTCACGATACGGCCGTTTGCGCCGCCTGCCTGGCCGAAATGTTCGACCGCAAATCGCGGCGCTGGCGCTATGCCTTCAGTAATTGCACGCACTGCGGCCCGCGCTACACGATCAGCCGCGGGGTGCCGTACGACCGGGCACGTACGGCGCTGGCGTCGTTTCCCCTGTGCCGCGACTGCCGTGAGGAATACGAACAGCCGGCGAACCGCCGCTTTCATGCCGAGGCCAACTGTTGTCCGAAATGCGGCCCCTCGCTGATGCTGGTCGACGAGAGCGGTGCGCAGATCGACGGCGACCCGATCGCTGAAACCCTGAAACTTCTCCGTGGCGGCGGTATCGTTGCCATGAAGGGGCTGGGCGGATTCCATCTCGTCTGCGATGCGACGAACGCGGAAGCGGTGGCGGCCCTGCGCCAACGCAAGGCGCGCGAGGAGAAGCCGTTCGCGGTCATGGTCGCCAACGTGGCCTCCGTTTCGGCGCTGGTGCAGGTCGGCATCGGCGAACCCGGGCTGCTCGAGTCGGCCGAGCGGCCGATCGTGCTGATGAAGAAACGGCTCGCCACCGACGAGAAGCTGCCCGGTGCCGCACCGGGCCTCGCCTGGCTCGGTGTCATGCTGCCCTATACGCCATTGCAGTACCTGCTGTTCCATGAGGCGGCCGGCCGGCCGGTCGGCACGGCATGGCTGGACCGGGCGCAGCCATTGCAACTGGTGATGACCAGCGCCAACCCCGGCGGCGAGCCGCTGGTGACTGGCAACGACGAGGCGCTGCTGCGCCTTTCCGAGATTGCCGATGCCTATCTGCTGCACGACCGGGAGATTGTCGTGCGCTGCGACGATACCGTGCTGCGCTCCACGCCGGGCGGCGCGCAGTTCCTCCGCCGCGCGCGAGGCCAGACACCGCGGGCGATCAAACTGCCGTACGCCGGTCCGGCGACGCTCGCAGTCGGTGGCTGGTTCAAGAATACGGTCTGCGTCACGCGTGGCAATGAAGCCTTCGTCTCCCAGCATATCGGCGACCTCGACAATGCAGCGACCTGTACCTTCCTCGAGGAAACGGTCGAGCATCTGCTCGATGTGCTGCAGGTAAAGCCGGAGCGGGTTGCGCACGACCTCCACCCGGATTTCCATTCGACACGCTTCGCCGCCGATTTCGCCCGCATGCGTGGCCTGCCGGTCATCGCCGTGCAGCACCACCACGCCCATCTGGCGGCCTTGCTGGCCGAGCACGGCATTCGCGAAACGACGCTGGGACTGGCCCTCGACGGGGTCGGCCTCGGTATGGATGGCGGCGCCTGGGGCGGCGAACTGCTGCGTGCCGGGCGGCGCGAGTGTTCTCGCGTCGGTTCGCTCGTGGCGCTGTCGTTGCCGGGCGGCGACCGGGCGGCGCGCGAACCCTGGCGAATGGCAGCGGCCGTGTTGCACAAGCTCGGTCGTGGTGAAGAGATCGCGAAGCGCTACCCGGAGCAGCAGGCCGCAGGGATGCTGGCGCAGATGCTCGACCGCGGCGTGAACTGTCCGCCCAGTTCCAGCCTTGGCCGCTGGTTCGACGCTGCCGCCGGCCTCCTCGGCGTCCGGCAGGTGATCAGCTTCGAGGGACAGGCGGCGATGTTGCTCGAAGGCCTGGCCGAACGGTACGGCGAAATGCTGCCACTCGACCATGGCTGGCGGATCGACGGCGACCAACTGGACCTGACCCCGCTGCTTGCGGCTCTGGCCGATGAAAGCAATCCCGGGCGCGGCGCAGCGATTTTCCATGCCACGCTGGCTGCGGCACTGACCGACTGGGTGCGGCTCCATGCCGAGCCGGGCAGCAAGGTGCTCGGTGGCGGCGGCTGCTTCCTCAATCAGGTGCTGGTGCGCGGCCTGCGCAGCCGGCTGGCGACCCAGGGCCTGCATCTGGTCGAAGCGCAGAAACTGCCGCCCAATGATGGCGGGCTGTCGCTCGGCCAGGCCTGGGTCGCGATGAACACCCTGCTCGACAACGAGGACGACTGACCATGTGTCTTGCACTCCCCTGCCGCATTGTCGCCATCGACGGCGACACGGCGACGATCGACGTCTCCGGCATGAAGAAGGACATCTCGCTGGCGCTGATGGATTACGCGGCGGTCGGCGACTACGTCATCGTCCATGTCGGCTACGCGCTGACGAAGCTCGACCCGGAGGAAGCCGAGAAGACGCTGGCGCTCTTTGCCGAGATGGGCGAGGCGGCATTGCACGAGGCAGCGCGTGAAATACATTGACGAGTTCCGCGACGGCGAACTGGCGCGCGGCCTCTCGGTGGCGATCCGGCAGGCCGCGGATCCCGGGCGCCGCTATCACTTCATGGAGTTCTGCGGCGGCCACACGCACGCCATCTCGCGCTACGGCGTTTCCGATCTGCTGCCCGACAACGTGCGCATGATCCACGGGCCGGGCTGCCCGGTCTGCGTGCTGCCGATCGGTCGCGTCGACATGGCGATCCGCCTCGCCCTCGAATGCGGCGTCATCCTGTGCACCTATGGCGACACGCTGCGCGTCCCCGCGTCGGACAGCCTGTCGCTGATGAAGGCGAAGGCGCGCGGCGGCGACATCCGCATGGTCTATTCCAGCGCCGATGCGCTGAAGGTCGCGCAGGCGAACCCGGACAAGCAGGTCGTCTTCTTCGCCATCGGCTTCGAGACGACGACGCCACCAACGGCAGTCGCCATCAAGCAGGCGCAGGCGCTCGGGCTGAAGAACTTCTCCGTGCTGTGCTGTCACGTGCTGACGCCATCGGCAATCAGCACCATCCTCGAATCGCCGGAAGTGCGGCAGTGGGGCACCGTTCCGCTCGACGGTTTCATCGGCCCGGCACATGTGTCGACGATCATCGGCAGTCAGCCCTACGAATTCTTCGCCGAGGAATACCGCAAGCCGGTGGTCATCGCCGGTTTCGAGCCGCTCGACGTGATGCAGGCGATCCTGATGCTCATCCGGCAGGTGAACGAAGGCCGTGCCGTGGTCGAAAACGAGTTTTCGCGGGCGGTCACGCGCGAGGGCAACGTCAAGGCGAAGAACCTCGTCGCCGAAGTGTTCGAACTGCGCCGCCAGTTCGAGTGGCGCGGGCTGAACGTCGTGCCGTATTCGGGCCTGCGCATCCGCAAGGAATTCGCCGACTTCGATGCCGAGAAGCGATTTCCGGTCGAGTATGTCTCGGTCGCCGACAACAAGGCCTGCGAATGCGGCGCCATCCTGCGCGGCGTCAAGAAACCGCAGGACTGCAAGATCTTCGGCACCGTGTGCACGCCGGAAAACCCGGTAGGCTCGTGCATGGTTTCTTCCGAGGGCGCCTGTGCGGCGCACTACACCTACGGTCGCTACAAGGATTTCCAATGAGTGAAGTGAAGCGCGGCTATGTCCGTCCCCTCGACATCAAGCACGGCCGCATCGATCTCTCTCACGGTTCCGGTGGCCGTGCCATGGCACAGCTGATCGAGGAGCTGTTCTCCGCCGCCTTCGACAACGAGTATCTGCGCCAGGGCAACGACGGCGCCCTGCTGCCCGTCCCTGCGGGTGGGCGGATGGTGATGGCCGCCGACGCACACGTCGTCTCGCCGCTGTTCTTCCCCGGCGGCGACATCGGCTGCCTCTCCGTACACGGCACGATCAACGACGTCGCGGTGATGGGCGCGAAGCCGCTGTGGCTGTCGGCCTCGTTCATCCTCGAAGAGGGTTTTCCGCTCGCCGACCTCAAGCGCATCGTCGAGTCGATGGCGGCGGCAGCGAAGGAAGCCGGCGTTCCGATCGTGACCGGTGACACCAAGGTCGTCGAGCAGGGCAAGGGCGATGGCGTCTTCATCACGACGACCGGCGTCGGCATCGTCCCCGAGGGCACGAATCTCTCCGGCGATCTCGCTCAGCCGGGCGACAGGATCCTCGTTTCCGGCACGCTGGGCGACCACGGCATGGCGATCATGGCCGAGCGCGAATCGCTCGGCTTCTCGGCGCCGATCCGGTCGGATACTGCGGCACTGCACGGCCTGATTGACGCACTGCTGGCGAGCGGTGCGCAGGTGCGCGTGCTGCGCGACCCGACGCGTGGCGGCCTGGCGACGACGCTGAACGAGATCGCCCGCCAGTCGAAGGTCGGCATGATGCTGCAGGAAAAGGCGCTGCCGGTGAATCCGGAAGTGGCCGCAGCCTGCGAGTTCCTCGGGCTCGACCCGCTCTATGTCGCCAACGAGGGCAAGCTGGTGGTGATCGTCGCAGCGGAAGATGAGGCGAAGGCGCTTGCGGCGATGCGCACGCATCCGCTCGGGCAGCGTGCGGTAACGGTCGGTTCGGTGCACGAGGATCCGCACCACTTCGTGCAGATGACGACCGCCTTCGGCGGCAAGCGCATCGTCGACTGGCTGACGGGGGAACAGCTCCCCCGCATTTGCTGACCGGCTAGCGGTAATCCGAAATGACGACGGCCGCCACTTCGTTCAGTTCATCGAAGACCATGCGTCGTGCGTCGGCGTGGTCTGCGGCGTTGTCGACCGAGAAGCACTGCGTGCGGCCATCCGCGAAGCGGACGGCGGCGATGAACCGTGGAGCGTTCTGTTTGCGCGCACGGCGAGGTGCGGCGGTGCTGCGTTTTCGTGAAGCGGAGGCCATGTCGAATTCCCTGAGCGTTGCGCCTTCTGTGAGGTGTGGAACGCATGCTAACCAAAGCGAAGTGATTGAAAAATCAGACGAAAGTTATAGTCGTATGCATTTGGTTTGCGCGCGTCGCGCGAAGCCTTGCGATGTCTGCAACTGCGATGTTTCGTCCGGATCGAAAAAACCCGCACGGCATGGAGCCCGATAGAGCGAAATGCGCATACTGTTCCTGACCCACACCTTCAACAGCCTGACGCAGCGGCTCTATTGCGAGCTGAGCGAGCGCGGCCATCTCGTTTCCATCGAGTTCGACATCGCCGATCCGGTGGCGGAAGAGGCGGTGGCGCTGTTCAGGCCGGATCTGATCGTCGCTCCCTATCTGCGGCGCGCGATTCCCGAGTCGATCTGGCAGAAGCACACTTGCCTGATCGTGCACCCCGGGATCGTCGGCGATCGCGGCCCGTCGGCACTCGACTGGGCCATTCAGGAACAGGCGCCTGAATGGGGTGTTACCGTGCTGCAGGCAGAAGCGGAAATGGACGCCGGGCCTATCTGGGCCGAGGAGCGCTTTCCGCTGCGCGTTGCGAAGAAGTCCAGCCTCTACCGCAACGAAGTGACCGAGGCGGCGACACGGGGCGTACTCAGGGCGGTGGCCGCTTTTGCCGCCGGCGCTTTCGTGCCGACGCCCCTCGATTACGGAAATCCGGCAGTGCAGGGCCGTCTGCGGCCACTGATGAAGCAGTCCGAGCGTGTGATCGACTGGTCTCGCGACACGACGGCGACGGTGCTGGCGAAGATCAATGCGGCTGACGGTTTCCCCGGCGTCGCCGATACGCTCTTCGGTGCGCCCTGCCATCTCTTCGACGCGTGCGCCGAAAGCGTCCTCAAGGGCGCTCCCGGCGAACTGATTGCCCGCCGCGAAACGGCGCTCTGCCGGGCGACGGTCGACGGTGCGGTGTGGCTTGGCCACATAAAGCGCGGTGACGGCGTGCATCCTTTCAAACTGCCGGCCACGCTGGCCTTCGCCGACGAGGCGGGTGCGCTGCCCGAAGCGATGCTCGACGGCTGGTGGGCGCAGCAGCACGACACCTGGCAGGACATCCGCTATGAGGAGGCGCAGCATGTCGGCTTCCTGCATTTCGATTTCACCAACGGCGCGATGGGCACGCAGCAGTGCGCGCGCCTGCTCGCTGCCTACCGTTGGGCGCTGACGCGGCCGACGAAGGTGATCGTCCTGATGGGCGGCCGCGACTTCTGGTCGAACGGCGTGCATCTCAACCTGATCGAAGCAGCGGCGAGCCCGGCCGATGAATCATGGGCCAACATCAATGCCATCGACGATCTGGCCGAGGCGATCATCCGCACCGAGTCGCATCTCACCGTCGCAGCCGTGCAGGGCAATACCGGTGCCGGCGGCTGTTTCCTGGCGCGGGCTGCCGATTTCGTCTGGATGCGCGATGGTGCGCTGATGAATCCGCACTACAAGAACATGGGCAATCTCTACGGTTCGGAATACTGGACCTACCTGCTGCCGCCCCGCGTCGGTGACGAGGGTGCGCGCGCCATCATGCAGAACCGGCTGCCGCTCACCGCGAAGGCCGGTGTCGCCAACGGTTTCATCGATGCCTGCCTCGCTGCCGATATCGATGCCTTCCGCGTCGATGTCGCGCGTCGCGCTGCCGAGCTGGCGAATGACCCCGGTCTGGGCCCGCGCCTGGCAGCGAAGCGCGAGAAGCGCGCCGCCGATGAAGCGGTGAAACCGCTGGCGCAATACCGCGCCGAGGAGCTCGACCAGATGCGCCGCAATTTCTACGGCTTCGACCCGAGTTACCACGTGGCGCGTTTCCACTTCGTGCTCAAGTCGCCGCAGTCCTGGACGCCGCGGCATCTGGCGAAGCATCGCGACCTCGACTGGGTGGTGCCCGCATGAACCGGCCGAAACTGCCCTCCGTCCTCGTCGTCGACGACGAGGTGCGCTCGCTCGAAGCCCTGCGACGCACGCTGGAGGAGGATTTCGAGGTCTTTACCGCCGCTGATGCC
>WBZP01006812.1_pt1 | contig 11206 bp, 8 predicted proteins | sample 5204301 | NCBI WGS metagenome assembly WBZP01 (sample SAMN12412401, study PRJNA552823) | activated sludge metagenome | isolation source: activated sludge from nitrification reactor of wastewater treatment plant... | place: USA: Pennsylvania | collected 2017
GCGCTAGGTTTCCGCAAAATCCCTCTGCGGCGCTGAATGCTTCTGGCATCGCCGAAGCGAACCGAGCCCGGCGTTGCGCCGGAACAACGCTTTCCCGCGCGCCGGCCCGGCAGCGCCCCTCTAGCCGTTGCTGACGGGCTTGAAACCTGTTAGCTTGGAGCAGGAATTAGAAACGACATTAGAAATATGCTATTTTGGTATTGATTTTATTGGGGATATTTGGATGATGAGAGCGATAGTCAGGGCCTTGGCCGCTGCCGCGATTCTGGCGGCGGGATCGCTGCATCAGGCGACCGCGCAGGACACTCGTTTCGACATCGTGCGATTTCAGGTCGAGGGGAACACCTTGCTGCCGGCGGAACGGGTCCAGGCGCTGGTTGCGCCCTTTGTCGGCCGCGGCCGGGTTTACGGCGACGTGCAGATGGCCCTGGAAGCTCTCGAAGGCGAGTTTCGCCGTGTGGGCTACGGTACTGTCCAGGTATATGTTCCGGAGCAGGAACTCACCAGCGGCGTGGTCCGGCTGCAGGTCACCGAATCCGTGATCGGCAAGGTGACTCTCACGGGCAACAAATTCTTCGATGACGCCAATGTGCGCACCAGCCTTCGGCAACTGCGGGAGGGCGAGCCGCCGAACACGCGCCTGCTCTCCGAAAACATCCAGCTCGCCAATGAGAATCCTGCGAAGAAGATCGAAGTCACCCTCGGCGCGGCGGAAGAACAGGGCAAGGTGAACGCAAAGGTTTCCGTCACGGACGAGGACCCTCGGAAATACATCGTCACTTTCGACAACACGGGCAGCGCCGCCACCGGCAACCATCGCCTCGGCATTGCTTACCGCAACGCCAACGTCGGCGATCGCGACCAGGTGCTGACGGTTGCCGCCACAACGTCGCCCGATGCGCCGAAAAGTGCCAAGGTCGAGATCTTTTCGGTGGCCTACAAGATTCCGCTGTATGCCTTCGGCGACAGCATCGACCTCATCTACGGCAAGTCGTCCGCAGACACACCCAGCACGCAGGCCACCGGATTCAACCTTGCGGGCAAGGGAGAGGTCTTCGCCGTACGCTGGAATCATTACTTTCCGCGCCAGGGCGAGTACAGTTCGCGCCTGGTCGGCGGCTTCGACTACAAGTACATCAACGCGCGCCGTACAACCAATGGCGTGCCGGGCAACATCGATCCGCCCCTTGGCGACGGAGCGTTCACGCCCCACACCTTGCGCCCACTGTCGTTGGCCTACATCGGGCAACTCCAGAGCCCGGGCCGGAACCTCGACTACAGCGTGAGCGCGGCCAAGAACATCTCGCTCGGCAGCAGCTATTCCTACACGACGCTTCAAGGAATCAGCGGCGTCGACCGCTACACATTGCTCGGTGGTCGCTCGGTTCCCAACGATTTCGAGTTGTTCAAGGGCAGCATCGGTCTGGCGCAGGTCCTGCCCGCCGACTGGGCCCTGCGCCTGGCAGTCAGCACCCAGTACGCTCCCACCGCGCTGCCCGCTGCAGAACAGTTCAGCCTCACCGGCGCCGGCACCGTGCGCGGTTTCGGCGAAGGTGTGGTGCGCATGGATAGCGGTTATGTGGCTAACATCGAGGTGTATAGCCCCGACGTGGCGAACCGGCTCGGCGTGCCGGGGAACCTGAAGGTCCTCGCGTTCTACGATTTCGCCCACGGCCGCAACAAGGATACGTCAAGCAACCGTTCGCCTTGGGTCACGCCTTTCGAAAAGGCCAGCATCGCCAGCTTGGGCGCCGGCATCCGATATGCCTACAGCAAGGATGTCTCGTTCAAGTTCGATCTGGCACGGGTGATGGATGCCGGTCCGGTGAACATCAATCCGGGTTCGTCCGACTGGCTGCTGTCCGGAGTCGGCGGCAATCCCGCCAACACCGAGGGCAGGGGTGACTGGCGTGGCCATTTTGGCCTTCAGGTCGGGTTCTGAGACTTATTTCATACCGGACCACAAGAAATTCGCTTAGATTAGGGCGACCTGCCGCCTGTTGGAGTAAGCCATGATGCGTCCGAGCAAACACCCAAGCCCTAGGCTGATCGCCCGCCAACGCCTGCTGGCGGCGGCCGTAGCGTCGTGTTTCGCCACCGCGCCGGCACTTGGCGCCGGCGCCTTGCCCGCGGGAGCCACCAATCTGGTGGGTGTCCCGGCGCAGAACATCGTTTATGGCACCAACAGCCTGACGATTACCACCGCCGCCGCCCGCTCCGCTGCCGACTGGGCGCAGTTTTCCATCGGCGCCGGCAATCGCGTCGACATCCTCCAGCCCAGCGTTTCCAGCGCCATGCTCAACCGGGTGTTGTCGGCCGATCCCTCGCGCATCTACGGTACCCTCACCTCCAACGGCCAGGTCTTCCTGGTCAATCAGGCCGGCATTCAGATTGGCCCCGGCGGCATGATCGATACCGCCCGCTTCGTCGCCTCGACGCTCAACCTCAGCCCCGAAAACTTCCTGGCCGGACGCCTCAACTTCGACGCCACGCCGGGTGCCGGCAGCGTGAGCAACCAGGGCACGATCACCACGCCACTGGGCGGATCGGTGTATCTGATCGCGCCGAACGTCAGCAATGAAGGCATCATTCGCACCCCGCAGGGCGAAACCATCCTGGCGGCCGGGCAGACGGTGAGCTTGATCGACACGGCCACGCCTGGCGTCAAGGTCGATATCACCGGCGCCAAAGGCAATGCCACCAACCTCGGCACGATCACCGCCGAAGCCGGACGCATCGGCATTGCCGGGGTGTTGGTTAGAAACTCGGGCACGCTCAACGCCTCGTCCCTGGTCAGCGAGGGCGGGCGGATCTTCCTCAAGGCCAGCCAGGACGCCTATGTCGATGGCGCCGGCCGCATCGTCACCACCGGCACCCGCGGTGGCAAAGTCGAAGTTCTCGGCGATCGCGTCGCGGTGACGGATCAGGCCGAAATCGATGTCTCGGGTGCCACCGGCGGCGGCACGCTCCTCGTCGGCGGCGACTACCAGGGCAAGAACCCCGACGTGCACAATGCCGGCAGCACCTATTTCGGTTCCGACGCCCGTCTCAAGGCCGACGCGACGGACCATGGCGACGGCGGCAAGGTGATCGTTTGGGCTGACGGCACGACGCGGGCCTACGGCACTATCAGCGCGCGCGGCGGGGCGAATGGTGGCAATGGCGGATTTGTCGAAGTATCAGGGAAGAGGCAGTTGTATTACGAAGGGTTTGCCGACCGGCGCGCGCCCAAGGGCAAGGCCGGCAGCTTGCTGCTTGATCCGGATGAGGTCGAGATCGGCTACGGCGGGACCATTGCGTGGACAACCATTGTCTCGAACCTCTATGGGGGCAACGTCGACCTTACAGCTACTGGCGTAGGTAGCGGCAATATCAAGATTCTCGACGATGGCAGTTTTTCCACTACCAACCGTTTCGGCTTGCTTGCCAAAAACAATATCGACACCAACGGCAGGCAAGTTACCAACCTCGACTCTGGCGACTTTGTTCTCGTCGCGGGCTGGAATGGCAGCAGTCCAGCGACTGCGCCGGGGGTTTCAGGCACGACCGGTTCCATTACCGGTGCCGGGAATTTCAGCACGGCCGGCGGCAACTTCACCGCCTTGGCGGCAGGCTCTGTCGCGCTTGGCGCCATCACCACCGACGCCTCGATCAGTGGCGCCAATGCCGGCAACATTACGATCAGCGGTACCAGCATCACGCTGGGAAATCTCGGTGCGAATGGCGCGGACGGCAGTTCCTCTGCCCCCACCGGCGGCAGAGGTGGTGAGATTCGGGTTACCGCGAGCGCCGGCGACATCAGTCTTGGCGGTGTTTCGGCGAAGGGCGGAAATGGCTACGGCTCCTCGGGATGTTGTTCCTTCCAAAACGGCGGCGACGGCGGCAACGGCGGCAAGATCATCCTGACCGCCAGCGGCATGATCGTCGCCAGCGGTACCCTGTCCGTCTATGGTGGCCATGGCGGCGACGGCGCCGAGGGCGGCAAGGGTGGCAACGGCGGCAACGGCGGTGACATTACCTTGCTTGCGGGCGGCGCCATTGACCTGCAGAACGTCGAGGCCTGGGGCGGTTGGGGCGGGTCGGGGGGCAGGCATTCGTTTGATGGTCCGGGCGGCAATGGCGGCAACGGCGGCAACGGCGGCACCGTTCAAATCACCGGCAGCAGCATTTCGGTTGGCGAAATCAATGCCTCGGGCAGTTCCGGGGGCCATGGCGCGGATGGCAACGGCTCGAGTTATGACGGCGGCGCCGGCGGCGCTGGCGGCGACGGCGGCAAGGTGGCGCTCACCGCCAAAACGGGTGGGGTCGTCGTTGGCGGCAGCATTTCGGCCAATGCCGGTTGGGGCGGTCATGGCGGTCACGGCGGAAGCAGCGATGGCGGCGATGCCGGCGGGTTTGGCGGCGCGGGCGGCAAGGGCGGCACGGGTGGCAGCGTGCAGGTCGATGCGCTGTCGCAGATCAGTATTACAGGGAGTATTGGCGTCGACGGCGGCGAGGGCGGCAATGGCGGCCATGGCGGCTATGGCAGCAGCAGCGCGCTGGCGGCAACGCCGGCCACGGCGGCAACGGTGGCAACGGTGGCAGCATCTTGTTGTCCGCCGGCACGGCCATCAGCGTCGGCGATCTGTGGGCGAACGGCGGCAACGCCGGCAACGGCGGTTACGGTGGTAGCGGCTCTACCGGCGGCGCCGGCGGCAATGGCGGCAACGGCGGGAATGGCGGCAGCATCTCGCTGACCGCCGGCACGGCCATCAGCGTCGGCGGTCTGTGGGCTAACGGCGGCAACGGTGGTTATGGTGGAAATGCCGGCAGCGGCTCTACCGGCGGCGCTGGCGGCAACGGCGGCAATGGCGGCAATGGCGGTTCGATAAAGCTGAGCGTCGCCGGAGATTTCAACAACTCCAGCGATGGAGGGAACGTGTCGGTCGGCAGCATTTCCGCGCGAGGCGGCGCCGGCGGCGCCGGTGGTCGCGGCGGCGACGGTGGCGGCAGTTCTTCCGGCGGCAATGGGGGCGCAGGCGGCGCCGGCGGCAACGGCGGCGCGGGCGGCACGGTCGCGGTGACTGCCGGTTCCATTACCTTGGCGGACAGCATCACGGTCGATGCTTATGGCGGCGACGGTGGCCGTGGCGGCAACGGCGGGCGCGGCGGCAGCGGTAGCAGCTGCAGCGAATGTGGTTCCTTTGGCGGAGGAGGCTTTGGCGGCACCGGCGGCAACGGTGGCACCGGCGGGCGAGGCGGCACCGTGAGCTTAATGACGAGCGGCGCCATCGCGCTAACAGGCGGCACATTCACCGCACGGGTGCACGGCGGCAACGGCGGTTCGGCCGGTTCCGGTGGTTCGGCCGGTTATGGCGGTTCGACGGGTGCCAGCGGCGCCGGCGGCAACGCCGGCGATGGAGGCGCGGCAAGTATCGCTGCAGGTGGCAGCATCACTTTCGCTGGCGGGACGATCAGCATCGACGCCAGCGGCGGCAGCGGCGGCAGTGGTGGCTCGGGTTCCTCGAATGGACTCGATGGCAACAATGGCAGTACCTTGATCGGCGCCACGGGCGACATGAGTGTGGGAGGGTCGAATTTCGGTTCCATGTACGGCGGCCTGGGTCTTTTTGCCGGCGGTACGCTGAACATCACGGACAACCTGTGGGTTAACTCGGGAAGTCTGGTTCTCGGCGGCGGCGCTGTCGTGCTTAACGGGACACAGGCGGGCTCAAGTTACGACACATTGGTGGCCGCCGGCAGCCTGCTGCTCGATTCGGGTGCGTCCATGCTGGCCGATGGCAATCTGGTCGTGATCGCCGGCTCGGTGATGCTCGACAATGGCAGTTATCTGTCGTCTGGCGTCAATACCAGCGTCACAAGCGTCGGCGACATCAGGCTTAACAACGGGTCCACCATCTATGCAGGCAACGACATCCAGCTCAATCTGGCCGGTCCCACGTCCACCCTCTACCTGAACGACATGCCAGCGGCCTCGCCGTCTTCCGTCCAGGCAAACTCGCCGGATACGATTTACCTCAACTATCTCGGACGCTCATCCGGAGGTCTGGTGGTGGACGGGGGAATCGTCGACAACGCGCGCAATTTCAGGACCGAGGAAGGTGGCAGCGGCTTCTTTGCCAACGGCTTGCCGGCTTTTTCCGGGGCCGGTCTGGAGGTCACCTACCTGAACCTCGACGGGCCACCCGGCGATTTCTTCAATACGATCGCCAAATTCCTGGGCAGCAACGAGGGTTCGGACGAGACTGACAAGAAGCGCAAGGCCAAGAAGGTCGGAATGTGCCGGTCTTGAGCGTGCCGCCCCCCATTCCGATGCTGACGGCCAGCGGCCGATCGAGGAAGCCAACATGAAAAATGCCTTGTCGAGAATTGCGTTTCGATCCGCGCGCCGGATTGCCCTCGTGGCTGCGGCCTTGTCCCTGCCGTTCCCATTTGTCGTTGCACAGGCCGGTCAGGCGGGCGAGATAACGCATCTTTCCGGCGTGCTGTCGGTGGCGCGCGCAGACGGCAGCAAAGCCCTGCTGTCTTCCAGGTCCGGCGTGCTGGAAGGCGACACGCTGACCACCGAGCAGGGAGCCTATGCCCGCGTCAAGTTCGTCGATGGCGCCGAGGTGGTGATGCGGCCGGGAACGCAGATCAAGGTGGAGGCCTACCAGTACGAGGAGGCCAAGCCGGCATCCGACAACATGCTGCTGTCGATGTTCAAGGGCGGCCTGCGCGCGATTACCGGCCTGCTCGGCAAACGCAGCCAGAATCGCGTCGCCTTCCAAACCCAGACGGCCACCATCGGTATCCGTGGCACGACCTTCAACGGCTTGCTCTGCCAGGGCTCGGATTGCGCCGGGATGACCAACGCCAGCGGTCAGCCGCTGTCGAACGGGCTCCATGTCGAGGTCGTCGACGGCGCGATCGTGGTCAGCAACGCCGCCGGGCAGCAGGTGTTCGGCCTCGGCGAGTTCGGCTTCGTCAAGGACGCCGGCACAGCGCCGGTCCCAGTGCCGCCAGGGCAGGGCATGAAATTCACGCTGCCGGCCGGCCAAGGCGGCGCGCGCACCGGCGGGACGACCGGCGACGACGAATGCGCGCTCTAGGCGGAGCCCGACCGGCCGCTCATGGGCGTCTCGCTGACCTTTACTGACGAGCAGTTCACCCTCGCGCCGCTGTTCATGGATTTCCTCTACCGCCATTTCCGTGGCGGTTTCGAGGACCAGCGATGGCATGACCAACTCGCCGAGGGCCTGACGCACGACGACCAGGTGGTGCGCACCGCGAATGCCCATGCGCCTGAAATGATGGCCGACCCCAAGGCGCAGCGAGCCGTGCTGCGCAGCTACGAGTTGCTCTCCGCCTTTCTGACGGGGAATTCCGAGCAACTCAAGCCCTTTCATTACCGCTACAACTTCATCTGCGTCGTCGGCGCGCCGCGTCACGGCGGCTCTTACCTGACCAAGCAGTTGTTCCGTTCCCTGGGTTTCGAGGCCCGCCGCGTGCCCAACGCGATCGCCCACGACGGCTTTCCCGACGCCACGCCCTTCGATTTCGACCAAGGCTACAGCGCCTACACGCGCATGATGCACAACATGGCCGAGTACCTGGCAATGGTCGAGCTCTACTTCGCCAACAGCCGAGCCTTCGACAACATGATCCCGGTGCCGAAGAAGGCCACCAAGGCGGCTTACCAGGGCGGCTTTTTCGACCGCGTGTTCGGACCGAACGCCGAATACCTGATCACCCTGCGCCATCCGGTGCCCGCCTGCATTTCGACGTACGAGAAATCCGGCGGCCTGCCGCCGCAAGGCCGTTTCGCCGTGCGCGGCAACATCGAGACCTGGGTACGGCGCGACAACATCTATGCCGGCGTGGCGGCGGATCGCATCGAGCAGATGGGCTATTTCGACGTCTATCTGAGCTACTGGGAGCACTATCACTACAACCTGCTCCTCACCGGCTTGCGCCTGAATCCGAAATGGCAGGTCATTGCTTACGGCAAAGAGCGCATGGAAAACCTCGCCGCCGGACTCCATCGCCGCTTTGGCAGCCCCGCAGCGCCGGAAGAATTCAAGGTGTTCGACCAGACCTCGCGCCACCCCGACTGGATGGGCCAGGCCGAGCCGGTCGTGCGACGCGTTCACGATGTATGGCGCCGCGCCGGCGTGCCCTTCCCGCTGGCCGAGGTGATGGAGGCGTGGTAGCCGATCGCGCGGCCGTCGGCTGATCACATTTCAGCCGCATTCCTGGTTGGAAATGCGCCCTCGTTCAGGCCCCTGGCTTGTTGGACCAGGCTCGCTTACGAATGACGTTCGGAAGCTGTCATGGTCTATCCGGTTGCTACTTCGCTTTCGCCACGCGCCCCATCAGGTAGAACTCGTCGTTCGGCCGCATCGCGGTCATGTTGGCCATGCGGTTCGACAGCGCGAAAAAGGCCGCCACGGCGCCGATGTCCCAGATGTCTTCGTCATTGAAACCGTGGTCGCGTAGCGCGATGAAATCGGCGTCACTTATCGCGGCGGAGTCGAGTGCCACCTTCATCGCGAAATCCAGCATTGCTTTCTGGCGTGGGGAGATGTCGGCCTTGCGGTGATTGATCGCGACCTGGTCCGCCAGCAGCGGGTTCCTGGCCCGAATGCGCACCAGCGCACCGTGGGCAATCACGCAATAGGTACAGCCGTTGGCGTTCGACGTGGCGACCACGATCATTTCGCGTTCGGCTTTGGTCAGACCGCTATCTTTTTCCATCAGCGCATCGTGGTAGGCGAAGAAGGCCCGCCACTCGGCGGGGCGATGCGCCAGCGCGAGAAACACGTTGGGGACGAAGCCGGATTTTTCCTGCACCTCGAGGATTCGGGTGCGCATGTCTTCCGGCAGATCTTCCAGCTTCGGTAACGGGTAGCGGCTGATCGGTGGATTTGTCATGATGTCCTCGTTGAATTGGCCGGCGTGTCGAGGTATTTTACGCAATCACCCCGTCACGGAGATCTTCATGACTTTGTCCCGAAACAAGGCCGCGATCAAGAGCGGCCCCCAGGCACACTTCGACAGCCTGATGCCGCAAGCATCGGTCACCCGCCGTTCGTTCATCGCCAGCGCAGTCGGCGCCGGCTTCGCCCTGGCCGTGCAACCGGTTTCCGCGCAGACGGCGATCAAGACCGATGCGGCCGGGCTGCTCGCCGGCGAGGTCGCGATTCCCACGGCCGATCGGGACTTGCCCGGCTATCGCGCGATGCCCGCGGGCGGCACCAAACTGCCGACGGTGCTGGTGATCCACGAAATATTCGGCGTTCATGAGTACATTCGCGACGTCTGCCGTCGGCTGGCCAAGGCCGGTTATCTGGCTGTCGCCATCGACATGTACATACGTCACGGCGAAACGTCGAAGATGCTCAACGTCCTGGAAATCATGGCGGGACCCGTCGCCGCGTCATCGGACGCCGAGCACATGGCCGACCTCGATGCCGTCGCGGCCTGGGCGGCAAAGAACGGGGGCGATCCGAATCGATTGGGGATCACCGGGTTCTGTCGCGGCGGCCGCACCACCTGGCTTTACGCGGCGCACAATTCCAAACTCAAGGCTGCCGTGGCATGGTACGGGCCACTGGAAGGAGCGCCGAACGCCAAGCAGCCGAAATGGCCGATCGATCTTGCGTACCAGTTGAAGGCACCGGTGCTCGGCCTCTATGGCGGCCAGGATCAGGGCATCGACGCCGACCAGATCGCGGATATGGAGGATGCGCTGAAGAAGGCCGGCGGCGTTTCGACGATTCACGTGTTCCTCGACGCGCCACATGCGTTTCACGCCGACTACCGGCCGACCTATCGCAAGGAGGCCGCCGAAGAAGGCTGGAAGCGGATGCTGGAGTGGTTCCGCCGGCACGGTGTCTGAAAGCGAACGCCGCGGTCGGCGGCCGTGGCTGATCACCGGTGATCCCGATGCCGGATGGCTCTTCGATTCTCCGCCCTGACTACCCGACAGCGGCGGCCACCGCCGCAAGCACCTTCAGCCCCTTCTGCTGCCCAGCGTTTTCAAACGGCGGTAAAGCGTCCGTTCCGACAGGCCGAGGTGGCGGGCGAGCGCTTTCCGATCGCCGTCGAAAGTGCGTACCGATTCCTCGAATGAGCCCGCGTCCCGAGGGGAGAAGTCGTGCGCAACAGGCAGGACGCCTGCCGCCGAAGTCGGGAGCGTCCCCTGCTCAATCGCCAGCTCCAGCGGCAGGTGTTGCAGGCGAATCTCATCGTCGTCGCACAACAGGCAGGCGCGTTCGAGAATATTGCGTAATTCGCGCACATTTCCCGGATAGTGATAGCGGCTCAGCCAGTCGACCGCTGCCGATGACAAGCGCTTGGGCGCACGGCCGCCGGCGATCCGGCCGAGCAAGGTTTCGGCCAACAGCAGGACATCATTGCCACGCTGGCGTAGCGGCGGCAGGCGAATCGGAAAGATGTTCAGCCGGTAGAACAAGTCTCGCCGGAAGAGACCCTCGGCCACCATTTCCGCCAGTGGGCGATGGGTTGCGGAAACCACGCGAAGCTCGGCCTTGCGCAATTCCGGCGAACCCACCCGACGGTAGGTGCCGGTTTCCAGCAAACGTAGCAGCTTGACCTGGACGGAGAGCGGGATGTCGCCCAGTTCGTCGAGAAACAAGGTGCCGCCGGACGCCGCCTCGACCAGCCCGCTGGTGCGTGTCGTGGCCCCCGTGAAAGCGCCGCGTTCATGACCAAACAAGGCGCTCTCGAACAAGGTTTCCGGCAGCCCGGAACAGTCCACGGCGACGAAAGCGCGTTTGGCGCGGCGACTGATCTGGTGGATGGCATGGGCGACGAGTTCCTTGCCGGTCCCCGACTCTCCCTGAAGCAACACCGAGGCGTCCGAAGGCGCCACCCGCGCGACCAGTTCCATCATGTCCAGAAAGGCCGGCGAACGACCGATCAGGCCCTGGGCATCGACAAGACCGCGTGCTCCCGGCAGGGGCTCCAGCTTTTCGATGAAGTAGGCGATCGCGCCGCGTTCATCGCGAATAGGCGACAACTCGATGTTCTGCGGTGGCTCCGGTCGTTTGGACAGGTGCCGGGGCTGGATAAGCTAAGGCCGGGTGGAGAGGTTGATGCCCCGGACTTTGTTTTGTGGTCAATGGCGTGATGCTGCGGTTCCCCTGGAAGGCTGTCAAGGGGACCGTGGAATAAATGCGAGCGGCGTGAGAAGGTTCGCGAT
>WBZP01006814.1_pt1 | contig 11203 bp, 15 predicted proteins | sample 5204301 | NCBI WGS metagenome assembly WBZP01 (sample SAMN12412401, study PRJNA552823) | activated sludge metagenome | isolation source: activated sludge from nitrification reactor of wastewater treatment plant... | place: USA: Pennsylvania | collected 2017
CATGGTGTCTCCGGTACGAACGAATGTGCCCGGGACGATACCGGCTCAGCGGCGGCTGCGCGACGCGCTTTGACAGCCTTTGGCTACATCACGTAGGTTGCTTCCACTTTGTAGATTCGAGGTCTTCCGATGACCACTGCCGCCGCCCCCACGGGCGTCCCCACCATGCTCGGACACATCGCACTGCGCGTGCGCGACATCGACCGCTCGGTCGCGTTCTATCGAGATGCCCTTGGCCTGACGGTGAAGAACCACGGGCGCGTGGCATTCCTCGGCTCACGGCCGGAGGCTTCTCACGAGATTGCCCTGTTCCCTCTGCCCGCCGAGGCCGAAGGCCCGGACCCGAAGCGGGTGGGGATGTACCACATGGCCTGGGAGATGGCCTCGTTCGAAGACCTCCAGGCGCTCCACAAGCGCCTCGTGGACCAGGGCGTGAAAATCGTTGGCTACAGCGATGGGCAGTGCAACGTGATGTTCGTGGACCCGGACGGCAACGAACTCGAAGCCATCTGGGAACCGGCTCCGGAAGTGATCAAGCAACTGAAGGATGAGGGCCGCTGGCCGAAGCTGGAGCGCATCCCGGGATTCTAAGCGAATCGACAATCGTCAATCGTCAATCGACAATCCGCGCACGGCCCACGCCGAATCGTGAATCGTGAATCGTGAATTGAACCTGCTCCTCGTCCACGGCCCGAACCTCAACCTCCTCGGCGAACGCAAGCCGGAGATCTACGGACGTACCACGCTACTCGACATCGAGGCGGACGTGGCGGGAGTGGCGGGCTCGCGGGGCGCGGCCGTGCTCTGCTTCCAGAGCAATCACGAGGGAGCCCTCATCGACTTCCTCCACGAACATAGGAAGCTGGCGGACGGTGTGGTCATCAATGCCGGCGCCTACACGCACACATCCGTGGCGCTGCGCGATGCAATCGAGGCGATCATGATCCCGGTGGTCGAAGTGCATATCTCGAACACGCACGCACGAGAAGGCTTCCGCCATCGCTCGCTTATTTCGCCGGTCTGCCTGGGCCAGGTCACCGGCCTTGGGCGTGATGGCTACGCCCTCGCGACGAATCTCCTGCTCGACCACCTGGGCGCGCCCCGTTAGCGGGATTGTCACACTTCTGCAAGATCACCGGATTCGCGACGCCGCTGCGGGGATGGGGACGCGCGGTTTAGGATGGGAGCCGCGACGCGCGATCTTTCGCGCTGGAGTGATGTTTGGCGGAGTTCGAGGCCGTTGCCCGCCCCTCCGTCCCCGAGTGGGTCGCCAACCTGCCCAGGGCTATGGTCTGGTTCGCGCTGGACATGTCCGTCTTCATCGCGCTCTTCTTCGTGTATTTCCTTGGGCGCGGCTTGCCGGATGACCGGATCGACCTTGCGACTCGCAACGCGTTCCACGTCATTAACATGGAGCAGTCGCTGGGGCTGTTTCATGAGCCTGCCTGGCAACAGGCGGCCATTGGCAATGACCGGTTGGTGGACCTGGCCAACTTCACCTATCTCAAGCTGCACATGCCACTCCTCGTGACGGTGGGCTTCGCCTTCTTCCTCGCTGACCGGCGGAAGCACAGGCTCATCCGCAACACGATCTTGCTTTCCGCTTTCCTCGCGATACCGATCTATTCGGCGTTCCCGGTCACGCCGCCGCGCCTGATGGGGAGCGCCGGCTACCCCATCGGGATCTTCGACACGATCCCGGCGGAAGTGCGGACGAAGCCCGGCGCCCTCGCCAACTGGTACGCCGCCGTGCCCTCCTACCACTTCGGCTGGATCGCGCTCGCCGTGGCGGGCGTGTGGTGGACCTGGAAGAACTGGTTGGTCCGGAGCGCCGCGGCGGCCTTCGGCGGCCTCATGTGGTGGGCCATCGTGGTCACGGGCAACCATTACTTCTTCGACATGCTCGCCGGCGTCGCGATGGTGTCGCTCTCGTTCTACCTCGCGCTGTCGTTCGAAGGCTGGGCCGAACGGAACCCGGCGAAGGTTTCGCGGTTCACGGTCCGGGCCGGGCCGCTGCGGTTGCCGTTTTAGCGAATTGCGGTCCTCGCCGCCGATTTCGCCGCGCCGGGGCCTCGGGAGCTCGTTGAACCCGGTTCGGTTTTGCATTGACAGTCCCGGAACGCTGCGGGAACAATCCTCTGCTTCAAAGAAGGAGGAGCCCCAAACCCCATGAAAGCTGCCGTGCTCTACGCACCGAACCAGCCGCTCGTCATCGAAGACATCGAAATCGACGAGCCCCAGGCGAACGAAGTCCTGATCAAGACCTCCGCGACCGGCGTTTGCCACTCGGACCTCCACTTCATGGAAGGCAAGTGGATGTACCCCATGCCGGTCGTGCTCGGCCACGAATCCGCCGGCGTTGTGGAGAAAGTCGGCCCGGGCGTTACCAACGTGAAGCCCGGCGACCGGGTCGTGGTGGCGTTCGTTCAGTCCTGCGGCGCCTGCGACCGCTGCACCACCGGCCGCCCGAACCTGTGCTCGAATGGCCAATCGCTGAACCGCATGGGCCGGATCAAGCTCAACGGCCAGCCCATGGTGCAGTTCGCGGGCATGTCGGCGTTCGCCGAATGGCAGCTCGTCAGTAACAAGGCCTGCGTCATCGTCCCTGACGGTGTGCCGATGGAAGTCGCCGCGCTCGTCGGCTGTAGCGTCATGACGGGCGTGGGTGCGGTCACCAACACGGTGAAGCTCCAGGTTGGCCAGACGGTCGCCGTCGTCGGTTGCGGCGGCGTGGGCCTGAACATCATCCAGGGAGCCCGGCTCGCCGGCGCCTCTCGCATCATCGCCGTCGACCTGATGGAGTCGAAGCTCGCCGCGGCGAAGGAATTCGGCGCCACTGATGTTGTCGACGCTTCGAGCGGCGACGCGGTGCAGCAGGTGATGGCGATGACCGGCGGCGGCGTGGACTACGCCTTCGAAGCGATTGGCCTGATGAAGACCGCGCAGCAGTGCTTCGAGATGGCGAAGCGCGGCGGCCAGGCCGTCGTCGTCGGCATGCTCCCGCTCATGGAGCAGCTCACCATCCCGAACGCCGGAATGTCGTTCCTCGGTGAAAAGGGCATCGTCGGCAGCTATTACGGCTCCACCCGGCAGACCTATGACATGCCGTGGCTCATGGAGCTGTACCGCCAGAAGCGCCTGAAGATCGACGAACTGATCTCGCGCCGCTACGAACTCGGCCAGATCAACGAGGCGTATGACGCGCTCAAGGGCGGCGAAGTGAACCGCAGCGTCATCACCTTCTAGCTTTTGCGCTCGAACTTCGACGGCCCGCCACCTGGCGGGCCGTTTTGCTGCCCGCAGCGTATCGAGACCTTTACCGAAAGGGTGTCAGAGTTTGCCCAAACCTATCCAATTCAAATCTCCCTCTAAGAAAGTCTCGGGAGACTGGCGAAACCGGTTCGCGGCATTCGTCGCAGCTTCACCGGCTGGGAAGGCAGGACATATTCATGGGTAATCGCAGGCTCTTGCTCGGCGTTGCCGGGGGCGTCGTCGCCCTCGCCGCGATCGGTGTCTTCGCGGTCTGGTTCTTCGTCATCCGCGGCGATGAACCGGCGGAGGTCTCACTTGCGTCCGCGGTGGACTCCTTGACCACCCCCGCTGCTTCGGGGACCACCGCCGCATCGCCCACCGCCAGCTCAGGCAGCGCCGCGCCAACCACCGCGGGCGGGTCGAGTAGCACCGGCCTCACCGGCACCTGGGTGCCTGACACCACTAAGACCAACTTCCTTGGCTACCGCGTCGTGGAAGAGCTCGCCCGCGTTGGCACCGCAACCGCGGTCGGCCGAACGTCCGCCGTCACCGGCCAGGTTGTCCTGACCGAGACGCAGGTCACCTCGGCCACCATCACCGCCGACCTGACCAAGCTCGCCAGCGACAACAACATGCGCGACGGCCAGCTCCGAAACCAGGCAATCGAGACGAGCAAGTTCCCGAACGCTACCTTCGTGCTCTCCGGCCCGCTGGCCCTGCCGTCGGGGCTTTCGTCCGGGCAGGCCGTCGATGTCGCCCTCAACGGCAAGCTGACGCTGCACGGCGTAACGAAGGACATCAGCGTCCCGGCCCAGGCACAGCTCAAGGACGGCTCCCTCGTGGTCGTCGGATCCATCGACATCAAGTTCGCCGACTACTCGATCAGCAAGCCGCAGGGCGCTTCGGTCCTGAGCATCGAGGATCACGGCATCATGGAACTCCAGTTGATCCTCAAGAAGAGCTGACCCGACTCCCCGGACACGCGAAACGGCCCCCAGCATGCTGGGGGCCGTTGTCATGTCCGTTGCGGGTTGCGGGCCTAGTCCTTCGAACAGGCGAGGACGGGGTCGTAGTCGGGAATGTCGGTGATCTTCTCGGTCGGCTGGATCCAGGCCACCTTACCGTGCTTGTCCACCACGATGACCACCCGGTTGGCAATCATCCGCGGTTCGATGGCGACGCCGTACTTCCTGGCCGTCTCGCCGAGTGGGAAGAAGTCGCTCAGGATCGGGAAGTCGACGCCGAGTTCCTTCTTCCAGGCTGCCTGCGACCAGGCGCCGTCGCTGGAGATCACGACCGGGATGGCGCCCTGGCCGGCGAACTCTTCACGCTTCTTCTCGATGAGCGGGAGCTGGTTGCTGCAGACGGGAGAGAACGCGGCAGGCACGAAGTTGATGATCACGGCGTTCTTCCCGGCGTAATCGCTGAGCTTGAACTTGTCGCCGGTCGGGCTGGAGGGGAGTTCGAAATCGGGGGCGTCGTCGCCCACCTTGAGCGTAGCGGTGTCAGACACAGGGCGGCCTCTTGTAACAGATTGGGGTGATTCGAGCTTACCAGCCGAGGTAGTAGCAGCGTCCAGTGGTGGGATGTGCCGGCTCTCTTCTGGGATTGGCCTGGCCGCAATCGCCAATCGACAATCCCCGGCACATCCAGAATCCCTACCCAGACTCCCGCCGGCCACGACAATCGCCAATCGCCAATCGCCAATCCCCCTGGTTCAGCCAGAATCCCTACCCGGGTGACCGCTGTCGCGCAGGCGGCAGAGGAAAGAATCCCTACCCAGACTCTCGCCGGCCCCGACAATCGACAATCGCCAATCGTCAATCCCTTTGGTTCAGCCAGAATCCCTACCCGGCTGACCGCTGTCGCGCAGGCGGCAGAGGAAAGAATCCCTACCCAGACTCCCGCGCGCTCTCCCTAATAGACAATCGTCAATCGCCAATCGACAATCCCCTTGGTTCAGCCAGAATCCCTACCCGGCTGACCGCTGTCGCGCAGGCGGCAGAGGAAAGAATCCCCACCCAGACTCCCGCAGACCCCGCAATGGACAATCGCCAATCGTCAATCGACAATCCCCCTGGTTCAGCCAGAATCCCTACCCGGCTGACCGCCCTTCCCCGGAAGGGAGGAAAGAATCCCTACCCAGACTCCCGCCGGCCCCAACAATCGACAATCGACAATCGGCAATCGCCAATCGACAATCCCCTTGGTTCAGCGGGCCGGGTGACCGCCCTTCCCCGGAAGGGAGGAAAGTCCGGACTCCTGCGGGCAGGGTGCCAGGTAACGCCTGGGCGGCGTGAGCCGACGGAAAGTGCAACAGAAACATACCGCCCTTCCGGGTTCGTCCCGGAAGGGTAAGGGTGAAATGGTGCGGTAAGAGCGCACCGGCGCACTGGCAACAGTGCGGCCGTGAAAACCCCACCCGGAGCAAGGCCAAATAGGGGAGGAGGGCTGCCCGCCCCATTCGTACTCCCGGGTTGGCTGCTAGAGCGCCACGGCGACGTGGCGTCGAGAGAAATGGTCGCCCAGTCCCTCTTCGGAGGGATGGACAGAATCCGGCTTACAGGCCCGCTGAACCCCTATCATTGCCGCCACAGGAGGCCCAGATGGCACTCGAAGACCTGCAACCCGGCCAAACCGCGTCACTCTCCGTCAAAGCAGCGCCGGAGCATTTCGCCAGCAAGATTGTCAGCGGCACGCCGGACGTGTTCAGCACCCCGGCACTCGGCGCTCTGGTCGAGAAGACGGCCGCGGAGTGGGTAGGCGCCCACCTCGCTCCGGACCAGATGACCGTGGGCGCTCAGATCGTCATCAATCACACCGCGGCAACGCCGGAGGGTCTGACGGTGACGGCCACCGTGACCCTCGCCGCAGTCGAAGGCCGCAAGCTCGACTTCACCTGGACCGCCACGGACGGCATCGATGAAGTGGGAAACGGCACGCACCAGCGTTTCGTCGTTGACCGGCCCCGATTCGAGCAGCGCTTGGAGGCGAAGCGCCCGAAATGACGGTGCTGGACCGCATCCGCGCGGCGCTTGATGAAGCGAACCTCGACGGGCTCATGATTTCCGCGCCAGGTGAGGAGAACATCGGCGTAACCTCGCGGCGCTACGTCAGTGGGTTCACCGGCTCGGCCGGAGTTGTCCTCGTTACACGAGAGAGGGCAGTCATCGCTGCGGACTTCCGTTACACCGAGCAGGCCGAGCGGGAGTGCGCTCCACGCGGATTCGAGGTCTTTCCGGCGCTGGGCGCGCGCAAGGACTGGTTCACGAAGTTCGTCGGGGAGTCTGGCATCGCCGGCAAGCGAGTTGGCCTCTCCACCGCTGACCTCACCTACAAGGCACGGCTTTCGCTGACGAAACTCGCTCGCGGTCTGCCGGCCGGCGATCGGCCTTCGTGGCTCCCAGCGCCGGACATCATCGGCAAGCTTCGAAAAGTGAAAAGCGCCGACGAGCTGGCTCTGCTCCAACGCGCGATCGACATCTCAGATGCCGCTTTCGAACGCATGGCGGGCGCGTTGACACCTGAGACGACCGAGCTGGAAGCGGCCGAAGCGTTCGCCGCCGGCGTGAAAGCCGGAGGCGGAGAGGACATCTCGTTCGAGTCGATCATCGCCGGCGGCCCGAACGGCGCCATGCCGCACGCTCACGCGACGCCAGCAGCTGTCGGCGCCGGCCGCCCCATCGTCTGCGACCTTGGGGCGAGGTACGCGGGCTACTGCAGCGACCTGACGCGGACCATCGTCCTGGGCCAGCCGGACGCGAAGTTCCGGGAGATCTACGCGATTGTGTACGAAGCCCAGCAGGCAGCGATTGTGGGCGTTCAAGCAGGCATGAAGGCGGCCGCCGCCCATCAGCTCGCCCAGGCGGTCATCGACAAAGCAGGCTACGGCGAGCGCTTCGGCCACGGGCTGGGCCACGGTGTCGGCCTTGATGTGCACGAAGACCCGTACCTCGGCAAGAGCTCCACGGATACCTTGGAAGAGGGAATGGTGTTTACCATTGAACCCGGCATCTATCTCCCCGGATGGGGCGGCGTCCGTATCGAGGACGTGGTCGTCCTCGAAAGCGGCCGGGCACGGGTGCTCAGCAACGCAAAGAAACTCACCCCAGCAGGAGTGATCTCGTGATCTCCACCGCCGAACTGAAGAAGGGCGCCACTATTGAGATGGATGGCAAGCTCTGGGCCATCATGGACTACAGCCATATCAAGACCGGCCGAGGCTCCGCCCAGGTCAAAATCAAACTGCGCGATGTCCGCTCCGGTTCGATCATCGAGCACACCGTGCAGTCGGGGACGAAGTTCAATCGCGCCCGCGTCGAGCGCCGCGAGATGCAGTACCTCTACAGCGATGACCAGTTCTACTACTTCATGAACACGGAGAACTACGAGCAGATCCCCGTGGGCGCTGAGAAGGTCGGTGACGCGAACAAGTACCTCAAGGAGAACGACGTCTGCGAAGTCGTCCTTTACGGTGATGAGGTCATCGGCATCGAACTGCCGATCTCGGTCGAGCTGACGATCACCCAGACTGACCCCGGCTTTAAGGGCGACACGGCGACCGGCGGCACCAAGCCCGCGACGCTCGAGACCGGCCTCGTGGTGCAGGTGCCGCTCTTCCTCGAAGAAGGCGCCCGGATCAAGGTGAACACGGATTCCGGGACGTACATCGAGCGGGTGCAGTAGGGCTCGAACCCGGCGGCCATGGACGAGGATTCTGCCCGGAACGCCACCGTTGCCGCGCTGGCCGAACGCCTGTACGGACGGCGTCCGCGCATCTCCAAGCTCTATAGTGAGAACAACTACGTCTGCCGGCTGGATTTTGACGGCATCCAACCGCGGGTACTGAAACTCGCCGGCGCGGAGCACCTGGCGACGGCCGTTCGCCAGGAGGCGACCGTCCTTACGCGCCTTGCCCACGCCGGCATGGCGGTGCCGGAGCTCGAACACAGTGGCGAATGGGAGGGCGTGCCGTACCTCGCCATGGAGTTCGTCACAGCAGACAGCCTTGCCTCTGGCATGGCTGCCGGAGCCTCCTGGGCGCCCGCGGCGTGTTTCCAGGCGGGGGCGTTCCTGAGCCGGCTGCATCAGCTTCCGCTCGCATTGATTGAGGATGTCGAGCCGCAGCATTACCCGGTGACCCGTCACCTCAGTTGGCAGCACTGGACGCTGCGTGAGGCCTGGGACGCGGCGGATGGTGACCTCCAGGAGATGCTTCAACGCTCCGCCGAGCACCTGAACGGAGCCCTGAGCGAGCCGCCGGTTGCCATCGTCCACGACTCGTTCGTCGCCACTCACGTGCTCACCGACGGAAGCGGCGCGTTCGCCGTCAACGATTGGGAGACGATCCGTCCAGGCTACCGGGAGCGAGACATCGCGTGTTTCATCGCCGCCGCCAATAGCTGGGGAGGCGGGACCGCGACCCATGTCAGCGCCTTCGTGAAAGGCTACGGGGCGGCACCGGGAGAGCTCGACCAGCAGCAGGTCGTCGACTGGCAGATTTCGTACCTGATGAACTGGGCGGCGTTCAGCCTCCGCCACGGCCGCCAGGCCATGGCAGACGAGCTCCTGGCATCTATCCGTGCGCTGGTCCTGCTGTAAGACTGCGTGCGCTTGCTGCAACACCTGCTGCATCTGGAAGCGCATCATTTGATGCGGTATTCTATGCGGAGGAGCTTGCCGAATGCGTACAACGGTCACCCTCGACGATGAACTGCTGGAAGATGCGCAGGAGCTCACCGGCATCATGGACAAGAGCGCCCTCATTCGAACAGCACTCAAGGATCTCGTCGCGCGGGAGGCGGCCCGCCGCCTCGCGCGGCTCGGGGGCACAATGCCAGACATCGAGGATATTCCGCGGCGCCGGCCGTGGTGATCCTGGCGGATTCGTCAGTCTGGATCGCCCACTTTCGCGTTGCGAACCCGTCGTTCACTGATCTGCTCGACTCGGAGCAGGTGGTAACGCACCCGTTCGTGGTCGGTGAACTGGCCTGTGGAAGCATCCCCGGCCGGGCTACGTTTCTCCGGTGGCTCAGAGGAATGCGCGCCTCACCTGAAGCGAGTCATGCCGAGGCGCTCGCCTTCATCCAGGGAAGAGGGATCATGGGGCGCGGCCTGGGATATGGCGATGTCCATCTTTTGGCCTCGTGCAAGCTCGCGTCAGACACGGCCCTCTGGACGTTCGACCGCCGTCTCCGGGCTGTTGCCGAGGAACTGGGCATCGCCTTCACGCCGTCGTCCGGTTGACGACCGCTGTCGTCCGCTTGTGCCATCATCCAGCCATTCAGAGCGCCAGCCGCGTAAGCTCCAGCCGTACAACCCATGAACCCTCCCGCCGCCCTCCCCGTTTCCGCCGTCGTCTCCTTCCTGCGTGAAGTGCTGGAAGCGAACGAGTTTTTCAGCGACCTCTGGATCCAGGGCGAAGTCTCGAACTACTCGCGCTCCCAGGTCGGGCACCGCTACTTCTCGCTGAAGGACCCGCAGGCGGCCCTGCGCACGGTCCTGTTCCGCGACAGCATGCCCGGATTCCAGCTGAAAGATGGGGAACGCGTCCTCGCGCACGGGCGGATCACGATCTATCCCCAGCGGGGCGAGCTCCAGTTCGTTGCCGATTTCGTTCGGCCCGAAGGGGTCGGCATCCTCGCGGCTAAGTTCGAAGAACTTCGCCTGCGCCTGGAGGCGGAGGGCCTGTTCGACCCCGCCCGCAAGCGTCCACTGCCGCGGTTCCCCCGGCGCATCGGGGTGGTCACATCGCCCACGGGGGCTGCGCTCCAGGACATACGCAACGTCCTCGCTCGCCGCTGGCCGCTGGCGACCGTGCTGGTTTCGCCGGCACTCGTGCAGGGCGACCAGGCGGCCGGCCAGGTCGCGGCTGCAATGCGGTTGCTGGCGAAAGAACCCGGGCTCGACCTCGCGATCGTCGCTCGCGGCGGGGGAAGCGCCGAAGACCTCTGGGCGTTCAACGATGAGCGGGTGGCCCGCGCGATCTACGGCTTCCCTGTCCCGGTGGTCTCGGGCGTGGGCCACGAAACCGACATCACCATCGCCGACCTGGTTGCTGACCTGCGCGCGCCGACGCCGAGCGCGGCCGCCGAACGGGCCGCTCCAGACATCGCCCAACTCGAACGCGCCCTGCGCGTCACGGACCGCCAGATGGCTTCGGCGGTGCGGGCTACGATTGCCGGCCAGGCATCGACCGTGGAATCACAGCTCCGCCGGCTTCAGTACGCCGCTCCTGACCCGTTTCAATTGCACCAGGGCGTGGCGTCACTCTTGCGGGAGATGCAGGCCAATCTCGAACGCCGCTGCTCCGCTGACCGCGCGCGCTTCGAGAACATCGCCGCGCGCATCACCGCCCTCGACCCCATGGCCACGCTCGCCCGCGGCTTCGCCATCGTCGAGAAGGAAGGCGCCAGGCGGAAACCGGTGGTCAACAGCATCCGCAGCGTGAAACCCGGAGACCGGCTTTCCGTATCCGTCGGCGATGGGGCATTCTGGGCCGAGGTGAGTTGAGCCAATGCCCGAACCGTCATTCGACGCCCTCTACGCAGAACTCGAAGAGAAAGCCCGCAGGCTCGAACAGGGCAACCTCCCGCTCGAAGAATCGCTCCGGCTGTACGAAGACGGCGCGAAACTGGTCGACCGCTTGCGGGTCATCCTCGAGAAGGCGGAATTGCAGGTGAAAACGCTCCAGAACCGGCTGGAGGAAGACCAGTTCGAACTGCGGGAAGTCGAAGAAGCCTACGAGGCAGACCCTCACCCCCCGGCCCCCTCTCCCGGCGCTGCGGGAGAGGGGGAGTGACGAGCGCGGAGCGCGCCGGGCGCCGTGGCGCAAGAGGCAGGCGCCTGCAAATCGACAACGTGCCTGCCGCCCGGAGGTTGCGGCAGGAGCAGACTCGATCCGAAGCGCTGCTATGGAGTGAATTGCGTGCGTGCAAACTCGAAGGTCTGA
>WBZP01006815.1_pt1 | contig 11202 bp, 5 predicted proteins | sample 5204301 | NCBI WGS metagenome assembly WBZP01 (sample SAMN12412401, study PRJNA552823) | activated sludge metagenome | isolation source: activated sludge from nitrification reactor of wastewater treatment plant... | place: USA: Pennsylvania | collected 2017
CGCTGCAGTGGGGCGACGCCGTCGCGGTTGCCGTGGCGCTCCTGCTGTTCGCCGGCGGGCGCGCGATGTTCCTGCGCCTGTCGCCGTACTTCGAGGACTTCGTATGAGTGCGTCGGCCGCCCCGCTGCTGCGGCTTGCCGGCGTAGGCAAGGACTACGCCAAGGTGGAGACCGGGGGCTCGCAGCTGCGCCTGGTCTGGGACCTGCTGCGCGGCCACGGTGCGGCGAACGTCTTCCGCGCGCTCGACGGCGTGGACTTCGAGATGCGCCGCGGCGCCTCGCTCGGCGTCATCGGCGAGAACGGCGCCGGCAAGTCGACGCTGCTCAAGATCGTCGCCGGCGTCGTGAAGCCCACGCGCGGCAGCGTCGAGGTCAACGGCCGGGTCGGCGCGCTGCTGGAGCTGGGCTCCGGCTTCCACCCCGACTACACGGGGCTCGCCAACATCGACCTCGCCGCCGCGCTGCTGGGTCTCTCCGGCGACGAGATCGCCGCCAAGCGCGAGGAGATCATCGCCTTCGCCGACATCGGCGAGCACATCCACGAGCCGATCAAGCACTACTCGTCGGGGATGGTCGTGCGGCTCGGCTTCGCCGTCGCAACGACGCTCAACCCCGACGTGCTGATCACCGACGAGGTGCTCGCGGTCGGCGACGAGTCGTTCCAGAAGAAGTGCATCGCCTGGATGGACAACTATCTCGGCGAAGGCGGCACGCTGCTGCTGTGTTCGCACGACGTCTACCACATCCATCGGCTGTGCCGCAGCGCGATCTGGCTCAGGGAGGGCCGGGTCGAACGCTACGGCGACGCCGCCGACGTCACCCGCGAGTACCTCGCCTACCACGAGCAGAAATCGACCGGCGCGAAGCGGCCGATCGCCACGCGGCACGCCCGGGCGGCCGGCGTCTACGCGATCCAGACGCTGGAGCTCGTCCCCGGCGAACGCGTGCACCAGGGCGACACGCTGACGATCCATGGCGAGGTCTATTCGCCGGACGGCCGGGCGCCTTCGGCGATGATCGGCATCGTCCGCGCCGACGGCACGCCGGTGTACGGCGTATCGACCGACATGGACCGGGTGGAGCTCACGCGGCTCTCCGACGATCGCTTCGCGTACGCACTGACGTTCCCCGAGCTCGCGCTGCTGCCCGGCAAGTACGTCGTCAGGGCGCACGCGCTCGACCCCGAGGGAGCGCGCCTCTTCGACCACGTCGAGCGCGATCTCACCGTCGCCGGCGACGCGCGCGAGCTCGGCGTCGTCCGGCTGCCGCATCGCTGGAATTAGGGGACAGACCACGATTTCCGGTACCGCGAACTCGACTTGCGCCGCCGGCGCGTGGAAATCGTGGTCTGTCCCCATTCACCGCGACGCCGATCGGCGGCAGAGTAAAATGCAGGTCCGCGTCGTTGCCGTCGCGCCGGACCCTTCCGCTGCGCGCCCGCCACCCCTCCGCTCACCCGATCGAAGCGCCCGATGACCCAGCCACCGCCTGCCGCGTCGCAGCCGCTCGAATTCACCGGCGAGCGCTTCGTGCCGTGGCTGTCCGGCGAGATCGCCTACGAGCACTGGCATCGCTACGCGTTCGCCCGGCGTTTCGTCGCCGGCCGCCGGGTGCTCGACGCGGCCTGCGGCGAGGGTTACGGCACGGCACTGCTCGCGCGCGGCGCCGCGCACGCGATCGGGCTCGACCTCGACCCGGCGGCGGTCGCCCACGCGCGCGCGGCCTACGCGGGGCAGCCGCGGCTCGCCTACGAGTGCGGCTCGGTCGCGGCGATCCCGCTGCCGGATGCGTCGATCGACGTGATCGTTTCGTTCGAGACGATCGAGCACCTGCCGGCGGCCGATCAGCCGGCGATGATCGCCGAGTTCGAGCGGGTGCTCGCCCCGGGTGGCCTGCTGCTGATTTCCTCGCCGAACAGGAAGGTCTACAGCGACGACACCGGGTACTCCAACCCCTACCACCTGCACGAACTCTACCGCGAGGGGTTCGCCGCGCTGCTCTCCGGCGTGTTTCCTCACCAGCGCTGGTTTCGCCAGGAGCGTCTGGTCGCCTCCGCGATCTGGGAGGAGGGCACCGGAGGCAGCGCAGAGGCGCTCACCGGCGACGGCCGCGATGCCCACGCGATGCCGGTCCCCGAAGGGATGTACTTCGTCACCGCCGCCGCCAGGACGGCGGAAGCGCTGCCGGGCGCGGTGCCCGCGCTGTCCGTGTACGTCGACCGCGACGACTCGGAGCGCAAGCTCGCGCTGCAGAATGCACTCGACGTGCTGCGCCTCGACGCGATGGCGGTGGAGCGCGGCGAGTCGATACGCCGGCAGGCCGACCACATCCGCCACCTCGAGGAACGGCTCGCCGAGCACGACCGCACCGTCGTCGAACGCGAGGCCAGCAGGGACGCGGAGCTGGCCGCGATGCGATCCGAGCACGCGGCCATGGCGGAGGAGCGACGGCAGCTCGAAGCCGCGCTGGCGGCGCAGCAGCGGCTCCTGTCCTTCCGCAACTCGTTCGTCGGCTGGCTGCGCTGGCCGCCGATGCGCGCCCGCCTGCTGTGGCGGCAGTGGACCGGGCGGTGAAATGCGCCGTGAGCCCGACGGGCCGCCCCGAGGGCGAACACCGGAGCGCGCAGCGCGAAGGTAGTCCGATGGACCCGACGGGCCGCCCCGAGGGCGAACACTGGAGCGCGCAGCGCGAAGGTAGTCCGATGGACCCGACGGGCCGCCCCGAGGGCGAACACTGGAGCGCGCAGCGCGAAGGTACTTCAGTGAGCAAAGCGAGCCGAAGCGCGGTCTCGGCGACGCCGGGCGCGACGACGGTCGACATCGTCATCCCGGTCCACAACGCGCCGACCGACCTCGCGCGCTGCGTGGCAAGCGTGCTCGATTGCACCGAGCCCGGCTACCGGCTGGTCCTGATCGACGACGCGTCGACGCACCCGGGGATCGGCCGCTACTTCGCCGAGCTCGAGGAGCGCGAGCTGCCGCACGTGGTGCTGCTGCGCAACGAGACCAATCTCGGTTTCACCGCCACGGCCAACCGCGGCATGCGCCTGGGCGAGCAGGACCGGCACGACGTCGTCCTGCTCAATTCCGACACCGTGGTCACGAAGGGCTGGCTGGCGGCCATGCTGCGCTGCGCGCACTCGAGCCCGCACATCGGCACGGTGACGCCGTTCTCCAACAACGCCGAGATCGCGTCGCTGCCCCGCTTCTGCGAGGACAACCGCTGGCCGGAAGGGCAGGACCCGGAGCCGCTGCGCGCGGCGCTGGCGCGGGCGGCGGTGCCGACCTGGCCCGAGCTGCCGACCGGTGTCGGGTTCTGCATGTTCGTCCGCCGCGGGCTGATCGAGGGCATCGGCTACTTCGACGAGGCCGCGTTCGGCCGCGGCTACGGCGAGGAGAACGACTTCTGCGTGCGCGGTTTCCGTGCGGGTTATCGCAACGTGCTCTGCGACGACGCGTTCGTGCTGCACCTCGGCGCCCGTTCGTTCGAATCGGGCAAGGCGGAGCTCGCGCGCCGCAACCTCGCGGTGCTGCAGCAGCGGCATCCGCACTACGACGCGATGGTCCGCGACTTCATCGCACGCGATGCGCTGCGGCCGATCCGCGACGCAGCGCTGGCGCAGTGGCGGGCGGCAACCGGCCCTGCGCTCGGCGTCCTGCACGTCATGCACGGTCACGGTGGCGGAACCGAGCACCAGGCCCGCTCGCTGATCGACGCGACGCGTGGACGCTGCCGGCATTTCCTGGCAATCGCCGTGGAGCGCTCCTGGCAGGTCGACGAACACCTGGACGACGGCGGCGTGTGCAGCTACGCGTTCGCGCTCGCCGACGGCGAGTCCACGGCGGCGTTCATCGGCGGTCTTTGCGCGACGTTCCGGATCGGGCTCGTCCACCTGCACAACATCTCCGGCTGCCGCGAAGCCCTGTTCGAGGCGCTTTCGTCGCTCGGGCTGCCCTGGGGCTACACGGTCCACGACCTCTCCTTCGCCTGCCCGCTGATCACGATGCACGGGCGCCATGGCCTCTACTGCGGCGCCGAGACCGACCCGACGGTCTGCCAGGCGTGCCTCGGTGCGCAGCCGGGTTTCGAAGGGATCGACGTCGCGCGCTGGCGGCGCGAGCACTCGGCGCTGATCCGCGGGGCGTCGTTTCTGATCGCACCCTCGCAGTGGGCCGCGAATACGCTGCGGCGCTACTTCCCCGACGCCCGGATCGACGTGATACCTCACGGTCTTCCCGGGGCATGGGCTCGCAGCACGAGGCCTGCCGGCGAAGCCCCCGACCGGCGACGACCGCAGCCGCTGTCCGCAGTGCTGCTGCCCGACGACGGCGTCCCGACCGTGGCGGTGATCGGCGCGGTGGGGCCGGACAAGGGTGCGCGGCGGCTCGAGCGCCTGGTCGAGTTCGCGCGTGCGCGAGGGCGGACGCTGCGCTTCGTCGTCATCGGCTACCTCGACGTCGAGCGCGGCCCCTGGCAGAGCCCGGATGCGATGCTCACCGTGCACGGCGTCTACGTGCCGCGCGACCTGCCGGCGCTGCTCGCCCACTATCGGGTTGAGCTCGTCGCCTACCCGTCGGCCGGGCCGGAGACCTTCAGCTTCACGCTGACCGAGGCCTGGGAGGGCGGGCGGCCGGCGGTCGTGCCGCCGTTCGGCGCGCTGGCCGAGCGGGTCGGCGAGACGGGCGCCGGGTTCCTGCTCACTGAGGGTGAGTGGCGCGACGACGAGCAGATGTACGAGCGCATCGTGGCGCTGCTCGCCGACGGCGAGGCGCTGCGCCGGGCCGGCGAAGCCGCGCTGAGGGCGGACCATCCGACGCGCGAGGCGATGGCCGAGCGCACGCTCGCGCACTATGTCGCGGCCTCCGGCCGGTTGCCGGCCGCCATCGCGCCGCTGGCGCCGGCGCGGGTCCGGGATGCGCAGGGCTACGAGCCCTGGTGGCCGCCGGCGCCCGCGCCGGCGTCGATACCGGAAGCCGCGACGCCGGTGTTGACGAGGGCCCGGCCGGGTTTCGTGCGCCGCATTGCGTCCACCCGTCTCGGGCGCGGCCTCGCCCGGATGCTGCCGGCGAGCGTGGTCGCCCGGCTCAAGTCGCGGTGGTCGTGATGGCGGCATCCGAGCTCGCCGAGTGGTTCCAGCGCGCACGCGCGCACCAGGCCGAGAACCGGCCGGTCGAAGCCCAGGCGGGCTACGCGCGGGCGCTGCGGCTTGCACCGCACGTTGCCGACATCCACTTCAGGATGGGCGAGGTGTTCTGGCAACTCGGTCGCTTTGCCGACGCGGTCAGCGCTTGGGAACGGGCGGCGAAGCTGGCACCGCACAATCCCGCGGCGGCGCTGGCGCTGGGCGAGGCGCAACTCGGCCTCGGCGACCTCGAGGCCGCGCACGCGGCCGGCGAGCGGGCGCACGCGGCCGCGCCGGCCGACACCAGGGCGGCGGGCATCCTCGCGCTGACCCGCGCGATGCGCGCGCAACGGGCCGGCGACGCGGCGGCCGTCGCCGACGAAGCGGCGCTGCTTGCCGCGACGCTGGAAGCGCACCCGGGGCTGGTCGCGATTCCGGCGTTCGGTGGCATGCTCGCGCGTGCGTTCGAGCACGACGCCGGGCTGGCGCTTCCCGCCGAGGTTTGCAGGCGGATCGCGCGCGTCGTGCGCGACGCCTCCGGCGCCGCGGCACCGGTGCCGGCGGCGCTGCTGGCGGTCGCGGCCGAGCATGCGCACGCGGAGGGCATCGACGCATCGACGCTGTTCGCTGCGGCGCTCGCCCGGGCCTGGCTTCCCGCCGAGCTCGATGCGCTGCGGCGGATCGGATGGGTCGCGGCGCGCGCCGGCGCCGGTGAGGCGCAGGGGTTGGGCGAGCGTTACGCGCAGGCCTGCGTCGGAGAGTTCGCCGCACCGACGCCGCTCGTCTGGCCGCGACGCACGGCGGGTGCGCGGCTTCGCGTCGTGTTCGTCGTGCCGGCCGCCGGGCTCGAGCCGGCGGCGCAGCGTGCGCTCGCCGACGCCGCAGCCCTGTCCGACACGATCGACGCCTGCGTCGCCGTCGTCGGCGGAACGGCGCTGCCGGACGAAGGGTTGCCGGCCGGCGCGCTGCGCACGGCGCGGGTCCTACCCCTGCCCGGTGTGCCCGACGGCGGCGAGGCGAAGCGCATCGCCGCGCTCGATCCCGACGTGCTCGTCGACCTCTGCGGCATCAAGGTGCCGCTCGGCCGGCTGCTCGCGCAAGCCCCGGCCCGGCGCAGCGTTTCGCCCGTTGCGCTGGCGGCCCGCCACCGCCCCCCGTTGGTCGAGGTCCTGCCGCCAGCGGTCGAGTTGCGCGGCTGGCTCGAGGAGGCGGCCCGCGCCGTCGCCCGCCAGCCGACGAGCGAGCTCGACGCGGCGGCGACGACCGCGCAGTGGAACGGCGCCGTGCAGGCGCACCAGCAGGGGGACCTCGCCGCCGCGCAGCAGGCTTACGACCGCCTGCTCGCGCTGCAGCCGGGCCACGCACAGGCGCTCTACCTCGCCGCGGCGGTTCGGCGCGATGCGGGTGAGCCGGCCGCGGCGGCATCCCTGCTCCTGGAGGCGCTGGCCGCCGCGCCGCGTTACACCGACGCGGTCGTCGCTGCGGCACGCCTCGCCCTTGCGCGCAACGACGCGGCGGCGGCGGTGCGCCTGTGCACCGACGGGCTCGCGGCCGGCGCCGCGGCGGTGCCGGTGCTGCGCGCGCTGGGCCTGGCGGAGCTCGCGCGGCGGGACGGGAACGCGGCCGCGTCGGCCTTCGCTCAGGCGCTGGAGATCGAGCCGTTCGACGGCGAGACGCACTACAACCTGGGCGTCGCGCACCAGATGGAGCACCGGGCGGCCGATGCCGCGCGCGCCTACCAGCGCGCGTTGTTCTTCAACCCGGATCTCGCCAACGCCAACTTCAACCTCGGCGTGCTCTATCAGGAGCGCAAGGCGTGGGACGTCGCGGCAGTTGCCTACGAAGCCGTGCTGCGCGCCGATCCGCGCCACGTCGCCGCGCACAAAAACCTGGGCGAGGTGCTGCGGGCGGCCGGGCAATTCGACCGCTGGTTCGAGGCGTTCGATCGCTTCGAGGCCGCGTGCCCTGCGTCGTTCGCGATGGCGGTGCAGGGGCTGGAGGTGTGCCAGCTGGGCGGCAACTTCGCCCGTCTCGAGCAGTTCCTCGATGGCCTTGGCCACCAGCGCTACCCGGCCGCCGACGAAATCGAGCTCGTCGACGCGCTGGAGGAACTCCTCTTTCTTCTGCTCTACTTCGACGTCGAGCCGGCGACGGCGGCCAGTTTCGCGCGCACCTACGACGCCGTCGCCCGCAAGGTCTACGGCGAGCCGCTGCCCGAGCCGGGCGAGCGACGCCCCGGCCGGCTGCGGATCGGTTACCTGTCGGCCGACCTGCGCGACCACGTGATGGGCAAGATGATGTACGCGGCGCTCGAGCACGCCGACCGCGCGCGCTTCGAGCAGCGCTTCTATTCGCTGTCGGCGGCCGAGGACGGCTGGACCGAGCGGTTCCGCGCGCTCGCCGACCACTACGAGGTGATCGCCGACCTCGACGAGCGTGCGGCGGCGAAGCGGATCGCCGCCGACGATCTCGACGTGCTGGTCGACCTGTCGACGCACACCAAGGGGGCGAAGCCCGGCATCCTTGCACTGAAGCCGGCACGGGTGCAGATCACCCACGTCGCCAGCGCCGGTGCGGTCGGCCTGTCGACGATCGACTTCAAGCTCACCGATCGCTACGCCGACCTGCCCGAAAATCAGGAGCAGATGATCGAAGCGCTGCTGGCGATGGACGGCTGCGTCTATCCGTACCGGCACATCCCGCCGGCCGTGCCGGGACCGTTCGATCGCGCGCGGCTCGGGATCCGCGCGGACGCGTTCGTGATCGGCGCGTTCGTCTCTCCGCTCAAGCTCTCGCGCCGCTGCCTTGCGCTGTGGCGCGAGGTGCTCGCCCGCGTGCCCCGCGCGCTGATCGCGTTCTCGCCGATGAGCGAGGCGCTGCGGCTGCCCTTCCGGCGTCTTGCCGCGGCGGCCGGCATCGGTGCGAACCGCTACGTCTTCGTGCCGCAGGGACGCGACGAGGCGGAGAACCAGGCGCGCTACCGCGTCGTCGACGTCGTGCTCGACCCGATGCCCTACGGCGGCGTCAACGGCACGCTCGAGGCGCTCGACATGGGCGTTCCGGTGGTCACGCTGTGCGGGCGGCGCCACGGCGAGCGGAGCGCCTATTCGATCCTCGAGAACCTGGGCGTCGCGGCGACCGTGGCGCACTCGGGCCGCGAGTACGTCGACCTGGCAGTCCGGCTCGCCGAGGACCCCGCGTTCATGGCCGAGGTGCGCGCGGCGATTCTCCGCGGCCTTGCCCACTCGCCGCTCACCGACCGTGTCGGGCACATGCGCGCGCTGGAGGCGGCGTACGAGCGGGCGATCGCCGCTGCGGCGGAGCGGAGGACGCAGTGAAAGCCGTCGTCCTCACCTACCACTCGCATCACGTGCTCGCCCCGACCTACGCCGAGAACGACCACCTCGCGCTGCCGGTCGACCTCGCGACCATCGCCGCCGCGGGCTGGCGCATCGTTCCGCTCTCGCGCATCGTCGACGCGCTGCAGGCGGCACCCGGCGGCAAGGTGCCCGACGCGCCGCTGGTGGCGCTGACCTTCGACGACGGGCCGGTGTGGGACCTCGACGACTTCGTGCACCCGGTGCTGGGGTTCCAGCGCGGCTTCGCCGGGGCGATGCGCGACTTCGCGGCGACCGCGGCGGGGCGGCGGCAGCCCGAGCTCGCGGCGACGTCGTTCGTCATCGCCTCGCCCGAGGCGCGCCGGATCGCCGAGTCGACGTTCGACCGCCAGTACACGTTTCTCGTCCCCGGCGCGCTCGACGACGCGTGGTGGAGCCGGGCGCTCGACTCGGGGCTGCTCGAGATCGCCAACCACAGCTGGGACCACCTGCATCCCGCGCTGCCGCGGGTCGCGCACTCCGAGGACGCGCGGGCCGACTTCACCCGGGTGTCGAGCGACGCCGACGCCGACGCGCAGGTCGCCGTCGCGGCGCGTTTCCTCGACGAGCGCACCGGCGGCCGGACGGCCCCCTGGTTCGCGTACCCGTTCGGCCACTGGAACGACTTCCTGGTCGCCGACTACTTCCCCCGCCGCGGGGCCGGCGCCAACGTGCGTGCGGCGTTCACCACCGAGCCGCGGCCCGTGGGCGCCGAAGACGACGTGTTCCGGATTCCACGCTACGTGTGCGGCCAGCACTGGAAGCATCCGGACGAGCTGGCGGCGATCCTCGCCTCCGCTTGAACGAGTAAACAGACGATGACTGCCAACGTTTCCGATACATCGTCGTTCGAGCGCGCCTTCGCGCTGCACCGGGAGGGCCGGCTGGCCGAGGCCGAGGCCGCCTACCGCGTGCTCGTCGCCGCGGGCTCGCCCGAGGCGCGCCTGCGGGGCCTTCTCGGCGCGCTGTGCCTGCAGACCGGACGCCTCGACGAGGCGATCGCGCTCCTGCAGCGGGCGACCGCCGCGGAGCCGCGCAGCCCGACGGCGCACGCGAACCTGGGACTCGCGCTGCTCGGGCGCGGCGAGCACGCGCAGGCGATCGTCTGCTGCGAGCGGGCGCTGGCGCTGGCTCCCGCGTATCCGGAAGCGCTGGTGACGCGCGGCAACGCACTTGCGGGGCAGGGCCGCGCCGAGGACGCGCTGGCGAGTTACGACCGGGCGCTGGTACTCTCCCCCGACTACGTCGAAGCGCACGCCAACCGGGGCCGCGTCTGCGAGTCGATGGACCGGGCCGACGACGCGATCGCCGCGTACGAACGGGTCGTCGCGCTGCAGCCCCGGCACGTCGACGTTCGCTTTCGGCTCGCCAACCTGCTGCTGCGCGGCGGGCGGCCGGGAGTGGCGATCGTCCACTACGATGCGCTGCTGGAGATTGCCCCGGAGCTCGCGCCGGCGCTCGTCAACCGCGGCAACGCGCTGGCCGCGCTGGGCGACGACGAGGCGGCACTGGCGAGCTACCGCCAGGCGGTCGCCGTCGCGCCGGACTCGGCAGAGGCGCATGCCAACGTCGGCAACGTGCTGCACCGGCTGTGGCGCAACGACGAGGCGCTGGCCGCGCTCGCCCGCGCGCTCCTGCTCGAACCCGACCTTCCCGAGGCGCTCAACAACCGCGGCAGCGTGCTGGTGGCGCTCGCCCGGCCGGACGACGCGCTGGCCGACCTCGATCGTGCGCTCGCACTCTCGCCGGCATTCGCCGAGGCGCACGCCAACCGCGGTAACGCGCTGGCGGAACTGAAGCGCTACGACGAGGCGCTCGCGAGCTATGCGCGCTCGATCGAGCTGAAGCCCGACTTCGCGGGCGTCTTCTGCGGTCGCGGCAGCATGCGGATGGACCGGAACGAGTACGCGGCGGCGCTCGCCGATTTCGACCGCGCGATCGAGCTCGACCCGCGGCACGCGTTCGCACTGGCAAACCGCGCGTTCGTCCACCGGCTGATGGGCCGGGCCGAGGAGTCCTTGCGGGACTTCGAGCGCGTGCTCGGGGTCTCCCCCGGCCACCCGTACGCCGAGGGCGGACGGCTGCACGCGCAGCTGCAGTGCTGCGACTGGACCGACTTCGGCTTGCGCGCGGCGCACCTGCGCGCGTCGGTCGCCGCCGGGGTGCCGGCGACGCTGCCGTTCCACTTCCTCGGCGTCGCCGGCACGCCGGCGGAGGAACTGGCCTGCGCGCGCTCGTTCGCGCGGTCCGAGCGGATCGACGAGCCGGCCGGGCCGCGCCCGGGCGCGTGGGCGCACGACCGCATCCGCGTCGCTTACCTGTCGGCCGACTTCCACGCGCACGCGACCGCGTACCTCGTCGCCGAGCTCTTCGAGGCGCACGACCGCGGCCGTTTCGAAGTCGTCGGCGTGTCCTACGGCGAGAACGACGGCAGCCCGATGCGACAGCGGCTCGCCGCGGCGTTCGACCGCTTCGTCGACGCACGGGCCATGAGCGACCGCGAGGTTGCCCGGTGGATGCGATCGCAGGAGATCGACATCGCCGTCGACCTCAAGGGCTACACGGCGGGCGCGCGGGCGGGGATACTGCAGCGGCGGCCGGCGCCGGTCCAGTTGAACTTCCTCGGTTACCCGGGAACGACGGGCCTCGCCTACGTCGACTACCTCGTCGCCGACGCGTTCGTGATCCCGCACGGCGACGAGCG
>WBZP01006818.1_pt1 | contig 11198 bp, 4 predicted proteins | sample 5204301 | NCBI WGS metagenome assembly WBZP01 (sample SAMN12412401, study PRJNA552823) | activated sludge metagenome | isolation source: activated sludge from nitrification reactor of wastewater treatment plant... | place: USA: Pennsylvania | collected 2017
GCCACCGGGGAAGCGATGCCCGACGGCCTCGTTGCGGATCACGAGATCGACGGCGACCTCGCCGACCAGCTCGTCGCGCACGAGCCCCTCGCCGAGCAGGTGGCGCTCGCCCGCGACCTCGATCGCCGCGATGTCGAGGCTGGCGACGCCGTGCAGAAACGCCTGGATGCGCGCGAGCGTGTCGGGGTCGTTGCGCATCGCCGCGAGGTAGGTGTGGCCGCCCAAGAAGCGATGGCTCCGCAGCGTGCCGTCGTCGTTCGTCGCCGGATCGAGCTTGGGGTCGACGCCCTGATCGAGCGGCATGTGGCAGTCGACGCAGTTGCGCTCTTGGATCTTGGTGTCGAGGCGCAGCTTGTTGCCGGCGTAGGACGAGTCTTGCCAGGGCCCGGGGTCGTCGGTGCCGGCGATGAAGTGCGGGTGACCGGTGTCGGGCCCGAGGAACGCACGGTGGCAGCTCGCACACTGCTCGCTGGCCGGGCCCATCGCGGCCTTGTGCGCGGCGATGCCCGGCAGATCGTGGTTGTCGCTCGGGATCGGCAGCGGCTGGCTGCTCAGCGTGTAGCTGCCGTTGCCGTCGATCGTCGAGGCCTCGACGGTGTGGCAGGTCCGGCAGGTCACGCCGATGTGCGCGCGCAGATCGTCGGGCCGGATCGCCTCGTCCATGGCGCCGTCGACCAGCAGCGCGATGTCGTGGCAGCTGCCGCAAAAGCGGCTCTGCGCGAAGCCTTGATCGCCACGCGCCTCGCGGAAGCGCTCGACCGAGGCGCGATAGATCGGGTTGTCGAAGCTCGCGAAGTGATGGGCGCTCGTGCGCCACTGCGCGGCGATCTCGGTGTGGCAGCCCTCGCAGACCGAGGCGTCGGCGTGCTCGATGCCCTCGGGCGGCGAGGGGCCCTCGCCGATGTCCAGCAGCGCGGGGCTCAGCGCCGTGCCGACGCGCGGCAGCGAGGCGCTGATCGTGCTCGGATCGGGCGCGGGCGTGCGTGGCTGCTCGTTCGCCGCGACCTCGACCGGCGTGACGGCGGTGTCTTCGTGCGTCGGCTCGGGCCGACACGCGAGCGCGATCAACAAGCCGAGCGCCGGCGTGCTGGCCCACACCCAGCTCGTGCGACTCGGTAGCATCGAGCTCACCGCGACCTCCGGCGACGCAGCCCGAGCGCGAGCGTCCCGAGCCCCGCGAGGCTGGCCAGCGCCCCGAAGCCCCAGCGCCGCTCGTCGACCGCACAGTGGGCACAACCGCTGCCCTCGTCGCTGCTGCTGGCCACGTAGTCGCGCGCGCGCTTGGCCTCGTGCGTGACGTTGCTGGCCGGCGCCGGGCTGTCGAGGCCGAGCTCGGCGTGGGCCGAGCGGGTCACGAAGCGCTCGAGCTTGGCGCCACGCTCGACGAACGCGAGATCGCGGGCGACTGCGGTGCCCTGATGATCGCCGCTCGGCGGACCGCCCCAGATGCCGAACTGCGGGTTGGCGCAGCGGACCGCGCCCTCCCAGTAGTGGCGGATGATGTAGCGGGCCTGGAAGTTGTCGCCGCCGTACTCGGACGGCAGCGCGCCGCGCTCGAGCTGGCCATCGGACTGCAGGAACTCGCGGCCACCCACGATCGGCGACGCGGCCCGGAACACGAGGTCCTCGCCGAGCGAGGTCTTGTCGTAGCGAGCATGGAGGCGCGTGAGCGTGAACTCGGACGCGAGGCCGTACTCGGCCTCGGGCCGCAGCTGGCCCTGCTCGTCGAAGTAGGGCTCGCGCAGGCTCGGCAGCACGTCGGCCCCGAGCACGAGCAGCTCGCGGCTGCTGAGCGGCTCGACCGGGCAGGGGTCGCACGACGCGGCCGCCCACGCGTACTCGGTCACGATCGCCTGGGGATGCTCGGCCAGCGTGTGATCGAAGAGCGAGGCGTAGAACTGCCCGAAGTGCTCGCGCGTCTCGTCCTTGACCTCGAGGTTGGTCGGGATCGTGACGTTCTCGTAGTTGGCCAGCTCGTAGCGCTGGCCGCGGGCGAGCACGTGGACGAGCAGATCCTGGGCGCCTTGGGCGTTGATCAGGCCGAGCCGCACGGGCAGCGAGAACTCCTCGCTGTCGTAGTGGAAGCGCAGCGGCGACAGCATCGCCTGGCCGTTGGCGCCGAACTCGACCTTCTGCGCGTCGACCTTGGCCACGAAGAATTTCATGCCCTGCTGCACGTAGGGGCGCAGCAGCGGCTCGGCGCCGGCCGGGATCGCGTAGCCGTTGTCTTGCAGCCAGCGATCGAGGCCCGACGCGTCCTCGGCCGACAAGATCGCGATCTCGTACTCGGCGACCGTGAACTCGGCCTCGATCGTGACGCGGTACTGGTCGGCGCCGCTCGCCGACTCCATCGCCGTGGGCATCGGCGCCGACATCTCGTAGCGACCGCGACGGTAGCGCTCGCGCGGCGGCTCGTAGCAGGGGTCTTGCTCCCAGTACTCGACGAGGCGCGGGGCCGCGAGCTGGTCGACGCGCTGGAACACCTCGGGCTCGAGCGTCTTGACGTCGCCCTCTTGCAGCACGACGGGGACCGGCACGACCATCGCGAAGTTCTCGGGCGGCCCCTGGTAGTTGTTCTGCATCGACAGGACCGTGCGCGTGCCGTCGCGCATCAGCACGACCACGGTCGCGTTGTTGAACAGCTTTTGATCGGCGCCCGCGACATAGAAGCCGCAGAACGCCGCGGCGTCGCGCGGGACCAGGGCCGGCGTCGCACACACCAGACCGGCGAGGCCGAGCAGGCCGGCGCGCACCCACGAGCGCGAGCGAAGAGAGAAGGAGACGGGACGAAGGGGCGCAGGCATCGGCTCGGACATGGTCGCCTGGTTTCGGGCTCGGTGGGCCGGCAACGCCTGCTTCGCCGCCGGTCTTTCGCCGAGCCCGATCCGAGCGCGCTGCCAGACCCCTAGCGACGTCGCCAGAGCGGGCGCGGGTCGTCGGCCGCCCCCTGGTAGGTGACCGAGAAGGCCTCGAGGGCCCGCAGCCCGGTCGCCAGGCTCTTGTCGGCGCGCAGCTCGAACGCGTCGTAACCACAGCGCTGCATGTAGAACAGCGAGTCGGGCAGCACGTCGCCGACGGCCCGCAGCTCGCCGCGATAGCCGAAGCGCTCGCGCAGCAGCCGGGCGAGCGAGTAGTGGCGGCCGTCGGTCGACTTGGGCACGACGATCGCGAGCAGGGCCACGCCCTCGAGCGAGCCGCCGAGCGCCTCGACGATCGCCTCGGGCTCGGCATCGCCGGGCACCCGCACGCCGAAGCCCTCGGGTCGCGCGCGCAGGGCCTCGCGCTCGCCGGCCGCCCGCGCGAGCGAGACGAGCACGCGTCCGTGCGAGGGCAGCGGGGCGTCGTCGGCAAGGGCGAGCGCGTCGTCCTCGACGATGCGAGCGTGGCGGATGATGTCGCGGCGGGTCGAGCCGAGGCTCGGGTGACGGAGGATCTCAGCCATACACGCGCTCCTTGAAGGGCGCGAGACCGACGCGCCGCACGTAGTCGATGAAGCGCTCGTCGGCCGACTCGCGGCCCTCGACGTAGGTCGCGAGCACGCGCGTGACGGCGCCGACGATCTCGTCGCTCGCGAACGCGGGCCCGAGGATCTTGCCGAGCGCCGCCTGCTCGCCCGCGTCGCCGCCGAGCATCAGCTGATAGAACTCCTCGCCCTGCTTGTCGATGCCGAGGATGCCGATGTTGCCGACGTGGTGGTGGCCGCACGCGTTGATGCAGCCCGAGATGTTGAGCGTGATCTCGCCGAGGTCGTGCAGGTAGTCGACGTCGTCGATCGCGTCGCCGATGCGCGTGGCGACCGGGATCGAGCGGGCGTTGGCCAGCGCGCAGTAGTCGAGGCCCGGGCACGCGATGATGTCGGTCACGCGCCCGATGTTGGGCTCGGCCAGCTCGGCCGCGGCGAGGCGGGCGTGCAGCTCGGGCAGCGCACCTTGCTCGACGTAGGGCAGCACGAGGTTCTGCTCGTGCGTGACGACCAGCTCACCGAACGAGTAGCGATCGGCGAGCTCGGCGATCAGCTCCATCTGTTCGCTCGTCGCATCACCCGGCGGCTTGCCGCGGGCCTTGAGCGAGATCATCACGATCGCGTAGCCGCTCTGGCGGTGCGGCAGCACGTTGCTCGCGACCCAGCGACCGAGCACGCGATCCTTGCCGAGCGCCAGCGCGGTCACGAACTCGTCGCGGCTCGGCAGCGTGCGATAGGGCGGCGCGACGAAGTGCGCGGCGACGCGATCGATCTCGGCCTGCGTCAGCTGCATCGCGCCGTCGCGGATGTGCGCCCACTCGACCTCGACCTGGCGCTTGAACTCGGCCGGACCGAGCGCGCCGACGAGGATCTTGATGCGCGCCTTGTACTTGTTGTCGCGCCGGCCGTGGCGGTTGTAGACGCGCAGCGTGGCCTCGAGATAGCTGAGCAGGTGCTCGCGCGGCAGGAACTCGCGGATCACGTCGGCGATGCGAGGCGTGCGACCGAGCCCGCCACCGACCAGGATCTCGAACCCGTTCGGGCCACCCGGCTCCGGGTTGGGCACGATCCGGATGCCGATGTCGTGCACGCGTACGGCCGCCCGGTCGGCACTCGGCGCGCCGGTCACCGCGATCTTGAACTTGCGCGGCAGCGCCGAGAACTCGGGGTGGAAGGTCGACCACTGCCGGATCAGCTCGCACCAGGGCCGCGGATCCTCGAGCTCGTCGCGCGCGACCCCGGCGAGGTGGTCGGCCGTCGTGTTGCGGATGCAGTTGCCGCTCGTCTGGATGGCGTGCATCTCGACCGTGGCCAGCTCGGCCAAGATCGCGGGCACGTCCTGCAGCTTCGGCCAGTTGTACTGGATGTTCTGGCGGGTCGAGAAGTGGCCGTAGCCGCGATCGAAGCGACGCGCGATCTCGGCCAGCTTGCGCAGCTGCTTGCTCGACAGCACGCCGTAGGGGATCGCCACGCGCAGCATGTACGCGTGCAGCTGCATGTAGAGCCCGTTTTGGAGACGCAGCGGCTTGAACTCGTCCTCGCTGATCTCGCCGCCGAGCCGGCGCGCGACCTGATCGCGGAACTGTGCGACGCGCTGATCGACGAGCGTCTGATCGTAGTGATCGTACTTGTACATGGGTGAGGGGAAGGTTCAGGCCGCGGCGGCGCGGGCGATCGGCAGGAGCACGGTCGGACCGCTGGCCCGAATGCGCTCGCGGACGTTGGTCGGAGCGGGGCGCCCCTCGACCAGCACGACGTCGATCACGTAGGGATCGCACACGACGCGCTGCTGCGCCTTGGCCTGCGCGAGCGCGGCCGCGAGCTCGTCGCCCTCGCAGGCCTTGCCTTCGCTCAGTCGCCGCGTCCAGCTGCCATCCGCCCGCAGGTAGATCGGAGCCCCATCGTCGGTTGCGTTGCCGGTGATCATCGAGAGCGCCATGGCTTTCGAGCAGTCAAGCACGCGAGTCATACGGCGTTCCACGATGAAATGCAGATTATCTTTGCGAGCGAAATGAGACAAAGCCCAAAAAGTGGCTGTGAACCATGTAAAATACTGGTCTGACGCACTTCATTAAACATCATAATTCATGATGGTTTAGGTCGCGGTCGGCATGAAGTCAGCCCCATCGCGAGCCGTCCGGCCTCCCGTGACTGCGAGGCGTGCACCCTTGCTGGAACATGGTCCGCGGGGCGCCATCGCCCCCTCGGGACGATGCGGTTGCGGTAGCATCGAGCGACGGTGACGGGCCTCGCACTGACCGGCTACCACGAGGTCCGGCTGATCCGGACTTCGCCGCGGGTGCAGATCTACGAGGCACTGCGCCGCGCGGATGGCCGCAGCGTGCTCGCGAAGGCGTTTGCGTGCGACGAGGATGCCGAGGCTCGCGTCGAGCACGAGTTTGCGCTGCTGCAGGCGCTCGACGTCGAGGGCATCGTCAAGGCAATCGAGCTGCAGCGCGTCGGCGAGCAGCTCGTGATGATCAGCGAGCATGTCGCGTGGGCCGAGCTGACCCGCTACATGCGCGGGCAGGGGCTCGGGATCGACGAGTTCCTGGCCCTCGCCATCCAGCTCGCCGACGTGCTCGCGCAGGTCCACGAGCGGCGCGTCATCCACCGCGACATCCGCCCGGCCAACGTGCTCATCGATCGCGAGTCGGGTCGCGTGGCGCTCGCGGAGTTCGGCATCTCGGTGCTGCTCGAGCAGGAGCTGCGCTATATCTACGACGCCGACGTGCTGAGCGGGCTGCTGCCCTACGTGTCGCCCGAGCTGACCGGACGCACGGGTCGCAGCGTCGACGCGCGCGGCGACCTCTACTCGCTCGGCGTGGTGTTCTACGAGCTGCTGACCGGTCGTCAGCCCTTCTCGAGCAGCGTCCCGCTCGAGCTGATCCACGCTCACCTCGCGCGCATGCCCGAGCCGCTCCGTCAGCACCGCGCCGAGCTACCGCAGGCGCTCGAGCGGCTGGTCACGACACTTCTGGCCAAGGCGCCCGAGCACCGCTATCAGACCGCGCGCGGGCTCGCGGCCGACCTTCGCGCGCTGCGTGATCGCTTCGGCAAGGGCGAGAGCGGCGACGACTTCGTGCTCGGCCGCGAGGATTTTGCCCACGAGCTGCAGCTGCCGCACCAGCTCTACGGGCGCGAGGTCGAGCGGCAGGAACTGGTCGACGAGCTGTCGCGCACGATGCAGTCGGGTCACCCGCGCATCGTGCTGCTCGTCGGCCCGGCCGGCATCGGCAAGTCGGCGATGATCGCCGAGCTCGAGGGCGAGGCGGCGCGCTACGGCAGCTATGTCGCGCACGGCCGCTTCGAAGCCTGGGGCCCGCACACGCCGAACTCGGCCGATCGCCCCTATCTCGCGCTGATCGACGCGCTCACGGGCCTCGTCGAGCAGCTGCTGACCGAGAGCGAGAGCCGCCTCGCGCGCTGGCGGGCGCGGCTCGGCGCGGCGCTCGGTGGTGTGGCGAGCGTGATGGTCGAGCAGATCCCCAAGCTCGCGCTGGTGCTCGGCGAGCTCGATGATCCGGTCACGCTCGAGCCCAACGAGGCGCGCAACCGCATGCAGCTGGCCTTCGCCCGCTTCGTGTCGGTGTTCTGCGAGGACCAGGCCTCGCTGGTGCTCGCGCTCACCGACCTGCAGTGGGCCGACGCGAGCAGCCTCGCGTTGCTCGAGCAGCTGACCTCGGCCGAGCGGCGCTCGCTCTTCGTGCTGGCCAGCACGCGCGACGCCGAGCTGCCGCGCGAGCTCGCCTCGCTGCCGGCCGCGCGCGTGCGCGTGCTCGAGCTGCAGCCGCTCTCGAACGTCGCGGTCGCACGCCTGCTCGCCGACACGCTCGCGCGCCCGCTGCCCGACGTTCGTCGCCTCACCCACCTCGTCGCGCGCAAGACCGCCAACAACCCGCTCTTCATCCGGCAGCTGCTCACGCACCTCGTCAAGCGCGAGCTCCTGGTCCCGAGCGAGCGCGGCTGGACGTGGGACGACGAGGCGATCGCGGCCGCCGAGATCCCCGACGACGTCGTCGACGTCATGCAGGCCAAGCTCAGCGCGCTGCCCTCGGGCGCGCGCGTGCTGCTGCAGCGGGCCGCGTGCATCGGCGATCGCTTCGACCTCGGCACGCTCAAGGTCGTGAGCGCCGAGCCGGGCTCGACCTTGACGGCCACGCTCTACGACCTCGTCGACGCCGGCCTGCTCAACCTCGACAACAACGAGTACCACTTCGCCCACCACGGCATCCGCGAGGCCGCGCTCGGCGGCGCGAGCGAGGGCCTGCGCGAGCAGCTGCGCTGGCGGATCGGTCGGCACCTGCTCGGCACGCTCGAGAGCGAGGGCGCCGAGCGCTTGTTCGAGATCGTCGACCATCTCGACGCGGGCTTTCCGGCCGTGCGCGAGTCGGGCGAGGCCTCACCGAGCCGCGCCGAGCTGGCCGCGCTCAACCTGCGCGCCGGCACGCGGGCGCTCGACAGCGCCGCCTACGAGGTCGCGCTGCACTACCTCGAGCAAGGCATCGCGCTCGTCGAGCCCGACCCGAGCAACCCGATGGTCGTCGAGCTGCATGTCGGTCGCGCGCAGGCGCTCGCGCTGCAGGGCGAGGCCGGGCGGGCCGAGCGGGCGTTCGCCGAGCTGCTCGCGTGGCCGCTGCGTCCGCACGAGCGCGGCCACGCGGTCTCGCGCTGGCTCTCGCAGCTGACCTTGCGCGGGCGCGTGCACGAGGCGCTCGATCTCGGGCTCGCGGAGCTGGCCAAGCTCGGGTGGACCGGCATCGTGCGCGCGCCCTCGGGCATGCGCGTGGCGATCTCGCTCGCGTGGACGTGGCAGCGCATCCAGAGCTTCGACTCTGCGCGCCTGCGGGCCATGCCGCCTTGCGCCGACGAACGAGCCGGCGCTGCGCTCGAGATCCTCGGCCCGCTCAAGAGCGCCGCCTACGTCGTCGACGCGCGCCTCTACGTGCTGCTCGTCAGCCTCAACGTGCGTCGGCTGCTGCGTCACGGCGGCCACCCCTGTGCCTCGCTCGCGCTCGCGCAGCTGGCCACCTGCGTGGGCGCGTGGCTCGATCAGATCGACGGCGCGCAGTGGCTCGGCGAGCTGGCCAAGTCGCTGGCCCGCCGTGATCCACCGCCCGTGCAGGTCCGCGTCGACGCGGCGATCGAGCTCTACGTGACGCACCTCGGCCGCTCGTTCGCCGAGCCGCTCGCGCGCCTGCCCAACCTGCAGGCGCGCGCGCTCGAGGCCGGCGACTATCTGTGGGCCGGCTACGCCGGCGCGCTCGGGCTCGCCATGCAGTTCGAGGTCGGCGTGCACCTTCGCGTGCTGCGGCGCAACGCCGATCGCTTCCTCAACGAGCTCGGCACGCGGGCGACCCACGAGGCCGTCGCGCTCGCCACCTCCCTGCGCGACCTCGCGGTCGAGCTGACGACGCCCGCCTCCGACGCCGCCGCGAGCTCCGACACGCATGCGCTCGAGCGCTCGGGCAGCCGCTACAGTCGCTCGGTCACGCTCGCCAACCGGGCCCTCGTCGCGCTCGTGCTCGGCGAGCCCGGTGTCGCGCTCGAGGCTTGCTCGAGCCTGCTCGACAACGCCGAGCAGGTGCTGTTCGGCTCGTGGATGCTGCCGCGCATCGCGCTGACGACGATGATCGCGGCCGACATGCTGCTGGCCGCCAACGAGCCGCTGCCGCGCAGCTGGCCCCGCACGCAGCGCAAGGTCGTGGCGCTGCTGCGTCGCTGGTCGAAGCTCTCGCAGGACAACTACCAGCACTACGGCACCTTCGCGAGCGGGCTGCAGGATGCCTGGCGAGGTCGCTGGTCGGAGGCGCTGCAGCAGCTCGAGCAGGCCCGCTCGCACGCGACCCAGCAAGGCGCCCGCTGGATCGCCGCGCTCGCGGCCGAGCGCCTCGCGTCGCTGGCCGAGCGCAGCGGGCTCGAGAGCCTGGCCCAGGGCGCCCGCGGCCAGGCCGAGCAGGCCTACGAGGCCTGGGGCGCGAGCGCCAAGCAGACGCAGCTGGCCACGCAGCGCGAGCTGGCCAGCGCGCTCATGCACCACGACGACAGCGACTCGGGGGCCAGCCGCGCCGGCATGACCGTGACGACGCCCGGTGTGCGGCGGCGCTTCGGCTCCGGCGCGCTCGACTTCGACAGCGTGCTGCACAGCGTCGCGGCGATCGGCTCGGACCTCCGCATCGATCAGGTCATCGCCAGCGTGCTGGAGGCCGCGATCGCCAACGCCGGCGCCGACCATGGCACGCTCGTGCTCGAGCGCGAGGGCGTGCAGGGCATCGTCGCCAAGACGCAGCTCGACGCCGAGCCCGAGGTGCTCGCCCGCCCGCTGCCGCTCGCCGAGGCCCAGAGCGACGCGCCGGTCTCGGTCATCCACTTCGTGCTGCGCACCGAGCAGGCGCTGGTGCTCGACGACGTCGCCGCCGACTCGCGCTTCGCCGACGACCCCTACCTGCGGGCCGCGAGCGTGCGCTCGCTGCTCGTCATGCCCATCCAGAAGGGCAAGCGCACGCTCGGCGCGCTCGTGCTCGAGAACCGCCTCAGCGGGCAAGGCTTCTCGGCCGAGCGCCTCGAGGTCTTGCAGCTGATCGCCGGCCAGGCCGCGAGCGCGATCGACCACGCGCGCGTCCACGATGCCCTGCGCGAGGGCGAGGCCCGCTGGCGCTCGCTCGTCGCCGGTGCGCCCGACGTGATCGCGCTGCTCGACGAGGCCGGCGAGATCGAGTTCGTCAACCGCAAGTTCAGCGACGACGACCGCGAGCGTCTGTCTCGCTCGCCCTCGTTCGCGGCTTGGCGAGCCGCCGTCGCGCGCGTGCTCGGCGAGGGTGCGACGCAGGAGCTCGAGCTCGAGCTGCCCGGCAACACCAGCGACCCGAGCCGCTGGTTCGTGGCCCGCCTCGCCCCGATCGAGGTCGAGCGCAGCGCGAGCGAGACGACGCGCCTGCGCAAGGCGATCGTGATCGCGACCGACGTGACCGCCCGCAAGCAAGCCGACCGCGAGAAGCGAGGTCTCGAGGACAAGCTGCGCCAGCAGCAGCGCCTCGAGTCGATCGGCACGCTCGCGGCCGGCGTCGCGCACGAGATCAACAACCCGATCCAAGGCATCCTCAACTACGCCGAGCTGATCGGCGAGAACCCGGGCGACACCGGCCTGATCGGCGAGTTCGCGGCCGAGATCACCAACGAGTCCAACCGCGTCGCCGCGATCGTCAAGAACCTGCTCGCGTTCTCGCGCCACGAGGGCGCCGCCCCGTTGACCGACGTCGACATGCGCGCGCTCGTCGAGTCGACCTTGATGCTGATCCACGCGGTCATGCGCAAGGACCAGATCCAGGTCCGCGTGGCCGTCGACGACGGGCTGCCCAAGGTTCGGTGTCGGCCTCAGCAGATCCAGCAGATCATCATGAACCTCGTGACCAACGCCCGCGACGCGCTCAACAGCCACTACGCGCCCGGCTACGACGAGCGCAAGTGGATCGAGATCCGCGTCGGCAAGCGCGACGCCGCCGGGCGCGACTGGGTGCGCCTGACCGTCGAAGACAGCGGCCCCGGCATCGCGCCCGCCGTGCTGCCCCACATCTTCGACCCCTTCTTCACGACCAAGGGCCGCGACCAGGGCACCGGCCTCGGCCTCTCGGTCTCGCACGGCATCGCCCACGACCACGGTGGTGAGCTCGCCGTCGACAGCGAGGTCGGCAAGGGCACCCGCTTCCACCTCGACCTTCCGCTCGACGCCGGCATC
>WBZP01001709.1_pt1 | contig 11197 bp, 6 predicted proteins | sample 5204301 | NCBI WGS metagenome assembly WBZP01 (sample SAMN12412401, study PRJNA552823) | activated sludge metagenome | isolation source: activated sludge from nitrification reactor of wastewater treatment plant... | place: USA: Pennsylvania | collected 2017
AGGCGCAAAGAAGCAAAGGCGCAAAGGAAGAAATAAGAAAGCTTTTTCTTCTCTTCTTTGCGCCTTGGCCCCTTTGCGCCTTTGCGTGAGCTCTCTTCTCTGGAACCTGGTCCTACTTGCGCAGGTCTTCGCTAAGGTACGTCTCCCCCGCCAGAACGCGCTCGATGCCTTCCACAATCGCCAGCGGCAGCTCCTTGGTGATGTAGCCGCGCGCGCCGGCGGCCAGGGCCTGGGTGATGTAGTTCTCCTCGCGGTGGGCGGAGAGGATGAGGCACGGTAGCTCCGGCCGGGCCTGGCCGATGGCGGACACGACCTCGATGCCGTTCATGCCCGGCAGGGCCAGATCGATCAGGGCCACGTCGGCGGCCACCGCCGGCAACATCACCAGCGCCTCCTCCCCAGTGCGGGCTACGGCGACCAACTCCACATTGGCATACGTCTTCAGCAGCCCATCCACGGCGTCGGCCACAAAGCGGTTGTCTTCCACGAGAAATACGGAGATCATGGCGATGTCTGCTCCTGTGATAAGTCTCTCGATTTCCACACGCGGTGGATTGGGTTCGGTTCTAAGCCGCCAGGTGTTGCCGCAGCGGCACGACGATGGTGATGCGCGTGCCCGCGCCGGGGGCCGACTCCAGCGTCAGCCGCCCGCCATAAAGCTCCACGCGCTGCCGGGCCTGGCGCAATCCGTGCCCCCCAACGGCCGGCGGCTGGCGGGTGTCGAAGCCCCGGCCGTCGTCGCTGACGATCAGCGTGACAAGATCGTCGGTCTGGGCCAGCGTGACCGACGCCGCGTTGACGCCGGCATGTTTGACGACGTTGAACAGCAACTCGCGCACGATCTGGAACAGGGCCACGCGCATGCCCTCCTCCAGCGCCTGCCACGCCGCCCCCAGTTGCACCGCCACCTCCAGCCCATACTCGTCCTTCATGCGCGAACTCAGCCAGACCACGGCCTGGTATAGCCCCTCCCCCTGCAGGATGGGCGGGCTGAGGTCAACCGTCAGGCGGCGCGTCAGCTCAATGGCGCTGAGGATCGCGCCGCGCATCTGCCCGACCTCGGCCGCGGCGGCGGCTGTCTCCCCCTGGTTGGCCCAGGCGAAGGCCGATGCCAGGCGCACTTGCAGGGCGTAGAGGCGCTGTTGCAGATCGTCGTGGAGGATGGCGGCGATGCGCTGTCGCTCCGTTTGTTCGGCCAGCGACAACTGCGAGGCGAATTGGCGCATCTGTTCCTCGCTCTGCTTGCGCAGGGTGATGTCAATGATCGTCGCCAGCGTGCAGCGCTCCCCTTCCAAATAGATGGGCGTGTCGGAGACCAGCACCGTCCGCTCCTGGCCATTCAGCAGGCGCATGACCAACTCCTGATCGCGCAGCCCCCCCTCGCGCCGGTAGAGGGCGGCCATCCGGGTGCGGTCTTCGCCATTGGGAAAGGTGACCAGGTCGAGGATGGGATGGCCGATGATCTGCTCACGCGGCAAGCTGTGGAAGGCCAGGAACGCCTCGTTGGCATCCACCGCCGACAGATCGCCGATGCGCAGAATGACCGAGGGCACCGGGTTGGCGTGGAAGAGCGTGCGGAAGTGGTCGCGGGCCGCGGCCAACTCGGCGTTGGCCTCGGCCAACGACTGCTGCTGCCGGGCGATCAGGCTGTCGGTGTGTTTGCGCTCGGTAATGTCGGTCAGGGTGAACATCAACACTTCGCGGGCGTCGAGGCTCAGGGGCACGAAGGAGAGCAGAATAGTGCGATCATCGCCGGGGCGCACGCTGAAGGTTGTCTCCAGATCGCGCACGCGGCCGGTGCGGCTGAACTCATCGCGAATGGTGTCGAGGTTTTCGTAAATCGGCATCTCGGAGAAGAGATCGGCCGGCCGCCGGCCGATCACCTCCTCGCGCGCCATGCCTAGGAATTCGAGGAAGGCCGGGTTGGCGTCCAGGCAGACGCCCCCGCCGGGCTGGATGATGACCGTGGGCACAGGGCTGGTGGTGAAGAGGGAGCTGAAACGGTCGCGCGCGGCCGTCAACTCGGCGTTGGCCGTTTCCAGCTCCAGGGTGCGCTCGGCGACGCGCTCTTCCAGCGACTCGGTCAGGGCGCGCAACGTCTCTTCGTTGTGGCGGCGTTCGGTGATGTCCTCCAGCGTGCCGGTGATCTGGCGCGGCTGGCCGGCGTCGTCACGGCGCAGCAGGCCCGTGCCGCGGATGTAGCGCGTCTGGCCGTCGCGGCGGAGGATGCGGTACTCCAGGGGGGCCACGACCCGCAAGTTGACCCGCGCGACGAAGTCGCTCTGCACCCGCGTCAGGTCGTCGGGGTGGATGAGGGCTAGAAAGCTGTCGAACGTCAAGACCTCGGTGGGCGCGAAGCCGAAGATGGCCCTGGCCCGCGCGTCCTGCTCCAGCCCGCCGCTGGGGATGTCGAAGACGCCCCAACCCATCTCGGCCGACCACAAGGCCTGTTGCCGGTTCTCGCGCGCCTCTTGCAGGGACTGTTCGCTGCGCAGCCGATCGGTCTCATCCTGCAAAATACTGGTCAGGCGCGGCCCGACCTGCCGCTCATCGGTAAATAACAGGCCGATGGTATGTAGATGGCGGTGGGCGCCGTCGGGCAGCACAATGCGAAAGGCCGCGTCCAGCACGCCGCCGGCGCGCGCGCCGTCGCGGATGGCCGCCTCGAGCGCCGGCCGATCGTCGGGGTGGACGTTGGCCAGCCACTGCTCGACGGTCAAGTCGCCCTTGTCGCCGGGGAGGCCCAGCAGTTCGCGGGTGCGGCCGTCCACTTCGCCCCGGCCGCTGCCCAGATCCCACGTCCCCCAGCCCATGCCCGCCGCGCCCAGAGCCAGGTTGACCAACTGCCGCGACTCGGCCAGGCTTTGCTCGGCCGCCTTGAGGCGGTTGACGTCAACGCAGGTGATGACCAGCCCCTCGATGCGGTCGTCCACGGTGCGATAGGGGCGCAGCCGCACCAGATACCAGCCCCCCTCCGTGCCCCGCACTTCGCGCTCCACCGGGGCCAGCGTCCGCATGACCTGGAGGGCGTCGCTGCCCAGTTCGGGGTAGTCCAGCAGGTGGGTCAGATGGCTCAGCGGACGGCCCTGATCGGCCCCCAGAATGTTGAACAGGCTGGCGACGCCGGCGGTGTAACGCTTGATGCGCAGGTCGCGGTCGAGGAAGATGGTGGCGATTTCCGTCGCCGACATGAGGTTTTGCAGATCGCTATGGGCGCGGGAGATGTACTCCAAATGGCCTTTCAGCTCGTTGTTGACCGTCTCCAGCTCTTCGTTGACCGACTGAAGCTCCTCCTTGCTCGTCTCCAGTTCCTCGGCCGTGGAGCGATACTCCTCATTGATGGACTGAAGCTCCTCGTTGGCCGCCTTCAACTCTTCGCTGGACGACTCATACTCCTCGGCCGACGTCTGCAAGCGCTGGCGCAGGTAGCGCACTTCGTTGTCCAGCCGCCGCGACAGGGCGCTATCGGCGCTGTCGTCGCGCAACTCCTCGGTCTCGGTCGGGGGGCCGGGGTGGTCTTCCAGCACCATCACCAGGGCCAGCGCTTGCTCGTCGGGGATGAGGCGCGGCTGGACGGCCAACAGGACGCGCTGCTCCTCGCCCTCAATCGTCAGCACGACGGGCGCGGTGAGCGTCGGCCGCCCCTTGTCGAAGGCGCGGAAGAGGGCGTTGCGCAACTCAAACTGAAGCTCAGGACGGATGAGGCGGTGGATGTCGTTGGTCGGTGGGCCGTCGGGGTGGCGCAAGTAGCGGCCGGCCGTGCCCGACAGGCGGATGATGTTGCCCGTGTCGTCAATCAGGAAGGTGGCCGGCCCGAACTCCTCCAGCGTTTGCTCATAGGCGGAGCGATAGGGCGGCTCGTAGATGAGGGGGCGCGTGGGCGGGCGGCGCGGCGGCGGGCGATAGGCGCTGTAGGAGATGGGCGGCAGCGCGGGCATATCGGGCGAGCGGCCGCTCCACTCGCGCCGCCGGAAGAGCCGGTGCTTCTTGTCCACCGTCAGGAACAGGTCGGCGGCGCTGTCGGCCGATTCCGAACTGCCCAGGAACATGAAGCCGTCGGGGTTTAGGGCGTAGTAGAAGATCTCGAATAGATTGTCCTGCAACGGCCGTTGCAGGTAGATGAGCAGATTGCGGCAGACGACGAGGTCCTGGCGCGAGAACGGCGGGTCGCGCAACACGCTGTGGGTGGCGAAGAGAACGATGTCGCGCACCTCGCGCCAGACGCGGTAGTGCGTCCCCTCGCGGGTGAAGAAGCGGCCCAACCGTTCGGGCGAGATGTCGGCGGCGATGGTGTCGGGGTACAACCCGTCGCGGGCCTTGTTCAGCGACTCTTCATCCATGTCGGTGGCGAAGACCTGGATTTGGGGCGCGTCGTCGAGCGTCGCGGCGTGCTCCAGCAGCAGCATGGCCAGCGAGTAGGCCTCTTCGCCCGTGGAGCAGCCGATTGACCAGACGCGAACGACGTCGGTCGCCGTGCGATCCTTGAATAGCTCGGGAATGACCTCCTCGGCCAGCCGCCGCCACGACTCCTCATCGCGGAAGAAGTTGGTGACACCGATCAGCAAGTCGCGCAGCAGCGCCCGAACCTCGTCGGGGCTTTGACGCAGATAGAGCAGATAGCCGTCGAGCGTCTCGTGGCCGGTAATTTGCAGGCGGCGCTGCACGCGGCGCAGGACTGTCGTCGGCTTGTAGGCGCGGAAGTCGTGGCCGGTGCGCGATTGAAGCTGGGCCAGGATGCGCTGGAGGGCGTCGTGCTGCTCGGGCGATAGTTGGTGCGGGTCGTTGGGAACCTGGACGCGGTGGCGGTTGATCTCCACCAGTTTGCGGGCCAAGTCGCGCACGGGCAACACGAAGTCCACCACGCCGGTGGCGATGGCCGCCAGGGGCATGCTGTCGTGGGTGGCATCTTGCGGCTCTTGCACCAGGACGATGCCGCCGGCTTCCTTGACCGAGCGCACGCCCAGCGCGCCGTCGCTGCCGCCGCCGCTGAGGATGACGGCGATCGGCTCGGCGTGGCGGGCGGCCAGCGAGCGCAGGAAGATGTCAATCGGCGCGTGGGCGGCGCGGCGGTTCTCAAACTCGCCGGTGCGCAGGTGGTGGTCGGTCAGCACCAGTTGGTGGCGGGGCGGGATGATGTAGACGTGGTTGGGGGCGATGGCCACATCTTCCGCCTGCACCTGGATGACGGGCATGGCCGTGTGGCGTTGCAGAAGCTCGTCGAGAATGCTTTCGTGGTTGGGCGACAGGTGAGTGACGATGACAAAGGTCATGCCGGTGTCGGGCGGCAGCGTATCGAAAAAGGCCGACAGCGCTTCCAGGCCGCCGGCCGACGCGCCGATGCCGACGACGATCGGCCGTCTCGTCTTCCGCGACTCCGTTGTGTCCCCGCGCTCCTGGTCGCCATCCAGCAGCGTGTCAACCCACTCGGCCTGTGTTGCGCCGGCCTCGTCTGGTTCGCTTTGCGCCGATTGCTCCGTCATGAGTACCTCTCACTCGTCCGACTTCATTATAGACGACGCCACGGCGATTGCGTATATAATGCGCCCTAAGGAGACACGCCCATGAACCGTTCCCCCTTTGCCCCCGTTCTGGCCGCGCGATTGGCCGGCAGCCCGCGCCTGACCACCTCGCTGGCCGGCTGCTACGCCCGGCTACGCCAACTGCCCCGCGGCGCGCGGCGGCGGCTGGCGCGCGCCGGGCTGTCGCTGGCCGGGGCGGCGCTGCTGCTGGCGCTGGGCGCGCCGGCCTTTGGCGCGCCGGCCGAGGCGACCATCCACGTGGCCAACGGCATGGTCATCGTCGCCAACGAGGGGCTGTGCTCGCTGGTCGAGGCCATTGACAACGCCAACGGCGGGGCCATCCACGACGATTGCGTTGCCGGCACGCCGGGCGCCGACATCGTCGCTCTGCCCGCCGCCGGGTTGTTCACCTTTTCGGCCGCCGCCGACGAGTCCTATGGCCCCTCCGCTCTGCCGCTCATCACCGCCAGCCTCACCATCAGCGGCAACGGCGCTACCATCCAGCGCCAGGGCAGCGAGGAGATGCGCTTCCTGGTCGTGGCCGGGGGCGATTTGACGCTCGACGCCCTGACGTTGAAAGACGGCAATGTGACCGGCTACTATGGCGGGGCCATCTACGTCCAGGACGGCGCGCTGACCATCACCGGCTGCACCCTGACCGGCAACAGCGCCGACAAGGGCGGAGCCATCGCCGCCACTGCCGGGCCGCTCGACATCAGCGGCGCGACGCTGAGCAACAACAGTAGCGACGCGGGCGGGGCCATCCACAGCCAGGGGATAGAGCTGACGTTGAGCGACAGCACGCTGACCGGCAACGACGGCGGCGAGGGGGCGGGCGGGGCCATCTACTTCAGCGGCGGCGACGCGACGTTGAGCGAGGTGACGCTGCGCGGCAACGCGGCCTACTATGGCGGCGGCCTCAGCGCGTCCGACGCCACGCTGACCGTGAGCGACAGCACCGTGGACACCAATGAAGCCGACGACGGCCCGGGCGGCGGCCTCTACCTCGACGACGTGACGGCGGCCCTGACCGACACGACGATTTCGGGCAACCAGGCCGCCGATGGCGGCGGGGTGGCCCTGCAAGCCGGCCAACTGACCATCAACGACGGCCAGATCACGGGTAACGACGCCACCGGCAACGGCGGCGGCCTGCTGCTGACCGACGGCGCGGTCGAAATGAGCGACGTGGGCGTGGGCACGAACAGCGCCGGCGGGCAGGGCGGCGGCATCCACGTGGCCGATGGCGAGTTGACCCTCGACGCGGTGACGCTGAACGGCAACGAGGCCGCCGGCGGCGGCGGGCTGGCCGTGGTCGCCGGCACGGTGACGGCCGCGGGCGGCGCGTTCAACGGCAACGAGGCCGGCGAGGACGGCGGCGGCCTGGCCAATGACAACGGCGAATTGGCCTTCGACAACGTCGAATTCGACGGCAACACCGCCGGCGGCAACGGCGGCGGCGTGGCCAATGGGGCCGGCGAGTTGGATTTGCGCCTCGGCGCGCTGAGCAACAACGAGGCCGGCGAGGACGGCGGCGGCGCATTCAACGGCGCGGGCACGCTGACCCTCAGCGCCATGACGATCAGCGGCAACGAGGCCGGCGGCGACGGCGGCGGTCTGGCCAACGGCGCGGGCACGTTGACCCTTAACGCCACGTCGGTGACGGGCAACGCCGCCGACGACAATGGCGGCGGGCTGGCCAACGCCGGCGGCCGGCTGACGATGACCGGCCAACGGCTGGGCGACAACACCGCCGGCGAGGACGGCGGCGGCGCGGCCAACGGCGCGGGCCGGTTGGCGCTGAGCGGGGTGGCGGTGGACAGCAATGCCGCCGCCGACGACGGCGGCGGCGTGGTCAACGACGTAGGCGGGCTGACCCTCAGCGTGACCACAGTCACCGGCAACACGGCCGGCGATGACGGCGGCGGGCTGGCCAATGGCTACCGGCCGGACGATTTGGACGCGACCCCCACGAACGGCGGCCCCGTGACCATCAGCGGCAGCGTGCTGAGCGACAACACTGCCGGCGCGGACGGCGGCGGCGTATTCAACTTCGGCGGCGGGCTGACCATCACCAAAACCTCCTTCAGCGGCAACGCGGCCACGCTCCAGGGCGGCGGGCTGGCCAACGACGTCGGCGCGACGACGCTGACCGGCGTCGCCTTTAGGGACCAGCAGGCCAAGGACGGCGGCGCGGTAGCCCTGCAACGCGGCGTGGTAACGATCAGCGCCGGCCAACTGGAAGACAACCAGGCCACCGGCCACGGCGGCGCGGCCATCGTTCTGGCCGGCCAATTGACAATCAGTGGGGCGACGCTGCGCGGCAACGAGGCCGTGGCCGGCGGCGGGCTGTTCGCCGGCAGCGGGACGGCGGCCGTGCGTGACTCCACTCTGGTGGCCAACTCCGCGGGCGACGGCGGCGGGCTGTTCGCAGCCTTCGATAGCGCGATCACCGTCGTCAACAGCACGCTCAGCGGCAACACGGCCAACGTGGCCGGCGGCGGCGTCTACAACGCCGGCCGCGTGACGCTCCACAACGCCACCGTCAGCGGCAACACGGCTGGCGTCAGCGGCGGCGGCGCGTTCGTCTCCAGCGGCACACTGACCCTGCGCCAATCGCTGCTGGCCGGCAACACGGCTCCCCTCGGCCGCGAGGCCCACCGCGCCGGCGGGTCGGTCGCCGCCGCGGCCACCAACCTGTTCGGCTTTGGTGGCGATCCGGGGCTGAGCGGCTTCGCGCCGGGGGCCGGGGACTTCACGCCGGTGGTGTGGCTGCCGGGCGTGCTGTCGCCGCTGGCCGACAACGGCGGGACGACCCTGACCCACGCCCTGCCGCTGCACAGCCCGGCAATTGACCGCGCCGCCTCGGCCACCTGCGCCGCCGCGCCGGTCAGCGCCCACGACCAACGCGAACAGCCGCGCAACCGCGACGGCGACGCCCTGCCCTCTGCCAACGAGTGCGACGTTGGCGCGCTGGAGGCGGCGGGCAAAACGCCGGAAGAAGTGCCACTTGCCAGATTGGCGATCATTTTTGGGCAGTGAAGCAAAGGGGTTAGGTTCCAGGGGCCAGGTTCCAGGGGAAGAGCGCTCTTCCCCTGGAACCTGGCCCCTGGAACCTGGAACCTTCTCAAGAGCGACGGGCCAGGGCCACCACCGACAGCCCCCACGGCAAATCGCGCGTGCGCAGCCAGGCAGCTTCGGCGGCCAGGGGGCGGGTCAGGGCGGCATCGAGCCAGGCGGGATTGGCGGCCACGTCGGAGGTGACCGAGGCGTGGGGGGCCAGGCGCTCCAGCAGGCGTTTGGCGGCGGCCAAGGGGAAGAGGAGGGTGTTGGCGTAGGTCAGGCGCTCGATGACGAAGCCCGCTTCGCGTAGCGATTCTCCTAGCGTGGCGGTTGTGAAACGGCGGGCGGTATGGACGATGGCGTCATGGCCGCCGCGCAGCCAGTCGTAGGCCGGCAGCCGTAGCAGCACGCGCCCGCCCGGCCGCAGCACGCGCCGGAATTCGCCCAGCGCCAGCCGCGGATCGCCCACGGCGTGATGGTAAAGCACGTCAAACGAAGTCACCAGATCGAACGACGCCGCGGCATAGGGCAGGGCGGTTACTGATGCCTGGCTGAGCGCGCTGTGGCCGCGAGCGCGACTATAGGTCAGAGCTAGAGGCGAGATGTCGCTGCCCGTCACCGCGCCGAAGCGGGACAGGAAGCCCAGCGCCCCGCCCGTGCCGCAGCCGGCGTCGAGGATGCGCAGGTCGCGCCGGTCGGGGTAGGCCGCGGCCAGCAGCGTCCGGCTGATGTGGGCCATGCCGGCGTACCACCAGTGGCGGTCTTCGACGGTGTAGATGGCGCGGTATTCCGATGGTTCCATGATTCGCTTCCGTGCGTCGCACCTTCTGAGGTGCGTCGCACGTTCTTAACCTAGGTGACAAGAAGGTGCAACCCACTCCAGAAAGTGGGATGCACCATGTGGTGCGTCGCACGTTCTTAGCCTGGGCTGAAAGAAGGTGCAACCCACTCCAGAAAGTGGGATGCACCATGTCGTGCGTCGCACGTCCTTAGCCTGGGCTGAAAGAAGGTGCAACCCACTCCAGAAAGTGGGATGCACCCGGTTATCAAGGATTCGACGACAACACCACCGGCATGGCAATCCCGTTGCCGCCAGTGGTGAAGGTGGCGGTGATGGTCGTGCTCTCGAACAGGGTGACCACGCCGGGGTTGGCCGCGCCGCTCAGCGCGCCCGACCAGCCGGCGAAGGCCGAGCCGAGGTCGGCCGCCGCCGTCAGCACCACGTCTTCGCCGATGCGCGGCGTGGCGCTGGGGCTGAGGCGCACGCTGCCGCCGCCGGGGCCGTCGGTGAGCACGGTCAGGATCGGCCGCGGCCGGGTGTTCAGCAAGTCCACGCGCACCGTGCCGAAGCGAGCATCCACGTGGTGAGCCAGCAGCAGCAGCCCGCCGCCGCTCGGCTCACCCTGGAAGCCGCGCCGCTCCACGTCCCACAGCGCCGGCTCGGCCGACGACGCGGGCCAGACCTTGAAGCGATAGGTGGCCGGGATGGACGGGTCGAAGTTAGATTGGACAGCCAGCTTAAACATGTAGGTCACGCCGAAGTTCAACGTCTTGGGGGTCGTGCCGATGAGGCGGCCGCCGTTGCCCAGCACTTCGAAGCCCTCGGTGTACTGGTCGCCGTCGCGCTGCCAGCGGTACCAGCCCAGCCCGCCCAGCCGCCGCCAGCCGGTCTGGGGTTGGCTGTCGCCCTCCACCCGGTAGTGCCCCTGCCAGCGCACCATGACGCCCACGCCGGGGCCGTTGCTGGGCGCGGTGTAGCCGCTTTCGTCAATGGCGAAGACGGTGATGGGCACAGTGACGGTGTAGTCGCGCCAGGAGAGGTCGCCCAACGCCAGCAGCCGGTCGAAGTCGAAGACAGTCGGCCGCACGCTGTCGCCGTCCAGCCGCCACGGGCCGTCCACCATCTGGGCCAGGTCGGCGACGCGCGTCACCGTAGCCCAGTCGTAGAAATAGGTCTGTGGCAGCCAGGTCAGTTCGCCGCTGCGATAGTTGACCGTGACGGTGGTTTGGGCCGCGCCGCCGTTCTGGTCAACGGCGCGGATGATGACGGTGTTGGCTCCGGGGCGCAGGTCGGTGTAGTCCAACTCGATGTTGAAGTCGCCCGACCGGGCCAGGCGCATGTTGTCCGGGCCTGTGGAAAGCGCCTGCGACGGGCCGCCGTTGAGCGTGTAGCTGAGGCTGGTCAGCGTCACCGGCGAAGTGACATTGCCCAGCACGTTGACCCACTTTTGCGGGTCGCCGCGCTGGCCGGCGGGCAGTGTCGCCCCGGTCCAGACAGTGATGACCGGCGCGTCGGCCGCGGCCGGGGCGGCGGGCGCGGCCGGCTCCACGGCCGACGGCGGGCGGTCGGCCGGGGCACCGGCGGCCGGCGTCGGCATCGCCCCGCCGGCGTCGCCCGGTGGCGCGTCGGGGGCGGCCAGCAGCGGCAGCGCCAGCAGGCAAGCGAGAAGCAGGGCCACAAGAGCCGCGCTCCTGGTACGGTTCAGATTAAGCATCACTTTCACCTCATGTCGGATGCGCCGGGTTGGCGGCGGCACGAGAGTTTAACGACTACGGGGGGGCGGGGCAAGGGGCAGAAATACCCGTTCCGGCCGGGCGTGGTATCATGGGCGCAT
>WBZP01006474.1_pt2 | contig 11197 bp, 15 predicted proteins | sample 5204301 | NCBI WGS metagenome assembly WBZP01 (sample SAMN12412401, study PRJNA552823) | activated sludge metagenome | isolation source: activated sludge from nitrification reactor of wastewater treatment plant... | place: USA: Pennsylvania | collected 2017
GGAATGGCCGAGGCCGGTAGAATCAAACACCATATTGCCAATAATGTCGAAAACCCGAGAAATACGATTCTCATGGTGGGGTATTGCTCACCCAATTCGTTGGGCCATCAACTGAAATCCGGCGAACCTATCGTTAAGATTTTTGGAGAAGAGAAATATGTGAAAGCCGAAGTTGCCATCATGGATTCATTTTCCGCACATGCCGATTATACAGAAATTATTGATTTGTTAAAATGCCAGGATCCTCATAAAGTGAAAAAGCTGTTTTTGGTACATGGAGAAATCGAAACCCAGACTGAATTCAAGAAAAAACTTGAAGCAGAGGGCTTTAAAAATGTGATGATTCCGGCTCAAGGTGAGGGGATTGAATTGTGAAACCGATTGTTGCTCAATTTATAATACCGTAACTGCTTGATTGGATATATTTTTTTTCTTTAATCATTTTCTTCAGGGCCTTCATTGAGTTGACAGGGCCTTCATCTACAAACATATTAATTACCACATCCGGTAATTCTCCTGCCGGGTCTGAGTGAAGGGTATAAACGCCTTTAATGCCGTTAGAGGTAGGTGTAAGAATCCATTTTGCATGAAAGTCAGTGACTCTCAAATAATCTGGATTGATAGGCATTCCTTTATTTTGTCCAATATCTTCCAAAACTACTTCTTTAGTAACAGGGTTTTGGGTTATTTTACTCATTCCAACCATATCCCGGTCTTTGACAGGCCAGGGCATGTCGATTTGATTATAATACAATCGCTGATTGTGACCAATATTTTTAATAAATTTTGAATATTTTACCTTATAAATCCATCTGGGGAAATTAGGGATGTCCATCAATACTTCGATCAAAGTACTCATCTCACAATCAAATGTTAGCTCAATTTTGACATCTTTTAGATTGCCCACTTTTTTATTGTAAACTTTAATACCTTCAGTATTTTTGACAAATTTCCAGTCATTTTGTGCATAAGTAAAAGTTGAAAGCAGAATAAAAATTGCGGAAAGTAATGTTTTTTTCATTGATAAAAATAAAGGTAAAAAAGGAAAACGAAATTTTTAAGATAAAATTTGGTCGTATCCCTATTTTGATGAAACGTCAATAAATAAAAAATGATTTTTTTTGGACAAAAAAATGCTGAAAAAATTAATCAAAAGCATCAAAAAAGGCATAAAAAAAGTCTCGGATTTCTCCGAGACTTGTGGGAGTTGAGGGATTCGAACCCCCGACCCTCTGCTTGTAAGGCAGATGCTCTGAACCAACTGAGCTAAACTCCCTAATTCCCTTTCGCTTTGGGACTGCAAAGATGCATGACTGTTTTTTTATTTCCAAAATTTTCCGAAAAAAAATCTAAATTTTTTTTTAATGAAAAACACACAGGTACTTTTTAGCAAAAAAATACAACAAAAGGCATACAAATTGGTAGTATTTGGCTTTTTAAAAATATAATTTTGGAAAAATAATATTATTCAATAATGGCATTAGAACAAACCTGGAGATGGTATGGACCCAATGACCCCGTTAGTTTAGCCGATGTTAGGCAAGCAGGAGCAACCGGAGTCGTCTCGGCTTTACATCATATCAAAAACGGTGAAGTATGGACAATAGAAGAAATAAATAAAAGAAAAGCAATAATCGAAGCTGCAGGATTAAGTTGGTCGGTGGTTGAAAGTATTCCGGTTCACGAAGACATCAAAAAGAGATCAGGAGATTTTAAAAAGTATATTGAGAATTATAAACTTTCAATTCAGAATCTGGCTCAATGTGGTATCGACACTGTTTGCTACAATTTTATGCCCATTCTTGACTGGACCCGAACAGACCTTGATTTCCCTCTTCCCGATGGATCTACAGCATTAAGGTTTGATAAGGCCGAATTTTGTGCTTTTGAAATATATATTTTAAAAAGAAATGGTGCAGAAAAAGATTACACCGAAGATATTTTGATTCAGGCAAAAAGCTGGTTTAAGAACGCCAATGATTCTCAAAAGGAGAAATTGACAAGAAATATAATTGCCGGTTTGCCAGGTAGTGAAGAAAGCTTTACCATTGAGCAGTTTAGAGAAGTATTGGCTCAATACAAAAATATTGATGACCAAAAACTAAGAAATAATTTGTATGAGTTTATTTCCGAGATTGGTCCCACAGCTGAGCAAGCCGGGGTTTTGTTGGCAATCCATCCCGATGATCCGCCATACACCATTTTGGGTCTTCCGAGAGTGGTTAGTACTGAAACTGACGCTAAAGCTCTGCTTGATGCCTATTCCAGCAAATACAATGGCCTGTGTTTTTGTACGGGAAGCTATGGCGTAAGGGCAGATAATGACCTCGTAGGTATGGTTGAAAGGTTGGGCGACAGAATCAATTTTATTCATCTCAGAGCCACAAAAAGAGATTCAGCAGGCAATTTTTATGAGGCTGACCACCTGGATGGCGATGTTGACATGTTTGGCGTAATGCATGCATTGATATTGGAACAGCAAAAAAGAACAAAATCCGGAAGAGAAGATTTCAGGTTACCTTTTAGACCCGACCATGGACATAAAATGTTGGATGATCTTAATCCAAATAAAAAGACAAACCCCGGTTACACTGCTATCGGCAGACTCAGGGGACTTGCCGAACTACGAGGCCTGGAGTTGGGAATAAGCAAAAATTTGGGGTTTTGAGCAATAATTTTAATTTTGCAAAATAACCGTTTCAAAATAATGCCCAAAATTGTCACTTTTGGAGAAGTTTTGCTCAGACTCTCTACACCAGGATTTCAGAAAATCGAACAAGCGGAGATCTTTGAAGTGACCTTTGCAGGAACAGAAATGAATGTTGGAGCCTCATTGGCTCGGTTTGGCTTTGAGGTTTCGCATGTGGGAGTTTTTCCCGATAATGCCATGGGCAAAAAAGCCAAAGCATTTATCAGAAAATTAGGGATTTCTGATAAATACATATTTTTGAATGGCGAAAGAACAGGCCTTTATTTTCTTGAAAAAGGTGCAGTAAGTCGTGCGAGCCAAATTGTATATGACCGGACAAACTCTGCTTTTGTAAATTTTGAACCCGCAGGATATAATTGGGAAGAGATTTTGGAAGGAGCTGAATGGTTTCACTGGTGCGGAATTACCCCAGCATCAGGGGAGAAACCTGCCGCAGCTCTGCTGGAGGCCTTGAAAGTTGCCAAAAAACTGGGTGTAAGAGTTTCTTCGGATATTTATTACAGATCAAATATGTGGAATTATGGCAAAACGCCTCAGGACATTTTGCCCGAATTGGCAGCGTATTGTGAGATAATTTTGGCCAGTCGAAAGAACATTGAAGAGATATTTGGGATCACTGTTGAAGAAGATAAAGGAAAGTTTCAGATTGCAGCTCAAAAACTTATGGAGCACTTTCCCAATGTGAAAAAAGTAATCGATACGGAAAGAACCCAAATCAGTGCCTCACATAATCGCTTGTCTGCCCGCATGTGGAATGGCACAGACTACCTTAAAACACAAACACTTGACGTGACACACATTGTAGATAGGGTAGGTACAGGCGATGCTTTTTTGGGTGGGTTTATTTATGGTCAAATGATCTTAAAAGATGATCTGAAATCTATTGAATTCGGAAATGCTGCCAGTGCACTTAAGCATACCATTCCGGGCGACCAAAACCTGGTTGAGATTTATGAAATCGAGAATCTGGTGGATGGAGATGTAAGTGGCAAAATCAGAAGATAATTATTTCTTTTTTCTGCGATTTTTCTGAATATTTTCGAATTCCGCAATCTCTTTCATTACATCTTTAAATGTACGGTTTTCAGCATCTGAAAACATAAGGGTTTCGTTATAGTCCAGGTCAGAAAAGTCTTGCTGAGCTATAGAATAACCCAGTAATTCCTCAATTTTAAGTAACGTTTCGGTTTCTTCAGAGCTACAAAATGAAACAGCTTTACCTTTCAGAGTTCCTCTGCCGGTTCGACCGATTCGGTGAACATAGTTTTCGGCCTCTTCAGGTAAATCATAATTGATCACCAAGTCTACATTCGGAATATCGACCCCTCTCGCACTTATATCAGTAGCTATCAGAACCAGGTTTTTTCCAGTCCCAAATCTGTTCATTGTGGTTTTTCTCTCTTGATGGGTTTTTCCGCTGTGAATAGTCTCAGATTTTATTCCTGCTCTTTCCATGGCGGCCTGCACTCTGTCGGCACGTACTTTTGTCCTGACAAAAACCACCATCTTCTGTTCAGGATTTTCCTTAATCATTCTTTCCAGAAAAAACCTTTTGTCATCCATTTCTATCATCACCACCGAATGTACAATGTTTTTTGATACCGGATCATCAGGTGAAATTTGAATCCTGATGGGATTTTTTACGATGGAATAAGCCAGTTTTTTAATCTTGTCATCAATCGTGGCAGAAAAAAACAAAGTTTGGCGGCTTTTGGGCAAAAATTTGATTACGTCTTCTATATCATCATAAAAACCCATATCCAGCATTCTGTCGGCTTCGTCGAGCACCAGCATTTTGGTCATTCGGAAATCAATATATCCCTGTGACCTCAAATCAAACATCCTACCTGGGGTAGCCACAAGAATATCTACGCCTCGTTCAAGATACTTTATTTGAGGCTCCTGATCGGTAGAACCAAACAGGGCCAGGATACGAAGAGGGGTATATTTTCCAATTTTCTGAAAAACTTCTGCAATCTGTTGGGCGAGTTCATGGGTTGGAACCAAAACCAAGGCCCCTACAGACTTTTGGGAAGGTCCTTTTGGGCGGTTTAGCATCAGCATTTCTATGACAGGTATTGCAAAAGCTGCCGTTTTTCCTGTACCCGTTTGAGCTATAGCCAGTACATCTTCGCCTTTAAGAATATTTTTGATGGCCTTAAACTGAATGTCAGTAGGCTTTTTGAAGCCCATTTCTGCAAGGCTCCTTTTGATGTGAGGCGATATGCGATATTCTTCAAATTTCATTATTTATCGCCGTAGGTGATAATGTTATCTTTCTTTTTTCCTTTTTTGTGCCAATCCCTGGGCGAATTGTCAAACTTTTCACCTTCTTTATTTTTTTGAGCCTGACTCACTATTATTGCCCTACCCATTTGGTCAGAACCATCCAGGGCTTTGATGGCTTTCAATGCTTCTCTGGCATCGGGCATTTCTACAAACCCAAAACCTTTGTTTTGGCGGGTTCTTTTGTCAATTACGATTGTTGCGGATTTCACCTTTCCAAATTCTTCAAAAATTCTGGTAAGGTCACTGTCTTTAAACTTGAAAGGAATGCTTCCTACAAAAATATCCATGGCTTAAACGTTTGTCAATTTTCTAAAAATTTGCTCCAAAGAGCCTTGTTCTCTGGTCAGTTTTTCCAGTTTATCATCGGCTACAATTGACCCTTTGTTGATTATGATAACCCTGTCACAGATGGCTTCCACCTCCTGCATAATATGGGTGCTCAATATAATGGTCTTATTTTTCCCTACCTCCTTTATCAAATTCCTGATTTCAACCAGCTGATTGGGATCCAGACCGGTGGTTGGCTCGTCAAGAATCAGCACCTCCGGGTCATGTATCAAGGCCTGGGCAAGCCCTACACGCTGGCGGTATCCTTTGGAGAGTTGTTCTATTTTTTTGTTTTTTTCAGGAGAGAGCCCCACTTTTTCTACGATCTCTTCGATTCTGTCAGCTAAGGTTTGCTTTTTCAGGCCATACAAAGAACCCACAAACTGAAGGTACTCTTTGATATACATTTCAGGATACAGCGGATTGTGCTCAGGAAGATAACCGATTTTCTTTTTTGTGTTGACGTTATCAATTCTGATTTCTTCTTCCTCGAGATGAGCCGATCCACTGTTTGCCTGTATATATCCTGTAAGGATTTTCATTGTGGTTGATTTTCCGGCCCCATTGGGTCCCAGAAATCCAACAATTTCACCTTTATTGACTGTAAAACTCACATTGTTTACTGCGATTTGGCTGCCATAAATTTTTGTGAGCTGATTAACCGAAATTGACATGCTTGATTATGTTTTCTAAAAAACTGCACGAAGTTAGTCAATATTTTTCAGAGCATGGTTTTTTGGGTGTCTCAGACCTGATTTTTGACTTAATTCTAAATTTTTTTCAAAGTTAAAAAGTGTTAAAGCAGGTTTTTGGGCCGTTATTATTGATATTTTTGTTTTGGAAAAATGAGATTAATTTAGAAATCATAAAAAGGGTTGAAAAAAATTAATGTTTTAATAGGTTTTATGTTGCTGGGACTATTGGGCCTTATGGCTTTTCAATGGTACTGGATTAAAAATGCCTATGAAATCAAAAATGCAGAATTTGACAGGAAAGTCAACGATGTCTTGAAGGAAACAGTCTTGAAACTTGAAAAGCAGGAAATTATGTACCTGACCAAAAAGCGGATTGAGCTGGAAGATAAACGTAGGCTTTTGGAGATTGCAAAAGGGAAAAAATCAAAAAAAAATCATTCTTCAAAAATTCCGTTAGTTGAAAAGTCCGCTATTAAAACCGACTCCATGGTTTTTGCTTATCATGACGGCAACACACTCAGATTGGATCCCAAGCAGGTAATTACCATAGATATTCATTCCAACCAATTCCCAAAGAATGATTTTGTTAGTACAAGGTATCTTGTAGAGCCAGACTTGCAAAAAGAGTTCTTCGGGGGTTTTCTGGAAGAAGAATTTGAAAATATTGAAAATCTTAATCAGAAAATTCTCAGAATGTCAAAGCTCAATGAAAAATTTGAGGTGTTGTTCAGAGATCTTGAAAATGATAGCCGGTATCCGGCGGTGGGGAGAAGCGAAACTATGGTTTCCGATGATATTAATGTTTACCAGAAAAAGCCTCATATACCAGACAATAAAACAAAAGTTAAGGTAAACTGGTCTCAAAATAATGAGCAAAAAACAGAGCTCTTAAAAGATGTATTCAAAGAGTTTACGATAGGTAAGCGGTCAGTAAGCGAGCGTTTGGGTCATGTGATGCTTGATACCCTTTTGAAAAAATCATTTGCTGAAAATGGCATTAGCTTACCATTTTATTACAAGGTCAATGATAACAACAAATTGATTTTTGCCAATTTTAATAAGCTTAATTCCGATCGTGAAATTAAAAACTACAAAGTGAAACTATTCCCCAACGACGCTCTCCAGCACCAGCAATTCATTGAGGTAGGTTTTCCCAATCGTGAAAATTATATAATTCGCAATCTTTGGAGTGTATTCGGAAGCTCCATTTTATTGATTGGGTTTATAGGAGCAGTTTTTTATTATTCTGTAAATACCATGCTAAATCAAAAGAAACTGGCCAATATCAAAAATGATTTCATCAACAACATGACACATGAGCTCAAAACGCCTGTTTCGACTATCAGCCTCGCTCTGGAGTTTATCAAAGATAAAACTGTTAGTACTAATTCTGAAAAAACCGAAAAATATCTCAACATTATAGAACAGGAAAACCGTAGGCTGGGCTCTCAGATTGAGACAGTGTTGCAAATCGCCAAACTCGAAAAAGGGGACATAAATCTACGACATGAGTTGCTTGAAATCAATGAAATCCTTGACCAGGTTGTGAAAAATCATGCGGTACAGATTGAGAAATTTGATGCCACCCTCGACCTTGACCTGCATGCCGAAGAAACCAATGTCATGGCTGATAAGGTGCATCTTACAAATATATTTTATAACCTCCTCGATAATGCAATAAAATATTCTTACGAAAAACCTCAGATAAAGATTTCAACTTCAAATACTGATAATCAACTTTCTGTAAAAATTTCTGATAAGGGCATGGGAATTCCTAAGGATCATCTAAATAAGATTTTTGATAAATTTTACAGGGTTCCCAAAGGTAACCTGCACGATGTAAAAGGTTTTGGATTAGGTCTAAGTTATGTAAAAAATATGGTGGAATTACACCACGGCACCATAGAAGTCAGCAGTAAACCGGGTGAAGGAAGCGAATTTACGGTAATGTTACCCCTACAAAAATCATGATAAAAATACTTTTGACCGAAGACGACCCCAATCTGGGCAGCTTATTGCAGGAATACTTACAAGCCAAAGAATTTGAGGTTGACCTTGCCCGCGATGGCAACCTGGGCCTGGATATGTTTTTAGAAAATGAATATGACTTCTGTATTCTGGATGTGATGATGCCTAAAAAAGACGGGTTTTCGCTTGCGAAAGAAATCAGAATCAAGAATCCGGAAATTCCGATACTGTTTCTTACAGCCAAATCAATGCCCGAAGACACCCTGAAAGGCTTTGAAGTAGGGGCCGACGACTACATGACCAAGCCATTTAGCATGGAAGAGCTTTTAGTTAGAATCAAGGCCATATTGAAAAGGGTGAAAAAAGAGGAAAAAAATCCTGAGGCCGACCAGTTTGCACTGGGGAACATCCTTTTTGATTCACACAAGCATACACTCACGCATGAAGGGAATCTCACCAAACTCACCTCCAAAGAGTCAGATCTGTTGAAGCTTTTCTGCCAAAATCTCAATAAACCGGTAAGCCGTTCTTATGCTCTTAAGCTCATCTGGGGCGATGATTCCTATTTCAATGCCCGCAGCATGGATGTGTATATCACCAAACTCAGAAAGTATCTCAAGCCCAATCCCGACTTGCAAATTATGAATTTACATGGCGAAGGGTTTAAGTTGGTGTGTTGAAAGTTTTTCATTATTTCGGGCTTCAAATAAAAATAAAAAATTCAATTTTGAATTTTTAAGTTTTTCATTTCTCCCTACCTTTGCAGACTTTTTTATTTAATGTTTAACCATTTAAGGAAATCATGACAACAGAAGCGTTGAAAGATTTGAGAGCCAGAGTGTCGGCTTTGAGGAGGTATCTTTGACTACGATAGCCGGAAAGAGAAGCTCGGGGATTTAGAAAATCAACAGGCCCAACCGGAGTTCTGGAATGACTCCGATCATGCACAAAAAGTAGTAAAGGAAATCCAGACCCTTAAAAACTGGACAGAGGCTTATGAAGAAGCCGAAAACGCTATGGGCGATCTCGAAACCTTGCACGAGTTCTATCAAATGGACGAAGTGTCAGAAGAGGAAATCAAAGCCGAAGGCAAAAAAACGGAAGCCATCATAGAAGAGTTGGAGCTCAAGAAAATGCTTTCTTCGGAAGAAGACCAGTTTTCTGCCATTATTGAAATCAACTCCGGTGCCGGTGGTACCGAAAGCCAGGACTGGGCCAGCATGCTGTATCGTATGTATCTGATGTGGGCTCAAAAGCATGGCTACAAAGTAACCCAAATCGACTGGACCGATGGCGATGGGGCCGGTATCAAGTCGGCTTCTATGCAGATCGATGGACCTATGGCGTACGGTTTCCTGAAGTCGGAAAACGGTGTACATCGCCTGGTGCGTATTTCGCCTTTTGACTCCAATGCCCGTCGTCATACTTCGTTTGCGTCGGTTTATGCCTATCCATTGGTTGACGATACCATCGAAATTGAGGTAAACCTTGGGGATATCGAATGGCAAACTTCCCGATCGGGTGGTGCCGGTGGTCAGAACGTAAACAAGGTAGAAACCAAGGTGCAACTTACCCACAAGCCATCGGGAATTGTGATTGTATGCCAAATTGAGCGTAGCCAGCTGGCCAACAAGGAGCACGCCATGAACATGCTGAAGTCGCGTTTGTATCAAATAGAAGTAGAAAAACGCAATGCAGCCCGTGCCGATATTGAGTCATCAAAGAAAAATATCGAGTGGGGGTCGCAAATCAGAAACTATGTTTTTCATCCTTATAAGCTCGTAAAAGATGCCCGTACAGGCCACGAAACCTCTGATATTCAGTCGGTAATGGATGGTGACCTCGACGATTTCATCAAGGCCTATTTGATGATGGATTAATATCAAAAAAGCGACTTTTATGAGTCGCTTTTTTGATTATTATTATTCCAGAACTTTATCCATAACAATATTTCGAATATCCGATTTCATGATTATTAAAAATTGTGTTTATAAGAAATTTATCGTCGAAATGGTCAAAAACGACATAAATAGTTGTTTTTTGATTCATTACTAATTTGGAGAAATATTTACCATATTTTGGATTTTTACATTTGAATTTTGCTTTCTAGTCAATTTCAGAGAAAAAATTATAAATTTTGTTTACGTATTCTTCTGATGACTCCACAAAACCAAAATAATTATTTTCCAATAGCGTAAAAATTAGCTCTTGAAGTTTGAAGTCAAGTTGGTTGGAAATCCTTATTTCTCCCATAAGCTTCTTGCAAATTTTAAAGACCTTTGCTTGGAATCTTCAATAGAACTTGCGTTTTCAAACCTTTTTATAAACTCATCTTTTGAAATAGCCTTTTCCTTATTTATATGGAAATCAACATCCATAGCCTTAGCAATTTCTGTTAAAGCTTTAATTTGTTTTTTATTTACTGGATGAATCGTAATACTTTCCATTTTGAAAGATAATTTTTTAACAAATATATTGATAAGTTTTAAATTCGATAAAACCAAAATCAAAAAAGCCCCCTTTCGGAGGCTTCTAAATCTTTTATTCAACCAGTAATCGTTAATCTTAAATCGATTAAATGCCTCAGGCTTGTTTGGTCAACTGCACGTTTAGGATCAATTTCACTTCGTCGCTTACGACTACACCACCAGCTTCAGTTACAGCTGACCAGGTAAGCCCAAAGTCCTGACGGTTGATTTTTCCTGAAATTTCAAAACCGGCTTTGGTTTGACCATAAAAATCCGTCATCAATCCGCCAAATTCAGCAGCAAGACTGATTTCTTTAGTTACGTCTTTGATGGTTAGGTTACCTTTCAAAGTGCTACCATCGTATGAAGTTGACTCAAATGTCAATGCAGGGAATTTTTCTGCATCAAAAAACTCAGGTGACTTTAAGTGGCCGTCGCGTTGCTCATTTCCGGTAGAAATTGAGTCGATTTGGGCCGAGAAGCTGATTTTAGCATTCTCAAATGAATCATCACCTGCGGTTTCGGCAGATGCATCATAAGCTTTGAAGTCACCTGTTACAGTGCTGATCATCAGATGTTTTACTTTGAATTGCACTTCTGAGTGCAAAGGATCAATTTTCCAGATTGCCATAATATTTTTTGTTTAATGTTTTTACAATATATGTATATACATCAATTAACTTTTACAATTAATATTTAGTTTCATTTTTGACAAAAAAAATTATTTAATTTTAGGTTTA
>WBZP01006819.1_pt1 | contig 11196 bp, 10 predicted proteins | sample 5204301 | NCBI WGS metagenome assembly WBZP01 (sample SAMN12412401, study PRJNA552823) | activated sludge metagenome | isolation source: activated sludge from nitrification reactor of wastewater treatment plant... | place: USA: Pennsylvania | collected 2017
TCAACAAGCACGATGGTCGAATCGAGGTTATTTGCGTAGTACTCAAGCGGTTTTGCAACTGATTCACCCACAGACTTATGGCCGGCAAAATGGATAACGCCATCGACCGCGTGCTCGGCAAATATCTCATCAAGCACTGCACGGTTGCGTATGTCAGCTTCGTAAAAAGGCACTTCAATACCTGTAATTTTTCCGACGCGAATCACAGCCTCTTGTGAACTATTTGATAGGTTGTCGACAATGACGACAGCATGGCCGGCTTTAATGAGTTCGATTGCAGTGTGTGTGCCGATGTAACCGGCGCCTCCGGTGAGAAGAATATTCATACACTAATTATAACCTAGGGGCGACATTGTCTATACATATGATCACTATTATTATCGCTGGCGGACCGGGAACGCGTCAGGGGGGTTTCGCAGGCCACTTATGTTGTGACGAGTGCACCAATCGCTGAGGAAACAAAGCGCCAACTGCCCGAAATCGCAGAGAATATCGTGGTAGGGCCGGCTCGAAAGGACGTCGCGAACGCTCTCTACTTAGGAATTCGTTGAATACTGAGGAACGGCTCGGGTTTTCAATGTAAATAACAGCTATGTTGCCAATATGACGTCCATCCCCGTGGCAGTGATCGGGCTTAATAATGTTGCAGTCGTGGTGACTGATGAGGGGATTCTCGTTGTGGACAAAAGCCAGTCACGCAGTGTTGGTGATGTAGCGAAACAGATACAAACTGACTAATCAATTCGTTGTAATTATCACATTTATAGTAATTCTGCTAATTTTGCGCTATCATACGTAAAGCATAAGAAGGTACACTCACTACTCGAGAAAGGACAAATGACATGTGTGGAATCGTAGGATATATCGGCAAAAAGCCAGTTCAACAACTACTCATCAATGGACTCAAACGGCTCGAATACCGTGGCTATGACAGCGCCGGAATCGTGACGCTTGATGTGACCGGTAAACCAACGCTCCTGAGAGCAAAGGGTAAAGTCGTCGAGCTTGAGGCAAAAGTACGTGAACACAGGACAAAAGATAGTCTCGGTATCGGTCATACTCGCTGGGCAACTCACGGTGCACCGAGCAAGCGAAATGCCCATCCGCACAATGCTGGAGACCTCTATTTGGTTCATAATGGGATTATTGAAAACTACTTGGAGTTGAAAAATACACTATCGAAGCGCGGCTATGACTTTAAGAGTGATACTGATAGTGAAGTATTGACGGCGCTCATTGACTCGCTGTACCAAAAAAATCATGACTTACTCGAGGCGGTGAGTGGAGCGCTCCAGTTGGTAGTAGGAGCGTATGGGATTGCAGTAGTAAGTGATAAAAATCCAGACGAACTAGTAGTTGCTCGCAAAGGCAGCCCGCTCATTGTGGGTGTCGGTGAGGGCGAGGTGTTTGTGGCGAGTGATGCCAGTGCACTACTCGGTCATACTGATAAAGTAATTTATCTCCATGATGGCGAGATCGGACTGTGCACTCGTGACGGTGTACAACTGTATGATAGCGAGGCACACGCCGTCGAGTCACAGATCGAAACGCTTGAGCTTGATCTCGAGGCAATTCAAAAGAAAGGCTATAAGCACTTCCTCCTCAAAGAAATCTATGAACAGCCCGAGAGTCTCCGCTCAACCCTGCGCGGACGAGTGCAAGCGGACACGATGACCGCAAAACTAGGTGGCATCAATATGACAAATGAAGAGCTGCGTGCTGTCAAGAATGTCATGGTGATAGGCTGTGGAACCGCCTACTACGCTGGACTCATGGCGGGGTATATCGCCGAGCAGTTTTTGGATGGTGTGACGATAAACTCCTATATTGCTAGTGAACTTCGGTATCGATCGTTTACTGTCCCTGAGGACACAATTGCGCTGATCGTCAGCCAAAGTGGTGAAACTGCTGACACACTCGCCTGTCTACAAGAATTGAAGCGACGCGGAGTAAAATGCCTCGGTGTCGTCAATGTTGTCGGGAGTACCATCGCGCGCGAAGTTGATGGCGGCGTCTATGTGCATGTCGGCGCAGAGATAAGTGTTGCCAGTACCAAGGCATTTACATCGCAGGTGGCAGCGATCGTCATATTCGCGCTGACGATGGCTTCGGCAAAGGGAGTGAATCCTAAAGAGTTGAGCCAGTACATCACAGAGCTTGACCTGTTGCCCAGTGAAATCGAGAAAGTGATAGAGAAGTCAGTCGGTGAAGTAAAAAAAGTAGCAAAAAAGTACGCTAGCTATGAGCACGCTCTCTATGTTGGTCGTGATGCACTCTTCCCCATCGCTCTTGAGGGTGCGCTTAAGCTCAAGGAGGTTAGCTATATCCATGCAGAAGGGTATGCCGCTGGTGAACTGAAGCACGGTCCGATCGCGCTGATCGATGACCGGTTCTTTGAGGTGTGCTATCTCCAGGATAACTGGCTCTACGAAAAGACGCAGAGCAACCTGATCGAGATGAATGCGCGCGGCGCACACGTGATTGCTATCACTGACACTGATCGGCGGGTGGCGGCTGAAACTGTCATTAGGCTGTCAACCAAGTTGACACTCCTCACTCCCCTTGTATTCAATGTTGTCTCGCAACTCCTGGCCTACTATATGGCAGTTGCCAAGGGAAATGATGTCGACCAGCCGCGAAATCTCGCCAAAAGTGTTACGGTTGAGTAGTTATGCCGTCTGGTGTTTGAGCCAGACCTTAAGGTGATGAAGGCCGGTCATCGTCTGACAATCGTTAATTCCTCCATTCAAAATCAACTCGTCAACTTCGTCCAGGGTAAAAAAACGCTCGCCAGCAAAGGTTTCATCAGATATCTCACGTTCGCCGTCAGTTCGATGACCGCGGGCAAGGTAGGTTGCCATACGTTCGGTCATCAGGCCGTTGCAGACATAATCGGTTCCGAGCAGCTCCCATGAGTCGGCACGAATACCTGTCTCTTCCTCGAGCTCGCGCTTTGATGCATCAAGCAACTGCTCACCATCACCACCTCCGCCCGGTAGTTGCCATCCCCATGAGTTCGATGGGTAACGAAAGGCTCTCAGGAGAAACACACGGTTATCCTCGTCAAGTACCGTTACCATCACTGAGTCGCGTGATTGTATATAGCCATAAATGCCAGTTTGTCCGTCTGGTGTGATAGTTTGGTCCTCGTGGATGGTGATCCAGGGGTTTTGGTACACGATTCGCGAGCTTGTCGGTGTTTTCGATGGTATTTCGTTCATAGACTCCTTATCCTTTATCATTATCGAGTACAATTTTGCGCAGCTTTGTCGCGAAGAGTCCTGCATCAAACCGTGTCGCTGTACGGCTTAGTTTGCTTGGGAACCACTGAATGGTGTCGGCGCGTTTGATAGCCTCGACGACGTCCTCGACAGTCTGGTTGTCAAACAACACACCCGTTTCGCCGTCGGTGACGATATCAAGTGTTCCACCGTTGCGATACCCGATGATGGGTGCACCGGCTGCGAGTGCTTCAACAGTGACGATGCCAAAGTCCTCATCAGAGGGGAAAATAAATCCCTTTGCATGATTGATCGCTTCTTCGAGTGCAGCATCTGAGGCATCACCAAAGCGATCAGTGTAGAACGATACAGTCGGTCCCGCTAATGCGACGAGCTCGTCGTGCATTGGGCCATTACCGTAAACTTTGAGCGGAACACCTAATGTAGTACAAGCGCTCACGGCGAGATCAAAGCGTTTATTTGGCAGCTGGCGACCCATGGTCACATAGTAATCACCACGGGTGCGCGCGGGACTAAAACGCTTGGTCTCGACTGGCGGGTAAATGACAGTTGAAGGTCGGCCGTAATATTTTTTGATGCGGCGCTGTGTCTCAGTTGAATTAGCGATGAATACATCAACGCGCTGCGCGGCTTCGTAATCTCGTCGACGCTGACGAGGAACCATGAGTGGCATAAGGAGCTTGATGAAGGGGCTGAGCGGTCCGTAGGCAGGGTTCTTTCGATACAGCTCATAATGACTCCAGTAGTAGCGGGCGGGTGTGTGGCAATAGGAAATAATTTTTTGATCAGGACGAGCTTTTTGAACCTGATTCGCATTGAGATAGGAGCTGGTCAGAATGATATCGTAGTCGCTGAGGTCGAGACGGCGAAAGGCATTTGCTGCGAGCGTCGGAAAGAGGCGATAGGCCTTTCGTAGAAATCGTGGTAATTTCTGTAGCCACGTCGTTCGCACATCTGCGTCTTGAAAGGCTAGTACTCGGGATGGATCGTAGAGTGCCGTGTAGATCGGTGCGTCGGGAAAAAGCTTGTGCATGGCGAGCACGACATTTTCGGCGCCTCCCATGACACTGAGAAACTCGCAGACGATAGCGATTTTTGGTGGCTGGTACATATCTTCATTATAACTCCTAAAAGCCTCGTGCTTGCGATAGCTAAGAAATGGGATTATTATAGCGGTAATTATGATTCTAAAGCGTGTAGTTTTTTTGACTGCGATCGTTGGCTTGATAGTTGTAACATTTGGGTATTGTGCTTTTGCCGAAGGATTGGATTGGACGCAAGACAAATTCACCGTCGCTTCAGCTGTCGAGCGTCCCGCTAGTCAGCAAGAACGCGTCGTTGATTGTAGTGATACGACAATTCAATACAAAGAGTATGATACTGATGAACTAAAGCAGATAGAGGCCTGCGTGACAGCGGGTGATGGTGTACGGATTGCTCACGGCATTTCGTCGGGGCGTTACTACATAGCGACACCGACGAGCGGGACGTTTGTTGCACTTCAATTTTATGGCCATATGAGTCTCATACCAGGTACGACACGTGTTGTTATGGCTATCAACAGCCAGTTATATATTGTGCATGATATCCTGGCGCATCTCGATTCGCATCCATCATGGGATACTCATCGCATTTATTCGCTCAATCTCGCTGAGCGAGATTTCCCCGCAGCTGGGGTACAACAGGGGATCACGCGCTACGGCATTTCTCGTAATGGTCGCTACGTCGTCTATAATGCCGGTGATTCGTATGGTGTTCCAGGCAAACTTATCCGCTACGACATGGAGACAAAAGAAAACAGAGTCTTTGGTGCTTCACCCTATGCCTCCGTGTATAGTGGCTATCCGGTTGCTGCATTGGGCGTCAGTGATGATGGGAGTACGGTGGTCGCGGGTGGTTCTACAGACCTGAAGTTTTGGCATATCACCGATAGTTGCTTGGGTCCGACCCAGCCGCAAGGACCGATGAACGGTTATGATACCTGCCCACATAAGCTCTACTCACAATCAGATTATGGACTGATCCAGGGACCTGAAACCTGGTACCCTACCACCGACGACTTCCACTTTGATGAGACAGGTAGTGAGCTGCAATTTGGCTATCACGGCGGGGCTTCAGTGCAGCGTACGGTCACTCTCTACGCGCCGGGTCATGTGGATGACCGAGTTGATTACCTCGCACTCGGAGATTCGTATAGTAGCGGCGAGGGAGATACAGAGCTACAGCCAAATGGTAATCTAAAATACTACCGAAACCACACTGATGACAACGGCTATAGCGTTGTAGGAGGCGATCTAATACTAAATCGGCCGATCGAAAAGTGTCATATAAGCACAAGGTCTTACCCCTATATACTTGCAACAGGCATGGAGTTGGGTACCGCCTACAATACACTCCCTACAAAATGGCAGTCAGTTGCTTGCTCTGGTGCAACGGCCTGGGATGTCAAAGAGCAAGGAGCAGATGACTATACAGGGCAGGGTGATAGGCTCAAAGGCTATGACTATGGAACGCTCAAAGCACAAGCCCTCAATGAATTTATACCTGGTCGACAAAAACAAATTGAATTTGTGAAGAAGTATCAGCCAAAGGTGATCACGCTTACTATGGGTGGGAATGATGTGGATTTCGGAGGAAAAATAAATATATGTGTAAGAAAGATAGAAACCTGTGATTACGCAACTACGCAATGGCGCGAAAAGATGAAGAACGAACTCATTGGACAATTTGAAAACCTGAGTAGCCTTTACTCTGAGCTGAGTGCAGCTTCTGTTAACAAAGCCAAGGTATATGTGTTGGGCTACCCAATCTTTATCAACGGTAACCCTTATGCAAAATGCACAAATACCTTCAACCTTGACTCTTCTGAACGTGAATTCATCAACAACTCTATCATCTACATGAATAACATCATCGAACAAGCTGCCAAAAAAGCCGGAGTAAAATATATTAATATAGAAAATGCGTTTGGCAACCACCGACTTTGCGACACCGGTTCTCAACACGTAACTGCAGTAACTAACATTTTTGGTGCAAACGGCAACGAACAGCAAGAGGGCTTCCACCCAAATCATTTCGGACATGTCGATATAGCAAATGCAGTCTGGGACGCAGTGGGCGGACAGAGCCTCCTCAACTACCAGACATGTAGTGACGCGTCGGTGAAAGTCTGCCCAGATAACTCCGTCACTGCCGCCGACGCTGTCGTGCCGCCATACTTCACAGAGGGAGTACCCTCAGATGATACAGAAATACACTACTATACACTCACAAATGGCACATTAGTCAAAATGACAGAAACTCTGGACCTAAATTCAGGAAAATACAAGTTTGCATCCGAAACAAAAGTCGATATCACCCTCTACTCTGACCCGACTTCACTCGGGCAGGTGACTGCCGCATCTGATGGCACCGCGTCGGCTAAAATCACCATCCCATCATCAGTCCCGGCCGGCTACCACACGCTCGTCATGAGGGGTATTGGAACAGATGGTAAGCCGCTGGAATTGTACCAAACTGTCGAGGTGCGCGGACCCAACCCGAATGATATCGACGAAGATGGTGTCGACGACTCTATAGATAGGTGTGCCTATATCACGCCGCTCAACATCGATGCCGACCACGATGGCATAGACGATGCTTGTGACCCAGAGGTAAATGTGCCTGAAGCTCCTGTTGCTCCCGAAAAAGACAACCATCTCTATCTCGAACGTAGAGTCAATACCACTACACCTACTGGTATGAGCGGTGACAATGATCCTGATGGTGACGGTTGGGCTATCGTTGGTGTGAGTAGTGACAGGGCGTATGTCTCGCTGCTCCTAAGAGCATCCCAGATACTGCACCGTATGCTAATTTCACCATCAGTAGCTATGATCCGGTGGCCACTACTGCATCAGCTAGTCCCATTATTCCTAGTATCTATCTTGGTGCTGGCGACTGCGGCTGCGTAGAGTACAAGTCAGCAAAGTCCTGCCAGGTGAAGTCCGTACCTTTACGCTCACTGCTCAAAGTCTGACGGGCAGCGCCAACCACTGCCGCTCTGAACCCGCCACTGCTGACGCGTTGATCACGATGGTCAGCCCGATAATACTCAGCCACTCTATCAGGCGCGTAACGGCGATGTCAATAAGGGTGAATATCCCCACCCGCATCTATTTTCCGCAACTTCTACGCCGCCGAAGCGCAACTGGGCATCACTGACTATACTCCCACTGGTACTCCAGCTGATACACCGGACAAAGCCATCCAGCCCATTCAAGCCTGGAACCTGCTGGCTACGAGTAAAGATGTTGGCTATAGCCCCGTAGTTAGTAAACTTGCTATAGTACAAGATAGTATGAATATTCCTATCCCCTATATCTCCGCTAAAAAACATACCAAAGACAACCCTAGCTCCAACATCTGTATTACTTACAAACCCGATACTATTACCCAAATAAAACTTGCCACTCAGTCCACCAGACAGCTACAATTATTAAAATGGAAAGATATTCCAGGAGGAGTGGGGTGTGAGTAAGGAAAAAAATAAAGCTTCATCGATAACACAAGTTAATGCTATAGCAATGGTAAGCCTACTAGTTTCAATAGTTGTATTTTTTGTCAACGATTATATGGGTGCACGATCTGGGGTCGATCAGAGCTATTTAAACAACTTTACCTTTGTAGTACTATTTGTAAGCGGTATTACCAGTATTTTCCTATTGGTAAAGAAAAGAGCAATCGTACTGACAACAATAAGTTTACTTGTAGTGCTAGGACTGTTTATCTATACTCTCATCTCTATGAGCATTCGTATTACTTTTTAACAAACGAGAAGCCTAAGCTATATAGCTAACAAGACAACTAGTACTAATGGAAAATGGAAAGATATTCCAGGAGGAGTGGGGTGTGAGTAGAAATACATCAAGTTTAATGGCGTTAACGGTAAAGTACGGATATATCCCCGTGCTGGCACTCGCTATCACTATGTTAGTTTTGGAATTTAACATCGGACAGTTCGAAGATAGTAGTCGTGTATTACATCCTTGGTTTACAGCTACACTAAGACTCTCATTTGTTATGGCGACACTCTCCATATTTGTTGCCATAGTCGCGAGGTCAAAACTACAAAAAGTTTTTTACGTATTCTGTTTATTGTTGTGTGCTGGGGTTGGTCTATTATCTTATGTAAACCTTTGGTTTGATGGTTAACCAAATGTTAAAATATTGTAGGTTAGGTTATGGAGAAAAAAACAAAAAAGATCACTAAGCCGCAAAATATACTTATCACTGTACTAGCTGCGCTAGTCGTGCTCATTGCGTATGATCTATCTCCATATGGAGGTGTTATGGCCTTAGCAAAAAAATATATCGAGTGTGGTAGGAGGCCGGTTGAATCTGGAGTTGTATTTGGAGGCGGCGTAAAGTATTACATTGATGCGTGGTCAGAGCCAGGCCTAGGATACCATACCTATTTCTGCACACCCCTGGAAGCAGAACGGGCAGGCTACTCCGCAAGTAAAACTGAATACATATTTCCTCACCTCAAGGAAAAAAATTAATATAGAGTATAAGCCGAAGAATGAGGAAATAAACTTGGCAGCCAGCACACTTATTGGTTTAATGGTGATATGAAAGATATAAGTCAAAAAAGTAAACGAACAGTAAAACAGAAGATATGGTGGGCGCTTATTCTCTTTATCTCGTTTACTGCACTGATTATATTAGTAGATCAGACTCCCTATGGAGGGCAAATAGAGTTCTATTCAAAATGGGGTGGTTGTGGCACAAAACCACTTAGGGAGCCAGCTCATTTTGATTCAATGCGGTATTACGAGGAGTCTCCCAATATCGATCTCTTCCGACTACGTCCTCAGGCATATTTCTGCACACCCCTCGAAGCAGAGGAGGCAGGCTATTCAGCGAATAAAACTGAATACATATTTCCTCACTTGACCACTGAAGAGAGAAGAGCGGTGATGGAAAAATACGGGCAATAAACCTGCAATAACTTAGGAAACGTCACTGGGGTTGAGTATTGCTAGACCGACTAGACCTATCGTGTTAAAAATGACCATATGAAGTTGTCGCCAAAAACCACCCAGTCAAACAGTAAAAAAGTAGCGATCATTTCGGTACTTGTATTTACTAGTATTTTCATTGCCTTCGACATTTCACCAATTGGTGGATCAAATCTAAGGCTGTACTCAAAGTGGATGTCTTGCGGCGTGCGTCCCTTTCAGGATGAAGGTTTGCTTGAGGGTGAAGTGATACACTATTCAAGCGCGCCTGTTTTTGAAATTTTCCGCGGCTCTAGTACAAGTTTCTTTTGTTCGGAGCGAGAAGCCGAGCTAGCCGGATATTCAGCAAATAAGTACCAGTATGATTTTCCTCATCTCAATGTTGAAGAGAGAAAAGCAGTGATGAGAAAATATCAATGATTGTTGCAAAGATAAGTATTAGCGGATCTTGTAATAGGGGTAAATAAAAAACACTGCCCTATCGCGCTCCGGTTTTGCGTAGCACCACACCGATAGTCTTGAACAGGATACGGAGATCGAGCCAGAAGCTCCAGTTCTGGGCGTAATAAAGTTCGAGTTCGATGCGCTCATCAAAGCTTAGTTCGCTCCGCCCGCTAACTTGCCACAGACCCGTAACACCGCTCTTGACACTGTGGAGGAGCGCGGCGCGGCTCGAACTAAACTTCACCTCCTGTGGCAAGATAGGGCGGGGCCCAACGAGGCTAAGATCACCCCTGATAACATTAAATATCTGGGGAAGTTCATCGAGCGAGGTGCTGCGGAGGAATTGTCCAAACGGAGTGACGCGCGGATCGTCTTTTACTTTGCGTTTTTTTCGATATTCCTCGGCGAGGTCGTGTCGCCCCATATCTTCGAACTCGAGACTTGCATCCTTTTTGCCATACTCGGGTCGCATGGTGCGAAACTTGAGTAGCAAAATCGGTTTACTAAATTGACTGAGGCGCTTGCTGATATAGAAGACTGGGCCGGGGTTGAATAGTATCTGTAAGAGCGACAGCACCGCAAGGATAGGTAAGATAACTAACAACATAACTAGTGAAGCGAGGAGATCAAAGATGCGCTTTGCGATGGCGCCCCATCCTACAAGTGGCGTTTGGCTCACTGTGATCATGGGATAGCCGAGAAAGACATCAACCGTATTTTTACCGGTATAAAACTCAGCTTCGCCCGGAATGAAATTGTACTGAATGTGGTTGATCTGGGCGGCGCCAAGGATGCGTTGATTGCGTTCCTCGCTATCATAAAGATCGGTCTGGATGATTGTCGTAATGCCAAGGGTGTGAATTTGCTTGAGCGCGCTATCGGTAGATGAGAAATGCTTGATATCGAGGCCGAGGGGAACACAGTGTTTTGGGCCAGCTAGTGCAACAATGCGATAGCCGGACTTTTGGGTGGAAGACAATGCTTCGGCAATATCTTTTGTTGCGCTGGAGTTACCGACGATGAGAACTCGGCTAATTCCTTTGCCGTAGCGATAGAGGAGGCTGCGGATGATGCGCAATAGTTCGCGAATCACGATGACGGAAAGTACCGAGCCGACGAAGACGTAGAGAGCAACGAGACGCGCAGGAAATATGTACATGCGTGTTGCGTATTCCCATCCGATAACGAGAAGGATTCCCATCAATGTGCCAAGTAGCACCCTACCCCATTCGACAAGTCGGCGATTGTAGATATTGGCACTATAGAGGCCCATCGAGGCGTAGGTAAGTACCCAAATCGGTGCAATACAAGCGAATCCCACAACGTAATCACGCCAATAAACGGTATGGAGCAAGTCGCGATGATCTATCTGTGTGCGAACATAATACGCAATGAAGAAAACGATCGCCAGGACAGCGAGATCGGCAGCGATGAGGATGAGGCTATACAATTTGGTGTTTTTTGATGGCATAATGTAGCGATAGTATACCATTTTTCGGTACAATAGG
>WBZP01006820.1_pt1 | contig 11196 bp, 12 predicted proteins | sample 5204301 | NCBI WGS metagenome assembly WBZP01 (sample SAMN12412401, study PRJNA552823) | activated sludge metagenome | isolation source: activated sludge from nitrification reactor of wastewater treatment plant... | place: USA: Pennsylvania | collected 2017
ACACCCCGATGCGGTCAGGACCGTAACGGTCGCGGACGACGCGCACCGCCGCGCCGAACCCATCCTGCTCCAGACCCAGCCGCGCCAATCGGTTGTTACGGCAATCGAACGGCGCGAACTCGCCACTCAGCGGCTCCTCCTCCAAACCGGCGACCCGCCCGATCCAGGTGTTCAGATCGGCATCCTCGAAATCGCAGGGCCGCAGCCCACTTTCGCCGCGCCGCAGGGCCCGCAACGAGTCTGCGACGCCGCGTCCCAGGGCGTTGGTCACGGTACAGGCGGCAATTGCCAGAGCTTGGATAGCCATCGGTCAAGCTATTCGCGTCAACAACGGTCGGGCCGCCACCAGGGCGGCGATGAAACTGGCGGCCACGCCCAGGCTCACGGTCAGGCCGATGGCCCGCAGCGCCGGCAGCGCGGAAGTTGCGAGCATACCAAACACGGTCAAGGCCGAACCGCAACAGACCAGCAGCGCGTGCAGGGTGCGGCGGCGCAAATCCGGATCGGCGCCAGGCCGGCTGAAAAACAGTCCGTAATCGACCCCGATCCCCAATACCAGCAGCAACGAGACCAGATGGAACAATGATAGCCGTTCATCCAGCGCCAGCAGGGCCGCCACGGTGAAAATCAAGGCCAGCGCCACCGGCAATAGCGCGGCGGCGACCCGCCGCCAGGAGCGCAACCCGAGCCAGACCACCGCCACGATCAGCGCGACCCCCCAACCGAGCCGGACCAGTGTCGCATCGCGAAAACCCGCCACCAGCCGGTTGGTCTCCGCCCGCAAGTCCAGATAGTACGCCCGGACGAACTCGCCTTGCGGCAACCCAGCGGCCAGCGCGCGAGCATCCCGAACTCCACTCAGCGGCAGCAGCGCGGTCCAGCCGCGCTCGCCGGGGAATAACAGCATGTTGACCCGCGCTCCCAATAAGGTGCCGCGCAAGTCATCGGGCCGCAACGGCGGCGCGGTCCGCGCGGCGGCGACGGCATCGAGAAATGGCCCGAACAGTCCCGGCTTGAACGGCAAGCCTTCCAGGGCGGTGTTCAGATGGGCGGTCAGCGTCGCCGCGTCCGGCAACCCCGCCTGCCGCTGTTGCTGGGTATGCGCGCTGGGCAGATAGCGCATCGCGCCATCGTAACCAGCGAGCGCGCCTTCCGTCTGGCGGGCATCCAGATAAGCAGCCACGGTTTCGCCATGCCGCAAGACGGTTTCAGCATCCGGCGCGGTAATCGCGATCAAGTGGCCGACTTCCGGCGCGCCCAACGCGGTCCGCAAGTCCTGATCGAGCCGCAACAGTTCATGCGGCACGGGGCTGAGCGCGGCCAGATCGTTTTCCCACAACACCGGGGCCTTAACGACCATGGCCAGCAGCACCAGCAACCCACACCCGCCGAGCGCCAGCGCCAACCGGGGCCGCGGGCGTAACGCCGCGTCCGCCCAGTCGCCGATAGCCACCGGTTGCGGCGACGTCCAGCTCGGCGGCAGCAGCACCGGCAACAGCCAGCGGGTGGTCGCCACGGCGGCGGCGATGCCGGCGATGGTAAATACGCCCAACTGGCTCAAGCCGGGAAAGTCGGCGTCGAGCATCGCCAGACAACCGAGCATTGTGGTCGCCACGCACAACCGCAAAGTAGGCCACAACTGGCGCAACGTTCCCGCCACGGTTTCTGTCGCCCGCCGATGGCTGAACAGGTAGGTGGGATAGTCTAGCGTCTCCCCGAGCAAGGTCATGCCGAACGCCAGGGTGATGAGGTACATCTTGCCGAAGATCAGATCCACCGCCGCCGCGCCGGCCAGCAACGCCGCCAGCATCGGCAGCGCACCGAGCCAGATCGTGCGCGCCGAGCGGTAGACCAAGAGCAGAATCAGCACCACCGCCGCCAGGGCCAGCGCGCTGAGGAATTCAGCCTGGGCGCGCACCGTGTCCGCGGACAGCGTCGCCAGCACGCCGGGACCGCTCATCGCCAGTTGCACGCCAGTTCCAGCACCGGCGGCGGCGAACGCCGCGCGAATCGCGGTGACGACTTCGCGCTGGGCGGCAAGGTCGTAGCCGGATTCCCTGGTTTCGACCAGCAGCAGAGAGCGCGCGCCGTCGGGTGAGAACCAGACGCCCAGACGCCTGGCCGGTTCGCGCAAACCGCCCCGCCACTGTTGCAGCAGGGTCAGCAACTCACCGGTCGGGTCGCCGGCCAGCCAGCGCTTCTGAAACACCGCCAGCGGCGATTGCAATTCCGCCAACCGTTGCCGTAAGGCAGCGCGCAAGCCTTCCACCGTGAAGCGTTCCGGGGAGGCGGTTGGGCTAAGCCGGTAGCGATGGGCGAACAGCGCCTGCAACTCGGCTTCGGGCAATACATCCGCGCCGTTGGCCACCCGGACGAACAAACCGCTGGCCCGCAGCCGTTCCGCCAGCCGCCGGCTGACAGCGGCGCGTTCGGCTTCCGCGTCGCCGGCCAGACCGAGCAGGATCAGCCGGGTGGTCGGGCCGCTGCGCAATTGTTCCAACAGCAGTTCCGCCACCGGATCAGCGCGGGGTACGAACAGGGTCAAGTCGGCGGCAACCGGCGTGGTCAGCGCGATCCAGCCGCAACCCAGCGCGGCCAGCAGCCAGAGCAGCGGAATGGACCAGCGGCGCATGATTGGGAGACAGCCTCAGCGCGGCGTGATCGTCATGAAGTCGCGGTCGCCATCCGGCTCCAGCGTCTCCATGCTGACAATTCGCCCGTTCTGGCCACGCAGCACAATGGCGGCGACGTAGCGCTGGGCATCCGCATCGCGCGGCGTCAGGCGCAAACTCCAGTCAGCGGGCGTCCCCTGAAATTCCAACTGGTAATAACGCTCCAAAGCCGCCCGGTCGCCAGCCTGGGTAGCGCGAATCGCCTCGACGAAAGGACGCAGTTGCGGGTAACCATTGAGATCGAACTGCCGGCGGCCGGCATCCGGCGTTTCGACTGTCAGCCAGTTGCCCTCGGCCTCGTAATCCTCCGGGTGCGGGTGCAAGGTCCGCTTGCGCAGAAAATCGGGGGCGCGGTAGTACAACACGCCGGTGGCGACCAGCGGCTCATCCAGCGCCGCCAGGGTTTTTTCCTCCCGAAACGTGGCTTCCACCGCTGGAACCGCCGCCAGCGACCGCATCACCTGGGACAGCGCATCATCGGCGACTGCGCCCGCCAGCGGCCAGTACGCCAACAGCAACAGCCCGGCCCAGCGTTTCACGAACAAACTCCATTTTGTGGTTGCGGCGCGATGGTGATCCGGGCTTCCGCCAACACCTGGCCGGCGGCGCTGATCTGGATCGCGTAAATGCAATAGCCGGCGTCGCCCATCAGCAGGCGAGCAGCGACGGCCAACGGCGCATCCACCGTGTCCAGGTCAGCGGCGAACCAGCGCGCGTCGCGCAACGCGGCCAGATAGCCGGCCGGAGCCGTTTGCCCCGCCGCCCGGGCGCACAGGCCGCCATGAATCGCCGCGGCTTGGGCGCCGTATTCAAAGGCATGCAGCGCCGCCAGCCGGCCCCGCCGGCGCAGCGGGTTGGCGGGATCGCGATGGGTCTGGGTCACGCAGGCGATGGCGTCCTCGTCCCAGGCGGTCACCGCATCCAATAGGCACATGGCGCCGGCATGAGGAAGCAGGGTTTGAATTTGCGCCTTGTCGAGCAGCATGGTTGGCAACGCTGTCAGGTGATCCGCGCCAGACTGTGGCGGTTGCCGGTCCAGCGCGACCAGGTCTTGCCTACTTCGTACCAATGTAGATACCAGGCTTCCATGCCGAGCCGCCACAGCGTCAACGGATTGAGGCGCAGGCGCTCCTCGGCGGCGCACAGCACCGGCTGCAAGTTCAGGCCGCGCGCCAGCGCCTGACTGCGGGCCAGGTGGTAACGACTCGTCACCAGCACGAAAGGGCGCTCGCCATCCTCGGCCAGCAAGCGCCGCGCATGACGCAGATTTTCGAGCGTATTCAAGGATTGATCCTCGATGAACAGACTGGCCGCCGGGATACCGAGTCCGCGCAGAAACTCCCGGCCGCGTTCGGCCTCGCTGACACTGCCGCCAGTGTGGCCACCGACCACGAGAATTCGCCGCCGCGGATCGGCGTGGTGCAGCGCGGCGGCGCGGCGCAGCCGGCGGGCGTAGCCGGGAGCTACCTGGTCGTGGATCAACCGCGCGCCCAGCACCACGACCCAATCCCCGTCCACCCCGGCAAACGGCGCATCGCGCGCGATGCGCCAGGCGCGATACAGCAGCCACCCCCCACTCAAGCCCAGGGTCGCCAGCAGCACCAGATTGGATAGCAGCAGCATCGCCAAACCATCCCAGCCCATGCCCGATTGCCGGGCGAAGCGCCGGGACGCCGTCGCACCCCCATTCATGCTTCCTCCTCCCAGTAATCGTAGAAATTGAACCAGTTGTAGGGTGCAAGGCGGGCGTAATGCTCCAGCCGGTCGGCGTAGCGCTGGACCCAGACGGCGAGTTGTTCCTGGCGGCGGGGCCGGTCCAGCGCGATCCGCTCCGCCAGCCGCTCGAAATGGATTTCGTAGCGACGGCCGCCCCGATACAGGCCAAAGAACAGGATGACCGGACAATCCGCCAGCGCCGCCAGCAGCAGCGGTCCGGCTGGAAACGCCGTCTCCTGGTCGAAAAACCGGACGCGCACCGTCTTTTCGCCCGCCGCCACCCGATCCCCCAGCACGCCGACCATGCAGCCCTGTTCCACGCTTTCCTGGACTCGGAGCAAAGTATCCGGTCCGCCGATGGGAATGATGGCCTGGGCCAGCGCCGGATTCAGCGCGTTGAGAAACCTGGTGATGGCCCGATTATGGCTGGTATTCATCAGGATTTTGATCGGAAACCGCCGCAGGGTGACGCCGGTCGCCCGCAGCGCCTCGAAACTGCCCAAGTGCGATCCCAGCAACAGGCAACCTTGGCCGGAGGCAACCTGATCCAGAATCAGTTGATCGCCAAAGAGTTGGATCTCGAAGTGCTTCAACCGCCCGGTCAGGAAATACACCCGATCCAGGATGGTCGCGGCGAAGCAGTGGATGTGGCGGAACACCTCCCGCCAGCCCGGCTCGCGGCCCAGCGCCCGCCGCAGGAAAAGTCGCGACCCGCGCCGCGCCGCCATGGCGGTCGCCAGAAAATATAAAGTGATGGGATACAGCAGGGCGCGGCCCACCGGCCGACCGATATGCAGGGCGATCCACAGAATCAGCCGCAACACCAGGGGGTTGCCCCGTTCCGGCAACCGCGCCCAACTCCGGTTCATCAGCGATCCCCATGCGCGCCATCCGACGGAACGGTGGTGATTCTCAGCAGGTGCGCGATTGCGCGATGTGCTGGCTCAGCGCCCGCAGCGAAGCGAAAACGCGCAGGTTGCCCTTGTCCTCGGAGCGCAGTTGAAAGCCGTAGGTCTTGGAAATCGCCAGCGCCAGCTCCAGCGCGTCAATGGAATCCAGGCCCAGCCCCTCGCCGAACAACGGCTCCTCCGGCGCGATGTCTTCCGGTTGGATGTCTTCCAGGTGCAGGGTCTCAACCAACAGTCGAGCCACCTCCAACTCGAATGGCGAGAGAGCTTCCATGTGTGACCTCGTAAGGATGGGATGGGGTACTGATCAGCGGCAGTGCTATCAGGGCTTGCGAATTCGTCGCTAAACTATACCATGCCCCAAAGCTAAAACTCGCAACCATCCAATTTCGCAGCATAAATGCCAACCGCCCGCCATCCCGCCTTGGGCTGGCCCAATTCGCGCGACCCATCGCATGACACCCTTCACCGTCTTTTATGGCGACGACGCGCAAGCCGGCGCCTGGTTGAACGATAACCGCCTGCTGGCGCTGATCCGGTTCGGCACGCCGACCGCGCCCCTCGCCGACCCGCGCGTTTGCGTCATCCCCGTGCCCGAACTGGGCGGAACCGCGACCGCCGAGGTCTGGCTCGGCGCGCGGCCGGCGCGCGCTGGCGTTCTGAGGGGCGTGTGCTACGCGGACAACGGCGACGCCTTGTTTCTGCACCTCCATCTGGACGAACCAGCTCCGGACGTTCTGAGTCCCCTGACCACCGCCGCCTACCAGCGGCTGTTCGCGGCGGCCCGCGCCCGGGGCTATCCGCGCTTGCTGCGCATCTGGAATTATTTCCCCGCCATCAACCAGGACGCCGGTGGCCTGGAGCGGTACCGCGTGTTTTGCGTGGGCCGGCACACGGCCCTGCTGGCGGAACGGGCGGAGCTTGAGACCCACCTGCCGGCGGCCTGCGCTATCGGAACCCGGCAACCCGGCCTGCGGTTGTACGCGCTGGCCGCACGGGAAACCGGCTGGCAAATCGAAAATCCCCGTCAGGTCAGCGCCTTCCATTATCCGACCCAGCACGGCCCACAAAGCCCCTCGTTCTCACGGGCCATTCTCAAACGCTGGGGCGAAGGAAATCATCATCTCTACATTTCCGGCACCGCCAGCGTCGTCGGCCATGCCAGCCGGCACATCGATCTGATGGCGCAACTGGACGAAACCCTGCTGAATCTGGAGGCGCTGATCGCCCAGGCCAGCCAGCGGACGCCGACGCCGCTGCGCCCGATGCTGTTTCGGGTGTACGTGCGGCCGGACCTCGACCCGGCGCCGTTGCGCGAGCGGATCGCCGGGGCGTTCGGGCCTGACGTACCGTTGTTGTTTCTGCGCGCCGACATCTGTCGCCAGGATTTGCTGATCGAAATTGAAGGACTGGCGGCCAATGCCGCTCCGTGAACCGCCTCAGGACATTGCCCCGTGAATCCCGAAAAACCGCTCGAACCACATCCGGTGCTGCCGGACTATTATCCCGATCTGGCGCAACGGCCGGCCTTCGTGCGCGGGCTGTTCGACCGCACCGCCCATTATTACGACCATGTCAACCGACTGCTGTCGTTCGGTTCCGGCAGTTGGTACCGTCGCCGGGCGCTGCTGCGGGTAGGATTGCGTCCGGGCATGACTGTGCTCGATGTCGCTATCGGCACCGGGTTGGTGGCTCGGCAGGCGCTGGCCATCACCGGCGACCGGCACGCCGTGATTGGGCTGGACATTAGCGCCGGGATGCTGGCCGAGGTGCGCCGGTTATTGGATATCCCGTTGGTGCAGGGCTTGATGGAGCAGTTGCCGGCCGCCGACGCCTGCTGCAATTTGGTCAGCATGGGCTATGCGCTGCGCCACGTTGCCGACCTCAACGCCACCTTCCGCGAATTTCACCGGGTGCTGCGGCCAGGCGGCGTGCTGCTGATCCTGGAAATCACCCGGCCCGCTCACCCCGTCAAGCACGCCCTGCTCAAGTTCTATCTGGGGCGGCTGGTGCCGTTGCTCGGTCGGCTGACCACCGGTCAGCGGGATCTGCAAACCCTGATGCGCTACTACTGGGACACTATCGAGAACTGTGTCCCGCCCGAAGCCATCATCCAGGCTATTCGCGATGCCGGTTTCGACGAAGCGGGCTGCGACATCGAACTTGACCTGTTCCGGGCCTACTTCGGTCGCAAGCACGACGGGGCGAGCGCCACGACCAACTACGACACGCTGCCCGACCAGACGGACGCTGAAGAATAATAGCCAGAACTCACGTTATTCAGTTCAACCGCGCAGAGGCCATTGAGGCTGCGGGCGCGAAGCGTCCGCGACAACGAATAAATCACCGATCTGGCCCAAGCCTGCCTCGACTTGAACGGCTGCTGAACCGCTATACGCCGGACGCCGCAACCGCGGACAACCAGATCAGGCTGGCCATCCGCCCGGTGCGATGCTCGCGGCGGTAGGAAAAAAACCGCGCCGGCTCGCTGAAGGTGCAACCATCACCGCCGTAAACCGCCGTCACCCCCAACCGCTGCAACCGCCGCCGCGCCAGTTCGTAGATGTCCGCCAGCCAGCGGCCAGCCGGCGAGGATTGAAAACAACTCGCGTTCCCAGCATCCAGCGCCAGAAACGCCGCCCGCACCTCCTCCCCAACCTCGAAAGCATCGGGACCGATGGCCGGTCCCAGCCAGGCCAGCAACTCCATCGGCGGCACGTTCATGTGCGCCACGGTCGCCGCAATTACGCCGCCCGCCAACCCGCGCCAGCCGGCATGAGCGGCGGCCACCACCGTACCGGCGCGGTCGCACAGCAACACCGGCAGGCAATCGGCGGTCATCACCACACAGGGCTGACCCAGCCGGCGGGTCCAGGCGGCATCGGCGACGACTGGCGCGCGGACCGTCTCGGCGACGACCACCCGATTGCCGTGAACCTGTTGCAACCAGGCCGGTTCGGAAGGATACCCGGCTATCGCCGCCAGCCGCCGCCGGTTCTCGGCGATGCAAACCGGATCATCGTCGACATGCTCGGCCAAGTTCAGATTGTCGTAAGGTGGCGAACTGATCCCGCCAAGACGAGTCGTGCTCACCGCCTTTACTCGCGTCGGCGCCGGCCAGTTGGGAACGATCAAAGATTCGGGTTGTAGCTCATTCATGTCGCTGGTCCGCGTCTTCGCCCAGTGTCGCCAGCAACTCCGCCAAATCGGCCGGCATCTCCGCCCGCCATTCCAGCCGCTCGCCGGTGCCGGGATGGGTCAAGGCCAGCCGCTCGGCGTGCAGCGCCTGCCGGCGAAAGTTCCGAATCGCCTCGATGCAACCCGACGACGCTTGCGGCGGCAGGCGCGGTCGGCCGCCGTACACCGGATCGCCCAATAGCGGCAAACGGATGTGCGCCATGTGGACCCGAATCTGATGGGTACGGCCGGTTTCCAGCTTGACCCGCAACAGCGCGTGGGCGCGAAACCGGCGCAGCACCCGATAGTGGGTCACCGCCGACCTGCCGCTCGGAGTCACCGCCATTCGCTGTCGATCCACCGGATGGCGCCCGATGGGCGCGTCCACCGTGCCGCCCGCCACCGGTACGCCGTTGACCACCGCCAGATATTCCCGCTCGATGCGCCGCGCCTGCAACTGCTCGACCAGCGCGGTATGCGCCCGCGGGCTGCGCGCGATCACCAGCAGCCCGGTCGTATCCTTGTCCAGCCGATGCACCAACCCGGCGCGTGGCAGGGTCGCCAGCTCCGGGAAGTGATACAGCAGCGCGTTGACCAGGGTGCCATCGCGGTTGCCGACGGCGGGATGCGCCACCAGTCCGGCGGGCTTGTTGATCACCAGCAGATCGGCATTTTGGTAGCGGATATCCAGCGGAATGGCTTGGGCCACAGCGACGATTTCGACCTCCAGCGCCCATTCGCCGCTCACCGTCTCGCCGCCGGCGACTGGGGCGCGGGGTTGCCGAACCTGGCCATCCACCCGCAATTGACCCGCCTTGAGCCACTGTTGCAGGCGGTTGCGAGAATAGGCCGGCAACAAATCCGCCAGCGCCTGATCGAGCCGCATCCCGGCATAACTCGCGGGGATTTGGCAGGCGATCCGTTCGGTCGGCGGCATGATGGTTTTTGCCGGTTCGGGCGTTATACTGGTTTTCATGATTCATTTTACTCCCGACAACCGCCGTTCCATGCCGTCATCCATGCACCGCATACTGAAACAGTTTCTCACGGGCCTGCTCGCCGTTACCCTGTTGGCCGGCTGCTCCCTGCTCCCGGAAAAAATCGACGAAACCAAGGGCTGGTCGGCCCAGCGCCTGTATAGCGAGGCCAAGAGTTCCATCAACGATGGCAACTACAAGACCGCCCTCGAATATCTGGACAAGATTCAGGCCCGCTATCCGTTCGGCCGCTACGCCCAGCAGGCGCAACTGGACACGATCTACGTCCAGTACAAGGACAACGAGCCGGACGCCGCCATCGCCGCCGCTGACCGTTTCATCAAGGCTAATCCGCGGCATCCCTACGTGGACTACGCCTATTACATGAAGGGGTTGGTGAATTTCGAGCGTAGCAACACGATCATCGACCGATTGGCGCCCAGCGACCGCGCCAAAACCGATACCGCGACCGCCCGGCAGTCCTACAACGATTTTTCCGAACTGGCGCGGAAATTCCCGGATAGTAAATATGCCGAGGACGCCCGTCAGCGGATGCAGTTCCTGCATAACAACCTAGCGGCCTACGAGGTCCATGTCGCCGACTATTACTTGCGGCGCGGCGCTTACGTCGCGGCCGCCAACCGCGCCAAGTACGTGCTGGAAACCTACGCCCGCACCCCGGCGGTCGAGGACGCGCTCGGCATTATGACCCAGGCCTACGTCAAGATGGGCATGCCGCAACTGGCCGCCGACAGCCTGCGGGTTCTGGAACGCAACTACCCGCAATCGCCGGAACTGCCGAAGCTGAACGCACTGGTCAAGGGCGCCGGCTGAGCGGCGATTGGATCGAGTCTTCCAACCGAAGTTCATCACCACGCGAGGGCCGCGCCATGTGGGATTTCTTCGAAACCGTCCGTCATCGTCATTCCATCCGTAAATACCAGCCGGACATGCCGGTCGAGACCGAGAAGCTGCATGCCATTCTGGAAATGGCCTGCGCCGCGCCATCGGCGGGTGACTTGCAGTCCTATCGCATCGTCGTGGTGCGTGATCCCGCAGAACGCCAGGAGCTGGTCCATGTGGCCCACGAACAGCCCTTTATCGCCGAGGCGCCGGTGTGCCTGGTGTTCTGCGCCGACCCGGCGCGCTCAGCGACCGCCTTCGGCGAGCGCGGCGCCACCTTGTACGCCGTGCAGGACGCCACCATCGCCGCCGCCTATGCCCAACTGGCCATCGTCGCTGCCGGCATGGGTTCCACCTGGGTCGGCTACTTCGAGGAAGAGCAGGTGCGCGAGGTGCTGGGCCTGGAACCGGGGTTGGTTCCCATCGCCCTGATGAGCTTGGGCTACCCGGCGGAACTGCCCGAACCCAGCTCGCGTCGGCGGCTGGGCGAGGTGGTGGCCTGGCGGTGAGCGTGGCGGGCGTTCACCGCACCGGCGGCAAGGCCCGAATTCCCTGCTCCAGCCCTTCCTTTCCTGAAAAGCAGGCAAACTCAGTCGATCCGTCGGTCAAGGCCGTACCTGTGGCAGAAGTCCAAGGAATAGCTCAGCCACTGGTGATAGTGAGGACGCTGCCCCGCCATCATGTTCTACGGCGTCAACCGCCTTCTTGTAGCGACGAGTTAAATGACCCCCGGCAAAGCCGGGGGCTTATTGGGTGAGCGCCTCAAAGGCGCCGATAACACCAGGAGCCGCCCAAGGCGGCTATACCCCTCCCAACCTCATCTGGTCGTAACGCTCGTCCGCC
>WBZP01006821.1_pt1 | contig 11195 bp, 11 predicted proteins | sample 5204301 | NCBI WGS metagenome assembly WBZP01 (sample SAMN12412401, study PRJNA552823) | activated sludge metagenome | isolation source: activated sludge from nitrification reactor of wastewater treatment plant... | place: USA: Pennsylvania | collected 2017
GATACCTCGCGCAAAATCAGCTTGCCGAGAAAGCGCAAGACCGCCGCTTGGAATCCGGACTACCTCGCCCATGTGTTGGGACTACCGGTCATTTGATGCTCCGGCCCTGCCCGCAGCCGGCGTCAGTCGCGATTCGCCTGACCAGCCGCCGCGGCACCTTTGCTATAATCGGCGCCTCGTCGGGGGGGTAGCTCAGCTGGGAGAGCGCCGCGTTCGCAATGCGGAGGTCGGGAGTTCGATCCTCCTCCTCTCCACCACCAAATTATCAAGGGCTTACGAAAGTAAGCCCTTGTGCTTTTGGGCTCGGCGATCATTTTGTGCCCCAATTGCGCCCATCCTGTGCCCACGTCGGAATGTAGGGCAACCTCATCCTGTGGGCTTTTGATCTGCGCACGCGTTCTGGCACCGAGCGAGATCTGCGTAGGTCAGTTGCCCAAGTGCTTGCACAGTGCGCAGGATCTGTATTTGCAACCGAATGGCCATATCAAGGATATTGTTGGATGACACGCGATTGATTTGCATGTCCTAAGCGAGTACGCTCGACGAACAAGTCGGAATCTGTCGCGAGCGTTATGGACCGCACCGAGCGTTTTTACAAGATCGAACAACTGCTCAAACAGGGCAGCGCCGTGAGCGTCGAGAATTTGCGGCAAGCGCTCGGCATGTCCCGAGCCACGCTCAACCGCGATCTTGCTTATCTGCGCGACCGGCTGAATGCCCCAATAGTCTTTGACCGCGACGCTGGAGGCTACCGCTTCGAACTGGCAACACCCTCGGTCGGTGGGCAGTTCGAATTGCCCGGCCTGTGGTTCTCCGCGGCCGAGATCCATGCGCTGCTCACCATGCAGCACCTGCTTGCCAATCTCGACCCCGGCGGCGTGCTTGCCCCGCACATCCAGCCGCTGATCGCGCGCCTCAACGCCTTGCTCGGCAGCGCCGACAATACGGCCGAAGAAATCCGCCGCCGCATCCTGATAGTCGGTCTTGGCAGGCGAGCCATGAAGCTCGAACACTTCGAGCGAGTCGGCTCCGCACTGCTGCGGCGCAAGCGCCTGTTGATCGTCTACTACTCGCGCGGACGCGGCGAACTGACCGAACGCGAAATCTCGCCCCAGCGCCTCGTGCATTACCGCGAGAACTGGTATCTCGACGCCTGGTGCCACAAGCGCCGCGGCCTGCGCAACTTCGCCATCGACTCGATCCGCCGCGCCCAGATTCTCGAAAAGCCCGCCCGCGAAGTCACGCCGAAAACGGTGGATGCTGCGCTCGGCCCCGGCTACGGCATCTTCGCCGGCCGCCGCCTCAAGTGGGCGACCCTGCGTTTCACCCCCGAGCGCGCCCGCTGGGTCGCCGCCGAACACTGGCACCCCAAACAGCGCGGCCGCATCCAGGCCGACGGCCACTACCTGCTCGAGATTCCCTATGCCGATCACCGCGAGCTGCAGATGGACATCCGCAAGTATGGGGCGGAGGTGGAGGTGGTGGGGCCGGTGGCGTTGCGCGAGGTCATCGCGGCGCAGGTCGATAAGCTGGGCCGGCTCTATTCAAAATCCGCGTCAGGCTCACACCATGAGACTGGCGGGGAATAAGCTTGGTCGAACAACCCTGATCTCTTCACGCCTATTTCATGGAACCTACCGACGATATCCCGCTGGCGCACATCGGGCCTAACGGCGAGCCGCATTATCTCGCCGAGCATCTGCACGCGGTGGCGCTAGGTGCGGGGGAGAAGGCGGCGCTCTTCGATGCCGGAAATTGGGGGCGGCTGGCCGGTATCTGGCATGACCTGGGCAAGTACCGCGTCGGATTCAGGAGATACATTCGACAGGCCAACGATCCCGATGCGCATATCGAGGGCCGTGTCAGCGGGAGGGACAAAACGCATTCGGCTGCCGGCGCCATCTGGGCACAACGATACCTGCGCGAAGTCGCGGGCAGTCAGGGCGACGTTATCGCGCGGGTTCTTTCGTATGTCATCGCAGGACACCATGCAGGATTGGACGACTGGGATGGCGGCCTGAAGGCAAGGTTGGCGGGCGAGGACAGCGCCAGGGAGTTCGATGATGCGATGGCAGGCGGGCCGGCCCCGGAAGTTCTGCGCCCCGACGTGCCTTTGCCGGACATGTCGCGAATACCGGTCGACGTGAAGACCGGCATCCCAGGCAGCTTTGCATTGTGGGTGCGGATGCTGTTTTCGGCACTGGTCGATGCCGATTTTCTCGATACCGAAGCTTTCATGAATGCTGGCCGGGCAGTTTCGCGTGAAGGCTTTGCCTCGATCGATCAGTTGCTGGAGGTTTTCGACGCCCACATGCAGAATTTGTCCGAGGTGGCTGCGCCAACGCAGGTGAACAGGCTGAGGGCCGATGTCCTGCGCCAGTGTCGTGACAAGGCCGAGCATAAGCCGGGGGCCTTCACTCTCACCGTACCCACCGGCGGGGGCAAAACCTTGTCCAGCCTCGCTTTCGCCCTGTGCCATGCTGGACTGCATGGCAAACGGCGGATCATTTATGCGATTCCGTACACCAGCATCATCGAGCAGACCGCGGACGTTTTTCGCGGCATTCTCGGCGAGACAAATGTCGTCGAGCATCACAGCCTCGCCGAGTCCGATCCGGCGCAAGAGACTTCGCGCTCGCGCCTGGCGTGCGAGAACTGGGACGCGCCGCTGATCGTCACGACGAACGTGCAACTCTTCGAGAGTCTGTTTGCGCGCCGCACCTCGCGCTGCCGCAAGCTGCACAACCTCGTCGACAGCGTCGTGGTGTTGGACGAAGCGCAACTGCTACCCGTCGAATTTCTGCAACCCATACTCGATGTGCTGCGGCTATTGGTCAAGGATTATGGAGTCACCCTGCTGTTGTGTACTGCCACGCAGCCGGCGCTGACCTCGCGGCAGAGCCTCGATCCGCGTCGTGGCTTGCGCGGATTTGCGGCCGGCCAGGTCACCGAGATCATCGACGACGTTCCGGCGCTCTTTGCGCTGCTCAAACGCGTCGAGGTGCATCGCCCCACGAGCCTGGAAACCAAACGCAACTGGCCGGAGATTGCCGGCGAGGTCGCACGACATGACGCGGTGCTTACCATCGTCAATCGCCGTGCCGATGCGCGCGAACTTTACGGGTTGCTCAGGGCGCAGGGTCGCGGAGGAGTCTGGCATCTCTCGGCGCTCATGTGCCCGCAACATCGCAGCGACACGATCGCCGCTATCAAGAAGGCGCTTGATGCTCGACGCGAGGCACTTGCGCGCGGTCAGCGGTCGTACCCTGTGCGGGTTGTCAGTACCCAGTTGGTGGAAGCCGGTGTCGACATGGATTTCCCGGTGGTCTTCCGCGCCATGGCCGGACTCGATTCGATCGCGCAGGCGGCGGGGCGGTGCAATCGGGAAGGACGTTTGGAGCATGGCCACGTTCATGTGTTCGTGCCGCCGACCCTGCCGCCACCGGGATTGTTGCGTCAGGGCGAAAGTACCTGTCGCACGATATGGCATGGCGCAATCGATGATCCGCTGGCCTTGCAGTTGTTCCCGCGATATTTCAGTCGGCTCTACGCGGACGGCAATCTGGACAAGCACGGGATCTGCGACATGCTGCGAGTCGGGAAGGAGGCAGATGTCCGTTTCCGGGATGCCGCAGACAAGTTTCGACTGATCGACAACGAGGACGCGGGCACTGTCATCGTGCGCTATCCGGTAGGCGACAGCGGCGAGGTCGATAAATGGATCGCAATTCTGGAGCGCGACGGACCCCAGCGCTGGTTGATGCGCAAACTGCAGCGATACGGGGTGACGATTTATCAGCACGACATTCGTCGCCTGCTGGAGTGGGGCGATATTCGCGAACTCGGCGGTTGCCCGGGGCTATACGTTCAGTTGTCTGACGTTTTCTACGACCCAGTGACTGGCGCGAACGTAGATGGGGCACCGGGTGATCCGGGCGGTTTCGTTTGCTAGCGGAGCGGACGGAAGAGAAGAAGCGGCGAGGCAAGCCCCGCCGCTGTTTTTCGGATCGCGCAGCTGGTTTTCTCCTAGTTTCAACCCACGCCCGAGCAGGCGAAATGCGAGTTTAACAAATAGTAGTGTCTAGCTAGCTAGTTTTATCCTAAAAGTAGTGTGATATGCTTCACGGCGTTTGCGATCAGGAGTACGCGCCATGGGGTGGAACATCGATTGGAAGGGGATTGTTCGGGAGCTGCGCCTACTGGCCGTTCAATTGCAGCCGAGCAGGTTCTACGCCCTGTACCTGCTCTTGTTGATCATGGTCGTGAGTTATGTCTTCAAATAGGAGATGCGGATGACCAAGCGCTTCTGTGTAGAAGTCGCAGGAGACTTCGCCTGTTTTACGCGCCCGGAGATGAAGGTCGAGCGCGTTTCCTACGACTTGATTACCCCGTCGGCCGCGCGGGCGGTATTCGAGGCGATCTTGTGGAAGCCCGCAATCCGCTGGCGCGTGCGTCGTATCGAGGTGCTGCGGCCGGTGCAGTGGGCCAGCGTGCGGCGTAACGAGGTGGCGTCCGTCGTTTCAGCCCGCAATGCGATGGCGGCAATGAACGCAGGCGGCGGGCAACTTGGCTTGTACGTGGAAGACGACCGTCAGCAGCGCGCCGGACTGTTCCTGCGCGATGTTGCCTATCGCTTGCATGCCGACCTCGAGTTCTTGCCCGAACGTGCACCGAGCGACACGCTCACGAAATATGCCGAGATGTTCGCGCGCCGCGCAGCGAAGGGGCAGTGCGTCAATCAGCCCTATCTCGGCTGCCGCGAATTCGCTGCACGCTTCCGCCTGGTGGAAGACACCGCTGCCGAACCACCGGCCGAGCCGAGTCTCGACGGCGACCTTGGCTGGATGCTCTACGACCTGGACTTTGCGAATCCGGCGGACCCGCAACCACAGTTCTTCCGCGCAAAGATAGATCGTGGCGTGCTGGATCTCGAGGGTGCGGAGGTGCGCGGATGATTCTGCAGACGCTCAACGACTACTATCAACGAAAGATGTCCGACCCGGACCCGGCGCGTCGGCTTCCTGCATTCGGTTTCGAAGACAAGGAGATTCCCTTCGTTGTCGAGCTAGGCAGCGACGGATCGCTCGCGGGAATCAAGGACACGCGTAGCGGTGGCGGCAAGAAGAAGATCGCTGCCCGCTTTCTGGTGCCGAAGGGGGTGAAGAAAACCTCCGGCGTGGCGGCGAATCTGCTGTGGGACACCGCGGAGTATGCAGTAGGCGTCGACACCAAAGGCAAGCCCGAACGTGTGGCACAACAACATGCGGCGTTTCGTGCGCGTATCGACACGTTGCCGGAGGCGGCGCGGACCGATGCCGGTATCGTGGCTCTGCGTTCATTTCTTGACTCACAGCCGCGGGACGCGCTTGCCGCCGATCCGATGTGGGAGGAAATTTGCAGATCGAATCCCTGCATTACCTTTCGGTTAGTGCAGGACATCGATCTGATATGTCAGCGGCCGGCAGTATTTCAGGCAGCGTCGCTGTCGACGGACGACGACGAAGGCAAACAAAAGTCGCTTTGCCTCGTGACAGGCGAACAGCGCGCGACGGAACGGCTCCACACCGCAATCAAGGGGGTGTGGGGTGCGCAGACCTCGGGCGCGAACATTGTGTCGTTCAACCTCGAAGCGTTCAACTCCTTCGGCAAGGTGCAGGGCGCCAACGCGCCGGTCAGTACGCAGGCCGCGTTCGCCTACACCACGGCACTGAATCACCTTCTTACCAAGGGCTCTACGCAGCGCATCCAGGTCGGCGACGCCTCCACGGTTTTCTGGGCGCAGCGGCAAGACGAAGTGGAGGACGTTTTCGCGCATTTGTTCGGCGAGACCGACGACCCGGATGCGCGCACCGGGCAGGTCAAGGCGCTGCTGGAGGCAATTCATTCCGGCAAGTTCGACGGCGGGCGGGGCGACAACAGGTTTTTCATACTGGGGCTCGCGCCCAATGCGGCACGCATCTCGGTGCGCTTCTGGCATGCCGCGCCGCTCAAGGAAATTTCCGCTCACGTCGCCGCGTGGTTCGACGACCTAGCGGTCTCACGCGGTCCGAACGATCCGGAGTACCCGAGCCTGTTTCGCCTGCTGACTGCCGTGAGCGTGCAGGGAAAGGCTGACAACATTCCGCCCAATCTCGGCGGTGATCTGATGCGCAGCATCCTCGCCGGCGCGCCGTTTCCGGCGTTGTGGTTGAACGCCGCCGTGCAACGGTGCCGTGCCGAACAGCGCGTGACCTATCTGCGTGCCGCAGCAATCAAGGCCTGTCTCAATCGATTCATTCGTCGCAATGCAAACGGGAAGGAGTTTCAGCCCATGCTCGACCCAAGCAATATCGATACTGCGTACCGGCTCGGCCGACTGTTTGCCGTGCTGGAGAAGATTCAGGAAGAAGCCAGTCCCGGCTTGAACGCCACGATTCGCGACCGCTACTACGGCGCGGCCTCCACAACGCCGGTGACGGTATTCACCAGCCTTCTGCGCCTGAAGAACGCGTACCTGAAGAAGTTGCCCGCCGGGCGGACGGTTTGGTTCGAAAAGCAGTTGGGCGAGGTGCTGGGCGAGGTTGCCGACTTTCCGGCGCATCTCATGTTGCAGGATCAAGGCAGGTTTGCCTTGGGTTACTACCATCAGCGGCAGGCATTCTTCACCAAGAACACCAGCGAACAACCCGTCACTACCGAAGGAAACTGAAATGAGCCTGTCCAACCGCTATGACTTTGTTTTTGTTTTCGATGTACGCGACGGCAACCCGAATGGCGATCCGGATGCCGGCAATTTGCCGCGTCTGGATGCCGAGTCCGGCCACGGGCTCGTGACCGATGTATCGCTCAAGCGCAAGGTTCGCAACTTCGTGACAATGACTCGGGATCAAGAGCAGGGTGATCCGCAGCCCGGCGAGAAGCGTTTCGAAATTTATGTGCGCGAGAAGGCTATTCTCAACGTACAGAATCAGCGTGCTTACTCGGCATTGAAGCTTGATGCGCCGGTTGAGGAATCTCTCGGCCAAGGAGGAGAAACGATCGATCCGAAGAAGAGGACCACAAAGGATAAGCGCAAGGGCAGCGCTGAAGAAGTGGACCTGGCACGGAGGTGGATGTGCCAAAATTTCTATGACGTTCGCGCCTTTGGGGCTGTAATGTCAATTGGCGTGAATTGCGGGCAGGTTCGCGGCCCGGTTCAGCTGACCTTCGCGCGCTCGGTCGAACCAATCGTTGCGCTCGAACATTCGATCACCCGCATGGCCGTAGCGACCGAAGCCGAGGCCGAGAAGCAGCAAGGCGACAACCGCACTATGGGACGCAAGCACACCGTACCCTACGGCATTTACGTCGCCCACGGTTTCGTCTCGGCTTTTCTGGCGAAGCAGACCGGCTTCGGAGAAGACGATCTCGAACTGCTTCTTCTGTCGCTCGAGCAAATGTTCGAGCACGATCGCTCCGCCGCGCGCGGCGAGATGGCAACTCGCGGCCTGTATGTGTTCAAGCACGAATCCGAACTCGGCAACGCGCATGCTCATGCCTTGTTCGACCGCATCCGGATCAAGCGCAAAACAGGGGTCGAGGTGCCGAGGAGCTTTGCCGACTACTCAGTGAGTGTCGACGACGCGGCGTTGCCGGCGGGCGTGAGCTTGATTCGACGCGTCGGCTGACGAGTCATTTCAGCTTGGCACATCAGCGCTGCAAGTTGCCGCGTCGGGCCGGCGATTCGACCGCTGCGGTGCGAGGCGCTGTGGTCTCAGTGTTCTGCCCCCGCCACCGGCTCGCCCAACAACCGAATGAACGGTGCCAGGTCTTTGGCATCGGCTTGCCGGCAGCGGCGCACGAAGCGGCTGTCGGCGGTGACCATCGGTACGCCTGCGTGTATGGCCGCAGCGAGGTAGGTGCAGTCGTAGGCGGGATGCTTGAGTCTTGTAGCCAGATCGAGGATGGCGGGCATCAGCGGTGTAACCGGCAGCCATTCGATTTGTGCCGCAGCCAGCGCGGTGAGCGCGACTGCGGCTTCTTCCGCCGTCAGTTCCTGTTTCACGCGCTTGTGCCACAGCACGTTAAGACACTCCGGCAGCAACAACTCGGGCGCCAACAGCGTGTGGTCGAGCAGGTCGATGGCCGTGGCCGAATCCGGCTCGGGCATGAGCCACTTGATTGCAATGTTGGCGTCGACGATGAACTTCATTTCGCGTCTTTGTCTCGCGATTGGCGAACCAGTGCTTCAGCGGGCGTATGTTTGCGCCCCGCGCTCATCGCGCGGCTGATGGCGGCCAGGCGCTTGAACTCGGCATTGGGATTCTGCTCGGGCCGGCCGAGCGCCTCGCGCACGATCTCGCGCAATTCAGCCGACATCGAACGGCCGTGCCGTGCGGCGCGCTCGCGCAGGCTTTGTTTGAGCGATTCGTCGAGGTCGCGAAGGATGATGTTTGCCATAAAAGGCTCCCGTTCGATTGAACGATATCAATGATATCAAATCAGCCGCCAACGCCGCCAGCATCCGACGACGCAGCCATCCCGCTGTCGGCCCTGCAGCACTGGTGCTACTGCCCGCGCCAGTGCGCGTTGATCCATGTCGAACAGGCGTTTGCCGAGAATGTCTTCACCCTGCGCGGGCAGGCCGTGCACAAGCGTGTCGATGAGCCCGGTGTGGAAGTGCGCGCCGGCCTGCGCATCGAACGCGCCCTGCCGATCTGGAGCGAGCGCCTGGGCCTGATCGGCAAGGCCGACGTGGTGGAGTTCGAACCCGACGGCACGCCTTATCCGGTGGAGTACAAGCACGGCACGCGGCGTAAGGCCGGCTTCATCGCCGCCTGCGACGAGTTGCAGCTCGCCGCACAGGCGATGTGTCTGGAAGAGATGACCGGCCGTCCCGTCTCGGAGGGCGCGCTGTTCTACGCCAGCTCCAAGCGGCGGCGCATCGTCGGCATTACCCCGGCGCTGCGCGCGCAGGTCGAGCAGGCCGTGGCCGGCGTGCGCGCGCTGCTCGCCGCCGGTAAGCTGCCGCCGCCGGTGAATGACGATCGTTGCCGCGCCTGTTCGCTGGTCGAACTGTGCCAGCCGCAGGCGCTTGCCGCGCACGATGCGCAGATGAATTTGCGCCGACACCTGTTCGACCCCGAGGATTGACCCGTGCAACTGCTCAACACGCTCTATGTGACCACGCCGGAAAGCTACCTGCGGTTGGAGAACGACACCATCCGCATCGAGGTCGAGCGCGAGGTCAAACTGCGTGTTCCGCTGCATCACGTGGGCGCGGTGGTGTGTATGGGCAACGTCGGGCTGTCGACGCCGCTGATGCACCGGCTAGCCGACGAAGCCGTTGCGCTGGTGCTGCTCGACGGCAACGGCCGCTTCAAGGCGCGCATCGAAGGCGCGGTGTCGGGCAACGTGCTGCTGCGCCGTGCGCAGCACGACCGATCGATGGACCCGGCCTTCACCCTCGACACCGCGCGCGCTTGCGTGGCCGGCAAGATCAAGAATGCGCGGCAGGTGCTGTTGCGCGGAGCGCGCGAAGCCAAGGTAGCGGAAGAGGCAGCAGCCATCACCCGCGGCGCGGACGATCTTGCAGCCAGTTTGCGCGCATTGCCGCAGGCGGCGGATCTGGATACCGTGCGCGGTGTCGAGGGCGAGGCGGCGCGCCAGTATTTCGCCGCGATCAATCTGCTGGTTCGGGCCGATGCGCGTGAGGCCTTTCGCATGGACGGCCGCACCCGCCGCCCCCCGCGCGACCGCATGAACGCGCTGCTCTCCTTCCTCTATTCGATGTGGATGAACGACTGCCGGTCGGCACTGGAAGCGGCGGGGCTCGACCCGCAAGTCGGTTTTCTGCACGCGCTGCGGCCGGGCCGGGCGGCGCTGGCGCTCGACCTGATGGAAGAATTCCGCCCGTTCGCCGATCGATTGGCGCTCACTCTGATCAACCGCGCGCAGATCGACACCGACGATTTCGCCGAGCGAGAAGGGGGTGCCGTGCTGCTCGAAGGCGATGCGCGCAAGGCTGTCGTTGTCGCCTACCAGGAACGCAAGCAGGAAGAGCTGACGCATCCGCTGCTTGTCCAGCCCGTCGCGCTCGGATTGCTGCCGCTGATCCAGGCGCGGCTGCTAGCCCGGGCTATTCGCGGCGAAACCGACGGTTATCTGCCGTTCCTCACGAGGTGAACCGATGCTGGTCATTGTGTGCTACGACGTGAATACCGAAACGAAAGCGGGACGGCGGCGCCTGCGCCGCGTCGCCAGGGTGTGCGAAAGCACCGGCCAGCGCGTGCAGAAATCGGTGTTCGAATGCCAAGTCGATCTGATGCAGATGGAGGATCTCGAACGCCGCCTGCTGGCCGAAGTCGATCTCGAACAAGACTGCCTGCGCCTGTATCGGCTGCCCGAGACGCGCGGCTGCGAGGTGCGCGAGCACGGGAAATTCCGCGCGACGGATTTCGACGCACCGCTGGTACTATGAGCGGTGCGCGAACGTGAAGTGGCCAACTCAATGAGGGCATGTTCGCGCATTCGATAATGTGCTGAATTGAAGCCTGAATCGCAATTTCCAAGTCCTGCATTTCATCATTTTGCCAACTGCGCGCGAGGGTTCGCGCTGCGCGCAGGTTTTCGGCAGGTGCTTCATGTAGTTGTGCGCGAACAGTCGCCCCTCGTGATCACGAGGGGCGTGGATTGAAACGCCAGTCCGACGCCTACCTCGATGACCCGATACAGTCGCCCCTCGTGATCACGAGGGGCGTGGATTGAAACCCGCCGAATGCGATTGTCATAGTCGATGAGGCTCGTCGCCCCTCGTGATCACGAGGGGCGTGGATTGAAACCTGATGTGCTACCCCCAGTTGTACCAGACGTGCCGGTCGCCCCTCGTGATCACGAGGGGCGTGGATTGAAACCGTCTGGTGGGCTAATACACGGCATATGTTTAAGGCGTCGCCCCTCGTGATCACGAGGGGCGTGGATTGAAACCCGCTTGCATCATGACATTTGTCAACTGCGCCCGGTCGCCCCTCGTGATCACGAGGGGCGTGGATTGAAACGACAAGGTGGGGTCGGCCGGTGCGCGATTTGCCGGAAGTCGCCCCTCGTGATCACGAGGGGCGTGGATTGAAACGTTTCTACACAAAGCACGAGCGACTCCTTACGGCCGTCGCCCCTCGTGATCACGAGGGGCGTGGATTGAAACGAAAGCGTCTGCGTGTCAGGCTTATCCGGGGCCG